>Ga0335083_10002760_pt1 | contig 23053 bp, 25 predicted proteins | sample Lox_Sample_42_FD_206716 | JGI IMG/M metagenome (GOLD analysis project Ga0335083, IMG submission 206716) | Soil microbial communities from Loxahatchee National Wildlife Refuge, Florida, United States - Lox_Sample_4.2 | ecosystem: Environmental > Terrestrial > Soil > Wetlands | place: USA...
GGCCACATCCACCAGCAAAGCCTGATCGAAATGTCGCTCGGCGCGGCGATCGGTGCCGTCACCTTCACTGGCTCGGTGATCGCCTTCCTCAAGCTTTCCGCGCGCATGAGCGGCAAGCCGATCATGATCCCGGGCCGTCACGTCATCAACGTCGCGTTGGCCTTGGCGTTGATCGGTTTCATCGTCCATTTTTACCTGGCGCAAGCCCCGTTGGATTTCTGGCTGATCTGCGCGCTGTCCTTCACGCTCGGCGGCCTGATCATCATTCCGATCGGCGGCGCCGACATGCCGGTCGTCATCTCGATGCTCAACTCCTATTCGGGGTGGGCGGCCGCCGGCATCGGCTTCACGCTCGGCAACACCGCGCTCATCATCACCGGCGCGCTGGTCGGCTCCTCAGGCGCGATCCTGTCCTACATCATGTGTGCCGCGATGAACCGCTCGTTCATTTCGGTGATCCTCGGCGGCTTCGGCGGCGAGGTGGCGGGCCCCGCGGCGGGCGCCGAGCAGCGGCCGGTCAAGCTCGGCTCGGCGGAAGACGCCGCCTACATCATGAAGAATGCGCAGAAGGTCATCATTGTGCCCGGCTACGGCATGGCGGTGGCGCAGGCGCAACACGCACTGCGTGAGATGGCCGACAAGCTCAAGAAAGAAGGCGTGGAGGTGAAATACGCCATTCACCCCGTCGCCGGCCGCATGCCCGGGCACATGAATGTGCTGCTCGCCGAAGCCAACGTCCCCTACGACGAGGTATTCGAGCTCGAGGACATCAATTCGGAATTCGCGCAGGCTGATGTTGCCTTCGTCATCGGCGCCAACGACGTGACCAATCCGGCTGCGGAAGAGGACAAGACCTCGCCGATCTACGGCATGCCGGTGCTGCAGGTGTGGAAGGCCGGCACCGTGATGTTCATCAAGCGGTCGCTCGCGTCTGGCTATGCCGGCATCGACAACCCGCTGTTCTATCGCGACAACACCATGATGCTGCTGGGCGACGCCAAGAAGATGACCGAGGCCATCGTCAAGGCGCTGTAGCGTTAGCGCTCGCTACTTCGCCGATAACGGCGGGTGGGGGCGCGGTAGAACGAGTTGCGCTCGCAAAAGCCGCCGACCCCGCTCACCGTTGCCATGCACTGCTGGTAGCTGACGAAGCCGCAATTGCGCGCGCCGCCGCCCCTGAATCCATATTGTGCGCACCACGGATATTCTTCCGCGTTGGCCGGCTGCAGGGCGGCCGCTGCCACCACCGCGGCCGCCGCGGTGACCAAAACAAGTTTTCTCATGTCGCTGTTCCTTTCAAAGAACTCAACGCCCGAAGCAGCCTTTGTTTCCGCTAGCGCGCCCAAGGGAAAAGTACTGCCGGGAAATCAGCGGCGTAACGGTGCTCTGTGTGCCGCTCGAGAGGCGACCGCGGCGGCGTTTTATCGGCTTTGACCGCCCTGCGGTAAAGGTGCCAGGTCGCATGCGCGAGCACCGGCACTGTCACGGTGAGGCCGAGAAATGCCGGCAGCGAACCGAGCAGCAGCAAGGCGGCGACGATCAGCCCCCACGCCGCCATGGTCACCGGATTTTTGGCAACCACGCGGATCGAGGTCGCGAGCGCGACCGCCGCGCCGACGTCACGGTCGAGCAGCAGCGGGAACGACACGACGCTGATCGAAAGCACGGCGATGGCGAAAAGGAGCCCGACGCCGTTGCCGACGACGATCAGGTTCCAGCCCGGCCGCGTGGTCAGCACCTCGGTGACGAAGCCGCGGATCGAGGCGGGGGGCGCGTAGCCGAAATTGTCGATGTAAATCGCGTTCGCGACCGCTACCCAGAGAACGAAGATAGCGAACAGCAGCAGCCCGAGCGCTATGATCGCGCCAATCGAGGAGGACTTGAGCACGTCGAGCGCATTTCCGGCGTCGGCCGCGAGGCCCGCTTCGCGCCGCCGCGACAATTCGTAGAGCCCGAGCGCCGCCACCGGCCCGACGAGCGCAAAACCGCTCGCCAGCGGATAGAGCAGCGGCAGCACCGAATAGCCGAAGGCAAGCCGCGCCAGGATCAGCCCGATCACCGGATAGACGGCGCAAAGAAATAGCGCGTGCGTTGGCATCGCCAGAAAATCGTCGAGCCCCTTGGCGAGCGCATCTTTGATATCGGCAAAACCGATTTGGCGCACGGTCGGCCGCGTCCGTGTCTTGGCACCGAGCAGAACGTGGGAATAGGCCATCGCTCCCTCCCTTCAAAAAACCATTGTCCGGCCGGCTTCTTAAGTTCGCGCCTCCATCGGCAATGGTACCGAAACATGCACGCGTACGCCCTCGGGCCGGAATTCGATCTCGCTGTCGGCGTGGATCTGTCCCGGCAAGACGAAGTCGAGGAGCCTTGTGCCGAAGCCTTCGCGCTTGGGCTGCTCAACCGGCGGGCCGCCGCTCTCGACCCAGACGAACTGCATCGTACGCCTTGTCGCTTCGATGGTCACGCTCCAAGCGACGTCCACCTTGCCGCCGTAGACCGAAAGCGCGCCGTATTTCGCCGAATTGGTGGTGAGTTCGTGGATGGCCATGCCGAGCGAAACCGCGATCCGGGAAGGAATCTCGACCGGCGGCCCGCTGTAGCGGACGCGTTCATTGCTGCCGTCGTCGAAGGCGTCGAGCTCGTTGCGCAGGATCTGCTCGAAGGAAATCTCGGCGCGGCCCTCGTCGCTGAGCAGCAGATGCGTCTTGGCCAGCGCTCCGATGCGGCCGATCAGCGCACTTTTGAAATCCTCGATGGTCGCGGCGGTGCGCGCGGTGGAGCCCATGATCGCCTGCACGGTTGCAAGCGTGTTCTTCACGCGATGATGCAGCTCCCGCACCATCATCGACTGTTGCTCCTCGGCGCGCTTGCGTTCGCTGATGTCGATCAGCATGTTGACGGCGCCGGTCAGCCTGCCGTCTTCGTCGTGCAGCGGCGTGGGGTAGGGGACGAAAGGCACCCGCGTGCCGTCGGGACGTTCGCAAGCGGCCTCCATCCCGCGAACCGCGCGATCCTCCTTGAGCGCGAGCGCCATCGGGCACTCGGCGTGACGCATCGGCGTGCCATCGGGCCAGAACAGTTTCCACGAGCCGCACCACTCGCTTGAGCCGAGCGGCGGCCGGCGGCCCCACAGCCCGGCGGCGGCGTCGTTGTAATAGGTGAGTCGGCCTTTGGCGTCGGTCGTATAGATGGCTGCGGGGAGGGCATCGAGCAGCTCATTGAAACGTCGCTCGCGCGCTGCATCCGCTTGTCGCACGGCCGTAAAGGGCACGACTTTTTCGGTATTTACCGTTTCGTTGGAGACGGCAACTGGTTTTGCTTCGAGGGACCCGGTAAGCTTGTCCATAATTCCACCCCGCCGAACCGCTTTGCCCCATTTTATACGGTTCACATAAGCTTCACGCCGATGCTTAAACTCATATTTGCCGGGTTGGTTGCAAACCGACGGCAAAAAAATGTCGTCCTTGGCTTTTAAGCCACGGTTCGACACCATCGGCACGGGACCGGGACGTCTTCAGAAAGCAACAGAATGCCCGTTTTTGCAGCGTCAGGCGGGGCTTCGCCCCGGCGGTCGGTCAACGCCTTCAAGGCGGGGACCTTCAAGGTCGGAGACAAAATTTCCATCCATCGCCTCGGCTTCGGCGCCATGCGCCTCACCGGATCGGGGGTCTGGGGCGAGCCCACCAATCGCGCCGAGGCCCTCGCTACGCTCAGGCGGTTGCCCTCGCTAGGCGTCAATTTCGTCGATACCGCCGACTCCTACGGTCCGGATGTCTCAGAAAAGCTCATCCGCGAGGCGCTGCATCCCTATGTCGGCATTCTGGTGGCGACCAAGGGCGGGCTCACTCGCCCTGGCCCCGGCCAGTGGGTTCCGCGCGGGCGGCCTGAATACCTCATTGCCGAGGCGCGCAAGAGCCGCAGCCAGCTCGCCGTCGAGAAGGTCGGGCTGTGGCAACTCCACTGCATCGACCCCAAAGTGCCGCGTGACGAGCAGTTTGCGGCGGTGAAGGCGCTGATTGACGCCGGCGTCATTGAGCACGCGGGTTTGAGCAACGTCGCCGTCGCCGACATTGAGGCCGCCTTGAAGGTGTTTCCCGTGGCAACGGTGCAGAACCGCTACAACCTCATCGACCGCGCCGGCGAGAACGTGCTCGCCTATTGCGAAGCGCGCGGCATCGGGTTCATTCCGTGGTATCCGCTTGCCGCCGGCGAGCTCGCCGGGCCGGGGACCGCGCTCGACGCCGTCGCCCAGCGGCACGGAGCGACGCCGGGGCAAATCGCGCTGGCTTGGCTGCTCAGGCGCAGCCCGGTGATGCTGCCGATCCCCGGCACCGCGAGGATCGCGCATCTGGAGGAAAACGTTGCCGCCGTGAATATCGAGCTCACGGACGAGGACTTCGCCGCCCTCGACCGCGAAGGCAAGACGCAGTCGCAGCAGTGAAGCGAAGATTTCATAGCGTTCGGTGCAGCACAAAGGCGTCGACCGGCCCAAGCGCAGGATGGCTGAACGCGCCCGGCAACGTACCGACGATCTTGAAGCCGCAAAACTGCCGCAGCCTCACCGCGCGCTCGTTCGAAGCGATGACGAAGTTGAACTGCATGGCGGAAAAGCCTCGTCGCTTGGCCTCGTCGAGCGAATGAGCGCACATCGTCCGCGCCACCCCTTTCCCTTGCGCATCGGCTGCAACCATGTAGGCGCAATTCGCGACATGGGCGCCGCCGCCGCGGTTGTTGGCGCGCAAGTAGTAGGTGCCGACGATCCGCTCGCCGTCCTCGGCCACGAATACCGAATGTCCCGGCGTGTGCCAGTAGGTAAGCGCATCCTCGCGGGAAATGTCACGCGGGATCGGATAGGTCTCGCCGGCGCGGAAGACCGGCTCGAGGATCGCCCAGATGGCGTCGTCGTCGGTTGGCACCGCCGCACGGACCGCTAAGGTCATGGCTTGCAACTCTTGCCGGTTTTGGCGCGTTATGGCCGGGGGCCGGCCGTATTTTGGAGATTTACATGAGCACGCCTGTCGGGCGCCATACCTGGGCCATCGCCGAGGGCTATATCCCGCCGGATTCGACCGGCTCTTCGCGCGAAATGACGAGTCACGAGACCGTCTGCATCCTCAACACCGGTGAGCGCGACGCGCGCGTCGAGATCACCGTCTATTTCGCCGATCGCGAGCCGGTCGGCCCATACAAATTCACCGTCGGCGCTGAGCGCACGCTGCATCTGCGCTTCAACGATTTCACCGACCCGAAGCCGGTGCCCAAGAATACCGACTTCTCCAGCGTCATCCGCTCCGACGTGCCGATCGTGGTGCAGCACACGCGCCTCGACTCGCGCCAGGCGGAACTTGCGCTGCTCTCGACCATGGCGTTTGCGGTGGACTAGATCAGTGCACCGAAACGGCTTCCCGCCGCAGCGCTTCGCTCGTCTCGGCGATGACCGCGTCCCATTCGCCGAATTGGCGCTGCCGGAACAAGCGAGCGCTCGGATACCAAGGTGTGTCGTCGCGGCCGAGCAGCCAGCGAAAATCCGGACAATGCTGCAGCAGGATCCAAACCGGCCGGCGCAACGCGCCGGCGAGATGGGCGACGGCCGTGTCCACCGTAATCACAAGATCGGCAAGCGATAGCACCGCGGCGGTGTCGACGAAGTCGGCAAGCTCATCGCCGACATGCCGAATATGCCGCTGCCCGAGAAACGCGCGGTCGCCCTCGCGCAGATCCCGTTGCACGCTGATCCATTCGATCGAAGCGCCGACATCGAGCAATCGGTCGAGCTTGGCGAGCGGGACTGAGCGCAAATGGTCCTGTTCGTGCCTGGCATTGCCGGCCCACGCCAAGACGACGCGCAATCCGCTCGTCGCCGGCAGGCGCTCACGCCAATTCTGAATGCGATCAATCGGCGCCTCGAGATAGGGGACCTCTGTCGGGATCGTCTCCAGCGAAGTCTCGAAAGCATGCGGCAGGCTCATGACCGAGCAGTACACGTCGAAATGAGGCAGCCGCTCGCCGCGGGCAATGACTTGCGCGGCGCCCTTGATGCCCGACAGTAGCGGGTGGAGAGCCGGCTGAACCTCCAAGATGACTTTCGCGCCCAGCGCCGCCAGCCGTGGCACGTAGCGCACGAATTGCAGCGTATCGCCGAAGCCCTGTTCGGCGTGGACCAGGATCGTCCGCCCGGCAATCGGCTCGGTGCCGGTCCAAGGCGGCTGCGCGAAGTCGCGCCGGAGCTGCTTTTGACTTTCGCTACGCAGACGCCGCTCGTATTTCGGCCAGCCTCCGGCAAAGTCGCCGAGCAAAAGCCTCGTCATCCCCTCGTTCCAATGCGCGTCGGCATAGTCCGGCTCCTTGGCGGTCGCTGCCGCGTAGCTGGCGAGGGCCTCATCGAAGCGGCAGAGCTCATGCAGCACGTTGGCGCGGTTGAAGTGCGCCTTGGCATTTTGTGCATCGAGCACGAGTGCGCGGTCGAAGTTCGCCAGCGCCTCGGTCAGCCGGCCGAGACGGCGCAGGCTGGTGCCGCGATTGATAAGGGCGGAGACGTAATCCGGCCGCAACACCAAGGCGCGATCGAAATAGTCGAGCGCGTCCCGGTGACGGTCGAGCTTCTGCAGGATGAAGCCGTAGTTCGATTTCGCCTCCGGCGCACCCGGATTGGCCTTCATGGCCGCAGCCATGGTTTCCAGCGCCTGCGCATAATCGCCGCGGGAGAGATATATCGTGCTGAGCTGGTGCAGTGCGCGCCATTCTTTTGGCTGCTTCTCGACGATGCGCCGGTAATGCCGCTCGGCTTCCGCAATGAGCCCCTGCCGTTCGAGTTCGGCGGCGAACACAAGTTCGGACGCCGTGCTTTCCTGTGCCTTTAAGGCTTTGAGCTTGGGCATCCGAACGGTCCGGCGAATCGCCGCCGGAGTATAGCGGACCTCGCTTGTCGCGCTTCAATGCTGCCGTCTGGCGAGATCGGCGCCTTGCCGCATAGCCTTGAACTTTTCCCACACCACGGTCGCGGATGCACTTTCGGTCTTATAAAAGCGCCTGCGAGGAAAAGCCGCAGTCGGCGCTGGCAATGACAATTCTCGCGGGCGACCAAGTTGGCAAAGCGCAAGATCCAGTCGGCGATGAGCTGCGGATGCACGACGATGTTGCTGGCATGGGGGATGACGCCTGCAGGCCGCCTGCTTGGCGACCGCCTCCATCACCGCCGAGCGCAACAGCGCGAGGCAGGCTGCCCACACGCGTCGTTTCCACGCGATCCTTGTCCTGCCCGGAGACTCACGGGAAGAAAGCGGCTATTCCGCCGCTTCCTGCGCCGCGCCTGGCGCGAGCTTCGGGTTGAGGGCGCAGGCGTCCTCCCAGCTCAACATGTTGAGCGACTTCACCAGCTTGCCGACGCCGTCGGTTTGCGCACAGAGCATGCCGAGCTCGATGATTTCCTCTTCGCTGAACGATTTGCGCAACTCGTCATAGACCTCGTCCTTGTCGATCGCGTGCTCTCCTTGCTTGAACAGCTCGGCATAGCGCAGCGCCGCCTTTTCTCGCGGCGTGAATAATTTGCTGTTCTGGTAGTCGTTGAGCGCGTCGATCATGTCTTCGGTCAAGCCTTCCGCCTTGGCGACGTTGGAGCGCACCGTCGAGCAATAGCCGCACTGGTGCGCGACCGAGATCTTGATGCGGCACATTTCCTTCAGTCTATGCGGCAGCAGTCCCGTGTAGAGAACTTTGTTCCAGCATTCAACCCAGGCGGTGCCGACCGCCGAGCGGGTCATGATCGAGACGACGCGCGGGTCGGGCGCGCCGGTCTTCTTTGCCGATTCGATCAGCTCGCGCGTGTGCGGCGTCTTCTCGCTGTCTTCGATGTAGCGCAGCCTCGGCATGGCGGTTCTCCTCATTGTCGTGCGCAACGCTACGGCGGCGACGCGCTGCCTGCAAGCGCGGCTGCGGTCACGTCCGTGTTATGAGAAGTCATGATCGTGCTGTTCTGGCTTATCGGCATCGCTGCTTGCGGCTACCTCGGCCTCATCGCACTGATGTACCTGTTCCAGCGCCGGCTCATGTATTTCCCCGACGCGCGGCGCATCGCGCCGGCGGCCGCCGCCCTGCCGCAGGCGCAGGAGGTGACCTTTGCCGCGAGCGACGGCGTGCCGCTCATCGGCTGGTTGATCCCGCCGCGCTGCGCGCTGCTGATCCTCTATTTTCAGGGCAACGCCGGCGGCCCCGATCTGCGCGCCGAACGCTTCAAATGGCTGACCGCGGACGGCGCCGGCCTGCTCGCGCTGTGCTACCGCGGCTATGGCGGCTCGGGCGGCAGTCCGAGCGAGGAGGGGCTGATCCGCGACGCCCGCGCGGCCTACGATTTTGCCTGCGACCGCTATCCGGCAAGCCGCCTCGTGCCGTTCGGCGAATCGCTCGGCTCCGCGGTCGCCATCGCGCTTGCCGCCGAACGCGAGGTTGCCGGGCTGATCCTCGACGCGCCGTTCACTTCGGCTGCCGATGTCGGCGCCGCCGCCTATCCTTTCGCGCCGGTGCGCTGGCTGATCGAGGACACCTTCCATTCCGATCGCCGCATCGGTCGCGTTCATGCACCGCTCCTGGCGCTGCACGGGGAGCGCGACACCATCGTGCCGATCCGCTTCGGCGAAGCGCTGTTCGCACTCGCCAACGAGCCCAAGCGCATGGTGCGCTTTGCGCGCGGCGGCCATGTCGATCTCGACGACCACGGCGCGGCGAACGAGGTGAAGGCGTTTCTCGCCGGCCTGCGCTAGGGTGCGATCCCCATCGCCTTCTCAAAGGCGCGGCGCACCTGCGCCGGCTGTCCGTAGTGGTGGCGGAAGCCGGCCAACCGCTCGCGCAGCAGCGGGTGCTTGTCATAGTCGGCGAGCGGCACGCCCTCGACATTGTACTTGCGCATGACGTCGGGCAGCGCGATGCAGCTTGCCGTTGCGGCATCGCGCACGATGCCGGAAGGATCCTGGCCCTTGGCGACGCGGTCGAGGTCGGCGAAGAAGCGCTTGCGCATCGCGACGATGCCGAGATCGCTCGAACGCAAATTCTCGCGTGTCCGGTCGGCGATGCGGCCTTGCCCGACCCAGCCGACGATGTCCTGGTTGATGACGTGGCTGACGATGAACTCGCCCTTCTCGTCGCGCACCGGCGACGTCCAGGTCGGCACGCTCTGCTGCACGTAAGGCTCGCGGCCCTTGGGCACGCGCATGAAGAACCAGGCGACGCTCAGCGTGTTCTCGTCGTCGACCGGCACCCGCCATTCGAAGTGCATGCCGAGATAGAAGCCGTTCGGCCACAGCGCCACGCGCCCCACCGACCAGTTGACGTCGCTCTCGTCGCCGCCCTCGCGGATGCGGCGATAGACGAAGCCGTGTTCGAACTCGTCAAAGCGCAGCTTGAGATGCCGCGGCGCCTGCGCATTGTGCCCGCGCAGCGAGGCGCTCCAGTTGTCGTGCATCCACTCGAAATGCACCGGGTCGATCGAGTTCTCCTGGCATTGGAACCAGTTGCACGGCACCTCGGCGAGCACGATCTCGCGGAAGCCGTTCGCGAAGATGAACGGCTCCCACACCGGCAGCTCCGGAACGGGCTGCGGCCCCATATAGGCCCAGAGTAGCCCGGCGAGTTCGCGTACCGGATAGGCGGCGACGGCGCAGCCGTCGCGGCTTTTCGCGCTTGGATTGGCGATGTCCTCGTAGGGCTGCTCGATGCAGGCGCCGCGCTCGTCGAACTTCCAGCCGTGATAGAAGCAGCGCAGGCCATGCTCCTCGACGGTGCCGCAGGACAGATCGGCGCCGCGGTGCGCGCAGTGCCGGGCGATCAGCCCGTAGCGGCCAGACAAATCCTTGTAGAGCGTCAAGTCCTCGCCGAAGAAGCGCACCGCCTTCACCGGCTTCTCGCCAAGTTCGCTGGCGCCGCCGATCGGCATCCAATAGCGGCGCAACAGGTTGCCCATCGGCGTGCCGGGGCTAACGCGGGTGAGCATGTCGTTTCTGACGGCGCTGAGCATCGTGCTAGCGCCAGACGCAGAAGCCCATGCCGCAGCCGGTGCCGGCGGCCGAGCGATAGCAGGGGATGTACTCCTGCCAATCGACCTTGAGGTGCGAGGCCGCGCCGGCAACCGTGATCCAGTTGCGGATCTCCGAAGAACCGGAATTGAGCTTCTCCGGCGGAATCGAGGCGAGCGCCTCGCCGTCGTTGCGTTTGCAGGCTGCGAGCAGGCCGCGGTCGAGTTCCTCGTCGACGGTGAAATGGCTCAAGCCGCCGGAGGCGAGGATGCCGACGCGTCCGTTGCTTTTTGCCGAGCGTACCGCTGCGCCGATCGCCTTGCCGAGTTCGTAGCAGCGGCGCGGCCGCGGCTGGTTCGGCGGAAAATAGGTGTTGAGCGCGACCGGCACGATGGGAATGACCTTGTCGGCCATCATGCGCACGTGCACGAAGCCGAAGGCGTGGCCCTCGCCGTGCTCCTTGGCGAGGCGCTTGGATTGGCTGATGTCGAAACCTTGGGCGATCAACTGCTCGATCAAATGCAGGCCAAGCGTGGCGTCGACCGGATATTCCCGCGTTTCTTTCCCCGCGTGGAATTGCGAGCGCGCCTTACGCCAGAATTCCGGCGCATCCTCCTCCATGTGCAGCGGATTGTTCTCGATCTTGTCGCCCCAATAGACGAGCATCGCCGGCATGTTGTCGTCGAAGAACTGCTCGTGCTGGTCGTCGCCGATGATGATCAGCGTATCGAGCTTGGCGTCGGCCAGCATCGTGCCGAGCTTCTCGATATTGGCGGTGCAGCGCCTCGAGCGCTCCTCCAGCACCTTCGGTGCGATCTGCTCCTTGATCGAGGGATCGGCTTGTTCGAGCAGCGCCCCGTAAGTCGTGGGCTTGCCATTCTTGTCGAGCAGCTTGCGGCCCGAAGCGTCGATGGCCGCGTGCTTGGGGTAGTCCTCCGCCGGGCTGTTGAGCAATGGGCTGTGCGAGGTCCCGATCGCCAGCACGATGTCGGCCATTTCCCGTCCTCCGGGTTCTTTTTGCCCATTCTTTATCAGGCTCTCGGCGCTCGGCAAGCGGCGCCGCTTGTCTTGATGGCGTGCCGGTGTCACTCTGCCCGGCAAGCGCTCAAGAAAAACGTCAGGGAGGATTTAATGGCCAGAACACGTTTGGGCATTCTCGCCGCCGTCGCTACGATCGCGATGGCGAGCCCCGCCGCCGCGCAAATCTACAGCCTCGGCACCGGCAAGCAGGGCTTCTTCACCTATTCGGCCGGCGCGGCGATCGCCAAGGTCGCCGCCGACGGCGGGCTGAATCTGCGCGTCAAGCCGTTCGGCGGCACCAGCGCCTACGTGCCCGGCGTCAACGCCGGCGAACAGCAGTTCGGCCTCGCCAACGAGCTGGAGACGCATTACGCCGTCACCGGACAGGTCATCTACAAGGACAAGCCGCAGCCCGATCTGCGCGTGGTGGCCGTGCTCACGCCGCTCTATTCGGAATTCTTCGTCGCCAAGGATTCGCCGATCAAGAGCATCGCCGACCTCAAGGGCAAGCGGGTGCCGACCGGCTATGCCAGCCAGCGCGTGCTCGATGTGCTGACCAAGGGCACGCTCGCCAATGCCGGGTTGAGCTACGACGACATCCAGCAGGTGCCGGTGCCGAATGTGGCCGGCGGCGCCACCGAATTCGAGCAGGGCAACACCGATGCCTTCATGTTCGCGCTCGGCTCCGGCAAGGTGTCCGAGGTCAATTCCAAGGTCGCCGTGCGCGTGCTGCCCATCGACCATTCCAAGGAAGCGATGGAGCGCATGCGCAAGTTCATTCCGGTCGCCTATGCCACGCAGGTGAAGCCGAGCAAGGTCAACACCGGCGTCGATGAGCCGACCTGGGTCTATGCCTATGACTACCTGGTGCTGGCGAACGACAAGGTGGCCGACGACGTCGTCTACAAGCTCGCCAAGCTCTTGCATGACCACAAGGCGGAGCTCGCGGCCAATTTCGGCGCGCTCGGCGGCTTCGATCCGCAACGCATGGTCAAGGACATGGGGCCGGTGCAATTCCATCCCGGCGCCATCAAGTATTACAAGGAGATCGGCGAGTGGCCGCCGAAGAGCGGCAGCTGATTTTCTGATTCGGAAGCGCTGTGGCTGACGAGGTCCACACGTCGCCGGCGGGTCCGCAATCGGCGGCAGCCCGCCTGCTGATCCATGCCGGGGCGAGCCTGCTCACGCTCGCCTCCATCGCCTTTGCGCTGAAACTCTACCGCGATGTGCTCGGGCTGCTCCTCTACAACGAGCAGTTTCTCGCCGGCATGATCGGCCTCGGCATGGCGCTCGTTTATCTCACGCAACCGGCGCGGCGGGGCGCGGCGCGCACCGCGATCCCCTGGTACGATTGGCTGCTGGCTGCGGTGAGCTTCGCCGCGGGAATCTGGATCGCGGTCCGTTACCCGGCGCTGTCGGAGGATATGACCGCGCGGCCGCTCGACGGCCTCATCGTCGCCTTCTTGACGGTGCCCATGGTGATCGAAGCGCTGCGCCGCACGGTCGGCCTCGCGCTCACCATCATCGTGCTGGTGTTCCTCATCTACGCGCCGCTCGGGCAATACATCCCCGGCGCGCTCGCCGGTCTGCCGGTGAACGCGCAGCAGTTGTTCTTCTATCTCGTCTGGGATTCCGGCAGCATGCTCGGATTGCCGGTGATGGTGGCCGCGACCATCGTCATCGCCTTCGTGTTCTTCGGCGCGTTGCTGTTCGCCTCCGGCGGCTCGGCGTTCTTCACCGACATCGCGCTGACCTTGATGGGCCGCTATCGCGGCGGCTCGGCCAAGATCGCGGTCACCGCCTCCTGCTTGTTCGGCATGATCTCCGGCAGCGCCGTGAGCAACGTCGCCTCGGTCGGCGTGCTGACGATCCCGCTGATGCGGCGCGGCGGCTACCCGGGTCACGTCGCCGCGGCGATCGAGGCCGTCGCCTCGACCGGCGGGCAGTTGATGCCGCCGGTGATGGGCGCCGCCGCCTTCCTGATGGCCGAGTTTCTCCAGGTTCCCTACAAGGACGTCGCGCTCGCCGCGGCGCTGCCGGCGGTGCTTTATTACTACGCCCTGTTCATCCAGGCCGATCTGCTCGCCGCGCGCGCGGGGCTGACCAGCATCGAGGGGCCCGACATTCCCCCGCTCGGCCAGGTGCTCAGGCAGGGCTGGCACTTCCTGCTGCCCTTCGCGATGCTGATTTACGGCCTGTTCTGGCTGAACTGGCCGCCGGCGCTCTCGGCGCTCGGCGCCTGTGCGGTGCTCATCGTCACCGGTTCGATCCTCGGTTATGGCGACAAGAAATTGCGCCCGCACGACGTGTTTGACGCGCTGCGCAGCACCGGCATCGCCTCGCTCGATCTTTTGATCATTACCGCTGCCGCCGGCTTCATCATCGGCGTGCTCAACATCACGGGCTTGAGCTTCGCGTTGACGCTGCTGCTCGTGCAGGTCGGCTCCGGCAATCTCTGGGTGCTGCTGTTCCTCGCCGCAATTGTCTCGATCATCCTCGGCATGGGCATGCCGACCGTCGGCGTTTACGTGCTGTTGGCCGCGCTCGTTGCCCCGGCGATGGTCAAGATCGGACTGTCGCCGATGGCCTCGCACATGTTCGTCATGTATTTCGGCATGATGTCGATGATCACGCCGCCGGTCGCGCTCGCCGCCTATGCCGCCGCCTCGTTGGCGCACACCGATCCGATGAAGACCGGCTGGACTGCGGTGCGCTTCGGCTGGATTGCCTTCATCATTCCGTTCCTGTTCGTGCGCTCCCCTTCGCTGCTGCTCGAAGGCGGCGTGAGCGCGATCGTTCTCGACTTCGTCATGTCGCTCATCGGCGTCTGGCTGATCTGTGCCGCCTTTGCCGGCTATGCCGTGCGCCCGCTGTCGATGGCGATGCGCGTCGGCTTCGGCGTCGCCGGGCTGTTGATGTTCATTCCCGCCGGCGCGCTGCCGCACGGCGAATGGACCGACATTGTCGGCGCCGTGCTGGGCGCCGTGCTGCTCGCGCGCGAGATCCTGGCGCAGCGCATGCAGAGCCAGGCCGCCTGAAGTCAAGCGAGGGGCCGCCCGTGCTGTTCAATCTCTGCAATTGCGGCCTTGCCGCCGGTCTCGGGCCGCTCTGCGGCGGCGGCGCCGGCTTTGTCAGCGCCATGATGGCGGCGATGGCCGCGGCCAAGAGGACGCAAACAGCGCCGGCGCTGTCCGGCAAGGCGCCGACGGTCGACAAGCTCGCCGTGCGCATCGTCACCGATAACATCGTCATTCAGTTCGTGCCGAACGAAACACGCGACGGCCTCATCATCGAGCGCCGCGGCGGCAACACCAGGCCGGACGCGCCGCCGCGCCACATTCTCAATGGCGAGTGGGGCCTTGCCATGCACGCGCAATCGTATCGCGGGGCTGAGGAGCGCAACGTGCTGATCGACTTTGGCTACACGCCCGAAGTCCTCATCAACAACATGGCGATCCTCGGGATCGATCCGTCCGTGTTCGACGCCGTCGTCTTGAGCCACGGCCACTACGACCATTTCGGCGGCATGGTCGGCTTCCTCAACACGCACGGGGCCAAGCTGAAGAAGAACACGCCATTCTATGTCGGCGGCGAGGACGCCTTCTGCCTGCGCCGCAATCCCGGCGGCAATTTCGGCGCGCTCGACCGCAAGGCGATCCTTGGCTCCAATCTCACGCTGATGATGGCGTCGGAGCCTGCGCTCCTCGCCAACCATGCCTTCACCACCGGGCGCATCGGGCAGACCTCGTTCGAGAAGCCGCTGCAGCCCTCGACCGAGATCGTCGGCATTTTCGACGGCTTCGGCTGCTTCCCCGACGAGATGCCGGCGCAGAAGAATACCGGCGCCTACATCGCCGACGATTTCGAGCACGAAATTGCCACGAGCTATGTGGTCAAGAACCGCGGCCTCGTCGTGCTCACCTCGTGCAGCCACCGCGGCGTCATCAACGCCGTGCGTCAGGCGCAAGCCGCTTCCGGCATCGACGATGTGTTTGCCGTGCTCGGCGGCTTCCACATCGTGCCGCCCCTTGGCGACGACTACATCAACCGCACAATCGAGGAATTCCGCGCGCTCGATCCCGCCTATCTCATCGTCGGCCACTGCACCGGCGACCGCTTCTACGATCTCGCCCGCGCCGCGCTCGGCGATAAGGTCATCCACTCCGCGGTCGGCTCGCGCTTTGTCTTCGGTGAGGCTTGAGCTTCAATCCCGAGTCCGGCTGCGATCAATTGCTGTCGTGCCGCAGCGCCTTGCCGATCGCCAGCAGGCGCGCGCCGCTCATGGTATGCCGCGTTTCCGGCTCCGCCGGCGGCTGCGGTATGGCCGTGTCGCAATCGACGTAGCCTTTGTCCCACATGTCGCCGGTGCGGTTGTCGAGCATGCGCTGCCAACAGGAGTCTCCGCGCGAGGGCACAAAGAAGATCGAGCCGGTATAGGCGTCCCCACCGGCGATCGGTACGATCGCCACCGCGCTCGATTGATGCCGCAACAGGAAAGCCGGCCGCCGCACCGGCGACCAGCCGAGCGCGCTGAACAGAAGCCCGGCGGCAAAGGCCGCCCAGACCAGCAGCATGAAAGCGCGCGGGAATTCGCCCGGCCGCCGGAGGTTGCGAATATTGCGCAGGACCATTGCGATGTCCTCGCTTTGATAACGGTGAGGCTAGGACGGTTTGGTAAAGCGATGACCAACCGCTATGGCGGCTGAGTGGTTGAGGGAACCATGAAAATGCGCGGCAAATTTTCGCGCTGACAGGTCGCGAAAACAAAAGCGCGGGCGAAAAGCCCGCGCCCCGCCTCGCAAATCCCGAATCCGCCGCTCAGCCGAAGCGCGGCGCTCCGCCGCGACCGCCGCGGCCGCCGTCGCGTCCGCCCGGACCGCCGGCGCCTGGCGCCGTGCGCGGCTTCATCGGCAACAGCCCCTCGCGCTGCATCTTCTTGCGCGCGAGCTTGCGCGCCCGGCGGATCGCTTCCGCCTTTTCCCGCGCCTTTTTCTCTGAGGGTTTTTCGTAATGGCCGCGAAGCTTCATCTCGCGGAAAATGCCCTCGCGCTGCATCTTCTTCTTGAGCGCCTTGAGGGCCTGGTCGACATTGTTGTCGCGAACGAGAACTTGCACTTGTGCTCCTTTGTTGTGGCGCGGACGGGTGACAGCAAAAGCCCCGCAATGGGGCTGAATTTGAGTCGCGCGGCTCTAGCAGAAATGGGGTTAAGAGTCCACAATTGCCAGTCCGCGGTAGTGTCCTGGGACACTACCCAGTCCGCGGGTCGCGCGTCCCGATGGCAAAGGACGCAAGACCCGGTCTGCCGAGGGCACCGATGGTTGCAGCGCGGGGCAGCCGGGGACTGCGCGCCGTCGTGACGGCGCGGCGCGAGCTATTGCGCCTCGCCGGTGCGATGACCCTCGCCGTCCTGGCGTCGCGATGGGCTCGCGCTCGCGACAGCGAAGCGAACAGCAATGCCGCGCAGGATGTCCGCCGCGATGCCGGCCGGCTCAGCCGCCGCGCCGACGACCTGCTCAGGGCGACCGTCGCCGACGGCTTGCAGCACGACGCCGCCGCGGTGCGCCGCTTCCGCACCGAGCAGATATGGCTCGGGCGTGACCTGTCGCGTCTTTTGAACACGCGGGTCGGCGAGGATGGCTGGCTGCTGATCGTGCCGGCGCGCGAGCTCGACCTGGCACTGGCCATACAGCCTTTGTTCATCCGCCTCGTGCCCACCGTCGATGAGGTCGAGGCGGCGGTGAAAAAGCCGCTGGCGCAGATCGAGCCGCGGCCCGGCGACAGCGCCGAGGACGTGCTGCTCACCATCGTGCTCGAAAATCTGGGAATTGCGCGGCAGAACGGGCTGTTCGAGGCCTTGCGCAACGAGCCCAATATCGAGCTCGCGCTCATGGACACCGCCGCCTCGATCAAGGCCAGGCGCTACGGTCTTGCCGCGCTCGAGCTCGAGCGGCTGATGCAAGCCATGACGCTGCCGAACAACGTCGCTGCGGTGGAGGAGAATTGCGGCCAGGAGGGCGTCTACAAGCTCTACAAGGCGTTGGTGGTGCGCTTCGTGCCCTTCGTCGGCTGGAGCTTTTTCGACACGCTTTTGCTCGCCACCATCTATTACAACCGCGACACCACCGCGCCGATCTTGCGCTGACGGTTATCGCGGCATTGCCTGCGACTGACCCGGATGGGTGCCGGCGCGCTGCGGCAACAGCAGGATGCAGCCGATAATGAAAACGGCAATCACGGCGGACGCAAGCGGCCGGCTCAGCGCGAGGCCGCCGTGGTTCACTGGCTTGTCGAGAAAATCGCCGACCGTGGCGCCGAGCGGCCGCGTCAGGATGAACGCCGCCCAGAACAAAGTCACCCGCGACACGTCGGTCCAGAAATAGAGGGCCGCCACCGCCGCGAGCGCGGCGCCGAAGACCAGCGCGCCGCCGCCATAGCCGAGCCCGCCCGAGTCGGCCGCCCAGTCGCCGAGCGCGGTGCCGAGCGTCTGCGAGAAGGTGATCGCCGCCCAATAGAACATCTCCACCTTCGGCGTGCTTACCGTATTGACGGAGATCGAGCCGAGCGACCAGTACCACAGGCCGAGCACGGCCATCAGGCACAGAAACAGCACGGTCGAGCCGCCGGTGTAGCCGATGCCGAGCGAGCGGTCGGCGAAATCCGCCATGGTGGTGCCGGCCGTGGTCGAGGCGACGATCGTCGCCCAATAGAGAAACGGGTGAAATTTCCCGGCGGCGATTTGCGCCGCAACCAACGCGACGAGCAGCGTGAAAAACAATGCGGTCCCGGCGAGGTAACCCCAGTTATAGGTCATGGTGACCGTGTCGCCGCCGGTCTCGCCCAAGGTCGTCGCCGCGATCTTGATCACCCAGAAGGCGAGGGTGACCTCCGGAACCTTGGTCAAGGCTTCCTCGTTCATGCCGCAAGCCGCCGGTTCTGTGGTGAAGAGCCCCGTGCCAAGGGATAACGACAAAGCGGCAGCTTTGTGCCCGGCACGCTGCATTACGCGCGCCGCAATTTTTCCCACAGCCGCAATTAGCCCTCTTCACACCGCCGCGTTTGGTGTAAACCTAGCCGTTTCCACCAGCCGGATGGGAACAACGCCCGTGAATATCCAGACCAGCACCACGCATTCGCTCGGCGCCCTCGTCACCGAGGGCAAGACCAAGAAAATCTACCGCATCAAGGGCAGTACCGATCTGGTCGCGGTGATCTCCAAGGACGACATCACCGCCGGCGACGGCGCCAAGCACGACATCATCCCGGAGAAGGGCCGCGTCGCCAACCAGACGACGTCCAATGTGTTCCGCCTGCTCAAGGCCTGTGGCCTCCCCGTCGCCTTTGTCGAGCAGGACAGCGCCACCTCCTTCGTCGCGCCGAACTGCACCATGCTGCCCTACGAGGTGGTGGTGCGCCGCGAGGCGCACGGCTCCTACCTCAAGCGCAACCCGCAATTCGCCAAGGGCCAGCTGTTCCCGAAGCTCATCGTCGAGTTCTTCCTCAAGACCAAGGACAGGGACTGGAAGGGCAAGCCGCTCGTTGCCGACGACCCGCTGATGATCCTCGGCAAGGACGCCGGGAAAATCGACCTCTACAACCCGGCCAAGCCGATCATTGGCCAGGAGCCGTTTCTCACGCTTGCCGCCGCCGACGTTTTCAGCCGCAAGGACGAGCACAAGGTCTTCCCCGAGATGGAGCGCATCGCCCGCCACGCCTTCCTGGTGCTGGAAAAGGCCTGGGCGCTCGAGGGCGGCACGCTCGCCGATTTCAAGGTCGAGTTCGGCTACGACGGAAAGGGCGCGCTGCTGCTCGCCGACGTCATCGACAACGACTCCTGGCGCGTGGTCGAAGGCGGCGGCTACATCGACAAACAGGTCTACCGCGAGGGCGGCGCGCTCGACGACGTCGCCGCCAAATACCGCCGCGTCGGCGAGATTACCGGGCATTTCCGCGTGCCGCGCCAGCGCATCATCCTGTGGCGCGGCTCGGAGAAGGACAACCCGGAGGCCTTCAGCAAGGCGCTCGGCGAGCTTGCCGAGATGATGACCGTCGTCACCTGCTCGGTGCACAAGGAGCCGCTCAACGCCGCGGCGACGCTCTACCGCATGCTGCAGGAAATCCCCGACACGGTGGTGATCGCCTTTATCGGCCGCTCGAACGGCGCCGGCCCCGTGCTGTCTGCGCTGTCGGCCGCGCCGGTGATCACCGTGCCGGCGAGCGCCAAGGAATTTCCCGACGACGTTTGGTCCTCGCTGCGGGCGCCGAGCGCGGTGCCGGTGATGACGGTGCTCGAGCCGTCGAACGCGGTGCTCGCCGCGCTGCAGATCCTGTCGGCGCGCAATCCCCGCATCTACGCGCATATCCGCGGCGAGATCGAGAACCGGGCGGTGAACACCATCCGCCTATGACGGCGAACGCCGACGATCCGGCCGTGCTGCGGGCGGAGATCGCGCGGCTCAATGCCGATCTCGTTGCCGCCGAACGCCGGATCGCCGAACTTGAGGCGCGCGCCTCGATCGATCCGCTGACCGACGTGCTCAACCGCCGCGGCTTCGAGCGAGAGCTTGCGCGGGCGCTCGCTTACCTTGCCCGTTACGGCGGCAGCGCCGCGCTCGTCTATATCGACCTCGACAGCTTCAAGGCGGTGAATGACCGCCACGGCCATGCGGCCGGCGATGACCTGCTCAGAGAGGTAGGGCGCGCGCTCGCCGCCAATGTGCGCGCCGCCGACGCGGTCGGCCGCCTCGGCGGCGATGAATTCGCCGGGCTGCTGTGGAATCTGAGCGAAGCGCAGGCGCACGCCAAGGCGCGTGTTCTCGAGGGTGTCGTCGAGGCGGTGGGCATCGGCGGCGGCGCCCACCGCATCGCCGTCGGCGCCAGCGCCGGCGCCGTGGCGCTTGCGCCCGCAATGACCCCGGCCGCGCTCATCGAAGCCGCCGACAAGGCGATGTACGCGCGCAAGGCCGAGCGGCGCGGCCGCTAGCACGCTCCCGGAACCGGCCCGCGCTCCCGGCATTTACCTTGCGTTAACCATTTCGGTTCTCAATTCGAGGCTTACGCATTGCTGTTGCGCGGCCGACCAGCCCAGGGGTTTGCATGCCGTTGATCAGCAGTCGCATGGCGTATTTTGCCGTCATTGTCTCCGCGCTCTGCCTCGGCGCCGCCGAAGCGCGGTGGAAGCCCGAATACGCCAATGTCCCGCAATCGGTGCAGGATTGGTACAAGCGCGCCGAACTCACGCCCAAGGCGCAATTGCGCTTTCCCTTCAAGAGCTGCTGTGCGCATTCCGACGTGGTGAGGACGCAATTCCGCGTCAACAAGACCGACGGCCGCGACGAATGGTACTGGCTCGACGGCAAGGATTGGCGCCGAATTCCCGACGACATCATTCATTGGGGTGAGACCGCGCCGGACAAGCAGCCGACTTTGTTTGTCTATGACGGTCACGAGACCTGCTTCTGGCCGGGCGATTCGGGGATTTAGCCTAGGCAATGATGTCCGGCGTCAGCTGATCCTCGATGACGCGGATCTTGTCGCGCAACACGAGCTTGCGCTTCTTCAGCCGTTGCACCTGGATGAGGTCGGAGCCGGGCGAGGTGACGAGCGCGGTAATCGCGGCGTCGAGGTCGCGGTGTTCCTGCTGCATGCGCGCCAGCTGCTCCCGCAACTCGCGTTCTTCCTCTCTGGTCATTGCCACCGCTTGAGCTGAGCCTTGCCACCGGCCAACACCGCCGGCCCAACCGCGATAATTATCGCGTTTTCCACAGGCGCCTTCAAGCGCCGGCAAAAACACGCCGTGGAACAATAGCTTTGCCGGCGCGTTTGCCGCGCCGCAGCGACAGGAGTACCGTGTCACGGTTCTGAGTCTGCGCTAACATGAGCTCGTCAAGGGCTGAACGCTATTGAGGAGACATCGTCCATGTCGATGCAATCGCACCTTGCGGAATTGGAAAAGCGGCATCAGGCACTCGAAGACGAAATCAACGAATGCCTGGCCCATCCCGCGGTCGATGATCTGAAAATCGTGGAACTCAAGCGGCGTAAGTTACTGGTCAAGGATGAAATCGCACGGTTGCAGCAGACGCAAAATATCAGCCTGCACTGACTGCGCCTTCAGCGGCTTGTTAGAACGACAGAACCGCCTGCTCGCCACGGGCGAGGGCGGCGGTTTTGCGCTTCATTGAGCGGCAAAAGCGGCTGGATTTGCATCTGCCGCCGTGCGGCCATATTGTGTGGGCCTGATCGCCGTCCCGGCACAGGAATCGAGGCAACCCATGACCCGCTCGCGCGCTCTGTCGCTTGCCGCCGCTGCATTCGGCCTCTCCCTGATGGGGGTGCTGGCGGCGCACGCCTTCACCCTCGACAACCAGAGCAACACCACCAGCGCCGGCACCGCGCGCTACAGCGATCCCGACGAGCACTTTTCCAACGACGGCAGCCGCAAGACGACGATCCAGAACGGCAACGCCACCTTCCAGTTCGGCGGGCAGGCGCAGTCCTTCGACCAGCGTTACGACCAGAACCGGCTGTTCGATCCGCTGTCGCACGATCGCTGAAAAAGGCTAGTTTCGGTTTATTCCGCGTTCGTCTGGACGGCCTAGCGGCGATCGAGCGCTTCGACGCTGAGGATCGTCGGCAGATGCCGTGCGATCTCGTCCCAGCTCTCGCCTTCATCGACGCTGGCAAAGACCGAGCCGCTGTTGGTTCCGAAGTAGACGCCGACCGGGTCGTGTTCGTCGCGCGCCATGGCCTGGCGCAGCACCGTGAAGTAGCAGGCTTGCTGCGGCAATCCGTCGCGCATGGCCTGCCAGCTCTCGCCGCCGTCTTGCGAGCGCCACACGGCCGCCGCGGCATCGGGCGGGAAGCGCCCGGCCGTGTCGCCGTTGAGCGGCATGGTCCAGATGGTGTCCGGGTCGCGCGGATGCACGCAGATCGGAAAGCCGAAGGTTGATGGCAGCCCGCGCGTGATGTCGTCCCAGCTGCGGCCGCCGTCGGCGGAGCGCCAGACGCCGTGATGGTTCTGCTGATAGAGCAGGTCGGCCTCGCCCGGCGCCCGCATCATGTTGTGCACGCAATGTCCGATGTCGCCGTCGCGCGGCGCCGCGGGATGGCTGTGTTGCGTGCTCGGCTGCCGGTTCGAGAGCCGGTTGCGGCGCTCGAAGGTCGCGCCGCCGTCCTCCGTCGCGAAGACGCCGGCCGCCGAAATGCCGACCCAGAGTTTCTTCGCATTGGCTGGATCGGCCAGGGTCGTATGCAGCACCAATCCGGCCGCGCCGGGATTCCAACTGTCGGCGGACGGATGATTGCGCAAACCTTCGATTTCGTCCCAGGTCTTGCCGCCGTCTTTGCTCGCCAGCAGCCGTGCCGGCTTGGTGCCGGCATAGAGCGTGCCGTGGGCGTGAGCGAGCGACCAGATTTGCGCGAACTGGTCGGCGAACGGCAACGGCTGCTCGGTCCAGTTGAGCATGGCGGCAAGTTGCGCATCCTTGGCGGCCCAATCGTCGATCTGGCCCTTGGTGAGCCTGGCGACCTGCCAGGTCTCGCCGCCGTCGTCCGAGCGCCACACCCCGGCGCCGTGAAAGTCGCCGCCGCCGCCAGCCCACAGTGCTCCCGTCGCGGGGTCGCCGACGACGTGGTTGATCGGCCAGCCGCCGCAGAACGGTCCCTTGACCGTCCAACCCTCCCGCTCGCGCCCGCCGGACACCAGGAACGCGCCCTTGGTGGTGCCGACAAGGATGGTGACGCCGGTTTGGGGCATTGCGGTTGATCTCCGGTTTATGGGTGCGCGCCGTTACTGAGGCTATCGGGCGAAATTACGTCTTTTTTCCATTATAGATGTAACGCGAAAGGATCTGAAATGCCGAAAAAAATCCTCACGTCGGATCGAGTTTCGAGAGCTGGCTCGACGAGGAAAGCCTGCGCAAGGAGGTGACGGCGGCGGCGCTTGCTCATCCTGAGGAGCGGCTGAAGGCCGCGTCTCGAAGGAGGGGGCGGCCCCATGGTTCGAGACGCGCCGCATCGCGGCGCT
>Ga0335083_10002761_pt1 | contig 23047 bp, 19 predicted proteins | sample Lox_Sample_42_FD_206716 | JGI IMG/M metagenome (GOLD analysis project Ga0335083, IMG submission 206716) | Soil microbial communities from Loxahatchee National Wildlife Refuge, Florida, United States - Lox_Sample_4.2 | ecosystem: Environmental > Terrestrial > Soil > Wetlands | place: USA...
CAATCGCGTTCCCGCGCAGTCAACTCCCCGGGCGCAGCCGACCCCGCCAGCTCGGCCACGACCACTCCCGGCGGGAACAGCGTCGCGACGCTCAGCGTCAGGCGGGCCCGCGCGGCATCGGCCGCTGCGGTGATCCCGCCGCTGGAGTCTTTGGACATATTCGCTGCGCGCTCCGGCTGCAATCGTGAGAACTGTGACACGCCACACCCAGCGTGGCCGTTTTATCTTGCCGCGACAATCAGGAGAGGGGGCTCGCGGCCGCATGACCACGGTCTGCATCGACACCGCGCGCGATGATCATTCGCGCCGTCAGCGTCTGTTTTCCGGTGAAGTGCTCATCCATCCGCCGACCGCGTCCTCGCTCGAACTGTGCGCGTTCGCGCGCTCCATGCTGCGCGAGAGTTTCGGTTCGCTCGACCCGCAGACTGCCCAGTACAGCCTGTCGGTGCTGGAATTCGCCGAGCGCCTGGCGGTGCTGAAACCGAAGTTCATTCATCACCCGGAATCCAAGCGCCTGATCCGCGCCATCCTCGCCGAGCTGGACTGCGACCCGGACGACACCTATTTCGATGTGCCGCGCCTGCGCAGTTCCACCAGCGACGATTACCTCACGACCGGCATCGCCTACGCGTTCCATCCGCATCGCGACACCTGGTACTCCGCCCCCATGTGCCAGGTCAACTGGTGGATCCCGGTGTACGAGATCGAAGCCCGCAACGCCATGGCCTTTCACCCGCGCTACTGGGACACGCCGGTGCCCAACAGCTCGGCCGCATACGACTATCAGCGCTGGACGGCGACCAGCCGCTTCGATGCGGCGCGGCACGTGGGCACCGACACGCGCGAGCAACCGAAGGCGCTGGTCCCCATCGAGGCCAAGCCGGACCTGCGCCTGATACCGCCGGTGGGCGGCATCATTCTGTTCTCGGCGGCACAACTGCATTCCTCGGTACCCAACAACAGCGGCCGCACACGTTACAGCATCGACTTCCGCACGGTGAGCGCCAGGGATGCGCGCGCTCTGCAGGGTGCTGCAAACCGGGATTCACACTGCACGGGAACGACCATGCCCGACTATCTGCGGGCCAGCGATCTCGCGCATCTGCCGGAGGATATCCAGCAGATCTACATGCGCGGACATCCGCAGGCCGCGGAACTGTCCGCGGCGGATGCAGTCGCCCTCAGGCAAACGGCCTGAATACCGGCTTCACCGGGCGTCCGTGCAGATACTTGCCGACGCCCTCCTCCAGTGCCTTGCGGTAGACAGCGAGCGCTTCACCCACGATCTCGATCGTCAGGTCGATATCGCGATCGGTATGTGAATAGCTGACCACCAGCGCCGGGGCGATCACGCCGCGACGGATGGTTTCCTGCATGAACAGCGTACGCATCGGCTGACTGGGCTTGCGGTCGGCGTCGCTGGTGCCGAACAGCAGGCAGCAGTCGCGGCCGATGCAGTCGAAGTAACCCTCGAGCTTCAGCTCCGCGACGATCTTGTTGATGCCATTGCGCAGCCGGCGGCCCTGTCGGTGCAGATGTCCGGTGACGTCCTCATCCCGATAGACTTTCATCGTCGCAATCGCAGCGGCCAGAGCATGCGTCTCGGCGCCGTGGGTGGTGGAAAGCAGGAAGACACGCTCGCGCGATGTCTTCAGACCGCCCAACTCCATCAGCTCCCGCGAGCCCGCCACGGCGGAAACGCCAAACCCGTTGGCAATGGCCTTGCCGAAAGCCGACAGATCCGGCGTGACGCCGTAGATGTGCTGCGCCCCCGAACGGTGCCAGCGGAATCCCGTGATCATCTCATCGAACACGAGCACGGCACCACGGCGGTGGCAGAGTGCTTTCAGCCCCTCCAGAAAGCCGGGTGCCGGTTCGACGATGCGGGCCGCTTCGAGAATAACGCAGGCGATCTGATCGGGGTGTGCATCGAACATGGCTTCGACGGAGGCCAGGTCGTTGTAGCGGAAGCGCACCGTGGCATCGCGAATCCAGCGCGGGATGCCGGCCGGCATGCCGGTCGTGCCGATGAACCAGTCGCTGGTCGAGAAGAACGGATGGTCGCCGCACATGCCGATCCTGTCGCGCCCGGTGTGGGCCCGGGCGAGGCGCACCGCCGCATCGACGGCGGTTGAGCCGTCCTTGCAGAATTTCACCATCTCCGCCGTGGGGATCAGCTCGAGGAAGCGCTCCGCGCATTCCACCTCGATGGGTGCCGGACGCGTGAAGTTGGTTCCGAAGGGCAGCGCCTCGGCGGCGGCCCGGATCACCGGCTCGTAGGCATGGCCGAGCGTGACGGCCCGCAACCCCATGTTGTATTCGATGAACTCGTTGCCATCCAGGTCCCAGGCGTGGCAGCCCTTGCCCCGCACGATGAACGGCGGCGCCTGTTCGGGAAACTGGTCATCGCCCTTGGCATAGGTGTGCGCCCCACCGGGGATGATCTGGTGCGCGCGCTGCGCCAGCTGCCGGCCGCGCTCGAAGTGGGTACCTCCGAGTCCACTGCCCGCGCAACCGTGGGCTGCGACCTCAGAAGCCGGTGAAGCGGATTTTTCGACCATGGAACGCCTCGGCATAACCGCTCGGCGCGCGGCACTCGATACCGCGCATCCGGAGCATGGACATGAAGGTCTCGCGGGTGAACCAGTCGCGTCCCACCTGCGTCCGGTAGGCGCGCAGCAGCGCGTTCACCTTGGCGCGGGCGTGAGCGGCCGTCACCGGCACGTACACGTTGGGCTGTCCCAGCCCGCCGTCCCACTTGGGAATCTCATATTCCAGCACCACGTGGTCACGGAAGGTATTCCATACGAATTCGTTGACAGCCCGATGGTCCTGGTGGCGGTCATCGCGCTCATGGCACAGGATCAATCCGGGCGTGGGCACCTGGCGCTTCAGGGATTCGATGAACTCCTTGATCTGCGCGTAGTGGGCCGGGAAACGGCCATCGGGGAAATCGCCGAAGATCAGCTTGCCGCGCGCGGCCGGACGCAACAACGCCTGCATGGCGGCCCGTGTCTCGGCGCGCCGCTGCTGGGTGCCGCTGAGCACGGCCCAGTCCACCCGCACACCGGGCCTGGCCAGCGCGAGCAGCGTCGCTCCGCAACCAATTTCGATGTCGTCGCAGTGCGCACCGATGCACAGGATGCGCTTTGCCGCGCGACCGCCCTGAAGTGCGAGATCCAGCATGCGCCGCCCGTCCCCGTCCGGTTCAGCCCGACTTCTTCGCCGGATGGCGTGTCCAGGTCATCCACGGACACTCGCCACGCGCCTCCATGCGATCGAAGCTGATTTTGTCCTTGAACGTGTCCATGCACTGCCAGAAGCCGTCCCAGCGCATCGTTGCGAGCTTGCGCTTGGCGATCAGTCGCTTGAACGGGGCTTCGACCAGTTCCTCGCCCTCGTTGATGTAGTCGAAGATGTCCTGGCGCAGCACGAAGAAGCCGCCGTTGATCCACATCGGCTGATCGGGCATGGCGCCGACGTGCGCGACCAGACCCGACTCGTCGGTCTGGACTGCATGGAAGCTCTGGGAGCTGCGCACGGAGGCGAAGTTCGCGACGACATCGCGCGAGTGGAACTCGGCGATCATCCTGTCCAGCGGTACATCGGACAGGCCATCCGCATAATTCGCGAGGAAGGCGGGCTCACCCTTGAGATACTGCCGCGCACGCATCAGGCGCTGCCCGATGTTGCTGTGCAGTCCGGTATCGACGAAGGTGATGTTCCAGCCGTCGGTGTCGCGCGTGTGCACGTCCACTTTCCTGGCCGATGAGCCGCATTCACTGATCGTGAAGTCGTTGGTCATCGTCTCGTCGTAGTTGAGGAAGTACTCGCGGATCAGGTCGCCGCGGTAACCGAGGCACAGGATGAAGTCCTTGTGGCCGAAGTGCGCGTAGTAGCGCATCAGGTGCCACAGGATGGGCCGGTAGCCGATGCTGACCAGCGGCTTCGGAATGGTGTCGGAATGCTCGCGCAAGCGCGTGCCGAGACCACCACAGAACAGAACGACTTTCATGTTTTCCTCCCACGCCTCGCGGCTGACTTGCGCGCGCTCTGCCTGCGTGCCCCGCGGACCTTGCCGGCGGCGCGGACCTTGCCGGCGCCGCGCAGCAGACCCGCGTTCTGCAGCGCGGTCGCCGCTTCACGCACCACACCGAAATCGATCCCGGAGCGCCGGGCCGTATCCAGCAGCGAGTGCTGCCCGTCGGACTGGTTGAGCACCCACAGCAACGCCTGCTCACGCTCGGCCGGACTGCGTCCGCCCACTGATCCGTACAGGCCACGCTTGCCGAGCAGCGGCTCGCCCTTCGGGCTCAGGTTGACACAGCGCTCGTTGCCTTCGAGCACGGCCACGGCCTGCTGGCAGGCCGCGTAGCTCTGCTGCAGATACTCAGGTCCGATCAGGGACAGATTGTCGGCCGAGCTGTGATATTCCGGATAACCGCCGTTCACGGAGCGCGTCAGTCGCCCGACCGGCAGGTTGAAACCCGGTGAACACAGTTGCCGTTCATCATAACCGTAGGGCGAGAAACGGATCACGCGGGCGTGCGGGTCCTGCCGACCCACCACGTAGCCCAGAGTCTCGTCGATTTCGTTCGATTCACCGCGGCTCATCTTGTAGGTGAGCGGGCCCGGGTCGCCCAGTAACGCGAGCACCAGTCCGTGACGGATCCGTCCCAGGCGTGATTCGTTGCGCTTCAGCCAGCACAGCGAGCCGATGGTGCCCGGGGCAAAGACGCAGCGATACGTGTAGCGGCGCGGCTCACTGGCCAGCCACTCGACCAGGCGGGTGGCGATGCTCATGCCGCTGGTGTTGTCATTCGCGAGCGAGGGGTGACAGACATGGGCGAAGAACAGGACCTCATCGCGGCTCTTGCCCGGCACGACCGCCTCGGCATAGGTCAGCGAGCCACGCGCCAGGGAGCTGCGGATCTCGACTCGATACCTGCCCTCCCGCAGCCGCTCGCGATCGGCGTGCCGCAGGCAGAAGCCCCAGTTGCGGCGGTAGTAGCTGGTCCGGTACGGAATCCAGTCCGGATGATCGGGAATCGAGTGCAGATGCGGCGCGAGTTCCGCCAGGGAGACCGTGGCGCTGTGGGGCTCCGAATAACTCACCAGGTGCAGGTTGTGCGCCTGGAAGTCCACCACGCGCCGCCCGTCCGGATCGGTGACCGAGGCGTCCTCGATGTTCCACTCCAGGGGGACCTCCCAGTCGAACACGCGACTGCCGCTGGGCACCTCGTGTACCTGCAGCGGAATGCGCTCGCCGATGAGCTTCAGGGTCTGGCGTACGCCCTGCCCCGTGATGCTGCGGCAGATCGGGTAGAGCCGGCTGGCGAACTCGTACAGCTGCTGGCCTTGCGCGCCGCTCATGGGGCCAGGCCCTGCTGGCGGCGTGCGAGTTCGCGCTCGAACGCGGCGACGTCGAAGTCGGCACACTGGGCATCCCGATCGCTGATCATGCTGACCGGCAGCGGCCAGCGGATGGCGAATCGCGGATCATTCCAGCGGAACCCCGTGCCGAGCTCGGGGGCGAAGTAGTCGCTCATCTGATAGAGCACTTCGGTACGGTCGGACAGGGTCTGGAACCCGTGTGCGATGCCGTGCGGGATGAACACGGCATCGCGCGATTCATCGTCCAGACGGATCTCGAGGTGCCGCAGATACATCGGGGAATCAGGCCGCAGATCGAGCAGGACATCCAGCAGGCTGCCGCGTACGCAGCGTACCAACTTGTCTTCGCGCGAGGGCGGCCACTGGAAGTGCATGCCCCGCACGGTACCACGGTGTTCGTTGTACGAGATGCTTGCCTGGACGGCCGATGCCGACAGGCCGGCCCCGGCGAACTCCTGCGAGCACCAGGTCCTGGCGAAGAACCCTCTCTCATCCGGCTTCCGGTCGATCCGCACCAGCGCCGCGCCGGGGATCTCGAGAGGCTCGAACCGCATCGGTCAGCGCCAGCGGAATTCCGCGTCGATCTGGTCGGTCGCCTGCAGGTACTTGAGCTGCTTGAGGCGCGTGAAGGCGCGGAACTGATACGTGTCGGGCGACATCTGGATGCGGTCGAACAGCTCACGGAGCTGTCGGGCCCCATCACGCGCGGTCTGGCGGCATTCGAACCCCGGCAGCTCGCGATGGATCCTGTCGAAGTTGACGCGATAGCTGCGGTTGTCGCCGCTGCTGTTGCCGACTGAAAGCTGACAGCCGGGAAACTCCTCGGCGATGATCTGGGCGATCTCGCGCACGCGGTAGTTCTGCGAGTTGTGGCCTACGTTGAAGATCTTGCCCTGCACGGCCGATTCCGGGGCGATCAGCGCGCGGTAGATGGCCTCGCAGATGTCGGCGATGTGGACGACCGGGCGCCACGGGCTGCCATCGCTGGTCATGCCGATGCGCCGGGTGGTATGGGCCATGGCCGACAGATCGTTGATGACGATGTCGAAGCGCATGCGCGGCGAGGGCCCGTAAGCCGTGGCGTTGCGCAGGAACACCGGGCAGAAGTCCTTGCCCGCCATCTTGCCGACGTCGCGCTCCACCAGCACCTTGCATTCGGCGTACGCGGTCTGCGGGTTGGTCGGCGCGGTTTCATCCAGGAAATCGCCGGTACCGGCGCCGTAGACACTGCATGAGGAGGTATAGACGAACCGGCGGATGCCAGACTGACGCGCGAGCTCGGCAAGACGCACCGAGCCCTTGTGGTTGATCTGATGAGTGACCTGTGGGTTGTTCTGTCCCAGCGGATCGTTGGACAGTTCGGCCAGATGCGCCACGGCCTCGCAACCGGCGAGGTCCTCCAGCGCCACATCCCGCAGATCCTTGTTGATCGTGTAGGGCTGCGTGCGCATGGTGCGGTTGTCGCTGAAAAGCCAGCCGTCGCGGTAATAGCCCACATCCAGTCCGACGACGCTGATGCCGCGCTCGGCCAGGTACGGTCCCAGCACCGACCCGATGTAGCCATTGACGCCAGTGACGAAGACTTTCATCACGAATCTCCCGCTAGTGCTCTGTTATGGTGCATGCCGCTGTCGCGCCGCGGCTTGATCCCACGCATCTTACCGGGCCCGGGCACGTCAAAAGGAGACCCAGGCCGCATTACCGCGAAGCGTCAATCCAGGATCTGCACGGTGGGGATGGGCACGACGAACTTGCCCCCCCAGGCGCGGATTCCGGCCAGCTGCTGCGTGATCTCATCCTTGAGATTCCAGGGCAGGATCAGGACATAGTCCGGCTTCGCCTCCATCAGGCGCTCGGGAGCCAGGATGGGGATGTGCGTTCCCGGGGTGTACTTGGACTGCTTGTAGGGATTGCGGTCCACGGTGAAATCCAGGAAGTCGGTGCGGATGCCACAGTAGTTGAGCAGCGTGTTGCCCTTGCCGGGGGCACCGTAGCCGACGATCTTCTTGCCGCGCTTCTTCGCGTCGACGAGAAACTCCAGCAGCGTGCGCTTGGTCCGGCGGACCTGCTCCTCGAACGAGGTGTAACGGTCGAGGCGGTCGTAGCCCTTGTCCGCTTCCAGCTTCAGGAGCTCATGCACTCGCTGTCCCACGGGTTTGCTGGCGTCGCTGGCCTGGCGCGCATAGATGCGCAGCGAGCCGCCATGCGTGGGAATCTGTTCCACATCGAACATCGTCAGCCCGTGATGCGCGAAGATCTTCACCACGGTCGTGAAGGACAGGTAGCTGAAGTGTTCGTGATAGATCGTGTCGAACTGATTGAGCTCCATGAGCTGCATCAGGTGCGGAAACTCCATCGTAATGACGCCGTCCGGCTTGAGCAGAAGCTGCATGCCGCCGACGAAATCGTTGATATCCGGCACGTGCGCCAGCACGTTGTTACCCAGCAGCAGATCCGGAGAGCCATGCTCTTGCCTGATGGCCCGGGCGGTCTCGCGTCCGAAGAAGCGGCTGACCGTGGGCACACCCTTGCCGCGGGCCACTTCAGCGATGTTCTGCGCCGGTTCGATGCCCAGTACGGGCACGCCCTTGGCCACGAAATGCTGCAGGAGGTAGCCGTCATTGCTGGCGATCTCCATCACCTTGCTGCCCGCCCCGAGGCGGAAGCGCTCACGCATCGCTTCCGCGTAGCGCCGTGCATGTTCGACCCAGCTGTCGGAAAAGGATGAAAAGTAGGCGTACTCGGAGAATATATCAGCCGGCGCCACGAACTCCTCGAGCTGCACGAGCAGGCACTCGCTGCAGACATAGGCCCGCAACGGAAAGAAGGGCTCCATCGCGTTGAGCTGTTCCGGGGTGATGTGCGTCTGACACAAAGGTGACATACCCAGATCCACGAAAACGTGGTTGAGCGGGTGCGCACAGAAACGGCATTTCGGGGTCGGCATTCGCAAGGCCACCTTGGGTGTTTTGCGCGGATTATGCCCCGCGCGGGGATCAGGGAACGATACCAAGCGCACAAAACCTGTGTGCAACCCGTGCCGGGCTCACGTACACGGCTCGCGCCCGGCGGCTCACTTACACGGCTCGCGCCCGGCGGCTCACATGGCGGCGCGGGTCTGCGGGGCGTGTCGGTGCGAGCCGCGGCCCTTGCCCGGCTCAGGTTGCAGTCCGCGCGCCCGGGACCCCGACGACCTCCAGAATGCGCCGGTACTGCTGCTCCAGTCTGGAGCGGTTCGAGCCCGATCTGACTTCCAACTGGGCACGCAGTTCCGGCGCATGGCGCTCGAGATCGAGGAACTGCTCGCGCAGCCGGTCGGCATCCAGCCCGTCGAGCGTCTGGCAGAAGCGGCCCAGCCCCATCTGCCGCATCAGGTCATCGTTCTTCGGTTCGTAGGAGACCGACAGCACCGGAATGCCGAGGAACAGGCTCAGCAGCACATTGTGGAAACGCGAGGCGATCACCAGGTCCACGTCACGCAGTTGCACGAGCAACCGTTCGAACGAACCGGCCGGCTCGTCCACGAAACCCCCGTCCGCCGGATCGAACCCCAGCTGCTGCAACCGCGCCCGCAAGTCCACACGCACGGGTTCGTCGTAGGCCAGGTCACCGATGATCACGCGGACCGGATAGTCGCGCCCGCGCAGCCACACGATCAGCGAGCAGAGTGTATCGATGTAAGCCGTATAGGCCGCCGAAGCCGTCCCGTCCGCACCGCGGCGGTAGTTGAACAGTCCCACCGCGACGGTGGGCTTGCCGTTAGCGCGACCACCGGCGGATTCCGGCATGAGCACCGCGGGCCGCGGCAGGCTGAAGGCCAGATCGGGGCAGACGACATCACCCGGCAGGGCCAGCCCCGCGTTGCGCACGATCCCCACCGAGTGCTCGTCGCGATAGCAGCGATAGTGGGACAGACGCAGTGCCGTCTTCAGGAAGAATCTCGACAGGGGATGATGGATGGCTTCCGCCCCGACGCTCACGAACAGCAGCCGGCGCCCGCGCAGGCGAGTCGCCGCGGCCCACTTGAAGAGCTGGAACGGCATGCCGAACGGGCCTTCGCCGATGTCCGTCACGATGCCGGTACCGGTGATCAGCAAGGCGTCGTAGCGCGCTCCCGAGCGCAGAACCCGCGGCCAATCCCCAAGCACGGTGCGCAGCCGTGACCACAGGGACCCGAGCCTGGAACGCGGCCTGGCCTCACCCTCCGCTCTCCCGGCGGCGATCGGGATGGCATCTATTCCGTGTCGCTGGCGCGTATCGGCCGGAACGCTGCACACGGATAACAACTCCGCGCCCGGAAGCAGCCTGCGGGCGTTGTACAGGGCCGCGGCCAGGGTGCATTCATTGCCGAGGTTGAGCGTACCGAAGTTGCCCCAGAAGGCGAGCCGCACCGGACCGAGCTGGCCCCGTCCCTCCGGCAGGTTCACGCGGGCCCGTGCGTCCGGCGGTGGCGCTGGAGCGCGCACGGTCGCGTCTGATGATCCAAAACAGTCATGATGTTGCCGTGCATGAGTCCCGCTGGCTATCATTCAAGCTTATCATGCAAGCGGCCGGCCCGAGTCTGGACGGCACGACATCCGCGATGCTCACCGTCAAGACCGTTCTGACACAATAAGAACATGCAAGGTACGCAGCTGGTTTCAGGCGCGGGCGGACCGGTGCTGCTGCTGTCGATGCGGCGCATGTCCCAACTCGTGGCCTACTGTTCCGATTACGAGTTCGAGGATGTGATCGCCGAGTCCACCGGCGCGGACCGGATCGACGTGTTCGATCACGACGCCCTGGAGTGGTCGCGCCGCATCTACCGCTACACGCGCCACATCAGCCGTGCGCGCGGCGGCGCGGGCCCGTTCGCCGGCTGGCACACGACGGTGCGGCTGGAGCGCGACTACGATCTGTTCTTTCCGGTCTTCAACCAGCCGTTCGAGCTGTTCGCGCTGGCCGCGGTGCCGGATTGGCGCCGGCGCTGCCGGCGCGCCGCCTGCTTCATCAGCGAGGTGTGGCTCAACCAGTTCCCGCAATACCTGATCGAGCTGCTCGCGCCCTTCGATCACATCTTCCTGGGCGTGATCCATCCGGTGGAGGAAGTCTCCCGGCTGGTGAGGCGGCCCTGTCACTATCTGCCCCTGGCAGCCGATGTACCCCTGTTCGCGCCGGTGCCGCGCGCCCCGCCGCGCAGCATCGCTGTGTGCAACATCGGGCGGCGCTCCCAGGTGACCCACGACGCTTTGCTGCAACTGGCCCGCGACCCTGATTTCTTCTACTACTACGACACCGTCGCCGCGAGCGGCATCGACATGAAGCAGCGGACGTTCCGCGTGCAGAACGCGCGCCAGCACCGCCTGCTGCTGTCGAATCTCATGCGCCGCAGCCGCTTCTGCTTCGCTCATCGCGGCTTCGTCAACGATCCGAAATTCACGCAGGGTCGCGACGAGATCTCCTCACGCGTGTACGAAGGCGCGGCCGCCGGCGTCGTCATGCTGGGCGAGCCGCCGCGCGGTCCGGACTATGAGCGTCAGTTCGACTGGCCGGACGTGGTGGTGCCGACACCCTTCGACTGCCCGAACATCGGCGAAGTGTTGCTGCGCCTGGAAGCCGATCCCGAGCGGATCGCCGGCATCCGCCGCGCCAACGTGCATCACAGCGCGCTGCGGCATGACTGGGTATACCGGCTGCGCACCGTGTTCGAGACCCTGGGACTGACTCCAACCCCCGGCATGCTCGAGCGCGAGCGCCGGCTGCAGTCACTGGCCGCCGCGGCCCTCGCCCAGCTGTGATACCCGCCGGGGGCTACGCGCCCCGAACGACGTTGCGCCGTACCAACAGCGGCAAATTCCATAATGTGTGAACTTACGCACCGACACCGCCGGTGCGCTGCCCGCAGGCTCAGCCGATGTGTAACCAGGGGACCAACAACAAAATGTCCGACGATCACGCCCGCCGCGCCATGCACACGGGCCGCGGCCCACTGCGCCCCGCCACGTTTCATGGATCCGTGCTCGCGCTCCTGGCGCTGACGGGCCTCGCCAGCGCGCCGCTCAGGGCGCAAAGCGTATTCAACCCGTACGTCAGCGCGGAGATCGAGCACAACTCCAACCTGTTCGCGCTGCCGAGCTATTCGGCGCAGCTGCCGGCCGGTTACGAGACGGCCGTGGCCGACACGCTGCAGAAATACATCATAGGGCTGGACAGCCACTACCAGTTCGGCCGCCAGCAGCTGGAGATCGGCCTGGAGGGCCGCCGGCTCAACTACAACAACTTCAGCAGCCTGGATCACTACGAGTCGCTGATCACGGCCGCCCTGAAATGGCAGCTGGCCGCCATGCTGGATGGCGATCTCGACTACCGGCGCGAGCAGCGCATCGCACCGTTCATCGAGCGCATCAGCGAGTCGCTCACCATCGAGCACGAGAGCAACGCGAAGGCGCAGGCCAATCTGCAGTTCACACCCGACTGGCGCCTCGAGGGCATCCTCAAGTGGCGCGACTGGGAGTCGCCGCAGCCGGGCCTGGCCGACTACGGCCTGCACGAGCACTCGGAAGGGCTCGGCCTGATGTACACGGCCATTTCCAATCTGAGCTTCGGCGCGGTCGGTGAGTACCTGACCGGCACCTACCACGGCACCAACGAGGCGCCGGATTACAATCAGACCACCGCGGGCCTGGCCGCCGAATACAAGCTCGGCGGCCGCACCTCCCTCAGCGCCACCGGCGGCTACACCAAGCGCGAGCAGCCCGGCACCAACCAGAATACCTCCGCCTTCACCGGCTCGTTTCACTACAAGCGGCAGCTCACGGGCAAGACCCGGGTCGGCTTGCAGATCGACCGCGCGGTGAACACTTACATCACCGCCGGCAACACCGAGGTGGATACCGGCGTCACGGTGAACGCACAGTGGGAAGCGACCTACAAGATCATCGTGAGCCTCGATGCCTCGCGGGTACACAGCACTTTCCAGGCGATCAACATCCTCGACCCGACGGTCAACGGCCGGGCGGACACGACGCGCGGCGGCGGCATCGACATCGAGTACAAGGCCCTCTCCTGGCTCTCGATGCATGCCTACGACCGGTATCAGAAGCGCGACTCGAACGTCGTGCTGTACACGTTCACCGGCAACGTGGTGGGCTTCGAGATCCGCGGCCGATTCGGCCCCGGAGTCTACTGAGCCCAGGACCGCGGTTCGAGCGGTTCGAAGCTGGTCGTCACCTGATAGGTGGCGCTGTTCTCCAGCGCCGACTGGATGGCCAGCACGAGTTCGTTGTTGTGCAGGCAGTAGTCGGACGGTAACGGCGAGGGAGCACCGCTCGCCACCGCCGCGGCCACCTCGGCCGGCCCCCGGCAGAACTCCATCCTGTGCCCCTTGTGCGGCAGTGCCGACGGGAAGCGCGCCAGCGGGTAGCGGCGGCTCCAGGGCGGCACGATCATCTTGCGCCGGATGTTGAATGTCTTCTTCACGTGCACTGGGGCGCGATAGTCCCACGCGTCCCGGATGTACACGATGCCGCTCTCGCCAAACAGGCGAAGCCTCTGGTCCACCGGCGCGATGATGCTGCAGGTGAGACGTGCGACGACTCCGGACCGAAAGCGGATGCAAGCGACCGAGAAGTCGGGTGAGTCGCGCTCCAGCGGCACATCCGTCTGCTTGTCTGGATACAGACAGGAAGAAAAGGCCGTCACCGACACCGCCGGACCGAAGAACGCGGTCAACCACGTAACGTAGTATCCCGCGTGCTCGAGAGTGCAGCCCACCTCGAATTCGTCCTTGTAGGGCCAGGGCTGCCCCGACTCACTGACCCACTGCCGGTATGGACTTTTGTGGACCAGGCCGTCATCGATCTCGGCGTAGACGAGCCTGACATCACCAACCACCTGCTCGCGCAGAGTCTTCCACAAGGTCTGGGCGGTTTCGCCCAGCACGCTGCAGGGCGCGCAGGCGAGCTGCAGGCCCTGAGCGCGAGCCAGATCATGAAGCTCGCGCGCGTGCTGGAAATTCATCGCCAGAGGCTTTTCCGAGTACACATGCTTGCCCGCGCGCAAGGCCGCGGCACTCACCTCGTAATGGCTGTCCGGGTTGGTGAGATTGAGCACCATGCCGATCGAGGCATCCGCCAGCACGGCATCCAGCGTGGGCCGCACACAATCGATGCGGTGATGGGCCGCAAACCGCGCAACGCGTGCCGCGTCACGGTCCATCACCGCAGCCAGTTCGAGAGCCGGATAACGGTGCAGGGACTGCATGTAGTAGTCCGCTACGAAGCCGCAACCGATGATGGCTATGCGCATGTCCTGGGGCCGCTCCCGTCTTCAGTTTGCCGCCGGTCCGCTGCCGGTGCCCAGATACCACCCGGCGGTTGCGGCGAGACCCTGTTGCAGCGGAGTCCACGCTACCCCGAGGGCCTGCCCTGCCGCCGCGGAGCGCAAGGTAATCCGGTGGCGGCACAGCTCCAGGAGCCAGGGCCGGATGGGTGGCGGCACGCGCGCGCTCCCCCGCGATACCCCTGCGGCCACCTTGAGCAGCGGCGCAAGCACCTTCGTCTCCCAGAGCAGCCGCGCCCGCGAGATCCGCTTCACCGGTGTGGCACCCAGCGCCTGCGCATAAAGGCAAAAGTAATCGTTCCAGGTCGGCGGCGTGGCCATCGAGAGATTGAAGGCCCTGCCTGCCACATCCGGGGCGGACAGCGAGCGAACAACGGCACCGGCGACATCCTCGACATGCACCAGATTGCAGATACCCCGACCTTCATCACCCAGATCGCCAAGGCGTCCGGACATCAGCAGCTGGGCTATATAGCGGCTCCACAGCGGGCTGTCCGGGCCGTACACGATTCCGGGCCGAAGCGACACGGCGTCAGCGTAGCGGGAAGCGAAGCCTTCGGCGGCGACCTTGGCTGCGCCATACTCGTTGAGGTCCGGGCGAAGCGGCGCCGATTCGTCCATCTCACCCGTCTGCTTGCCGTAGACCGCCATGCTGCTGAGGTGAACGATCCGGGGTGGGTGGGGGCAGCGGGCAGCGGCCTCAAACAGCACGCGCGCACTCTCGACGATGGTTTGCGGGTCGCCCGTAATGCAGTTCACGACTGCCGTGACGCCCGCGATGCCGTCAGCCACGGCCTTTGCATCGGTCGCATCGAGTGCCACCGACTCGACGCCCGGATCCGGATTCCGCGGCGCGCGCCGACCCGCTGCCACGGTTCGAGCGGTGCCCTCCCGGCACAGCCGGGCCACGATCCGCCGGCCGATGAATCCGCCGCCGCCGAGGACTAATACACGCGGACTCATGAGCTTGCGTGAAACTGTTAAGGGACGCTGAAGTTATGGGGAACCGCGCCGGAAGCGCGGCTATTCTGCCACACAGGCTCGCTTCCGACCCTCTGTAAGCAGCGCTGACAAGGGTCCGATCGTGCGGTTGTGCAACGGCTCACGGAACGGAGTCCGTATGCTTGCCGGGTCTCGTACAGGTAGTGTACATACTGTCTTAATGTCGACAGACGCCCGGCCACAGACCGCGGTGCGGGCAGTCATTCATAAAGCAACAGCGAGCGCGACAGTGCTCACCCGACTCTGCAGACAGCTACGCGCGTCTCGATGCGCGCGCCCGTTCCGCGTGCTCCCTCACAGGGGCGGCGTTTTGACGCCTTACGCGCTCATCGCCTGCCTTGCGCTGTCAGGATTGGCGTCCCCGCGGGTCGCGGACGCCCAGTCCGTACCGCCGCCACCGGCTCATGCGCCCGCCAGGGCTCCAGCCAACACCGCTGCCGTTCCTGCTGCTCCGGCCGCATCGGCCGACGAGTCCGAAGACAACACCCAGCGGCTGGTGGAGCTGGGAGTCGGTGACTCGGTCGCGATCCAGGTCTACGGACAACCTGACCTTGCAGCGACGGTCTATGTTTCCGACGACGGCACCATACCGGTCGGCCTGGTCGGCGCCGTGAAGGTCATCGGCCTGTCGCCGTCCGAGGCCGCGCATCGCGTGGAAGACGCCCTGCGCGACGGCAACTACCTCGTGAATCCGCATGTCTCGATGACGGTCACCCAGTCCCGCAGCCAGCGCGTGACGGTGCTCGGGGAGGTCAAGAACCCGGGCCGCTACCAGATCGAGTCCAATACCACCATCTTCGATCTGCTGGCGCAGGCCGGCGGCACCACTCAGGCCAGCTCGGAAGTGGTCTACCTGGTCCGGCGCGAGAAGGACGGCAGCACCCAGCGCTATCCGATCAACCTGAAGGGCCTGGGCGACGGCGGCCACATCCCCACCGAGACACTGCTGGGCGGGGACTCGCTGTTCGTGCCGCACGCGGACACGATTTCGGTGATGGGTGAGGTCAAGAACCCGAACTCCTACCCGCTCGAGCCGGGCATGACGGTGATGCAGGCCCTGGCCCGTGCCGGGGGTATCACCGACCGGGGCAGCTCGAGCCGCATCCAGATCGTACGGCGGCTGGAGAATGATAAATTCGTGACGCTGAAGGCGGAAATGACCGACGTGGTCAAGCCAAATGACGTGATTCGCGTCAAACAGAGCATCTTTTGAGAATCCCCAACCGACTGCCCGTTCCGCTGGTGCAACAGCAGGTGGGCGCCGCCGCGGCGCCGGCGCCGGCGCTGGCGTTGCCCACGGAGGAAGCGGCCGGCAAGGGGCTGTCGATCACCCAGATCCTGACCATCCTCAGGGCCTGGTGGAAGCAGTCGGCCATCATCGCCGTGATTGTGATCTGCGTCACAGCGGTGGTCGTGAAATACATGCCCAAGCTGTACACGGCCAGCGCCACGCTGATGATCAGCTACGAGGTCAACGATCCGCTGGGCGGCAAGGAATTCCCCCTGCAGCTGCTCTCCAGCTACATGGCCACGCAGATGGAGATCATGCTCAGCCCCGAGGTCATGTTCGGCGTGGTGGATGACCTGAAGCTCACCGAGGAGAAGGAATTCGCCGGCGGCTACCGGCCCACCGATGGCACCTCGCTGCGCGACTGGGTCAAGGACCAGGTCACCAAGGGCGCCACCGTGACCCAGGGCAACTTCGGCAGCCAGCTGATCTACATCAAGGCCTCGGCGCGCAATCCGGTGTTGGCCGCCAACATAGCCAACGGCATCGCCGACACCTACCTGAAGCAGCATCTGGAGCGGCGCACCGGCCCCGCCTCCGTGCGCGCTGAGCGCTACGGGGAGCAGCTCACGGATCTGAAGAAGCGTGTCGAGGATGCACAGCAGAAGATTGCCGAATTCCGCGATCGCACCGGAGTGACCGATCTGACGGCGGTGGGCAACGACGGCGAGCAGCAGTTGCTCACCAGCCTCGAGGAACACTACCAGGTCGCGCAGAACGCCCGGCGCGCCGCCGAGGTGAAGCAGTCCGACGCGCACTCCTCCAGCGACCAGGTGGTCAACTCGCAGCTGGTGCAGGGTCTGCGGGGGCAGCTCTCCAAGCAGGAATCGGATCTGGCGCAGCAGCGCACCACGCTCGGAGCCAAACACCCGCGCGTGCTGGAGCTGCAGTCGCAGATCGAGGCGACCCGGCAGTCGATCCAGGATGCCATCCAGTCCTACTCCGGCAGCGCCTCGGTGGAACTCTCCGAAGCCCGCGCCCTCGAAGAGAAGCTGCGGCGTGCCGTGGAGGAACAGCGGGCCAAGGTCGTGAAGCTGCGCAATGTCCAGGACGAGGGCACGAGCCTGCGGCTGGAACTGGATGCAGCGCAGAGCGCGTATCGCAAGGCACTGGACAGTCACGAGGAGATCGCGGCCTCGACCAAGGACTCCTACTCGGACGTGCACCTGGTGACCCAGGCGCAGCCGCCGCCGAAAGCGGACAAGCCGAACAAGATCAAGCTGATGATTTTGGGCATCATGGCCGGCATCGGCCTGGGACTGGTGATTCCGGCAGCCTACGAGCTGCTGCTGAATCGCCGCATCCGCTGCCGCGACGACATCGAGCGCGATCTGGGCATCGATGTGCTCGTCGAACTCAACAGCATCCGGCATCACGCGAGCCCGGCATGAACGCTGAATTCGTGGCCAAGGATGAGCTGCCGCGCGCCACCACGGAAGAGACTCCGGGCGCGGATTCCACGCTGATCCAGGAGCGCCCCGCCCTGCCGGCACAGGCTCCGGATACACTCGCCGTCGCGGTCGGTCCGGTGACCATCGAGCACCCCGGACGCTCCGAGCAGGAAGCCGCCGACAGCCTGCTCGCCCAACACAAGATCACCATTTCCGATCTGCAGCGCATCTCCGAGGCGATGCAGGACCAGAACCTCACGTTCGGTGAGGCCGCCGTGCAGCTTGGCTTCGTCAGCGCCGAGGACATCGAGCGCGCCTTCGAGCTGCCGGGAGCCGTGGAATCGCTCGCGCAGAAGAACAGCCTGGTCGAGACCGTCCTGCGCAAGATGACGCCCGGCAAGGCGCTGGTGCGGCGACAGGGCGCCCCGGTCAAGCCCGGCGAGCACATCATGCTCGTGCGCGATCCCTACAATCCCTACAGCGAGCAGATCCGCGCGCTGCGCACCGAGCTGCTGCTGCGTTGCCCGCCGCGCTCCGGCGGCGCGAACATCCTGGCCCTGATGAGTGCCAATGGCGCGGAGGGACGTTCACAGCTTTCCGCGGAGCTGGCCATCGCGTTCGCCCAGCTTGGCGGGCGCACACTGCTGGTGGATGCCGACTTCCGCAGTCCGCGCCAGCATCTGCTCTTCAACTGCGACAACACCGAAGGCCTCTCGCAGGCCATCGAGGCGCAGCAGCCGCCCTGCCTGCACCGCGTGGAAGGTCTGCCCAGCATGTCGCTGCTCACCAGCGGACCGGTTCCGCCCAACCCGGTGGAGCTGCTCTCGGATGGACGCTTCGCCAAGTGCATGCTGCGCTGGCGCGACAAATACGAGCACATCGTGATCGATGCTCCGCCGCTCGTGCGCGGCGCCGACGGTCTGGCCATTGCGGCCATCGCCGGGCATGTACTCGTCCTCACCCGCACGAAGCGCACCTCGCAGAAGCAGGTACGCGAGCTGCTGCGCCGCCTGGTCAACACGCAGGCCCAGATCGTCGGTGCGGTGGTCAACAACTTCTAGCCCTCATCCCGCCGGCTCGAGGCCGGTACGCGGTCCGGACATGAAGATCAGTATCTGCATCGCCACGTATCAGCGAACCGACCGACTGCGGCAGCTGCTCGAAGACCTGACGCGTCAGCAGCTTCTGCCGGCGGATGTCATCGTAGTGGACAACGATGCGACCGCAAGCGCGCGCGCCGTGGTCGATGAGCGCCGCAGCGCCGGTGCTCCCTTTACGCTGCATTACGACGTACAGCCCGAGCGCAACATTGCTCTCACGCGCAATCGCACGGTAGCCCTGGCCACCGGCGACTGGATCGCTTTCATCGACGACGATGAGCGCGCGCCAGAGCCCTGGTTGCGGCAGCTCGCCGATGCCGCGACGAAGTACTCCGCCGATGGCGTTCTCGGGCCCGTCCTGCCCGAGGTCCCCGAGGATGCGCCCGACTGGATCCGTCGTGGCAGCTTCTACGACTTCCCGCGCATGAGCACCGGTCTCGAGGTGCCCCTGAATCGCATGCGCTTTGGCAATGTGCTGCTGCGCGCCCAGCCGGTGCATGCGCAACCCGGCCCGTTCGATCCCGATTACGGCCTGAGCACCGGGGAGGACGCCGACCTGCTGATCCGCATGGTGCGGGCAGGCTCGCGAATCATCTGGTGCGACGAGGCCGTCGTCATCGAGCCCGTGGAAAACAAGCGGCTGTCCCTTCGATGGCTGCTGCGTCGCGCTCTGAGCGGCGGACAGGAGTTCGCACGCAAGACCGTCACGGGTCAATACGGTCCCGTCACTCTGCGTGTCCGTATCGCACTGCTGTTGCGTTGCATGCTGCAACTGGGTGGTGCGGCCGTGCTCACTGTCCTCACCTACCCCTTGGGTCGCCACCGGTCGGTGTATTACCTGCTCAAAGCCTGGGGTAGCGTCGGCAAGATTTCGGTGTTCTGGGGCTGGCGCATCCGCGAGTACGCGTGACGGCTTCCACCTTCATCATCGATGTGGCGCTGGTCGTGGTCGCGATGCCAGCCGTGCTCGCGTGCGGCTACATCCTGCTGCTGACCCTGCTCTCATGGAGACTGCCGGCGCCACCGAGATCAGCTCGCGAGATCCGATTTGACGTGGTCGTCCCGGCTCACGATGAGGCTGCGGTCATCGAGCGCACCGTGGCAAGCCTGCGGGCGCTGGACTGGCCGAAGGATCGATTTCGTGTCGTGGTGATCGCGGACAATTGCACCGATCAGACGGCAGCGCTGGCGCGCGCCGCGGGAGCCACGGTCCTGGAGCGCCAGGACACGACACGCCGCGGCAAGGGATACGCCCTCGAGTTTGCTTTCGAGCGCAGCCGGGCCGATGGTTTCGCACAGGCGCTGGTCATCGTCGACGCCGACAGCGAAGCCAGCCCGAATCTGCTGGAGGCGATGGCGTATCGGATAGAGCGTGGTGAAGAAGCCATCCAGGCCGACTACGGCGTCCTGAATCCACTGGCCGCCTGGCGCACCCGGCTGATGACCATTGCCATTACGGCGTTTCACGTAGTGCGCTCGCGGGGCCGCGAACGCATGGGTGTTTCCTGCGGGATGCGCGGTAATGGATGGTGCGTCACGCACGAACTGCTGCGGCGAATCCCCTACCAGGCCTATTCGCTGGCCGAGGATCTGGAATTCGGGATCACCCTCGGTCTTGCGGGCTGCCGCATCGCCTATGTGGACGAAGCACACGTCTACGGCGAGATGGTGTCGCGCGAAGCTGCCGCCCGCAAGCAGCGCGAACGCTGGGAGCGTGGCCGCGCCGAACTCGTTCGCACGATGACTCTGCCTTTGCTGCGAGCATGGCTGGCGCGGCGCAGCGCCGTGTGCCTCGATCTCGCACTCGATCTGCTGGTTCCTCCTCTGTCCTGGGTCGCGCTCAATGTCATGCTGCTGTTGGTGGCCGCGGCGGCCGCGACGTGGTGGGACCCGGCCCGGATCGGCTGGCTGTGGCTGGCCGCGGCCTGTGCAGCGGCGCTGTGGCTACATGTCCTGCGCGGCTGGCAACTCAGCGGCATCGGCCTGCGCGGACTCATCGACCTGGCGCGGGTACCGTTCTTCCTTCTATGGAAGCTGCGGGTGATGCTGTCCCGACGCACCACGCAGGGATGGGTCCGCACGGAACGCGAGAAGACCTGATGGACGGCTCGACCCGCGGCAGATTCGTGCGCATGTTCGGCAGCGCAGTCGCGATCCAGGCGCTGCTCTCGGCGACCAACTTCTTCATCGGCATCGTGCTGATCCGCCATACGGCGGACCTGCAGTATGGCTACTACGTTCTGATCACGAACGCCATGCTGCTCATTTCGGGGCTGCAGTCGGCATTCGTGCAACCGCCCCTGGTGCTGCGCATGGCCACCCTGGACCTGGCCGGTCGGGCCACGCTGGTGGGAGGTCTCTATCACGGCCAGCGCATCCTGCTGCGCCGGGCCGCGGCAGCGCTCTCGGGCCTGACCCTGCTGCTTTGGCTGTTCCACGTTATAGAGCCGGAGCACGTGCTGTTGAACTTCGCGGCCATCATCGCGCTGGTGTGCATTCTCTACAAGGAATCGTTCCGGATGGTGCTGCTGGCCCATCGCCGGTCATACGACGTGCTGAAGGCCGATGGATGTTATGTCCTGATCGTCGTCGTCACCGTCCCGCTCGCGACGCTGACGCCGATGCCGGCTGCCTCTGCGGTGTTGTTGATTGCGGCCGCGACATGCGTATCCGGCTTGATGATGTCGCGATACCTGTGGCGATTCGAACCCTGGGACCGGCAGTCCCGGCAACCCGTCCTGACGGAGCTGGCTCCTATGGGAGGCTGGTCCGCGGCCGGTTCGGCGACCCACTGGGCATTCAGTCAGGGGTACAGCTACGTGGTCGCCGCGGTGCTGGACGTGCCCTCCGTCGCCGCACTGGCCGCCATCCGTCTGCTGATGATGCCCATCAACCTGCTGTCTTCCGGCATCACATCGCTCATGATGCCCACGGCATCGGCCTGGCTGCAGGAACACGGAGCCGTTGCCCTGTTCCGCCGGCTGTGGGGCATCGCGGCCGGACTCGCGGTACTCGCGTTGTGTTACTTCGGCGTCCTTTGGTTCACGCGCGATGCACTGTTCGCGCATCTGATCCGCAAGAGCTTCGCGCATCGCGACGGGCTGATGCTGGCCTGGTTCAGCGTCTTCCTGGTCATGATCTTCCGCGACCAACTGTTGTATGTGCTGGGTGCCACCGGGCGCTTCCGTTCACTCACCTCGATCACGCTGGCATCGGCCCTGATCTCCCTGGGCACCGGTTACGTGGCCATCCTGCACCTGGGCGTGCTGGGCGCCCCGCTGGGGGTGTTGATCGGCGAGCTGGTCAATCTCTCGGGAATCATCATGCTGTCGCGGCGCTGCATCAGCCTCGCTCCGGCGGCGCAGGCCGCCCCGTAGGTGCCGTCCAGCGGCCCGGTGTGAGCGGGATCACTAAACGAACCGCGCCAGGCGAGAGCGCGGCGGCATTATGCAATACTGAAACCCGCGTGGCGGCGCGCCCGCGGTTGAATCACGAGAGAGCCAGTGGCTGAGATCCGAAGTTTGACCGGTCTGCGCGGCGTCGCGGCGCTGACGGTCTTCTTTGCGCACACGCTCGAGACGCTGCGTGAGCAGGGCTTCGCCCTCTACCCTCCCGTGATCGTCGAACGGCTGTTCCTGAGCGGTGGCCGCCAGGTCGACATCTTCTTCGTGCTGAGCGGCTTCATCCTCGCGGCCACCTACAAGAGCTGGTTCGACTCGCGCATCGAGCCCGCCGCCTACTGGAAGTTCCTGCAGCGTCGCTTCGCACGCATCTACCCACTGCACGCAGCCATCCTCATCGGCACGATCGCCCTGGTGGCTGGCGCGAAGCTGACACAGGCGCCCACGCGCTTCGGACTCGACCGGTTCGAATTCAGCACCCTGCCGCAACACTTCCTGCTGATCCATGCCTGGAACCTGTTCGGCGAGGGCGAGGGTCAGTGGAATCCGCCCTCCTGGTCCATCAGTGTGGAGGCGCTCGCCTACCTGCTGTTCCCGCTGATGCTGATCTCGAGCCGCGGCTGGCGCGAGCACCGGCCGTGGCTGCTGCTCGGTCTGACCGTCCTCGCGGGCGCCGCCATCAACTCACAGATGCACTGGGGCATCTACGGGATCGCCGCCCTCGGGCGCGGGCTGACGGAATTCGCCCTGGGCTGCGCCGTCGCCAACCTCGTGGACAGCCGCACGGCGCACTGGCTTCAAACCACTACGGGAAGCCTGCTGGCCGCCCCCCTGCTGCTCACCCTGCTCGGCGCCAATCCGGTGAGCCGCGCGATCGGCTCGCCGGTCGTGTACTTCCTCGGCGAGATCTCCTACTCCGTGTACCTGGGCCACTTCATCCTGAGCTCGATGTTCTATCGCCTCATCAGCGTCGCCTGGATGAAACTGAACTGGTGGCATGCCGTCATCGGGATCGTCGGCATCACGGTCTTCGTGCTCGCCATCTCGACCCTGACCTACTACACCATCGAGCGTCCGGCACGCGACTATCTCAGCGGCCGTCGCAGGAAGCGATCGGGCGGCACTTCGGTCACCGCCGGCGTCGGCACGAGT
>Ga0335083_10002763_pt1 | contig 23044 bp, 25 predicted proteins | sample Lox_Sample_42_FD_206716 | JGI IMG/M metagenome (GOLD analysis project Ga0335083, IMG submission 206716) | Soil microbial communities from Loxahatchee National Wildlife Refuge, Florida, United States - Lox_Sample_4.2 | ecosystem: Environmental > Terrestrial > Soil > Wetlands | place: USA...
TCCAACGCAGGAGAAAACATCGAGATGGAGCGCCAACCCGATCTTCCTGCGGATGCGCGCCGGTGGTCTGAAGAACAGAACGTGGAATTGCAGACCTATCGCTGCCCCGATTGCGAGGCGGTGGAGGTGTTTCGCGTCGACTGACGCGTCGCAAGATCCGGATGGTTCCCGGCACCCGCCGGTGAGAGCCTGCGGGCTCCCACGATGGAGTCCACGCCATGTCCTTTCGCATCACTGGTCTTCCGGCCGCAGCGTTTGCCGATCTGTTCACCCTGTCCGACGAAGAGCTGGCCCAACGCCGTGCCGTGCGCGTGGTGGCGGACCAGCCGCATGGTTATCCTTGCCGCATCAGCCTCACGGACGCCGAGCCGGGCCAGTCGCTGATCCTGCTCAACTATGAGCACCAGCCTGCCGATTCGCCGTTCCGTTCGACCCACGCCATCTATATCCGCGAAGGTCAACAGCAATACGACCGCATGGACGAGGTGCCGGACCAGCTGCGGCGCCGACTGCTATCGGTGCGTGGCTTCGACGCCAGCGGCATGCTGCGCGATGCGGATGTTGCTCAGGGCACGGCGCTGGAGCCGCTCATCGAGCGTCTGTTCGAGGACGAGCAGGTCGCCTATCTGCACATCCACATGGCAAGGCCGGGCTGCTACGCGGCACGCGTGGATCGCGCATGATTCCATCGCGCCTGATTCAGACGATCAGCCGCTGCGTCGCATCGCGGGTACAAGGGCGATACCCAAGGCGATCCAGCCCGCGATGAAGGCCACGCCGCCCAGCGGCGTAATCGCGCCCAGCCAGCGGGGCGCACCCAGTGCCAGCGCGTAGAGGCTTCCACAGAAAATCACGATACCCAGTGGAAACAACCACAATGCGATGGAGCGCGCACGCCCTGGTGCGCCGGACAAGGCAAGCACCAGGGCGATGGCGTGCCAGAAGTGGTAACTCACCGCGGTGTGCCACAACTCGCTGCCACGCGTGTCGAGTACACCGCGCAGAGCATGGGCGCCGAACGCACCGAGCATCACGGCGCTGGCCCCGACCAACCCGATCAGCACGCCGGTGACGGAAACGGGTTGTCGCATGGGAGCTTCCTCGAATTGCGGGCGGCCGGTGTCGTATGCTGCCGGGATGATTCCAGACGATACTCGCATGCCTCTTCGTCGCACCAGCCGGCTGGCGTGGTTGTTCGCCCTGGTGCTGGGCGCCATCATGCTCGGCGGCTGCCAGCGCAGCGACGCGATTCAGTGGCAACTGACCGACATCAGCGGCCATATGCCCGACCTCGACTTCACGCTGGTCGATGACCAGGGCAAGGCGGTAACCGGCAAGGACTACCACGGCAAGGTGGTGCTGCTGTACTTCGGCTACACGCACTGCCCGGACGTGTGCCCGCTGACGCTTGCGCAGCTGCATGTCGTCATGCAGCGCCTTGGGCCGCTTGCCGACGGCGCGCGCATCCTGTTCGTCAGCGTCGATCCGGCGCGCGACACGCCCGAGATCATGCACGCCTACGTGAATGCCTTCGACCCCCGCGCTGTCGGCCTGTCCGGCGCGCCGCGCGAAATCGAAGCCCTGAGCAAGCGCTATCGCTCAGCGTTCACCCGTGAACCCGACAAGGGCGACGGCCAGTACGAGGTAAGCCACAGTTCGGCGATCTACATCTTCGACCGCGACGGCAAGGCGAAGCTGCTCTCCACGCCCGACCGCCCACAGGATGACCTCGTCCACGACCTGCATCTGCTGCTCAGCCAGGGGAATCCCGCATGATGATTCGCAACGCCCGCGCCCTACCCTTTCTGCTTGCCGGCTCGATATTCGCCACGGGCATCCATGCCACCGAAGCGGAACACATTCATGCGAGCCAGGCCTGGATCCGCGTGCTGCCCGGCGATCTGCCGGCCGGCGCCTATGTCACGCTGGAAAACACCAGCGACCAGCCGGCGATGCTGCGCAGTGCCACGACACCACGCTACGCCAGCGTGATGTTGCACAAGAGCAGCTCGGAAGGCGGCGTCAGCCGGATGGCCATGGTGGAAAGCCTTGCCATTCCCGCGCATGGCAAGGCTGAGCTTTCGCCGGGTGGCTATCACCTGATGCTGAGCAAGGCGGGCACGCCGCTGAGCGTGGGCGAGAACATCAAGATCACGCTTCACTTCGCCGACGGCAGCACGCTGGATACGGATTTCGTGGCACGGCCAGCGAACGCGACTGACGCTGGCGACGCGCACCACTGATTCCCGTGCGAATAACCTGATCGCGGCGGGATCACACCGCAGCAATCGCGCACTGGGTGCGCTCCTACAAGGGATCTGCCGCGGTTGTCTGGCGGCGCGGCCACGGCTTGCGCCGGATGCGTCCGCTGCGTGACAACCGCAGCCACTGGCGCATCGCCAGCAGGCCACCGATGGACTCGATGATCGCGGCCGGCACCCACATGATCACCCCGCCGACCAGCTGCGCAGTGAGTACGTTGAAGGTAAAGGCACGCCCGCAGATTTCGAAGATCGGATAAAGGTCGGTCTTGGAGAACGTGACGATGGCGCCCGCGAGGATCTGCGGCGTCATGGTGATGCCGGGCGACAGCACGCGCATACCGGCCGTCATGCGACCCGGCGGGTGCGGCCGGTGGTCCAGCACGAGCCACCAGTAACTGAAGCCGCTGACCAGCATCGACCAGTTCATGAAACGGTAGATGCGCCAGTCCAGCATGGCCAGCGTCTGCATCGACGGCACCAGCCAGACCAGGATGAAGGCCACGAACAGGATCGTCGCCACCGCCGGATTCAGGAATATCGCGCTGAACAGGCGCCACGGCCACGAGCGCATTATTGGCCGCAGCAGGCGGACACGCCACACCAGCGGCAGGCCCTTGCGCAATACCGTGCCCGGATACGAGGCGATGATCAGCAGCGGCGCCAGGTGGTGCAGCAGCACCTGCTGGATGCGATGCATGAAGAACTCATGCTCGAAGAAGAAATCCAGATACGTATGCAGCGACACGTAGATCATCGCCATGCCGATCCAGAACGCCAGCTTTCGTCCGACACTGACCGGCAGGCGCCGGCTGCCGCGCACATAAAGCACGCAGCACGCCATGAAGGTGAGAAGGAAGACCCAGGAAAATTCCCAGGGCACGATCCACTTGAGCACGCTTGCCATCATCGATCGAATCCGTGCCGGATCAACGGCGATCCCACATCATAGCCCGATGGCCGCGGCGCACTCGCATGGAAAGATCTCACGCCAGGCGGGGACGGCGGCTGCGTCGCGAACGGCGCCATCCGTACAGCAGGCCCAGCAAGGTCACCAGCAGCGGCACCAGCACGATGTTGATGAACTTCAGGCGCAGGCCCAGTGCATCGATCTCGGCGTTGAACTGGTGCTGCACATTGCGCAGCTCCTTGTTGATCGCCAGCTGGCGCTGCAGGAACTGCTCGATCTCCGCACGCTGCTCCGCACTTACGGTGTCGCCGCGGGCGGCCTTCGCCGGCTGCAATTCGTTGAGACGCGTACGCGTGACCGCCAGCTCGCGTTCGAGCTCCTGCTTCTTGGCCAGGTATTTCTGGTCCGCCGCACTCTGCAGCGCCAGCACACGCGTGAACGGCCGCTGCGAACTCACGCGGCCATGGATCGAGAGCAGCGCGGACGAGCCACTGAGGTTGTCGGCGATGTTGGTGATGAAATCGCCATTGTTGGCCAGCGCGCTGAGCTGCGGCTGGCCGAGCAGGCTTTGCGTATAGGACACCCACAGCCGGTCGCTGAGAAGGTCTGTATCCGCCACCAGGATCACTTCCGCGTTCTGTCCCGATGCGGCCAGGTGACCGGCTGACTTCCCACGCTCCGGAAAGGCGCTGGCGAATTGCCCGCGCAGGCGTGCCGCAATGACGTAGTGCGTATTGTCTGGCCGGTAATTGTCGAGCAGGCCGCCCGGATTGTTGATCGATTCGCGCACCCGCTCGCTCGACACCAGCTCGGCGTCGGTGGTGCTCTGCATCAGCGGCTGCAGGCGCGACTGCGTTCCCGGGGCGAGATCGAAATAGCCCGCGCTGGAAACATTGATGCGCTGCAGGCTCGCCGTGATCACATCGTCGTGGCTCAGTTCCTGCTGGCCGAGGCCAAGCATCGCGGGGTGGCTCATCGAACTGCTGTCGGCAAGTTCGATGCGCAGCGCGCGCGAGCGATCAAGCACGACCTTCTGCGGGTCGTATTGCACGCCCCACGCTTCGAACAATGGCGCCAGGTTCGAGTTGTGGTCGTCGGTGTGGCCGCTGCTATCCACGAACGGCGTGTTGTCCATCTCGGCCACCGGATCGACGAACACCACGAGATGACCGCCGCCCAGCACGTACTGGTCGATGGCGTAGAGCGCATCGGTCGGCAACTGCTTCGGATGGATCAGCAACAGCGCCTTGAGGTCGGGATCGATGCGCGTGAGCTTGGTCGGTTCCAGTGTCCTGACATCGAACTGCTGGCCCAGCTGCTTCATCACGGTCCACGGTTCCTCGCCGATCACCGGGTTGCCTTCCACCTGCAGGCTGCTGATCAGGCCGACGTGCGGCTTGGACGGCTGGTCCAGCTCGTAGAGAAGCTTGGCGATGTCGTATTCGAGGAAGGTCTCGCGTGATGGATCAAACAGCGGGATCGTCAGTACCTTGCCCGGCAGGTGCTCCTCGCCGTCCGTCTCGCTATCGGCATTGGCCGGCAGCTTGCCGCCTGCCACGCCGAAGAACACGCGCTCGCCATTGCTGCCGCCGTTGATAGGCGTCAGGCCATAGCTCTCCGCGCTCGCTTCATCGTCGGAATAAGGCACTGGATCCACGATCTGCAGGCGCAGGCGTCCATGTGCACGGGCGACCATTTCCTGCAGCATTTCACGCACGCGCTGCGCGTAGCTGCGCAGCTGCGGCAGGTCGCGGGTGGCATGCTCGGAGAAGTACAACGTGAGCCTGAGCGGGGCGTGCAGGTTGTCGACGATCTGCGTGGTGCCCGGCGTCAGCGTGTAGATCTTGTCCTCGGTAAGGTCGACGCGGCCGAAGCGTTGCCAGCGGCTGCTGACGAGCGTGACGATCACGAAAACGATGGCAAGCAGTGCCAGGCAGGACAACAACACGGCGCGCCGGCTGACATGGATGCGCCCTTTCATCATGGCGTACGCTTCAGGTCGAGCACCAGCACGCCGGCCACCAGCCACGCCGCCATGCTAAGTACGAAATACAGCAGGTCCCGCAGGTCGAGCACGCCGCGCGAGATGGCTTCGAAGTGCCGCAGCATGCTCAGGTGCGCAAGGCCGTTGACGAGCTTGCGCGGAAGCGCGCCCTGGAAAAATTCCATCACCTGCGGCTGGCCGACCAGGATGAACAAGAAACACACCACCAGGGTCAGCACGAACGCCACCACCTGGCTTTGTGTCACCGCCGAGAGACAGGCACCGATGGCCAGGAACGCGCCGGCCATCAGCCAGCTGCCCAGGTAGCCGGCGAAGATCACGCCGTTGTCGGGAGAGCCCAGGTAGTTCACCGTCAGCCAGATGGGGAACGTGAGCAGCAAGGCCAGGCCGATAAAGGCCCACGCCGCGAGGAATTTGCCGAGCATGGCCTGCCCGAGTGTCAGTGGCAGGCTCAGCAACAGTTCCAGCGTGCCGCCCTTCGCTTCCTCGGCCCACATGCGCATGGATACCGCGGGCACCAGCACCAGGTAGAGCCACGGATGCATCACGAAGAACGGCTGCAGGTCGGCCTGTTGGCGCTCATAGAAGTCGCCCGCATAAAACGTGAGGATGCCCGACATCACCAGGAAGATGACCAGGAACACGTACGCCACGGGCGTCACGAAATAGCTGCGCAACTCGCGCCGCATCACCGCCGCGACAGGACTCACGCCTTGCCTCCCGCGCCGGCAGTGATATGCCGGAATACCTCGTCGAGTCGTCCCCGCTCCAACTGGATTTCGGATACCTCCAGGCCCTGCTGCCGAAGCAGGGTTTCCACCGGTTCGAGAATGCGCTCGCCAGCGCGCGGAAACACCGTGATGCGACCGTCGAGCGGATCCACTTCAATCGACGCCACCTGAGGCAGGCGTCCAAGCATCTCCTGGGAAACACCGCTGCCGGGCGCGCTGAACGATACGGCGCCGTGATAGCGGGACCTTGCCTCCAGTTCTGCCGGAGTGGCATCCGCCAGCAGGCGACCGTTGGCGATGATCACCACGCGATTGCACAGGGCATGCACTTCTTCCAGCAGATGCGTGGAAATGAGGATGGTGCGATCGCGCGCCATGGCATCGATCAGCTGGCGCACAGTGTGCTTCTGGTTGGGATCGAGGCCGTCGGTCGGCTCATCGAGCATCAGCACCTGCGGGTTGTGCACGATCGCCTGCGCCAGACCCACGCGGCGGCGCAGGCCCTTCGACAGCGTGTCGATGCACTGGTCCAGCACGCCTTCCAGCTGCAACCCGCCCACCACGCGCTCGAAGCGCCGATAGCCTTCGTCACGCTGCAGGCCGCGCATGCGGATGATGAAGGTGAGGAATTCGCGGACCGTCAGTTCGCCATAACTGGGCGCGCCTTCCGGCAGATAGCCCAGCGCACGCTTGGCCTTCAGCGGCTCCTTGCGCACGTCATGGCCACATACGCGGGCCGTGCCCGAGGAGGGGGCGAGGAAGCCGGCGATCATGCGCATCACCGTGGTCTTGCCAGCGCCGTTGGGGCCAAGCAATCCAAGCACCTGTCCCGGTTCGGCGCGGAAGCTGAGCGCATCCACGGCAGTCAGGGCGCCATAGCGTCGGGTGAGCTGTTCGGTTTCGATCATGTCCGGTCGGGGCAGGCAACGGGCAGCAGCAAAACCGCGCACCCTCGTGAATCAGGGAATCGACCTGCACTGTACCCGAAAAGTTCGTCCAGGCCGGACGATGCAGGCAGCCAAAATGAAAAGGCCCTTCGCGGGGAAGGGCCTTCTCGAGACATTGCCGTGGAGGTCTTACTTGCCGGCGGTGCCAGCTTCGGCCGGAGCAGCGGCGGTGCCGGACGATGCCGGGGCCTGCTCGGTGCTGTCGTCCAGCGACGGCGGCTTGAGGCCGGCTTCCTGTTCCGGGGTCTGCTCCGGAGCCCAGCTCAGCGGCAGGTACACGTCATACTCGGCGTACTGCGTGACTTCCTCGCCCTGCTTCACTTCCGGCTTGGCTTCGATGTCGTAGAAGCGGTTGACCACTTCGTCGAACTTGTAGCCGTGGGTCTGCGCATAGGCCTTCAGCAGGTCGCGGGTCTGCGGCACGCCAGCGGCGGTACCGTTCCACACGGCCTTGAGGGCCGGGCCACCGAAGGCCAGGAAGGCACGCACGTCGTTGTCGACGATCAGGCGGCCGAAGCGGTCATGACCACCCGGAGTATTGTCGGCAGGAGTGGCGGCAGCAGCATCACCAGAGGTGCTGGCGCCAGCGGCGGCAGCCAGGTCGGGCGACTTGGCGGCGGCGAGCTCCACGGTCTGGCCACCGACGTTCAGGCTGGTCGCGCTGATCGGCATGGCCACGTCGAACGTGTAGTTCTGGTCGCCATAGTTGGTGGTGTAGATGATGCGCGGACCGGTGGTGGTCACGCCCAGCTTCTTGGCAGCAGCCTGGATCTGGCCCACGGCCTTGTCGGTCGCGTCGTTGAGGGCCTCGAGGCCACCCTTGCGCTCGATCGACGTGGACACCATCAGCACAGCCGTCGGCTGGGTCTGCTCGATGTACGGGATCAGCTTGGTGTAGTCGACGTTCTGGACCGAGGCCAGCACGTTCTGCAGGTTGTTCAGGGTGAACTGGATGAAGGCATCAGGATCACCATGAATGTACAGGTTCGAATAACGGTTGATCAGGTTGAAGCCGTAGGCGACGTCATACGACCAGGTCACCTTGGTCAGCTGGCCGCGGCTGCCCTGGCGATCAAGATCAAGCGTGAAGTGCTTGTCGTTGCCGCGCCAGTCGTTGTCCAGGTTCCAGATGATGGAAGCCTTGCGCACCTGCGAGTCGACCTTGTCGAAGGTCGGATCGGCCGAAGCGATCGTCAACTTGCCGTTGCCGACCTTGTCGTCGTTGCTGGACCAGCTCACCTCGGCGCCCGGGCCATAGGCCTTGCCGCCGAAATCGAACTTGATGTTGCGGTCGTACTCGCGCTGCACCGTGTATTCCGGGAAGCGGCGGAAGTTGCTCAGGACGTCGTAGACCTGACGCATGTCCTTACCGACGACCAACGACCTTTCCACGTGGCCGCTGCCAGGCATGACCACGCCCACCACTACCGCCACCACGGCGACAATGATCAGGGCAACAATAAATTCAAGAACACGCATCATTCCGGGATTCTCCGCACGTCTCTCTGTATACGGCACAAGGGCAGTCGCCGGAGACCGGCCCGCCACGGGAGACTCCCGAAGAATCGCGTCGTGACAGGGGTCGGCCAGCGCCGAAGCCACCGATACTACTTGCTCGCGCGCTGGAACGCCATCCGGCCGTGAAATAGCCTTCCAGACGCCTGCGAATGGCTGTGGCACGAGGCCTGGCGGCGCAGCGTCAGACCCTTCGGATGCGCCTGTCGAGGCGTCTTCGCACCCGTTGTTTGAGCAGGCGCCGGGTACCGGCGCTTTCAAGGGCTTGCCCAGCAAAACACCTGGCCCTCGCGGGGACCAGGTCCGCAAGGAGCGCGGTCAGACGATGCCCAACTCCAGCGCCTTGAGCACGGCGCGGGTGCGGTCGCGGACGCCGAGCTTGGAGAGGATGTTGGAAACGTGGTTCTTCACGGTTCCTTCGGCCACCTTCAGGGAGTTGGCGATTTCCTTGTTGCTGTATCCGCCGGAAAGCAGGCGCAGGATCTCGGTCTCGCGCTCGGTCAACGGGTCGGGCTGTTCCAGGCTGGTGAACTGGTTCTGCATCCGCCCCACGCCAGCCAGCAGGCGCTGGGTAACCATGGGCGCCACCAGTGAACCGCCGGCCGCCACGGTGCGGACGGCCTCGACCAGTTGCTCCAGCGACACGTCCTTGAGCAGGTAGCCGCGAGCGCCGGCCTTCAGGCCTTGCAGCACGAGCTGGTCGTCGTCGAAGGTGGTGAGGATGATGGTCGGCGGCAATTCGTTGCGGGCGGACAGTGCCTGCAGCACTTCCAGCCCGCTCATGTTGGGCATGCGCAGGTCCAGCAGCACCACGTCGGGCTTGATCCGCGGGATGTCCTGCACGGCCTGGGCGCCATCGGCGCACTCGGCCACTACGCGGATGTCCTCCGCCAGATCAAGCAGTGAGCGGACACCCTGGCGAACCAGGTTCTGGTCGTCGACAAGACAGACGGAAATCATCGCGGATCCTCGAAGCGGTTGTGGCCTGCGTGCGATGCCCGCGGCCAGCGGAGACGATGCGGCTATCCAAGCCACCTGATTTTGGCACGCCCATCAAGCCGGCGTGAATGCTGAAGACAACTCTGTCTCAAACCATGCCCAACGCGGGCGGCTCGAACCGTGACGGCGTATGCGCCAACTCGGGTGCCTCACCCAGCGGCAGGCGCACGGTGAGCGCAAAACCCTGGGCCAGCGACGGGTCCACCGTCACGCTGCCTGCGAATTCGTTCAGTCGCTCGCGCATGCCCGCAAGCCCGTTGCCCGGCTTGAAGTTCGCCGCACCGCGACCGTCATCGCGGGCCGACAGTTCCAGCAGGTTGGCGTTGACGTAATCAAAGCGCAGCCAAAGATTGCGTGCTGCGGCGTGCTTGGCGGCATTGGTGATGATTTCCTGCGCACAGCGCAGCAACACCTGGGCCCGGCGCGGATCTTCCACGCTGAAGCGCGGCGGTGTTTCCACGTGCACCCGCAAACCGGGCACGCCTTCGATAAGACTGCGCAGCGCCTGGGTCAGGTCGATGGCATCGTCCTGACGCAGCTCGCTCACGACTTCGCGCACGTCGGACAACAGGTGCTTGGCGGTGACCTGCGCCTTCTGCACGTGCTCGGCGGCCTGCGGATTCACCAGGTGGCTGGCCACTTCGAGATTGAGGCTGAGTGCCGTCAGATGATGACCAACCAGGTCGTGCAGGTCGCGCGCGATGCGCATGCGCTCGGCGATGCGGGTGGATTCGGCCAACAGGGCACGGGTGGCGCGTAGTTCGGAGTTGAGGCGACGCTGGATTTCGCGTTCCTCCGCCTGCAGGCTGGCGATCATCGAGGTGAAGAACACCAGCGCGGAGATGCCCAGGTACATGCACACCTGCAGGAACGCCGTCACGATGGTCCAGCCCATGTAACTGGCGATGATCGGGATCAGCATCAGGTTCTGCAGCAACATCCACAGCAACCCGGCGCCGACTGGCAGCTGCCACGGCAGCACCACGGCGATCACCAGCATCAGCATGGCGGACAGGCCGCTCTGGCTGAACCAGCCCATCGCCACGGCCGAGCCGGTCAGCACTACCAGTCCCAGCAGCTGGGCGATCGACGGATAGCCGGTCTGCCGGGTCATGCCCGAGCGATGCGTCAGCAGCAGATAGGTCACGCCGAAGATCAGGTAGGAAAGAATCCAGCCCGTGATGTTTGGATTGCTCCACCAGGCATTGACCTGCGCCAGCCCGCCCGGCCCGGACAGCAGCGGCAGCGCTACGCACAGGTAAGTGAACAGACCGGCGTACCGCAGCAGCCGGATATGATTGATGTTGGACCATGCCATGGACGCATCATCAGCCGCCGGCAGTCGTGGTGCAATGCGTGAGAAGTCATTCCCTCGCCCCTGCCGGAAGGCACGGGCGCCGGGCCCGGGGTCGAGGCTTTACGAAGGCTTTACATGGTGCGCCGTGATATGTGCGGCCGCCGTACGCATGCCATAATGCCGCCCGTCACGCGGGGCCGCTTCAACGGTCTTGTCCTCGAACCACACACAGCGGAGCAACGAATGGCCCTTGCCATCCGCGACGTGCGAGAGCACGACCTGGATGCCGTACTGGCGCTCAACAACGCCGCCGGCCGCACCATCCTCGCCCTGGACGCCACCCAACTGCGCTACTTCTACGATCACGCGGATTATTTCCGCGTGGCCGAGATCGACGGCCACCTGGCAGGCTTCCTCATTGCGCTGCGCGAAGGCAGCAACTACGACAGCCCAAACTACCGCTGGTTTTCCGAGCACTACCCGCAGTTCGCCTATATCGACCGCATCGTCATCGCCAACGCCTACCGTCGCCACGGCCTGGGCCGCATCTTCTACTGCGACGTGACCAGCTACGCCGAGGTGCGCGTGCCGCTGCTGACCTGCGAGGTGTTCCTGGAGCCTCGCGACGACGTGGTGGTGCTGTTCCATGGCACCTATGGGTTCCAGGAAGTGGGCCAGCAGCGCATGGGCGAGGAGGGTCGGCAGGTCAGCCTGCTGGCGAAGGACCTGCCCAGCTACGCGTTCGTGCGTGAGACCTATCTCGAACACGGCGGCCTGCCCGACGTGCCCTGGCTGGCCGAGCGCCCTCGCCCTCTTCACCCCGACACCCACACGCGCCGCCTCGCTGGTGAGCGGCGCCCATGAATGCACGAATGGATACTCAAGACGCCTGCGACTTGCGCTTCGGCCAGGTCGGCATCGCCAATGTGCGCGTTCGACGCGCCGATGCCGCCGCCCTCTGTGACGAACTGGAACGCCGCGTGCGCTCCGCCCCTCAACTGTTTTCCCGGGCGGCCGTGGTGCTGGATCTCAGCCATCTGCCCGAACTGCCCGACGACGGCATCGTCGACGCGTTGATCGAAGCCATCCGCACGGCGGGCATGCTGCCCGTGGGCCTGGCTTACGGCACCAGCGAGGTCGAGGCGCTGTCGCGCCGGATGGGCTTGCCGCTGATCGCGAAGTTCCGCGCCGCCTATGAACCCGCCGATGGAGGCAGCATCGCACCGCCGGCGCCGTCGGCTCCTGCTCCAGTCGCGGAACCGACACGTCGCAGCGAGCCCGCCCGCAGCGAGCCCGAAGTGCTGCCCGGTCTCGGCGCGCAGCACGTCGACGGCACGGTTCGTTCGGGCCAACAGGTATACGCGCGCGATCGCGACCTGGTCGTCACCGGCACGGTGGCCAACGGCGCCGAAGTGATCGCCGACGGCAGCATCCACATCTATGGCGGCCTGCGTGGTCGCGCGATGGCTGGCGCACAGGGTGATGAGAAGGCGCGCATCTATATTTCCGACTTCCGCGCGGAACTGGTGGCCATCGCCGGCCACTACCGCGTGTTTGAACAAATTCCGAAGGACCTGGAAGGCCAGTCTGTGCGATGCTGGCTCGAAGGGGAAAAACTAATGATCGCCAAGCTTTGACGATCGCCATTACTACAACAAAAGCATTTCGCGGAGATGAGCCTTGACTGCTGAGATTATCGTTGTCACTTCGGGCAAGGGTGGCGTGGGCAAGACCACCACCAGCGCCTCGCTTGCGACGGGCCTGGCCATGGCCGGCAAGAAAGTCGCGGTGATCGATTTCGACGTCGGCCTGCGCAACCTCGACCTCATCATGGGCTGCGAGCGGCGCGTGGTTTACGACTTCGTCAACGTCGTGCACGGCGAAGCCACGCTCAAGCAGGCGCTGATCAAGGACAAGCGCTACGAGAGCCTCTATGTGCTTGCCGCCAGCCAGACGCGCGACAAGGACGCGCTCACCCAGGAAGGCGTTGAGAAAGTGCTCGACGGGCTCGACAAGGAAGGCTTCGACTTCATCGTCTGCGACTCGCCCGCCGGCATCGAGAAGGGTGCGCACCTGGCGATGTATTTCGCCGACCACGCCGTGGTGGTGGTCAACCCGGAAGTGTCTTCGGTGCGCGATTCGGACCGCATCCTCGGCCTGCTGGCCAGCAAGACGCGTCGCGCCGAGCGTGGCGACGGGGCCATCAAGCAGCACCTGCTGCTGACGCGCTACAACCCGGCGCGTGTCGCCGTGGGCGAAATGCTCAGCGTGAAGGACGTCGAGGAAATCCTCGGCATCAACGTGGTCGGCGTCATTCCGGAATCAGAAAACGTGCTGGCGGCGTCCAATGCCGGCGTGCCGGTGATCCTGGACGACAACTCGTTCGCGGGCCAGGCCTACAGCGATACCGTTGCCCGCATCCTTGGTGAAGAACGTGCCCTGCGCTTCCTCGATGTGCCGAAGAAGGGCTTCTTCCAGCGCGTATTCGGAGGCTGATCGGCATGGGTATTCTTGATTTCCTGAAGCGCAAGCCGGAGCCCACCGCTGGACTCGCCAAGGAGCGTCTTCGCATCATCGTGGCTCAGGAGCGCTCGACCCGGGGCGCTCCCGACTACCTGCCGTTGCTGCGCAACGAGCTGCTCGAAGTGATCAAGAAATACGTCCACGTCGACCTCGAAGCCATCAACATCAATGTCGAGCGCGACAGCGGACACGAGATCCTCGAACTCTCCGTGGCGCTGCCCGAAAACACGCCAGCCAAGTCCGTCTGAGGTCGTGGCGCGGTATCCCCGCGCCACGCATCTGGACACCGTTGCCGCCGTGCTCCCCGGCGCTCTTCAACCGATGTCAGCTCCCTCCTCTCCTCCTTCCGAAGAAGCAAGCGTGACGCGCCTGGCCGAGATTGGCTTCGAGGCGCCCGCCACCCTGCTCGCCCGTTACGGACTATCGCTGGAACATGTGGCGCCCGGCACCGCCATTCCCGGCAGTTTCTGGGGTGACGAAGAAGCCGGCATCATCGGCAACACGGTGTATGCGCGCGACGACACACCCGTGCATTCGCTGCTCCACGAGGCAGGCCACCTGATCGTGTTGCCGCCCGAACGACGCGCATTCGTGCATACCGACGCGACGGATTCGATCAACGAGGAAGACGCCACCTGCTACCTGCAGATCGTGCTCGCCGACGAACTGCCCGGCGTGGGCCGCCAGCAGCTGATGGCCGACATGGATGCCTGGGGTTACACCTACCGCCTCGGTTCGACCCGTGCCTGGTTCGAGCAGGACGCGGAAAATGCGCGGCATTGGCTGGTGGAACACGGCCTGCTCGACACACAAGGCCGACCCGTTTTCAGCTGATGTCGCTGCGCGCCCTGGCTTGGGGCCGGCGACTCATCCAGCGACTTTCGCACCACCTCACACCGGCAAAACATCCTCGGGCGCACTCTGAACCTGCGATCCGTTGAGGAGGCGCTGCGTGACGCGATGGCTCTGGATATCGGCCAGCCTGTTGCTGGCGCTGGCCATCATGGTGGCAGTCGGACAGGCTGCCGATGCACCCGTGCGCACCGGTGCATTTGCGGCACGTATCGAGCTCACTGGTCCGGTGGGTCCCGCGGCCGCCGAATACATCGACAGCAGCCTGCAGCGTGCGAACCGGGACGGCGCATCGGTGATCGTCCTGCAGATCGACACGCCGGGCGGCCTGTCCGAATCGATGCGGCGGATCATCGCCAGCATTCTTGCCAATCGCCTGCCCGTGCTTGGCTACGTGGCGCCCAGCGGCGCGCGTGCCGCTTCCGCGGGCACCTATATCCTGTATGCCTGCCACGTGGCGGCTATGGCGCCGGCAACACACCTTGGCGCGGCGACGCCGGTCCCACTGGGCGGGGAAAGCCCGCTTCCGTTTGGACGTCCGCCCGCCGCGGCAGGCTCGGCGCCCACCGTGCCCACAGATGCCGAATCCAACAAGGTGCTCAACGACGCCGTCGCCTCGATCCGCTCGCTGGCGCAACTTCGCGGGCGCAACGCCGAATGGGCCGAGCAGGCGGTACGCGGCGCAGCCACGCTGACCGCCGACGAGGCGCTGCGCAATCACGTGATCGACCTGGTGGCGCCTGACGTGGCCAGCCTGTTGGCACGCGCCGAAGGCATGCATGTGCGGGTCGCGGGCGCGGACCAGGTGTTGCACGTCACCGGGCTCTCGATCCGCGACTACGCGCCGGACTGGCGTACGCAGTTCCTGGACGTGGTGACCCATCCCACCATCGCCTACCTGCTCCTGCTGGTTGGCATGTGGGGCCTTGTCATCGAGGCTTTTCACCCCGGCGCGCTGGTGCCGGGCGCGGTGGGCGCGATCTGCCTGCTCATTGGCCTGTATGCCCTGCAACTGCTGCCGGTGAACTATGCGGGCCTGGCGCTGATGGCGCTGGGCGTTGGCCTGATCGCTGCCGAAGCCATGTCGCCGTCGGTCGGTGCCATCGGCATCGGTGGCGTCATCGCTTTCGTGATCGGTTCGATCATGTTGTTCAATCGCGATGTGCCGGGTTACGCGGTGAACCTTGGCGTGATCGGCGGCATTGCCTTCACCGCCGTGGTCTTGCTGGTATGGCTGTTGCGGCTGGTGAAGCGGTCACGCCAGACGCGTCGCTTTCACGGCGACGACCAGATGCTGCTTGCCCATGGCGAACTCATCGATGCCGTCGCGGCCGACGGTGAAGGCTGGGCCCGTATCGGCGGCGAGCAATGGCGCGTGCACAGCGACGTCGCGCTGCCCGCGGGCGCGCACATACGCGTGGTCGGACGCGATGGCCTGTTGTTGCGCGTGATGCGCACCTGACGGAGGACATTCCATGCTTGGTTTCTTTGGCGTCATCGTGGTGTGGCTTGCTGCATTGTTGTTCCTGTCGGTCAAGGTGCTGCCGGAATACCAGCGCGGCGTGGTGCTGACGCTGGGCCGCTATACGGGCACCAAGGGACCGGGACTGGTGATCCTGGTGCCCATCGTGCAACGCATGATGCGCGTGGACCTGCGCGTGAGGGTGATGGACGTGCCGCCGCAGGACGTGATCTCCCGCGACAACGTCTCGGTGCGCGTCAATGCGGTGGTGTATTTCCGCGTGGTCGAGCCGGACAAGGCGATCCTGCAGGTCGCCGATTTCTTCCAGGCCACCAGCCAGCTGGCGCAGACGCGGCTTCGTTCGGTGCTGGGCCAGCACGAGCTGGACGACATCCTTTCGCAGCGCGACTCGATCAACCATAGCCTGCAGCAGATCCTCGACGAAGCCACCGACCCCTGGGGCATCAAGGTGAGCAACGTCGAGATCAAGGACGTGGACCTCAACGAAACCATGGTGCGCGCCATCGCCCGCCAGGCCGAGGCCGAACGCGAGCGGCGCGCCAAGGTGATCCACGCCGACGGCGAACTGCAGGCGGCCGAGAAGCTGCGCGACGCGGCGGCCCTGCTCGCCCAGCAGCCGCAGGCGTTGCAGCTGCGATACATGCAGACGATGTCCGACATGTCCAACAGCGGCAAGGCATCGACCATCGTCTTCCCGCTGCCGATGGATCTGGTCAAGCCCCTGCTGGATCTGCTGCCCCGCAGCTGAGCGCCGGGCGATCGGCCGTGCCGGGCGCGTACAATGGGTGGTTACCTTTCGCAGGCTGTCCCCATGGCCCTCAACGCCACCATTTACAAGGCCGAGCTTCAGATCAGCGACATGGACCGGCACTACTACGCCAACCATGCGTTGACGGTGGCACGTCACCCCTCCGAAACGGCGGAGCGCCTGATGGTGCGCCTGCTGGCCTTCGCCCTTTTTGCCGATGAGCGCCTGGAGTTCGGCAAAGGACTCAGCGATGAGGACGAGCCGGCGCTATGGCGCAAGGCGTACACCGGCGAGATCGAGCAATGGATCGAGCTGGGCCAGCCGGACGAGGCGCGCATCCGCAAGGCCTGCGGCCGCGCCCAGCACGTGGTGGTGATCAACTACAGCGGCCGTGGCGCGGATATCTGGTGGGACAAGATCGCCGGCTCGCTGGGTCGCAATCGCAACCTCACCGTGCTGGACATTCCCGCTGAAACGGTGGACCTGCTGGCGGCGATGTCCCAGCGCGGCATGCGCCTGCAGTGCCTGATCCAGGACGGCCATTTGCAGCTGATGAGCGAGACGGCCAGCGTGTCGGTGGAACCGCAGTCGCGCATGACGGCCACGCTGCCGAACTGACGCCAGCGATGTCCTTGGTTACCCCTGCCCCGGCCAGCCTCGTCATTATCGGTGGCGGCCCCGCCGGCCTGATGGCGGCCGAAACCGCGCGCGCGGCGGGCATCGAGGTCGATGTCTTCGAGGCCAAGGGCTCGGTCGGCCGCAAGTTCCTCATTGCCGGCAAAGGCGGCATGAACCTGACCCACGGCGAACCCAAGCCCGCCTTTCTACAGCGGTACGGCGCGCGCGCGAAAGAGGTCGGCACCTGGCTGGACGGGTTCGACGCCGATGCCCTGCGCGAATGGGCCAAGGGCCTGGGCGTGGAGACCTTCGTCGGCACATCGGGCCGCGTGTTTCCCAGCGACCTGAAGGCGGCTCCGCTACTGCGCGGCTGGGTCCATCGCTTGCGCGACAGCGGCGTGCGCTTCCACGTGCATCACCGTTGGCTGGGCTGGAATGCCGACGGCACGCTGCGCATGGGAACGCCCGACGGCGAACGCGCGATTCGCGCGGATGCCGTGGTGCTCGCACTCGGCGGAGGAAGCTGGCCTCAGCTGGGCTCTGACGGTGCGTGGCAACCATGGCTCGCCGCGCGCGGCGTGGATGTGGTGCCGCTGGTGCCGTCCAACTGTGGCTTCGACATCGGCTGGAGCGAACACCTCGCCAGTCGCTTCGCGGGCGCGCCGCTGAAACCCGTGGTGATCCACCTGCGCGACGCACATGGCCGGGAACACACGCGCCAGGGTGAATGCGTGATCACCGCGGGCGGCATCGAAGGCAGCCTTATCTATGCTTTCTCCGGCTTGTTGCGTGACGCCGTGGCCGCGAACGGGTCGAACACCATCACGCTGGACCTCGCGCCCGATCGCACGCTGGAACGCTTGCGCAACGACCTGGCCAAACCCCACGGCAGCCGCTCGATGAGCGAGCACCTGCGTCGCCAGACCGGCCTGGCCGGGGTGAAGGCGGCGCTGCTGCATGAAGTGCTGAACCGCGAACAGTTCCATGACGCCGAAATGCTGGCCCGGACCATCAAGCGCCTCCCCCTGACGCTGAGGCGCCCTCGCCCCATCGAGGAAGCCATCAGCAGCGGCGGCGGCGTGCGCCTGGAGGCGCTGGACGGCCGGCTCATGCTCACCGCCCTGCCCGGCGTGTTTTGCGCCGGCGAAATGCTGGACTGGGAAGCCCCCACCGGTGGCTACCTGCTCACGGCCTGCTTCGCCGCCGGACGGCTGGCCGGCCTTGGCGCCGTCGACTGGCTGCATCGCTCGCGCCCGCTCTGAGGCCCGCATCGCAGGACCACACATCCGCGCTACATGTTTCCGCTTCTGCGCCGATACAACGGCGGAGCGGGGGCGCGAGACGAGAGAGCGAACGGGACGATGATGGGTTATTGGTGGCGGTTTTTCGCACGTGAACGCGCTTCGGCCAGTCCCGCAGCGCGCCCGACGGCGGCCGTTCGCCAGCCTTCGGTCAGCAAGCGGGAGGAAAGCACCAACGGCACCGTCACCGGCGACGAGATCGAAGAGCGCTTCTGTCGCTTCATCCTCAACATGCCCGACAGCACCAGCGATGCCGCGCAACTGGCGCGGGAGCAGTCGATCCTCCTGCGCCTGAAGGAACAATGCGATAGCGGGCGCTTTGATGTCCGCACCCTGCCGCGCATGCCTACCGTGCTGCCGCAACTGATGCGCGCCATGAAGAGTGACAAGCTCAATGGCGCCCAGCTGGCTGACCTTATCCGGCGCGATCCGGTACTGGTCGGCGAGGTCATGCGCGTCACTGGCAGCGTCGCCTACCGTACGGCGCATCCGGTGGGCAGCCTGCAGCATGCCGTGGTGCTGCTCGGCCAGTTGGGCTTGCGCCATGTGGTGTCGGTCTACGTGATGAAGCCCATCCTGATGGCAAGCGCTGGCGCCAGCGGCCAGATCGTCGGCCAGCGCCTGTGGGATCACGCGGAGCGCTGCGCTCACGCGGCGGTGTACCTCAGCAAGGGCCAATGCGATCCGTTCGAAGCGCAACTGGCCGGGCTGGTGGGCTATACGGGCCTTGGCGCCGTCGCACGGTTGCTCGACAAGGAGCTGGGACAAGCGTTGCCTGCATGTTCATCCGCCTTCATCAACGGATGCGCTCGCATCGCCACGCAGCTGAGCGTGCAGGCCGGTCGCCATTGGGAGCTGCCGGCCGTGGTGCTCGACGCCCTTATCGAACATGCCGACGGCGATGCCGGCCGCATGGCGTTGCCGATGAGCCGCACGCTGCATGTCGCGCAACGGCTGGCGATGTTCCAGTTGCTCTCGGAGCAGGGCCTGCTGGATGGCGAGGCGGGTTATGCCGATGAACGGGTAACGGCCTTCCCGGAACAACTGCTTGCCCGCTGCCAGCAGGACTTGCGGCAGAATTTTGCCGAGCCCTGAGACCACCCGCTGCTTGTTGCATCAGGTGGTCCGAGGTCAGTGCGTGTGGCGATCCGGCTCAGCCGGGATCGCGCACTGGGTGCACTCCTACAGCGAACGCTTTTCCGCAGCGATGGCGATGTCCTGGCGCACCTGCGCCACGATCTCGAATGAGCGGCAACGTGCTTCATGCTCGAAGACGTTGGCGGTGACCATCAGCTCGTCGGGACGATGACGTGCGATGAACGCCTCCAGGCCCTGCTTCACCGTGTTTGCATCGCCGATCACCGCACAGGCCAGCGCGCGCTCCACGCCGAACTTCTCGGTGGGCGTCCAGTAGTTCTCGATATCGTCGATCGGCGGCGGGATCAGCCCCGGGCGTCCACGACGCAGGTTGATGAAGCTCTGCTGCTGCGTGGTGAACAGGCGGCGCGCCTCGGCATCGCTTTGGGCCGCAACGACGTTGATGCCCAGCATCGCGTGCGGTGCCTGCAGGCGGGTGGACGGACGGAAGTCGCGACGATACAGCGCCAGCGCCTCGTCCATCGCATCCGGCGCGAAGTGCGAAGCAAAGGCGAACGGCAAGCCCATGGCCGCCGCCAGTCGTGCGCTGAACAGGCTGGAGCCGAGCAGCCACACCGGCACCTCGATGCCCGCGCCCGGCACCGCACGCACTGGCTGATCCGCCGTTGCCGGCTCGAAATAGGCGAGCAGTTCGGCCACGTCCTGGGGGAAGGCATCCGCGCTGTCGAAATAGCGGCGCAAGGCACGCGCAGTCGCATGATCGGTACCGGGCGCGCGTCCCAGGCCCAGGTCGATGCGCCCCGGATAGAGGGAGGCGAGCGTGCCGAACTGCTCGGCCACCTGCAGCGGTGCATGGTTGGGCAACATGATGCCGCCCGCGCCCACCCGGATCGTCGATGTACCACCCGCGACATGGCCAATCAGCACCGCGGTGGCGGCGCTGGCGATACCGGGCATGTTGTGGTGTTCGGCCAGCCAGTAACGGGTATAGCCGAGACTCTCGGCGCGCTGGGCCAGGTTCAGCGAATTGGCGAACGCCTGCGCAGCGTTGCTGCCCTCGGTGACTGGCGCCAGGTCGAGTACGGAAAACGGAAGCATGGGGCGTCCTCGTGAGGGAAGCCCCCGATGTGGGGCCGGTGGCAGGAATTGCCAGTGATCTGTAAGGCGTCAGCCGAAGCGCCAGCTGCGCTGCTCGACACGCCCACAACGATCACACTCTCGACGGCCCGGTTCGGGGCGCGTCCACTTGTGCTTGAACACCCGGCAGGTCCAAAGGCCGAGCCATCGCTTTCCCGCCATTTCCTGTCCCCGTTCCGTCGAGCCACAATGTGATCTGGATCACATTACCAGTGGGTGCGCAGAAAGGCGATACCGTTGGACAGGCCATTCACCGGCTGCCCGGACATCGTTGCGCGCCCCTGACCTGCATGGCCGCAAGGAAATCCGCCATGGCTGTCGACACGGCCGGCGTGACTCAAGCGGGCGCGGAGAACGTAACCATCGAAAGTGACGTGCTGACGACGGTGCACGCGGCCCGTTGACTCCGCCAGGCCGGGCAAAAAAAATCGCCGGGAAGTCGTGCTTCCCGGCGATCGTTGATCTCGCGGACGGTGCGCTGCATGCAACGTCCTGGGAGAGGGTTTTGCTCAGCGCATGATGCCGGTGTGGCCCAGCGAATAGCGGCCCGGCTGCGGCCACACGGTAAGTCCGTGCGGCTCCTGCCCGACCTTGATGCTGCGGACTGCGCCGGTCGTGGTGTCGAACGCATACACGACGTCGTCAAAGCGCCCCGAAAGCCACAGCGTCTTGCCGTCGGCACTCACGTTGCCCATGTCCGGGCTGCCGCCACCGGGGATCGGCCAGTTGGCCACCACCTTCTGCGTCTTGAAGTCGATCACCGAAACGCTGCCCTTGCCGTGCTTCGGACCGTGGATCTTGTTGGAGCCGCGGTTGGCGACGTAGAGCTTGGTGCCGTCGCGGCTCGGGTACAGGCCGTGGGTGCCGACGCCGGTCTTGATGAAGCCGACCTGCTTGAAGCTGGCACCGTCGATCAGGTAGACGCCATCGGCCATCATGTCGGCCACGTAGAAGGTCTTGCCGTCCGCCGAGGCGCGGATGTCCTGCGGCATGCCCTTCTTGGAGAGATCGAGGTAACCCAGCACCTTGCGGTTGACCAGGTCGATCTTGGTCAGCTTGCCGGTGAATTCGCAGGTGAAGATGGCATACGTGCCGTCGATGGCGAACTCGGCGTGGTTGATGCCCTTGCATTCCGGCGCCGACAGGCTCGAATGCAGTGCCATGGTATGCGCGTCGCGGAAATCCAGGCGCGCGTGCGCCTCGGCCACCACGATCGCTTCCTTGCCGTCCGGCGTGAAGTACATGTTGTACGGATCATCCACCGGCACCGGCTTGCCCGGCTTGCCGGTGCGCGGATCGATCGGCGTAAGGCTGCCGTCGTTCTTGCGCTCGGCGTTGTTGGTGGCCCACAGCGTACGCATGTCCCACGACGGCACGATGTGCTGCGGACCCTCGCCCACCTTGAACTTGTCCACCACCTTGAAGGTGGCCGGATCGATCACGTAGACGTCGTTGGAACGCAGGTTGGGCACGTAGATGCGCGCCGGGTCGTTGGCCACGGCCGGGCTGATCTTGCCCAGACCGGACTCGCTGTACATGTTGGCGGGGTTGACCACCGCCGGCATGCCGGGAACCGTGTTGACGGACGAAGCCGCCATGGCGGTGCCGGCCACGCAGGCCGCGGCAAGCGCGATGGGGGCAAGGCGGGAGAATCGGGAGAAGCGCGGGGAATGGACGATGGCCATGGTGGACAACTTATCAAGGGAGTTCTGGGGGAGCCCGGAGGGGCGTCAGTGGGCTTGGATGTCTTTCTTCAGAGCCTCGGTCGTATGTAACACAATAGCATCGACGCCCAACTGACCGAGATCGGCCGAGGCGCGGCGCGGATCGCCGCCGTACACGCCATCGGCCGCGCCCAGCTTCGGGCCATGCTGCAGTGGGTCCAGCCGGACCATCTGCGGCGCCACCGCCAGCTGCAGCGAGGTGTCAGCAAGCCCGGCGTGGGTGCCGATCTCGTCGTCGCGGAAACCGCGCTGGCGCAGCTGCTGCGCATAGCCCTCCGAGGAGCTGGCGTAGTACTCCGGAGGCACGATGGCCTTCGCCTTGCCCGCCCAGACCTTGTTAAGCCGGGCGGCGACGCGATCGAGATCCTTCTGATAGCCGCCGTGGTCGCCCAGGAACACCACGTTGCGGAAACCATGCACGGCGAAGCTTTGTGCCACCGACTCCAGCGTCTGCTCGAACACGGCGTCGGGCACGGTGATGGTGCCGGGAAAGCGCATGTGGGAACTCGGCGGGGCGGTGCCGCCCTCAGGCACATAAGCCACCACCGGCGCCACCAGCGCATTGCCCAGGCGCTCGGCGATCTTCTTGGACAGATAGGCCGCACGCACGTTGTGCTTGCCTACCGCGATGCCCGGGCCGCTCTGCTCGGTGCCGCCGATCGGAATGATGATGGTGGTCTTGCCGGCATGGACCTGGTCACGGATTTCCGTCCATGTCAGGTCTTCCAGCAGGACGGTGCGGGGCGTCTGTGCATTGGCCAAGCCGCTGGCAAGCAGCAGGCCGCCAAGCAGTGCGAGCGATCGGGAACGCATCTGAGCATCCGGTAAAACGAAGCAGGCAGTTTAAAGCGCACCCTGTGTGAGCGCATCCTGTGCGCGACCGCGCCGCGAATGA
>Ga0335083_10002765_pt1 | contig 23040 bp, 23 predicted proteins | sample Lox_Sample_42_FD_206716 | JGI IMG/M metagenome (GOLD analysis project Ga0335083, IMG submission 206716) | Soil microbial communities from Loxahatchee National Wildlife Refuge, Florida, United States - Lox_Sample_4.2 | ecosystem: Environmental > Terrestrial > Soil > Wetlands | place: USA...
TTTGGCAATCCAACAAGTTAGAAGATAAGCGAGCGGTGCTCAAATTGGCTTTCACGCAGCGGCTCCGTTATCGCCGCAATGTTGGCTATAGAACCGCACAAATTGCAAAACCGCTTAGTCTTTTCAGCGCTTTAACCCACGTCGACTCAAGTCACATAGGTGGTGGTGCGGATGGTCGGACTCGAACCGACATGTATTGCTACGGCGGATTTTGAGTCCGCTGCGTCTACCATTTCGCCACATCCGCGCGCGCCAGGCGCCAAGAGCGCTGCCTATAGGCGAGCGATCCGCGCATTCCAAGCGATCAGGTGACGCGCGGCCCAATTCGCGATTGTGCCCGCTGCCTGCCTATGCTTTTGTGCAGTTGCGAAGAGTTGCACAAGCCGTTGCGCGGTCCGATCTCTCTCGGCTATGGGGGGTTCGTGCAGCCCATTCGATGACCCATGCCGGGGAAAGGCCGCACATTGTCCGACAAGTCCGCGATCTTCATCCTGTTCGGGGCGACGGGCGATCTCGCTCATCGGATGATCTTCCCCTCGCTCTACAATCTGCTGAGCGATGGCCTCCTGCCCACGCCGTTCAACATCGTCGCGTCGGGCCGGACGGAAATGGACGATTCCGGCTTCCGCGCCACCATCGCCGAGGCGCTCAAAACCTATCTGACGCCCGAGATGTACAGCGAGGACAAGGTCAAGGCGTTCCTCGATCTGGTCATCTATTGCCCCGTGTCGGCCGGCAATCCGGGCCAGTTCGATGCGCTCGCGGCGCGGGCACGCGGTCTCGGCAAGGGGCCGATCGCGGTTTATCTCTCGACGCCCCCTTCCCTGTTCGCGCCGACCGCCGAGGGGCTCGCCGAAGCCGGCCTGGTCGAGCCGAGTACGCGCATCGCCATGGAAAAGCCGATCGGCAAGAGCCTCGCCTCGTCCAGGGAGGTCAATGACGCGATCGGCGCGCTGTTCGCCGAAGACCAGATTTTCCGCGTCGATCACTATCTCGGCAAGGAGACCGTGCAGAACCTGATGGTCCTGCGCTTCGGCAACCGGATGTTCGAGCCGCTATGGAACTCCAGCGCCATCGACCATGTCCAGATCACCGTCGCCGAGACGGTCGGGCTGGAAGGCCGCGTCTCCTATTATGACGGCGTCGGGGCGCTCAAGGACATGGTGCAGAACCATATCCTGCAGATTCTCTCGATCATCGCGATGGAGCCGCCGGCGCGGATGGATTCGACCGCGGTGCGCGACGAGAAGGTGAAGGCGCTGCGCTCGCTCCGCCCGATGAACGCCGAGACGGTGCATACCCACAGCGTGCGCGGCCAGTATCGCGACGGCGCGGTCAAGGGGAAGCTCGTCGCCGGCTATGCCGAGGAGCTGGGCCACGCCTCCGACACCGAGACGTTCGTGGCATTGAAGGCGCATCTCGACAACTGGCGCTGGACCGGCGTCCCCTTCTACCTGCGCACCGGCAAATGCATGCCCAATCGCCAGTCCGAGATCCTGATCCAGTTCAAGCCGGTCACGCACAGCATCTTCAAGCGCCAGGGCCCATCCAGCGCGCTTGTGCCCAACCAGCTCATCATCCGCCTGCAGCCCGACGAGAATATCCGGCTTTGCATCATGGCGAAGCGCCCGGGCCTCGACCGGCAGGGCGTGAAGCTGGAGGAAGTGGGGCTCAACGTCTCGCTCGATTTCCCCGGCGAGCGCCGCCGCATCGCCTATGAGCGGCTGCTGCTCGACCTGATCGAGGGCGACACCACCCTGTTCGTCCGCCGCGACGAGGTCGAGGCGCAATGGACCTGGATCGACAGCATCACCGCGGGCTGGAAGGACAGCGGCCAGAAGGTCGTGCAATATGCCGCCGGCACCTGGGGGCCGTCGGCCGGCATCGCGCTGATCGAGCGCGACGGAGCAAGCTGGTATGACTGAGCTTCATTCTACCATCGCGAAGGTCACCGCCCGCGTCATCGAGCACAGCGCACCCACGCGCCGCAAATATCTCGACCTGATCGAGCGCGGCCGCGACGCCGGCACCAACCGCTCAATGCTCTCCTGCGGCAATCTCGCCCATGGCTTCGCGGCGAGCGGCGAGGACAAGCCGGCGATCCGCGACGAACTCGGCATGAACATCGGCATCGTCACGGCTTATAACGACATGCTTTCGGCGCATCAGCCCTATGGCCGCTATCCCGAGGCGATCAAGATCGCGGCGCGCGAGGTCGGCGCGACGGCGCAGGTCGCCGGCGGCGTCCCGGCGATGTGCGACGGCGTGACCCAGGGCCAGGCGGGCATGGAGCTCTCGCTGTTCAGCCGCGACACCATCGCGCTGTCGACCGCCGTCGCGCTCAGCCACGCCATGTTCGAGGGCGCGCTGATGCTCGGCATCTGCGACAAGATCGTGCCGGGGCTGCTGATGGGGGCGCTGCGCTTCGGCCATCTGCCGACCATCTTCGTGCCGTCGGGACCCATGCCCTCGGGTCTCGCCAACAAGGAAAAGGTGCGCATCCGCCAGCTCTATGCCGAGGGCAAGGTCGGCCAGAAGGAGCTGCTGGAGTCCGAGAGCGCCAGCTATCACGCCGCCGGCACCTGCACCTTCTACGGCACAGCCAATTCGAACCAGATGATGATGGAAGTGATGGGCCTGCACATGCCGGGCGCAGCTTTCGTCAATCCGGGCACAAAGCTGCGCAGCGAACTGACCCGCGCCGCCGTGCATCGCGTCGCGGCGATCGGCTGGGACGGTAACGATTATCGCCCGCTCGGCCACTGCGTCGATGAGAAGGCGATCGTGAACGCCGTCATCGGCCTGCTCGCAACGGGCGGCTCTACCAATCACGCCGTCCATATCCCCGCCATCGCCCGCGCGGCGGGGATTGTCATCGACTGGACCGACTTTGCCGAACTCTCGGCCGTGGTGCCGCTGATCGCGCGGGTCTATCCCAACGGCCCGGACGACGTGAACAATTTCCACGCCGCCTGCTTCATCGCGACATCATGACCGTCGCGCGGGCGGACATGACCGATTATGGCCGCATGCCGACGCTCGAAAATGACGCGCTGGTCTGGGACGAGCCGCCGACCGCGCCGGGCGATGACAAGATTCTCCGCCCCGTGTCCAGCGCGTTCAGTGCCGACGGCGGTATGAAACTGCTCGAAGGCAATCTCGGCCGCTGCGTCATGAAGACCAGCGCGGTCGATCCGTCGCGCTGGACCATCGAGGCGCCGTGCCGCGTCTTCTCCGACCAGGACCAGGTCATCAAGGCGTTCAAGGCCGGCGAACTGGACCGCGACGTTGTCGTCGTCGTGCGCTTCCAGGGACCGCGCGCCAACGGCATGCCGGAACTGCACAAGCTGACGCCGCCGCTCGGCGTCCTCCAGGACAAGAGCTTCAAGGTCGCTTTGGTGACCGATGGGCGCATGTCCGGCGCGAGCGGCAAGGTGCCCGCCGCGATCCATCTCTCGCCCGAAGCGCTCGGCGGCGGGCCTATCGCGAAATTGCGCGACGGCGATATCGTGCGCGTCTGCGCCGTCGAAGGGCAGCTCGAGGCATTGGTCGATCCGGCGGAATGGGAAGCGCGCTCGCATGCCGACGCGCCACCCCCGCCCTATGACACCGGGCGTGAGCTGTTCGCCTTGTTCAGGGCGAACAGCGACCTTGCGGAAAGCGGCGCATCGCCGATCCTCGCGGCCATGGATCGCGAGCAGTGACAGTCATCAGCACAAAAGAAATATATGAAAATCGAGGGGATAGCGTGAGGGAAATCATCGCCGTGGACATTGGCGCGACCAATGCCCGTTTTGCCTGTGCGACATTGGAAGAGGGCATTCCGGTCCTGAGCGAGATCCGGAAATATCGCGTCGCCGACTATGAGACATTCAACGACTGCTGGGCCGCTTATGTCCGCGACGAGGCCGAAGCCTTGCCGTCCCGCGCCGTGATCGGCCTCGCCTCCCCCATCGTCGGCGAGGAAATCCGGCTGACCAACGGCCGATGGACCTTCCGTCCCGCCACGATCGCCCAGGAACTCGGGCTCGAGGCGGTCAAGCTGGTCAATGATTTCGCCGCGGTCGCCCATGCCGTCGCCAGCCTCACGATCGACCAGATGGAGCTGCTGTTCGGCCCGGACGCGCCGCTGCCGCGCAACGGAACGGTCACCGTGCTCGGGCCAGGCACCGGTCTTGGTGTCGCGATGCTGGTCTATAATAATGGCAACCCGCAGGTTGTCGCCACGGAAGCGGGGCATATCGACTTCGCGCCGGCCGACCAGATCGAGGGCCGGATTGCCCGGATTCTGCGCAAGAATCTCAGGATCGAGCATGTCTCGGCGGAGCGCATCGTGTCCGGCCCCGGCCTCAATCACCTGTACAAGGCCATCGCCGAACTGAGCGAGAAGGAAGCGCCGGAGAAGAGCGATGCGGAGGTCTGGCAGGACGCGCTCGATGGCAGCGATCCCCTCGCCCGCGCCGCGCTCGAGCGCTTCTGCCTCGTCTATGGCTCGGTCGCGGGCAATATCGCGCTCAGCCAGGGCGCGTCCGCGGTCGTCGTCGCCGGCAAGCTTACCGAGCGGCTTCACGATTTCCTGCTCAACACGAGCGGCTTCCGGCCACGTTTCGTGGCCAAGGGCCGGTTCGAGAATTATATGAAGGCGATTTCGGTCAGGCTGGCGCTGCCGGACGAGGTCGGCCTGTTCGGGGCAGCGGCAGCGGCGTTTCGGGAAGATCATTCATGGCGCTGAGAGTCGATGAGGTGATGGCGCTGGCGCCGGTCATTCCGGTGCTGGTGGTGGACAGGGTCGAGGACGCGGTTCCGCTGGCGCAGGCGCTTGTCGCCGGCGGCCTGCGCGCGCTCGAAGTGACCATGCGGACGGCGGCGGCACTGGAGGTCATGAAGGAGATGGCCAGCGTGCCTGGCGCGGTCGTCGGTGCCGGGACTGTCCTCAATCCCAAAATGCTCGACGACGCGCTCAGGGCCGGCGCCCAGTTCATCGTGTCGCCGGGCCTCACCGAACCGCTCGGCAAGGCGGCACTTGCGTCCGGCGTCTCTTTCCTGCCCGGCACCGCCACGGCCGGCGATATCATGCGCGGCCTCGACCTTGGCCTCACCCATTTCAAATTCTTCCCGGCCTCGACCAGCGGCGGACTCCCGGCGCTCAAGGCACTCGCCGCGCCGCTTCACATGGCGCGTTTTTGCCCGACCGGCGGCATCACCGCCGAAAACGCGCCGGAATGGCTTGCCCAGCCCTTTGTCGGCTGTGTCGGCGGCAGCTGGGTCGTGCCGAAAGGGCCGCTCGATCCGGCAAAAGTGGAAGCGCTGGCGCGCGAGGCCGCCGCGCTGCCCCGCTAGGCCAGTCCGTCGGCGCGCAGCTTGAGGCCCGCTGTGAACAGCGGCGTTTCCGTCCGTTCGAACTGGCCCGGCGTCATGCCGAAAAAATGCCTGAACTCCCGGTTGAGATGACTCTGATCGAAATAGCGCAGGGCCGTCAGATGCTCGTCGCTCGGCGCCCCAAAGCCCCGCATCGCCTGCGAGGTGTCGAGGAAGCGGCTGCGGCGAAGGATGACCTTGGGCGTGTGGCCGAACGTCGCGCGGCACACGCGCTCGAGCTGGCGGGTCGAGAGCTTGAGCGCCTGCGCGGCCTCGGCGACCGGAATCGTGCTGTCGTTGCGCGCGATGTCTTCAAAGCGCCCGATCAACATGTCCGGCGGCTTGTGCCCCCGCTCCGCAAGCCGCTTGCGAACCAGGTCTTCGATCGTCGCCACGATCATGTCGTCCCCGGTCGCCGACGCGACGCTCCGAAAGAGCATATCGGCCAATTGCCCCCAATGGTCGGCCAGCGGCGCGGCATTGTCGGCGATCTCGCTTGCCGGGCAGTCGAACAGGCTGCGCCATCCCATGGGGCGCAGGGCGATGCCGACAACGAGAAACGGGCCCCTGACCCGAACGCGGAGCGGCACGCCATTTGAACCCATGAGCGGAATCGCGCCGAAGCTCGACCAGCCTCGCGGCCCGAATTCAGCGGCCCAGTCGCCTTTCAGCAGGATGCGGATGAACGCCGTTTCCGACATGAGCTTGTCGACGAGTTCGAAGCCTTCGGGGAGATTGGCTTCGAAGACATAATGCCGCCTTATGAAGGGCGCGAGATCGTCGGAGGGGGCGTAGTTACGCGAAAGCAGCAAAAAGCGCCCTCCCTCGCGACCACTCAGGCGCACTGCGGTGCATCAATACGATCACTCGGTTGCGCCCCACAGATCGCCGGCGAGGACATAGCCCGACTTGCCGTCCGTGTTAAAGGCGCACCATCCGCTCGCGCAGCCGGAAATCCTGCCAACAACGCCTGGCGCCAGACGATAGAGCAGCCGCGACGAGGCGGTCGGCTTGTCATGCATCTCGGCGACCTCGCCTTTCACCATGGCGGTGGGATCGTCCTTGAGCAGCCGCACATGGAGCCAGCCCTTGACGCCATCGGGGTCCTCGACCTTGCGCCAGTCCGGATAGGTCTGAATCACGCGAACCGGCAGGTCCTTGCGCAGATAGACCCAATTGGCGGGATAGGTCTTGCTCGGGCCGATCCGCATGACTGCCGCACCCCGGGCCAGCGATGCCCAGTAGGGCACTTTCTTGATGGATTGGGCCGAGGCGCCCCCAACGCCGGCCAGCATGGCCACGAGCCCGCACAGCGCCGTCAGTCGTCGTGTCACCGTCATTCCCGGCCATTCTCCATCGCGCAACCGATCGCGGACACCTGTCTTGCCACGCCCCTTCCCCGCTATCAACCTGCGGGCGCGCGACAAGGCCCTTGACCGGTTCGAGCCCAGACCGCATTCGCATTTTCATGTCCAGGCGTCCCCGGCCCGTTCGACCGCGCGTCATCGTCACGCGAAAGCTGCCTGGCGAGACGGAAGCGCGCCTGATCGAGCTGTTCGACGTTCAGCTCAACCCGACCGACGCCAGGATGGACCGGGCTGCACTGGCCGCAGCCATGCGCGAATGTGACGTGCTGGTCCCGACTGTCACCGACGATCTCGACCCCGAGCTGATCGCCGGCGCGGGGGAACGGCTGCAGCTCATCGCCAACTATGGCGCCGGCGTGAACCATATCGCGCTCAAAGCTGCGAGGGCGCGCGACATCATCGTCACCAATACGCCCGGCGTGCTCACCGAAGACACCGCAGACATGACCATGGCGCTGATCGTATCGGTGCCGCGCCGGCTGGCCGAGGGCGAGAAGCTGGTGCGTTCGGGCGAGTGGGTCGGCTGGAGCCCGTCGAGCATGCTCGGCCATCGTATCGGCGGCAAGGCGCTCGGCATCGTCGGCATGGGCCGGATCGGCCAGGCAGTGGCGCGCCGCGCCCGCGCCTTCGGCCTTTCCATCCACTATCATAACCGCCATCGTGTCGCGTCGGCCGTCGAGGCCGAGCTCGGTGCGGTCTGGCACGCCGATCTCGACGACATGCTCGGGCAGATCGACATCCTCACCATCCACACGCCGCGCAACGCCGACAGCGAGAATCTCATCGACCGGCGGCGGATCGGCCTCATGCGGCCCCATGTCTATCTCATCAATGCCTCGCGCGGCGGCATCGTCGACGAGGAGGCGCTGGTCGAAGCGCTGGAGCAGCATGAGCTCGCCGGCGCCGGGCTCGATGTCTGGAAATTCGAGCCGCAGATCGACCCGCGGTTGCTCGCCCTCCCCAATGTGGTCATGACGCCGCATATGGGATCGGCGACATTCGAAGGCCGCATTGCCCAGGGCGAGCGCGTCATCGCCAATATCCGCGTATGGATGGGCGGCGACCGGCCGCCCGACCAGATACTGGAAGGCTGGCTCTAAAGCTCGCGGAAGCGCGCCGACTTGATGCTCGTGAACTTGTCGTCGGCGTTGAATTTGTAGAGCACCAGGCTCTCGATCTCGCGCACATCGCCGGCCATGGTCCGCCACAGCTCGAAATCCGGCCAGTCCTTGACGGTCGTGAATTTCGTATAGACGTGCAGGCCGATCCCGTCGGGCGCGACCGCGATGTCGATGATGCGCAGATCCTCCCTGATATGCTGCTTCACCCGCCGGTAGAAATCGACGATGCCCTGGCGCCCGACAATGCGCTTGCGGTCACCCAGGTTGAAATCGACATCATCGGCATAGAAGCTCGAGAAGCCGTCGAAATCGTCATTGTTGAAAGCATCGAGATAACGCTGGAAATCCTCTCTGGTCATATCGGCAATCCCACATAATTTTCGGCGATACTCATTCGCGCAGCTTCGCTCAAAGCGATATAGTCCAGCTCGGCGACCTGCATCGCGCGTTCGAACGGACCATCGTCCGGGAAGCGGTGCATGAGTTTCGTCAGCGACCAACTGAATCGCTCGGATTTCCAGACCCGCGCCAGCGCCTTGTCCGAATAGCCGGCGATGGCATCGGCGTCGTTGTTCTTGAAAAACGCCGCGAGGGCGCGTGACGCGTAGAAGACGTCGCTCGCCGCCAGATTGAGCCCCTTGGCGCCGGTCGGGGGGACGATATGGGCGGCATCTCCACATAGCAGAAGACTGCCATGCCGCATTGGCGCGAACACGAAGCTGCGCAGCGGTGCGACCGATTTTTCCAGTGCTGGTCCGCGCGTCATATGGGCCGCCGCTTCCGGCCCAAGCCGGATCGCCAGCTCATCCCACAGACGCTCATCCGGCCAGTCCTCGATCCGGTCGGTCAGAGGTACATCGACATAGTAGCGGCTGCGTGCCTCGCTGCGCATCGACGCCAGGGCAAAACCGCGCTCGTGATTGGCATAGATCAGCTCGTGGTTGCAGGGTGGCACGTCGGCCAGAATTCCAAGCCAGCCGAACGGATAGACCTTCTCATAGGCTCTGCCTGCCGCTGCTGGAATTGCCTTGCGGCTCGGGCCATGAAACCCGTCGCAGCCGACGATGAAGCGGCAGTCGATGCGATGCTGCTGCTCACCCTTCACATAGGTGACATAAGGTGCGTCGCTCTCGATATCGTGAAGGGCGACGTCGGCTGCCTCGTAGACGACCTCCAGCCCCCGCTCTCCGCAAGCGCCCATGAGATCGCGCGTCAGCTCGGTCTGGCCGTAGACGGCGACATGTTTGCCCGTCAGCTCGGCGATGTCGATGCGGATGAGGCGCTCGCCGTCGGCCAGGTTGAAGCCGTCATGGACGAGGCCTTCATCCTTGAGACGGGCATCGAGACCGAGACCGGCCATGATGCCAGCAGTGCCGGCTTCCAGCACGCCGGCCCGGATACGGCCCAGTACATAGTCGCCGGTGGCTCGCTCCAGCACCACGCAGTCCAGACCCTCGGCCCGCAGCAGATGCCCGAGCATCAGCCCTGCCGGCCCGGCGCCGATGATGCAGACTTGGGTTTTCATGCGCGGTTCTTCCGACGGGCCGTCTGATTTGGCAAGGGCGCCAATCAATCGGTACTCATATGAAGAGCCGGACGTAAGGGAGCAGGATCTGGCAGCTCAGCCAGCCGCAAAGCATCCCGATGCCCCCCGCCGCGAGCGGTTCGGCTTCACCGCGAACTGAAAAAAGCCCCACCTTCCTCATTTGGTACCAATGGTAGAACATCGCGGGAAGCTCGACCGTCGCGACGACGGCAACGATACCGAGCGGTCGCCAGGTGAAATAGGCGATCGGCATAAGAATGGCGAGCCAGACCAGCCGGACGATATTGCCCTGGAAGGTGACCACGGGCTTCCCGATGGCGACCAGCGCGTTCATCATCGCCAGATTGCTGAGGCCGAACATCGTACCGAAGGCGAGCCATTGCAGATAGAGGGACGCAGGGCGATAGCGGTCGTCGTAGAGGATCTCGATCACCAGCGGGGCCGATCCGACCAGACCGCCAACCGCGAACATGTAGAGGCAGTGCATCACGCGCTTGGTCGCATAATAATAATCGCGGAGGGTGGACGGCGCCTCCCGCCAGGCAGCGGCATAGCGCGGGTAAAGAAGCTGGTGGGCGTAGCTGGAGCCGAAGCTGTTCGGAACGCCGGAGAGGTTGGTGGCGATTGCATAAAGACCGAAGGTCGGCAGCGAGAACAGCCGGGACAGGATCAGCTTGTCCGTCTGGGCAAGCGCCAGCGTGATGATGCTCGATCCCGTGATGTAGCGCGCGAATTTCATCAATTCGACGGTGTAGGCGCGATCGAACGCAATCCATTGCCTGGCATCGGGAAACATCACGTAGGACAGCAGGATGCGCACGACACCGGTAAGCAGCATTGCGAAAATCACTGCCCAATAGGTCGGCGAATAGAGCGAGAAAATCACCGAAAGCAGCAGTTGCACGATGGTCGCGCATATTTCGAGCCCGTTCAGCCGGACGAGTCGCCGATGCCGATAGGCGCTGACGAGCGACAGCGACGTGAAACCGTCCAACAAGAAGGTGAGCGAAAAGACCTGGATCGGAAGGCGGAGTTCGGTCTTGTCGATCGCTGCGGCAATCGGCCACGCCAGAGCGATCAGGATCAGCGTGAGCGCGATCGATCGGCCGAGCCTGATGGTCCAGATGACATTGCGGAAGCGGCTGTCGTCGCCATCCCTGTGGCGAATGACGAAGGCCTGAAAGCCGACGTCGGACACCATTGAAACCGCGAAGGTGATGGAACCGAGCACGCCGACGGCACCGAACACATCGGGCGACAGCAGGCGCGTCAGAGTGACGGAACTGATGATCCGGATAAGGCTGATGATGACGAACGCGCCAGTCACGATCGCGGTGTCGCCGCGCCATTTCGTCGCGAAAAAGCGGACGTGCTTCAACGCCTGGGCGGGATACTGCATCACCGGTTCGCGCTCTTGCCGGCGTCAATTGCCGCCTGATAAACGGGAAGCGCTTGCTCGACGACGGCCGCCTGCGAAAGATTGCCCTTACAGAATGCCAGACCACCCTGGCTGCAGATTTCGCGAGCAGTCATCGGTGCCGAAAGCACTTCGCGGAGCAGCGCGGCAACGGCATCAGGGCTGTTGTCCCGCGCGATCCAGCCGGATTCGCCATGGCGGATGATCTCCTGCTCGCCGCCCCATCGCGTGCTGACGACCGGCGAGGCAGAGGCCATGGCTTCGGCGAGAATATAAGGGAAGACTTCCGATCGCGACGTGATGAGCGTGAGACCGGCCCTGGCGCGCATGGGACGGATTTCGGCTGGCTTGAGCAAGCCGTGCATGCGGACGCGTTCAAGCACCCCCGGTTCAAGGAATTTCGCGCAATAATCGTCGAAACGATAGCGCTGCCCCTCCACGTCGATCCCGGTGTCGGGGCCGACGATGTCGAGCCGCAAGTCCGGCCATTGGTCGACAAGCTGCGAAAAGGCACCGAGCAGGATGTCGGCACCCTTGGCATAGGTGAACTGACCCACCCAGAGCAGGCTGTGGGGGTCGCAGGCCTGGGCGGACCAGGACTCTTCCGGTGAGGCGACCCGCACCGGATTGACCCGCACCTCCTGGATCGGCGCGGCAATGCGATACGCGGCGTTGGTTTCCTCGAGCGTAAGGCGTGCCGGTGAACTGATCGCCCGGGCCGCCTCGAGCGCATGACGCTCCCGCCGCTCACGATTGCGCAGCCAGCGTGTGCGTCGGCTCGAGTCCACCCATATCGGCGCGCGGAAACATGGCCCATGCAGCCGGACGACGAGCGGAATGCCGAGTTTCGCCACCTCGCCGAACCAGCCGAACGTCTCTTCCATCTCGATGATGTCGATCGGGTGATGCCGGTGGAGATCGGCGAAGGCCCGCTTGATCTTGCCTGCCGCGAAGCCCGTTTCCTTGCGCAGCCTGTCGAACTGGCGCCGCCAACGGTCCAGCGGACCGGCAGGGATCGGCCGACGCTCCTGCGAGGGGCCGTCAAAAATGCCGTCGGGTGTGATGACGGAGACCTCATGACCCAGACGACGCAGTTCTTCGGACATCGCATCGACATAAGTGACGACGCCATTGGCCACTCCACCCGGAGGCCATGACGGCGAAAAGAATGCGATGTGCAAAAGACGAACTCCCGCGCACGGTTGCGGGCTGCGCTAGCCCAATTTCCGAACCCGGCGCAAGCACCCGCACGCCGCGCCGCAACATCCTGACATGCGGCGCCTTATTGCGCGGAGACATTGCAGAATCGTTGATCGGCTCGGACGCGAGGCAGTGGCGGAGAGGGTGGGATTCGAACCCACGTTACGGTTGCCCGTAAACCGCATTTCGAGTGCGGCGCATTCGACCACTCTGCCACCTCTCCGCAGAGGTTCCGGTTGCATGCGCGCCCTCTGGCGCTGGTCCGGCGGTCGGTGAGCGGGCGCTGTTAGCCGATGAATGCCGCTTTGCCAAGCGGGGCGGAAAGCAAATCTTGCGCATCGCATCGGCGGCACTACATTTCCGTGCATGGACCGAACGACCGATGACGCCGCCGAGGCGAGCGCGGCAATCAGATCACTCCCCCCAGCATTTGCCGAGGCGCCCCTCGTTTCGCATGCGCACTTCCGCATCGGCGACAAGGTCCGCCATCGCGTCTTCGGCTTTCGCGGCGTCGTGTTCGATGTCGACCCCGTGTTCGCCAATACGGAGCAATGGTATCAGTCCAATCCGCTTCGGCCCGACCGCAATCAGCCCTTCTACCATCTGCTCGCCGACAATGGCGAACAGAGCTATGTCGCCTATGTGAGCCAGGAAAATCTGGTGGCCGACGAAGGCGCGGAGCCGATCGACCACCCCGCCATTCCAGGCATGTTCAAACGGCTGCCGGACGGCCACTATCGACTGAATGGCCAGCGCTGGAATTGAAGAAACGGCTTATGCCTTGATCTTCCAGCCTCTCGCGAGCGCCAGATAGCAGAGCAGCGCAAGCGCCCCGTTGATCACGAAAAGCACGAAGGCGCCGAGCAGAATCGGTGAATCGCTCGTGCCCAGAAAGCCATATCGAAAGCCGGAAATGGCATAGAAAAAGGGATTGGCATGGCTGATCGTGCGGAACAGCGGCGCCACACGATCCATGGAGTAGAATGTCCCCGACAGCAGCGAGAGTGGCGCCACGATAAAATTGGCGATCGCTGCGGCATGATCGAATTTCTCGGCCCAGATCGACGTCAAGATGCCGATGAAGCAGAGCAGGCCCGATCCCATCAGTCCGAACCAGACCACCGCCCAGAGATGCGCCGGGATGACATGGACGCCGGGCCATAGCAGCATGACCAGCCAGATCGCCGCGCCGACCATCACAGAGCGTGTGATCGACGAGGCGACAAGCGCGATGAGCAGTTCGCCCGCCGAGACCGGCGGCATCAGGAAATCGACGATCGTGCCCTGGATCTTGCCGACCAGAAGCGAGAAGCTGGCGTTCTGATAGGCGTTCTGGATCATGCCCATGATGATGAGGCCGGGCGCGACGAAGTCGGCGAACGGCACGCCGAGTATCTTGAGCCCGCCCCGGCCCAGCGCCAGCACGAAGATCAGCAGATAGAGCAAGGTGGTCAGTGCCGGCGCCCAGACTGTCTGGAGCTGCACCTTCATGAAGCGGCGTACCTCTTTCATGTAGAGCGCGCTCATGCCGGCCCAGTTGATGTTGCGAATGACGCGAACACCGGGCTCGTGAAGGATCAGGCTGTTGTTGGGGGCGTTGACGGAGGGCTCGACCATGGCCGCGAACTAGACCATTTTCGAGTTGGGCGGAACCACCCAACGGCTCGGAAAATGGTCAGATTCAATAAAAAGAGCATTTTCAGGCGAAAAACCGGTGCCCACTTTTTCTGAAAATGCTCTGCCCAGTTCAGTCCTGCTCCGCAACGGAAAACCGGGTGCGTCTCACCGTCGAAAGCGTTGCATCGGGCGGCTCGGCACGGCAGATTTGACCTTTGGACGGTGCGCCCCCATATGGCGCCCGACGCAAGCGAGGAAATGGAACTCAATGTCCTGGACAGACGAACGCATCGACCAGCTCAAGCAGATGTGGGAACGCGGCATGACCGCGAGCCAGATCGCCGACGAGCTCGGTGGCGTCAGTCGCAATGCGGTCATCGGCAAGGCCCATCGCCTCGGCCTGCAGGCGCGTCCGTCGCCGGTGAAGGCGACCGACACGGTGTCCAAGCCTGCGCCGCAGCCGCGCAAGCCCGCGCCGGTGACGGAGAGCGCCCCTGTTCGGGCCGCGGTCAAGCCGAAGGAAAAGCCGGCTCCCGTCACCGAAGCCAAGGCGACGCACGCCACTGAAGCCACCGCGCCCAAGGAAGCGGCAGTGCAGGCCGATAATGCCCCGCCTTCGCCCCGCATCGTTTCGGTCGGTCCGGGCGGCTTCCTGCGCCAAGGGCCCGGCGAGTTGCAGCAGCCGATCCCGCCCGCGCCGCCGCGCCGCCTCGTGCCGGCCAAGCCGAGCCCCGAAATCGCCGACAAGACCAGCCTGCTCGATCTCAACGAGAAGATCTGCAAATGGCCGATCGGCCATCCGGGCGAACCGGACTTCCACTTCTGCGGCGAAAAGGTGAACCCCGGTTTCCCCTATTGTGTCGAGCATTGCGGCCGCGCCTATCAGGCGCAGCTGCCGCGCGGCACGCGCCGTCCGCCGCCGCCGCTGCCTTATGGCGGGCCCCGCGTTCGCTGAGGCACGGCGAAGGTTTCGCAGCCGCAAGGTAAAGCCGCCTTTCCGGGCGGCTTTTCTTTAGGGACTTGCAAGACTTCGAATTTCATGGCCTTCTTTCGCGCTTGCGAAGGGAAATTCTGCCTTGAGCGATGCACCGCCGATTGAGACGCCCGCGGGTTCGAAGGCCCGGCGCGTCACCCTGCCCGCCCGTCCCGAAGCCCTGCGTCTGCCGGTCGACGAGACGGCGATCATCGTGGTCGACATGCAGAATGCCTATGCGACAAAGGGCGGCTATGTCGATCTTGCCGGCTTCGACATTGATGGCGCGGCAAGCGTCATCGGCAGGATCGCGAAGGTGCTGGACATTGCCCGCGCTGCCGGCATGCCCGTCATCTTCCTGCAGAACGGCTGGGACGCGGATTACAAGGAAGCCGGCGGTCCCGCCTCGCCCAATTATCACAAGTCCAACGCGCTCAAGACCATGCGCGCCCGGCCCGAGCTGTCGGGCCAGTTGCTCGCGCGCGGCGGCTGGGACTATGAGCTGGTCGATGCGCTGGCGCCGCAGCCCGGCGACATCCGCGTACCGAAGCCGCGCTATTCCGCCTTCTTCAATTCGCAATTGGACTCGATCCTGCGCGCACGCGGTGTCCGCACGCTGGTCTTCGTCGGCATCGCCACCAATGTTTGTGTGGAATCGACCCTGCGGGACGGCTTCCACCTCGAATATTTCTGCGTGATGCTGGAGGATGCGACCCACCATCTCGGCCCCGAATTCCTCCAGGCCGCGACCGTCTACAATGTCGAGAAATTCTTCGGCTGGGTCAGCACGACGGCGGATTTCTGCGGGGCGGTCGGACAGGTCGGCGAGGAATGAGGAGACAGCGATGCCATTCGAACCCATAAACCCGCCGCAATTCCCCAAGCCGATCGCGCCCTATTCGGCGGGCACGAAGGCGGGAAGCACGGTCTATGTCTCGGGTACGCTCGCGCTCGGCGAAGGCGGTACGGTGCTCCATCCGGGCGATGCCGCGGCGCAGACCCGACATGTGCTGGAGGTCATCAAGACGACGCTCGAGGCGGCCGGCGCATCCATGGCCGACATTGCCATGAACCATATCTTCCTGACCGACTGGGCGAATTATGCGGCGATCAACACGGTCTATGCCGAGTATTTCCCGGGCGACAAGCCGGCGCGCTACTGCATACTCTGCGGCCTGGTGAAGCCCGGCCTCCTCGTCGAGATCGCCAGCGTGGCCTATGTCGGCTGATGCCTGAATCCGGCGGCCTTTACTATGAAACTCACGGGGACCCGGGCGCCCCGGCGCTGATCCTGTCGCCCGGGCTTGGCGGATCGGCAAGCTACTGGAAGCCGAACATCGCGGCCTTTGCCGAGCATTTCCGCGTCATCGCCTATGATCATCGCGGCACCGGGCGCAGCGAGCGCGAGCCGCCCGGGCCAACGTCGATTGCGGACATGGCGCAGGACGTGATCGGCCTCATGGACGCGCTCAAGGTCAATTATGCCCATTTCATGGGCCATGCGCTGGGCGGCATCATCGGCCTCGAACTCGCGATGCGCGCGCCCGAGCGGGTCGCCCGGCTGGTCGTGGTCAACGGCTGGGCACAACTCGATCCCTATACATCGCGCTGCTTCGACGTGCGCCTCGCGCTGCTGCGCGGCAGCGGGCCGGAAGCCTTCCTCATGGCGCAGCCGATCTTCCTCTATCCGCCAGCCTGGATTTCAGCCCATCACCAGCGCCTCGAGAATGAGGAAGTCGAGCTGCTCGTCCATTTCCCGGGCCGGGCGACGGTCGAAAAGCGCATCGCCGCCCTGCGCGACTGGCATCCGGGACCGGCACTCCGGGACATCGACCTGCCCGTCCTGGTGATCGCCACGGCGGACGATGCCCTGGTGCCCGCGCAAGCCTCACGGGCCCTGTGCGACCTTTTGCCTCGCGGCAGGCGCCTCATCCAGCCCAGCGGCGGTCACGCCAGCAATGTCACCGAGCCCGAAGCCTTTCATGGCCTTGTCCTGCCATGGCTTCTGGCCATCAAGGTCGAGCAGGAGATCTAAGCCATGCAGGTCGGCGTTTTCATCCCCATCAACAACAATGGCTGGCTGCTCTCGACGACCTCTCCGCAATATATGCCGAGTTTCGACCTCAACAAGGAGATCGCGCTGAAGGCGGAGAAATACGGCCTCGATTTCCTGCTCTCGATGATCAAGCTGCGCGGCTTCGGCGGCGTTTCGCAATTCTGGGAATATGGGCTGGAGAGCTTCACGCTGATGGCCGGCCTCGCCGCGGTCACCGAGAAGATCAAGATTTTCGCCACCTGCCCCACATTGATCATCCCGCCCGCCTTCGCGGCGCGCATGTGCAATACCATCGACTCGATCAGCCATGGTCGCTTCGGGCTCAACCTGATCACCGGCTGGCAGCCGCCCGAATATACCCAGATGGGCCTGTGGCCCGGCGACGAGCATTTCCGCAACCGCTACCAGATGCTCGACGAATATGCCCATATCCTGCGCGAGCTCTGGGCGACCGGCCGCAGCGACTTCAAGGGGCAGTACTACCAGATGGACGACTGCCTTGTCCGCCCGACGCCGACCGGGGATATGAAGATCATCTGCGCGGGCTCGTCCGAGGCAGGCCTCGCCTTCTCCGCCAAATGGGCCGACTATGCCTTCTGCCTCGGCAAGGGCGTCAATATGCCGACCGCCTTCACCGAGAATAACGACCGCCTCGCCGCCGCGACGGCGAAGACGGGCCGCGACGTCAAAATCTACGTGCTGATCATGATCATCGCCGCCGAGACGGACGAGGAAGCGATGGCAAAGTGGAAGCTCTACAATGACGGCGCCGACATGGACGCGATCGGCTGGCTCGCCGACCAGGGCGCCAAGGACAAGACCAACAAGGACACCAATGTCCGCCAGCTGGCGGCGCCCGAGGGTGCGGTCAATCTCAACATGGGCACCTTGGTCGGCAGTTACGCCACCGTCGCGAAAATGCTCGATGAGATGGCGACCGTACCCAATACCGGTGGCGTCCTCCTGACCTTCGACGATTTTATCGAGGGCGTGGAAGCGTTTGGGACCCGCATCCAGCCCCTGATGAAATGCCGGCAGGGCGCAGCCTAGGATCGGTACTCGACGAAGGAAATCTGGTTTCCGTCCGGATCGCGGACATGGAAATCAAGCCCGCCCCAGGCCTGCTTGACGAGGCGCTGTGCGAAGGTGACGCCGCGCGCTTCATATTCGGCGAACAGCGCCTTGACGTCGGTTACTTCAACCGAGGCAAGAATGAGACCGCCCTCGCGCGCGGACATTTCCGCAAAGTTGGTTTCGTGGACAAAGCGGAAATGCAGGCAGACGCCGTCGCGTGACACCGCGCCGTAAAAGGGCGGATTGCCGTGCAGGAAATCGCGCTGGAAACCGAGCCTGTCGACATAGAAGGCCGCCGCCTTCGTCACGTCCCGCACGAACAGGATCGGCACGACGCTCATGCACGCCAGCGGCTTTTCCTCCCGCTCCGGCATTGCGACGCCATCGACCGCCGCTTTGAGCGACGCCCAATCCTTGTAGCCCGCCTCTACGGCGACGATCTCCTGGGCGAGCGCGAGCGGGAACGGCATCGCAAGAACCTCGGCGTCCTTGATGTCCCGGAAGCGTTCGAGATAGCGGACATGGCCGCCGAGCGAATAGTTGCGTTCCTTGTGCCAGCGAACCAGTTGCTTCGCCTGTTTACGGTAGCTTTCGATCTTGGGCATGACTTGTGCTCCTGCTGAAGAGGTTCAGCGGGCGGGCCTGGCCCTTTCGGCCTGCTGGCCGATGCATCCCGTAGAGCGCGCTTTTCCTATCGGTGCAGGCGATGCCTTGTCAACGCAGGCAATCATCCTCCTGGACCCTTGCACGCCCGACTCCCCTGCCCCTATAGCTCGATCATGTCCGACGATCTTTTTGGCGGCGCCAAATCCGCCAGCGCCGAAGCCTATAATGCCTCCGCCATCGAAGTGCTGGAAGGGCTGGAGCCCGTCCGGCGAAGGCCCGGCATGTATATCGGCGGCACCGACGAGCGCGCGCTCCATCATCTCGCCTCCGAGGTTCTCGATAATGCCATGGACGAGGCGGTCGCCGGCCATGCGACGCGCATCGAGGTCACGCTCGAAGCCGGCAATCGCCTGACGATCACCGATAATGGCCGCGGCATTCCGGTCGATCCGCACCCGAAATTCCCGGACAAATCGGCGCTCGAAGTCATCATGACCACGCTCCATTCGGGCGGCAAATTCTCGGGCAAGGCCTATGAGACGTCGGGCGGTCTGCATGGCGTCGGCGTCAGCGTCGTCAATGCGCTGTCGGTGGATACCGAGGTCGAGGTGGCGCTCAACCGCGAGCTCTTCCGCCAGCGCTTCTCGCGGGGCCATGCGCTTGGCCCCCTCGAAAAGGTCGGCGCGGCGCCCAATCGGCGCGGCACCACGGTCAGCTTCGTGCCGGACAGCGAAATTTTCGGCGAACTCAAATTCAAGCCGCAGCGGCTGCATCGGCTTGCGCGGTCAAAAGCCTATCTGTTTGCCGGGGTCGAGATTCGCTGGAAATGCGATCCTTCGGTCATCACCGACGAGACACCTGCCGAAGCGGTGTTTCAGTTTCCCGGCGGCCTCTCCGATCATCTCAAGGAACAGCTCGGCACGCGCGAATGCGCAACCACTGACTTCTTCTCGGGCACGCAGGACTTTCCGGACGGCGCAGGCCGCGTCGAATGGGCGGTCGCCTGGCCGCTCTGGTCGGACGGATCGACGAGCTGGTATTGCAACACCATCCCCACGCCCGACGGCGGCACGCATGAAGCGGGCCTGCGCGCGGCGCTGACCAAGGGCGTGCGCGCCTTCGGTGACCTCATCGGCCAGAAGAAAGCCAAGGACATCCAGGCCGAAGACGTCATGAACGGCGTCGAGCTGATGCTGAGCGTGTTCATTCGCGAGCCACAGTTCCAGAGCCAGACCAAGGACCGGCTGACCTCGCCCGAGGCCGCGCGTTTGGTCGAAGCGGCGGTGCGCGACCATTTCGATCATTTCCTCGCCGACAATATGGACCGCGGCAAGGCGCTCCTCGGCTATATCCTTGAGCGAATGGACGAGCGCCTGCGCCGCAAGCAGGAAAAGGAAATCAAGCGCAAGACCGCGACCAGCGGCCGCAAGCTGCGCCTCCCCGGCAAGCTCACCGACTGCTCCAGCGACGACCCGGAAGGCACGGAGCTGTTCATCGTCGAGGGCGACAGCGCCGGCGGATCGGCCAAGCAGGCGCGCGACCGCAAGACCCAGGCGATCCTTCCTATTCGCGGCAAGATCCTCAACGTCGCCTCAGCAACGTCCGCCAAGATACTGGCAAATCAGGAAATTGCCGATCTCATCCAGGCGATTGGCTGCGGCACGCGCAAGGACTGCAACCCCGATAATCTGCGCTATGAGCGCATCGTCATCATGACCGACGCCGACGTCGACGGCGCCCATATCGCCACTTTGCTGATGACCTTCTTCTTCCAGGAAATGCCAGACCTGGTGCGGCGCGGCCATCTCTACCTTGCCCAACCGCCGCTCTATCGTCTCGTGACCGGCGGCAAGAGCGTCTATGCCGCCAATGACGAGGCGCGCATCGCCCTGCTGGAAGGCGAACTCAAGGGCAAGAAGGTCGAGGTCAGCCGCTTCAAGGGCCTGGGCGAAATGAACCCGCAGCAGCTGCGGGAGACGACCATGGATCCCAAGGTCCGCAACCTACTGCGCATCACCCTCCCCGCCGACTATGAGGACCGCGCCGTGGTCAAGGATCTGGTCGACCGGCTGATGGGCACCAATCCCGCCCACCGCTTTGCCTTCATTCAGGAAAATGCCGCGCAGGTGGAAGAAGAGGCGATCGACGCCTGATCGAGAGATAATATTGCAGAGCTAAGCATTTGGGCTTATCCTCGCGCGACAATCAGCCGAGGAGAGCAGCCATGATGAAGGGCATGACATTGGCTTTGAGCTTGGCCCTTCTAGCCAGCGGCGCGGCGACCGCGCATCATTCCTTCGACGGCACATTCGACCGGAACAAGCGGGTGAAACTGAGCGGCAAGGTCACCGAGTTCAAATTCACCAATCCGCACAGCTATTTCACGCTCGCCGTCATAGGAGCAGACGGCAGGACGCAACTCTGGCATGTTGAGACGACCTCGGCCTCAGGACTCGCCGACCGCGGCTGGACCGAGCTCAGCATCAAGCCGGGAGAAGCACTGGCGATCGAGGGCTGGCCAGCAAAAGACGGCAAGCTTTACGTCCGGCTTGGCGCCATGACCCATGCCGACGGCAGCACGACCGGGCTTTGGATCCCTGAGGGTCCTGCACCCATTCCGGGCGTCTGAACCGGCGGATTCGTCGCCTGACGGCTTGCATCGCGCGTCATCCCCGATAAGCTCTGTTGCACCGCAACAAATGAAGGCAATGATGCGCCAACTCCTGCTGTCGCTGCTCGCCCTCCTCACCCTGACCGGCACCGCAAACGCGGCCGAGCGGCGCAAGGTCATCATCGATCAGGATGCACTCGGTGGACCCGGCCTGCAGCCCATCCTTCTGCTCCTTCAAGATCCGAATGTCGAAGTGCTCGGCATCACGATCGTGAGCGGCGACGGATGGCAGCCCGAGGAAACCGCCGCGACATTGCGGATGCTCGAACTGGTCGGCAGGACCGACGTGCCGGTGTTCGCCGGCGCGACCTTTCCGCTGGTCAACAGCAAGGCGCGCAATGCGCGGCGCGAGGCGATGTATGGTGCTCTCGCCTATCGCGGCGCCTGGACCGATCAATGGCCCGCCGATGACACCATGAACCGACGCGCGGCCCATGCGCCGGACGTGATTCCGCCGCTGGCGGTGGGCATGCCGACGATCAAGGCGGCGCCGGGCAGCGCGGCCGACTTCATGCTGGAGATGAGCCGCAAATATCCGGGGCAAGTCTCGATCATTGCGATGGGGCCGCTCACCAATCTCGCGCTGGCCCAGCGGCTGGACGACGGTTTCGCCGCCCGCATCAAAGAGGTCGTGACCGAGGGCGGCAGCTTTCTCGGCAATGACCTCTCGGCCAAGCAGGGCGTCTTCGCCAATCAGGTCGCCTATGCGCCGCGCATGTCGTTCAACTTCGTCTGGGACCCCGAGGCCGCGCACATCGTGTTCACCAGTCCCTGGCCCAGGCTCACGATGGTCACGGGCGACGCCAGCGACCCGGCGGTCGGGACCCAGGCCCTGTTCGATCGTGCCACCGCAAGCGGGTCCGCCGCCGCCCGCTATGTGAAACGCACGGCCGAAGCTGGCTTTCCGCTCTGGGACGAGGTTGCGGCCATTGCCTGGCTCGATCCGGCGACGGTCACGAAGCAAGGCCCGCTGTCCATCGACATCGACCTCATGCAGGGCCCAAACTACGGCGCGCTCGTCACCTGGCCCGCCGGCAAGGGGCCGGGTCTTGGCGAGCAGTCAGTGAATGTTGTCTATGCCATGGACGTGGCGCGCGTGGACGACATTTTCGTTTCGCACATCGGGAAATAGAGGCCGGCACGGACCCCGATCAAGCCGCCGTTTCGATCCCCAGCTCGGCGAGCTTGCGGTAGAGGGTCGAGCGGCCAATGCCGAGACGCCGCGCCACTTCCGTCATGCGGCCACGATAATGGCCGATGGCGAGACGGATCACGTCCGCCTCGATGTCCGAAAGCGAGCGCAGATGGCCGTTCGCCTCGTAGAGCGTGACCCCGATGCCGTTTTCCTGCGCGTTGCGCACGACCGGGCTCGACACCGCCTTCTGGCGCGCTTCCACCCGGCCATAGAGCTCATCGGAGAGCTGCGGGAAGTCGGCCGGCGTCAGCGCGTCGCCTTCGCAGAGCACGGCGGCACGGAACAGGGTGTTGTGGAGCTGGCGGACATTTCCGGGCCAGTCATGGCGCATGAGCAGGCTGATCGCCTCGCTGGTGACGCCAAGACTGCGCATGCCGGGCTGTGCGCTGATGCGGTCGAGCAGATGCCGGGCCAGCGCAGGAATGTCGCCGGTACGCTCGCGCAGCGGCGGAATGGTCAGCTGGACAACATTGAGGCGGTAGTAGAGGTCCTCGCGGAAGCGGCCGGCCTCGACCTCCTCGATCAGACGCTTGTTGGTCGCGGCAATGACGCGGACGTCGACCTGGCTCGGCATGCGCGCACCGACCGGCTGGATTTCGCCTTCCTGGAGCACGCGCAGCAGCTTCACCTGTGCTTCCAGGGGAAGTTCGCTGATTTCGTCTAGGAAGATGGTGCCGCCATTGGCGGTCATGAACTTGCCGACATGACGGTCGAACGCGCCAGTGAAAGCACCGCGCTCATGACCGAACAGGTCGCTCTCGACCAGATTGGGCGGAATGGCGCCGCAATTGACGGTGATCATCGGCATGCGCTCGCGTGGCGAGGCGGCATGGATGGCG
>Ga0335083_10002767_pt1 | contig 23038 bp, 19 predicted proteins | sample Lox_Sample_42_FD_206716 | JGI IMG/M metagenome (GOLD analysis project Ga0335083, IMG submission 206716) | Soil microbial communities from Loxahatchee National Wildlife Refuge, Florida, United States - Lox_Sample_4.2 | ecosystem: Environmental > Terrestrial > Soil > Wetlands | place: USA...
AGCTCGGCCGCAAGGGCTCGATGATGCCGAGCTTCACCCACGACAACACGCTCGAGTTCCGGATGAATGACCTGCGCATGAGCCTCGCCGCCTGGGTCGCCTGTCCGGTCAGGAACACCGCCCGCGAGCCCGCGCTCTACGTCATCCCGCGGCCCACGCGCACGCCGCGCCTGAAATGGAAGCGCGAGCCCTGGCACGCCAAGTGCCGCTTCCTCGATGCCAAGCGCGTCTGGCTGAACGCGCCGGTGCACAATTTCCTGATGCCGTTGGGCGACTGACTACTCCGCCGCGCGCTCGACCAGCTTGTCGTCGTTGGAGACGGTGGCGGCATTCTCCGCGCCCCACAGCTTGCGGGTGGCCTTGAAGCGCGACATCAGGAACTCGCCCGACTGGATCGGCGGATAGTTCGCCTCGGCGTCGCTGACGCCGAGATCGCGCGGATCGACGGTGGTGCGGAAGTTGGGATTGCAGAACAGCGGCATCGAGTAACGCGGCTTGTCCTGCAGATGCACGACCCTATGGATGGTCGCCTTGAAGCGGCCGTTGGTCCACCGCTTCATCAGCTCGCCGATGTTGATCACATAGGCGCCGCGGATCGGCGGTACGGGGAAGTATTCGCCGTCCTTGCCCATGACCTCGAGGCCGCCGAGATTGTCCTGCCACAGGATGGTGACGATGCCGTGGTCCGTATGCGGGCCCGAGGCCTGGTCCGAGATGTGCAGCCCCTGCGCGCCCAGATAGTGGTTGATCACCATGTCGGCGACCGGCTTGGTGAAGTGCCGGGTGAAGAAGTCCTCCGGCTTGCCGAAATGCAGCGCGAAGCCTTCGAGGATCTTCATGCCGAGCTTGTAGGTCTCGTTGTAGTAGGTCTCGAGCGCCTCGCGGAAACCCGGCAGGTCGGGCCAGTTGTTCGGCGCATAGAGCGGCGTGCCGGCCTTCACCTCGGGATCGTCCTCGGTCACCGGGAAGCCGAGATCGAAGCTGTCGCGCGCGGAAGCCTTGCCGTTGGCGTGGATCGTGTCGCCGACCTTGCGGTAGCCGCGATTGTTCTTGTCGCACTCGACCTTCATCTTCTCTTCCAGCGGCAGGGAGAAGAACTTGTCGACGGCGGTGACCGCTCTGTCGATCGTCTCGACGGTGACATTGTGGTTCACCGCATAGAAGAAGCCGATCTCGTCGCAGGCCGCGCCGATCTTGGCGGCCACCGCCTTCTTCGCGGCAGGATCGTTGCCGTAGAGACCACTCAGGTCGATCATCGGAATGCTGGCGGGCTTCGCCTGTGCCTTCGCGGAAAATCCTGCAGCCATTTGGAACCTCCTACCGGCGCGTGTCAGCGCGCCAATCCAGCCGTCGTCCCAGCCAACTCACGAAGGAATATATCAGGAAAGAGAGCGCCGTCGCGAGCAGCGCCACGGCATAGACCCTGTCGCCCCGATAATTCTGCATGGCGTTGTTGATCAAATAGCCGAGCCCGGTGGACGAGATCATCCATTCGGCGGCGATGGCCACGATGATCGAGCTGGAGCCGGTGATTTCCTGCGCCGCCACGATGGCCGGAAGGGCGTAGGGCAGGCGCACCTGGCTGAAGGTCTGCCACCAGCTCGCATTCAGGATGCGCATTCTGTCGAGCTGCACTTCGTCCGCCGAGCGCAGGCCCTGGAGCGTGTTCACCAGCACGGGAAAGAAGCCCGAAAGCGCCACGATGGCAGTCTTGCTCAGGATCGAATCGCCGAAGGCCAGCATCAGGACGGAGATCAGCGCGATATAGGGCACGTTGCGCAAGGTGATCGCCGCCGGCATCAGCAGGTGCCGCGTGAAGGGCAGCAGGTCGAACAGGATGGCGAGCCCGATGCCCACGATGTTCGCCCACAGGAAGCCGACCGCGGCGACCTCCAGTGTCGCCCAGAGATGCTCCAGGATCAGCGCGTGATCGACCCACAGCACCTCCAGCACGCGCTCGGGCCGGGGGATCACGAAAGCGGGAAGGCCGGAGAAGAAGATCGCGAGATACCAGAGGCCCAGCACCGACACGACCGGCGCCAGGATGCGCACCGACCAGCTCACGACGGGCGAGGTCATGCGGCATCCGACTTGTGCATCAGGAGCCCGCGCACATGGCCCGCGATGGCGACGAACCGCGGGTCCTGGCGGAAGGCCGGCGGGCGCGGCCGCGGCACGGGCACCGGCACGATCTCGACCACGCGGCCGGGCGCGGGCGAGAAGACCAGCAGCTTGTCGGCCAGCATCACCGCCTCGTCGATATGGTGCGTGACGAACAGCACGGTCTTGGGCCGCTGCGCCAGCTCGCCGTCGAACCACACGCCGATCTCCTCGCGCTTCATCTCGTCGAGCGCGGAGAAAGGCTCGTCCATCAGCAGCACCGAGGGATCGTGCGCCATCGCCGAGGCGATGTTCACCCGCTGCAGCATGCCGCCCGAGAGCTGGCGCGCGCGCTTGCCTTCGTGGCCCTCCAGGCCGAACTGGCGCAGGACCGCGCCCGCATCGAAGCCGACGCGGCCCGCGATCTTCTGGGTGAAGCGCACATCGTCGATCGCCCGCTTCCAGGGCAGCACGGCCGGCCGCTGCGAGACGAGGCCCAGCAGCCGCTTGCGCCGCGCCTCGGCCGCGCTGTCGCTGCCGATCCGCACCTCGCCGGTCGAGGGCGCCACGAGATCGGCCACGATGCGCAGCAGGGTGGTCTTGCCGCAGCCCGAGGGCCCCACCAGCGCGATGAACTCGCCCGCCGCGACCTCGAGAGACGTTTCCTGCAGCGCCGTCGTCGCGCCGAACTGGCGCGACACGCCGCGGATCGAGACCGGCGACGCCACTACCCGTCGTCTCGACCGGAGCGCGAAGCGCGGAGCGGAGAGACCTTCTCTCTGCGGACAAGCGTCCATTCGTGGAGAGAAGGTCCCTCGACTTCGCTTCGCTTCGCTCGGGACGACGGACTACGCATCTACTTTTTCACAAAGTAGTCGTTCGTCATCGCCTCGGAAGCCGGAATCGTCTTGGGGATCTGATCGCCGTCCTTCAGGAAGCCGATCATCGCGGTCCAAACGGCCGGGTCCATGGTGAGCGGCCCGTGCGCCTTGGAATAGTCGCTCTGATAGAGCGGGTTCTGGATCTTGAAGCGCCAGGCGAGCTTCTTGGCGTCCTCGGTCTGGCCCGGGAACTTCGCCAGGATCTCGACCGCTTCGTCGGGATGGTCAATCGTGAACTGCATGCCCTTCTGCACGGCGCGCAGATAGCGCTTCACCAGCTCGGGATTCTTCTTGAGCGTGTCGCCCGAGGTGAAGATCACGTCGGTATAGGTCGGCACGCCCCACTCGCTGATGCGAATGGCGCGCCACGACTTGCCCTTGATGAGCGGCGGGGCGTCGGGCTTGGCCGCCTCCTGCTCGATCTGATAGGTCTGGTTGACCACCCAGCCGAGGAAGTAATCCATCTTGCCGACCAGCAGCGGCTCGACCGTGGCCTGTGCCGTCACCAGCTTCACCTTGGCGGCGTCGATGCCGTTCTTCTTGGCGAAAGCGTTGAACAGATAGTCCGTGCCGGCCTGGATGCCGAGCGTCTTGCCTTCGAGATCCTTGGGCTTGGCGGGCGGCGCATCCGGCGCGGCGAGACAGATGTAGGCCGCGGGGCCCTTCTGGAACAGCGTACCGACCGCCACGATGTCGACCGGATCCTTGGCCAGGCGCGCCGTGACGACGCTCATGCCGTTGGTGGCAAGACCGAACTGAGCCTGGCCGACGGCCACGATGGGGATCGGGTTCTTGCCCGGCCCGCCGTCAACAATCTTGTGATCGATGCCCTCTTCCTTGAAGAAGCCCTTGGCCTCCGCGATCATGATCGGCGCGTATTCGCCGTTGCGCAGCCAGCCAAGTTGCGTGACCGCGGTCATCTGCTGGGCCAGCGCCGGCGATGCCGCGAGACCGAGTGCCGCCCCGGCGATCAATGATAGACGACGAGTGATTCCCATGATGCCCCTGCTTCCCCAAGCCCTTGAGTGCCGCAAATCTAGCATCCGGGCCGGTGCAAATGTCATGCCCCGGAGCCGGGCCGTTCTTCTCTCGCTCGCCCTGCTGGCGGCGCCCTTGCCGGCCCTGGCGCAGGCCGGCGACGCCGAGTATTGCGCGGCGCTGACGGCGCTCGCCAACCGCTATCTCACCGGCGGCAGCGCCAACGGGGCGGGCACGCAGGACCTCGACACGCGCTCGGCCATGGCCGACTGCGCCGCGGGCAAGTTCTCGTCGGGCATTCCCGTGCTGGAGAAGAAGCTCCGCAGCAACGGCTTCAGCCTGCCTAAGCGATCTTGAGCGGACTTCCCGTCAGGCGGCGATAGGCTTCGAGATAGCGCTTGCTGGTCGCGTCGACGACCTCGGGCGGCAGCTTGGGCGCCGGCGCATCGCCGTTCCAGCGGCCGGCATGGCGCTCGATATCGAGCCAGTCGCGCAGCGGCTGCTTGTCGAAGCTGGGCTGCGGCCTGCCGGGCGCATAGCCGTCGGCCGGCCAGAAGCGCGAGCTGTCCGGCGTCATCACCTCGTCGACCAACAGGATCTCGCCCGCCTTGGTGCGGCCGAACTCGAACTTGGTGTCGGCGATGATGATGCCGTGCGCTGCCGCCACGTCGCGCCCCCTGCCGTAGACGAGGCGTGTCTGGCGCTCCAGCTCCGAGGTGACGTCGTTGCCCAATATCTCGCGCATGCGGCCGACGGTGATGTTCTCGTCGTGCCCGCTCTCGGCCTTGGTCGCCGGGCTGAAGATCGGATGGTCGAGCCGCACGCTCTCGCTCAAGCCATCGGGCATCTTCTCGCCGGCCAAGGTCTTGCTGTCGCGATACTCGCGCCAGGCCGAACCCGAGAGATAGCCGCGGATCACGCATTCGATCGGGAACACCGTGCCGCGCTTGCAGAGCATCGCGCGCCCCGCGAGCTGTTCGCGATGCCCCTTGAGCGCCGGCACGGCCGCGATGATGCCCTCGGCATCGGCCGCGATCATGTGATGCCTCACCAGGCCTTCGAGCTGACGGAACCACCAGGCGCTGACCTGCGTCAGCACCGCGCCCTTCGACGGGATGGGCTCGGCCATCACCACGTCGTAGGCGCTGACGCGATCGGTGGCGACCAGCAGCAGCCGGTCGGCATCGACCTCGTAGACATCCCGCACCTTGCCCCGGGCGATCCGCTTCAGAGGTAGATCGCTCGCCGTCATCAGCACCATCTATTTCTCGTGCCTCATCTCGTGGAAGACTTCCTTCGCCGTGATCAGCGCCTCGCGCACCGACGGCAGGCCGATATAGCCGCAGAGATGCATCAGCGCCTCGGACAGTTCGTCCTCGGTCCAGCCGGTGTTGCGCGCCATGCGGAGATGGATCGCGAGCTCGGGCCAGCGCGCCTGGGCCGTGTCGGAGATCACGCAGATCAGGGCCTTGGTCTTGAGGTCGAGGCCGGGGCGGTCCCACAGCATGCCGAACACGGCCTCGCGGGCATAGTCGCCGAACTTCTTCATGATGGGATCGTCGTACACCGACTTGTTCATGTTCTCGGCGTACTTCGCACCCATCAGCTTGCTGCGGATCGCGGTGCCCTTCTTGTAAAGCTCGCTCTCGGCCATTTTCCCCTCCGGATGAATTGCGGCGACCCTAGCGCGATTCCTATGCCGCGCCTATGCCACCCGCCCACACCTCCTCTCGATATCCTACGGATGCCGCGCCTATCTCAGGCTGCATGTCCTCCATAGAACCTCCGTCCATCGAAACGTCCGTGGACCGCGTGCTCGCGATGGCGCCTCTCGCCGCCGCGCCGCATGTCGCGGTCATCGGACGCCACACCTTGTCCTTCGTGCTCGCCTTGATGAGACATGGCTGCGGTTGCGTGCGGAGCCTGCGGCCCGACGCGGCCGCCCCCGATTGCGAGACCGCCGACCTCGCCTGGATCGTCGACGTTCAGGACGAGCGGGAGCTCGACGACGCGCTGCACGCCGCCCATCGCCGCACCGGCGACAAGGGCCGTATCGTGCTGGAGGACGCCGCCTGCCGCCATTGCCTGGCGACGATGCCGCAACATGCCGCGAAGGCAGGCCTCGAGGTCGTCTCCTTCGATCGCGCCCATCGCCGCCTCTTGCTGGCGGCGCTTCACACCAGCCGGTAGCCGATTCCGGGCTCAGTCAGCACGTGCCGCGGCGCGGAAGGATCGGCCTCGATCTTCTGCCGGAGCTGCCGGACGTAGACACGCAGATACTGCGGATCGACCGATTCATCGCGCCATACCTCGCGCAGCAGGTGCTTGTGGGTCAGCACCTTGCCGGCGTGGATCACGAGCTGCTCGAGGATGTCGTACTCCTTGGGCGAGAGCTTCACCTCCTCGGCGCCGCGCTTCACCAGCCGGCGCATGAGATCGACGCTGAGATCGTCGCTCGTGAAGGTGCGCTCGGCGCCCTGCTGCTGCAGGCGATGCCGCAGGGCGGCGCGGATGCGGGCCATCAATTCGTCGGCGCCGAAGGGCTTGGTGACGTAGTCGTCGGCGCCGCCGTCGAGGGCGGCGACCTTGGCCGCCTCGTCGCCGCGGCTCGACAGGATGACGATCGGCACCGGCCCCAGCCTGCGGATGTCGCCGATCAGCGCGAGCCCGTCGATATCGGGCAGGCCGAGATCGAGCAGCACCAGGTCGGGCCGATGATGGCGCAGCGCCGACATCGCCTCCCCGCCGGTGGCGGCCTCGAGCGCGCGGTAGTCGTGGGCGCCGAGCGTCGTGCGCAGCAGCCGGCGGATCGGCGGCTCGTCCTCGACGATCAGGATGACCGCGGCGTCGCCCGTCATGTCGATGGCACCGGATAGCTCACGACGAATTCCGCTCCCGCACGGTCGGTCCGGTTGGCGGCGCGGATGGAGCCCCCCTGGGCTTCGACGAAGCCCTTGGCGATGGCGAGGCCGAGGCCCGTGCCGGCGCGGCGCCGGTCGCCGTCATCGGCGCGATAGAACTTGTCGAACAGCCGATCGAGCGCCTCGGGCGCGATGCCAGGACCCTCGTCGCGCACGGCGATCTCGATCATCTCTCCCACCTGGCGCGCCTCGATCTCGATGCGGCCGCCGGCCGGCGAGTATTTGGCGGCATTGTCGAGAATGTTGAACAGCGTCTGCTCGGCCAGCACGAAGTCGAGCATCAACGGTGGAAGGCCCGGTGGGACAGTGGACGAAACGACGCGGTCCTGCAGGAGCGGCATGGCACGCCGCAGCGCCGTCGATACGAGATCGCCGACCTCGACCGCTTCGCGCTTCGGGACGATCACGCCGGCATCGAGCTTGGTCATGTCGAGCAGGTTGCCGACGAAGCGGTCGAGGCGCTCGGCCTCGCTCAGCGCCGTGCCGAGAAGCTCCTCGCGCGTGGCGGCGTCGTAGCGGTCACGGTAGCTCCTGAGGCTCGACAGTGCGCCGATGATGGAGGCAAGCGGCGTGCGCAGATCGTGGCTGACGGAGGTGAGCATGGCCGAGCGCAGCCGCTCGCGTTCGGCGCCGAGCCGCGCCTGGTCGATGTCGGCGGCCAAGGCCACCCTTTCGATGGCGACGGCGGTCTGGTTGCCCACGGCCTCGATCAGCCGGCGTTCCGACGAGGAAAGCTCCTGGCCCTCGCCGCGGGCCAGCACGCCGATCACGGCGATCGAGGAGCGGCTGGTACGGATGGGCTCGAACAGCCAGCGCCCGCCGGGCAACGTGTCCGTGCCGCGGCCGGTCGGCCGTTCGGCGTCCCACGACCAGCGGGCCGCGGCAAGGTCGGCCTCGCTGAACTCGCTGTCGGGCGGGAAGGCCGCGCGCAGCACCAGCTTGCCGGTCTCCTGCGGCGCCTTCTCGGGCATCAGGATGGCGATCTCGGCGTTCAGCAGGCGGGCGAGATGCGTCACCACGATCCACAGGAGGTCGTCGAGATCGATCACGCCCGCGATCTTGCGGCTGAAGGCGTAGAGCTCGGCGGTGGTGCGCGCCTCGCGCCGCGCCGTCTCGGCCTGGGCGCGGGTGCGCGTGCCGAGCGCACTCGCCGCGATCGCCACGAACATGAAGAAGAAGAGCGCCACGACATTGGCCGGGTCGGCGATGGTGAATTCGTAGAGCGGCGGCAGGAAGAAGAAGTTGTAGCAGAGCACCGCCAGCGCCGAGACCCAGAGCGAGGGCACGAGCCCGTGGCGCGCCGCGGCCACCATCACCGGCACGACGAAGACCAGCGAGATGTTCGAGAGGTTGATGCGCGCGTCGATGAAGACGCCGACCGCCGTCGCCAGCGCCGTGGTCAGCACGCCCTCGAAATACGGGCCGATGGTGCGCGGCGCGCCGAACAGCCAGTCGACCGGCCCGCGCGGATCGGCCTTGTCGCTCGACGGCGCCACCTCGACGGCGAGGCCCGAGCCGCTGCGCACGAGAGCGTCGACCACCGAGCCGTGGCGCAGCTCGAACCAGCGCGAACGGCGCGACTTGCCGACGACCACGCGCGTGGCGTTGCGCTGGCGCGCGATCGCCAGGATCTCCTCGACGACCGAGCGGCCCGGCACGCGCACGATCTCCGCGCCGAGCTGTTCGGCCAGCCTCAGCGCCTCGGCGAGCCGGGCCTGCTCGAGCTCGCTCAGCAGCGTATGCCGGTCGGTCTCGACGTAGAGCGCGATCAGCTCGGCATCGAGGCCCTGCGCGGTCCGCTTGGCCGCGCGCACGGTGTTCGCCGAGTCCGGGCCGGGATCGATGCACACCAGCACGCGCTCGCCCGCACCCCAGGGGCCGGTGATCGCATGCTCGCGCATGTAGCTCAGCATCTGCTCGTCGACGCGCTCGGCCGTGCGGCGCAGCGCCAGCTCGCGCAGCGCCGTCAGGTTGCCGGGCGAGAAATAGTGCTTCAGCGCGCGCTCGGCATGCTGGCGCACATAGACCTTGCCCTCGGCCAGGCGGGCGATCAGGTCGGCCGGCGTGATGTCGACCAGCTCGACCTCGTCGGCCGAATCGACGACGGAATCGGGCACCGTCTCGCGCACACGGATGCGGGTGATGCGCGCCACGACGTCGTTCAGGCTCTCGACGTGCTGGATGTTCATCGTCGAGTAGACGTCGATGCCCGCAGCCAGCAGTTCCTCGACGTCGAGATAGCGCTTGGGATGCCGGCTGCCGGGCGCATTGGTGTGAGCGAGCTCGTCGACCAGCACGAGCTTGGGCCGCCGGGCCAGGATGGCGTCGAGGTCCATCTCCTCGAGCGTGCGGCCCTTGTACTCGACCGGCCGGCGCGGAACTATCTCGAGCCCGGCGAGCTGCGCCTCGGTCTCGGCGCGTCCGTGCGTCTCGACCACGCCGACCACGACGTCGATGCCCTCGTGGCGGCGCCGGCGCGCGTCGGTCAGCATCTCGTAGGTCTTGCCGACGCCCGGCGCCGCGCCGAGGAAGATCTTGAACTTGCCGCGCGCCTCGCGCTGCACGGCCTTCAGGAGCGCGTCAGGCGAGGGGCGTGTCGCGTCAGGGACGGAAGCCATCGAACGTCGACGATGTCACCTGGGCTTCAGGGCGTCGAGCGCCATGTTCAGCTGCAGGACGTTGACCCGCGGCTCGCCGATGATGCCGAGCAGTCGCGGCTCGATGAAGAGCTGGACCTGGCGACGCACCGTGCCCTCATCGAGGTTGCGCGCGCGGGCGACCCTCGGCACCTGGAACAGCGCCGCCTCGGGCGAGATGTCGGGATCGAGGCCGCTCGCCGACGTCGTCACGAGATCGATCGGCACGCGCGCGGCCGGGTTCTCGGCCTCGAGCTTCTCCATGTCGCCCTGCACGCGCTCGACCAGCGACTTGGCCGTGGGCCCTGCGTTGCTCGCCGAGGAATTGGCCGCGTTGTACGGCGCCGGCACGGTCTTGGTCGGGTCCTTCGGATCGGTGTCGGTCGTGGCCGACGGCCGGCCGTGGAAATAGCGGTCGCCGGTGAAGTTCTGGCCGATCAGCGAGGAGCCCACGACCTTGCCGTCCTTCTCGACCAGGCTGCCCGCCGCCTGGCGCGGGAAGAGCAGTTGGGCGAGCCCGGTCATGGCCAGGGGATAGGCGAGCCCGGTGAGGACGGTCATGCAGGCGATCATCACGATCGCGGGGCGGATCTCCTTGAGCATGTTCGTCTCCTACGCCAGGCCGACGGCGACGATCGCCATGTCGATCAGCTTGATGCCGATGAACGGCACGACCACGCCGCCCAGGCCATAGACGAGCAGATTGCGCAGCAGCACCGTCGAGGCGCCGCTCGGCCGGTATTTCACGCCGCGCAGCGCCAGCGGGATGAGGGCGATGATGATCAGCGCGTTGAAAATGATGGCCGACAGGATGGCGCTCTGCGGCGTGTGCAGGCGCATGACGTTCAGCGCCTGCAGCTGCGGATAGAAGGCGAGGAACATCGCCGGGATGATGGCGAAGTACTTCGCCACGTCGTTGGCGATCGAGAAGGTCGTGAGCGCGCCGCGCGTCATGAGGAGCTGCTTGCCGATCTCGACGATCTCGATGAGCTTGGCGGGATCGCTGTCGAGATCGACCATGTTGCCTGCCTCGCGCGCGGCCATGGTGCCGGTGTTCATGGCGACGCCGACATCGGCCTGGGCGAGCGCCGGCGCATCGTTGGTGCCGTCGCCGCACATGGCGACCAGCTTGCCCTGCGCCTGCTCGTCGCGGATCAGCCTGAGTTTCGCTTCGGGCGTGGCTTGGGCCAGGAAATCGTCGACGCCCGATTCGGCGGCGATGGCGGCGGCAGTGAGCGGATTGTCGCCGGTGATCATCACCGTGCGGATGCCCATGCGGCGCAAGGTGGCGAAGCGGTCGCGGATGCCGCCCTTCACGATGTCCTTGAGATGGATGACGCCCAGGAGCTTGCCGTCCCTGGCGACGGCGAGCGGCGTGCCGCCCGTCTTGGCGATCTGCGCCGCGGCGATCTCGAGCTCGCTGGCGGCCTGGGGCTGGAGGCTCCTGGCCTTGCAGTCGGCGATGATCGCCTCGACCGCACCCTTGCGGATCGAGGCGCCGTCGACGTCGATGCCGCTGATGCGGGTATGTGCCGAGAACGGGATGAAGCGCGCGTGCAGCGGCGCCATCTCGCGGCCGCGGATATTGTACTTCTCCTTGGCCAGCACGACGATGGAGCGGCCCTCGGGCGTCTCGTCGCTGAGCGAGGAGAGCTGGCTCGCATCGGCAAGATCGCGCTCGCTGACGCCCTGGAGCGGCAGGAACTCCGTCGCCTGGCGATTGCCCAGGGTGATCGTGCCCGTCTTGTCGAGCAGGAGCGTGTCGACATCGCCCGCCGCCTCGACGGCGCGGCCCGACATCGCCAGCACGTTGAAGCGCACCAGACGGTCCATGCCGGCGATGCCGATGGCCGACAAGAGCGCGCCGATGGTCGTGGGGATGAGCGTCACGAACAGCGCCACCAGCACCAGCACGCTCATATGGCCGCCGGCATAGGCCGCGAAGCTCGGGATGGTGACGACCGCGAAGACGAAGATGATCGTCATCCCGGCCAGCAGGATGTTGAGCGCTATCTCGTTCGGCGTCTTCTGCCGCTCCGCGCCCTCGACCAGCGCGATCATGCGGTCGAGGAAGGTCGAGCCCGGCTCGGCGGTGATGCGGACCTTGATCCAGTCGGAGATGACCTGCGTGCCGCCGGTCACCGCCGAGCGGTCGCCACCGCTCTCGCGGATCACGGGCGCCGATTCGCCGGTGATGGCCGCCTCGTTGACCGAGGCCACACCTTCGATCACCTCGCCGTCGGACGGGATGAGATCGCCCGCCTCGACCAGCACGATGTCGCCCTTCTTGAGCCTTGTCGCGGCAATCTCGGTCCACTCCCGCCCCGCGGCGTCGGCGAGCTTCTTGGCATTGGTCTCGGTGCGCGCCTTGCGCAAGGTCGCGGCCTGCGCCTTGCCGCGGCCCTCGGCCACGGCCTCGGCGAAATTGGCGAAGACGACGGTGAACCAGAGCCAGAGATTGATCTGAAAGGCGAAGCCCAGGCCCGAGGTGCCGCCGTCGACGAGATCGCGCACGAAAAGAACCGTGGTCAGCGTCGCCACGACCTCGACGGTGAACATCACGGGATTGCGCACCATCACGCGCGGGTCGAGCTTCTTCACGGCATCGACGACCGCAGGCCCCAGGATCTGGCGGGAGAAGGCCATCGCGGGCTCCTAGTAGAGGGTACCGGCGTGCATCGCGAGATGCTCGACCAGGGGGCCGAGCGCGAGCGCCGGGAAAAAGGTGAGACCGCCCACGATCAGGATCACGCCGACCACGAGGACGACGAAGATCGGGCCATGGGTGGGAAACGTGCCGGCCGAGGCGGGCACGATCTTCTTGCCCGCGAGAGAGCCCGCGATCGCCATCATGGGCACGATCATCAGGAACCGGCCGATGAACATCGCGACACCGATGGTCGTGTTGTAGAACATCGTGTTGGCGCTGATGCCGGCGAAGGCCGAGCCGTTGTTCCCGGTGGCCGAGCTGTAGGCGTAGAGGATTTCGCTGAAGCCGTGCGGCCCCGCGTTCGCCGGGCCCGCGAGCCCCGCCTCCACCACCGTGGCGACGGCGCTGAAGCCCAGGATCGACAGCGGCAGGATCAGGATCGCGAGGATCGCCATCTTGACCTCGCGCGCCTCGATCTTCTTGCCGAGATACTCCGGCGTGCGGCCGACCATGAGGCCCGCCACGAACACCGAGACGATGGCGAAGAGCAGCATGCCGTAGAGGCCCGAGCCCACGCCGCCGAAGATGATCTCGCCGAGCTGGATGTTGAACAGCGGCACCAGTCCGCCGAGCGGCGTGAAACTGTCGTGCATGGAGTTGACCGCGCCGCACGAGGCGTCGGTCGTCACCGTGGCGAAGAGCGCGGAATTGGCGATGCCGAAGCGCACCTCCTTGCCCTCCATGTTGCCGCCCACCAGGCCGAGCTTGGCGAAAGCGGGGTTGCCCGCCGCCTCCGCCCAATAGGCGACCGCGACGCCGCCCAGGAACAGGAGCGCCATCACCGCGAAGATCGCCCAGCCCTGCCGCTGGTCGCCGACCATGCGGCCGAACACGTTGGTGAGCGCCGCCCCCAGCGAGAAGATCAGCACCATCTGCACGAAGTTCGTGAGCGCGTTGGGGTTCTCGAAGGGATGGCTGGAGTTGGCGTTGAAGAAGCCGCCGCCGTTGGTGCCCAGCATCTTGATGACTTCCTGAGAGGCGACCGGCCCCTGCGCGATCACCTGCTTGGCGCCTTCCAGCGTGGTGGCCTCGGTGTAGGCAGAGAGGTTCTGCGGCACGCCCTGCCAGACGAAGAACAGGCCGACGACGATCGACAGAGGCAGCAGCAGGTAGAGCGTGCAGCGCACCAGATCGACCCAGAAGTTGCCGATGCCCCTGGTCGTGCGCCGCGCGAAGCCGCGGATCAGCGCCACGGCGAGCGCGATGCCGGTCGCGGCGGAGACGAAGTTGTGCACCGTGAGCCCCGCCATCTGGACGAGGTAGCTCATGGTCGTCTCGGGCACATAGGACTGCCAGTTGGTGTTGGTGTCGAAGCTCATCGCCGTGTTGAAGGCGAGGCCCTCCTCGACCGCGGACTGGCCGGCCGGATTGAAGGGCAGCACGGACTGCAGCCGCATCAGCGCGTAGAGACCGAGGAAGCCCGCCAGGCTGAAGGCCAGCATCGCCACCGTGTAGCCGACCCAGTTCTGCTCGGTGCTCTCGTTCACGCCGCACAGGCGATAGATCAGCCGCTCGACGGGACGCAACGCAGGCGAAAGCGGCGTGCTGTCGCCCGCGAAGACCCGGGTCATGTAGCCGCCGAGCGGCTTCACCAGCAACAGGACGATCAGGCCGTAGATCGCGATCTGCAGCCAGCCATTGACGGTCATGACGCTCCTCCCCTCAGAAGCGTTCGGGACGCAACAGCGCGTAGACGAGATAGACGAGCAGGCCGAGCGTGACCGCGCCGCCCAGGAGATATTCGAGCAGCATGGCGCCTCTCCTAGAGCCGGTCGCAGGCGTGGGCATAGGCCACGGCAACGGCGAAACAGGCGCAGCCACCCAGGATCATGAGAATGTCCAACATTTTACGGGCTCGCGATTCCCAAGCCGTCCAGCGTCTCGACCACCGCCGCCACGAAGGCGAAGTGGATGGCCAGCAGAAGGCCCATCTCGAACAGCACGGGTTCCAATTCAGTCATGGCGCATAGAAGGGGCGCTCGACGTAGGAATTCGAGCGTCCTCGGATTGCTTCGGCGTAGGAATTCCATAGGAATTCGCCACCCGCCGCGGACGTCAGGGGCGGCTAGAAGTGGACGATGGCGTCCATGGCGAGCATGAACATGTCGTTCTTCGTGCCGGCATTGAACGCCGGGTAGCCCTCGGCATGCCAGAAGGAGACCTCGGGCCGGATCTCGAATTGCGGCGAGAAGAAATGCTGCCAGCCGAGCGTCGCGGCGTAGTAGCGGACAGGATTGCCGGTGCCCGTCCGCCAGCCCTGCGGGTCATCGTAGATCTCCGGGCGGAAGCTGAAGTTGTTCAGCTTGTCCGGGGAATAGTTGAGGTAAGCCAGCACGCCGTACGCGTTCGCGGTGCACGAGAGCGCATTGATGTCGGGGCAGTAGGCCTGGTTGGGCGGATTGAAGGCGACGTACTGCGGAGAGAACGGCGTGCCGCCGCCGGCAAAGATCGCCTGGGCGTTCGGATTGCGGAGGTTGGGAACGCCGTTTTCCGAGATCCAATAGGCCTCGAAGGACAGGTGCCAGTATTCGTTGAACTTGTGGTAGTAGGTGAATCCGTGCCACTGGAGGTTGTTGTACCCCCAGGCTCCGTCGTTGATGCCGTCGACGCACGGATAAAAGGTGTCGTTGCCGCTGTCGCTCGTCCACCGGATGCAGGCGGCGAAGCTGATCTGGTTGCCCGGATCCTTCGGCATCGTGTTGCCGGGATACAAGGCATTCGGCATGGGATTCGGGATCTGTACGCCGTGATTCCAGAGGGGCGTTTCCGTGCCGGTGTCGACGCCCAGCTGCACCATCCAGTTCTTTGTCAGGGCCAGCGTGGTGAGAATGCCGGTGTTGGTGTAGTTGTCGTACGTGTAGGTCAACGAGTGCGTATAGGTGTAGTTGTTCGGCGCGAGCTGCGCTTCGATGTCGGGGACCGAGATGTAGCGTCCGAAGCGGATGTTGAGGCCCTCGGCGACATACGGGATGTAGATGTCGCCATAGACCATCGGGAAATCGAAGCCGTTGATCTGGTTCCGTCCGTTGAATTGGTCGCTGAGAAGGCCGTAGGAGTTGGTGTAGCGGTAGTTCTCGCCATAGAGCGCTGACAGGCGGAAGCCCCAATCGATGTGATCCTTCTGCACCGTATCGGGCAGCCGCTCGATGTAGACGACGGCCTGGTCGAGCTGAATGGTGTTGGGGGTATAGGTGTAGCCGACGGGGGAATTGCCGCCGGGCTGGGTCTGATTTGTGCTCAGGTTGAAGCCGCCATCGACCCAGCCGTAGATCTGAATGTGCGCGTCCTGCATCCATTTGCCGAGTCCCGTATTCGCGATCGCCGCCATGAACGGGCTGTCGACCGAATTGGGCCGGGTCGTGCCGATGGCGGGGGCACCGCCATAGGGGAAATCGACAAAGGGCATCGGCGGAGTCCCGACCGGCGACTTCGGCCAGACGGCCGCGTCGCGCGCCGACGGCGGTGCCGCCGGATCGGCCGGCGCCGCCGCCTTGCCCCATTCAAGCTGGTAGTAGCGGAAAAAACGCGTTGCGACGTCCTCGCCGAGATAGGTGTCGAGGCATTTGTAGTCGAGATAGGGGTCGCACTTCCCTCGCTTCTCGGCCGCGTCCCGCGCGGCCTTGAGAGCGGCCTCGCTGATCTCGCAGTTGTAGTCGACATACGGATTGCAGACGTCGCCGACCTTCGAGCCTTGGAAGAATGGGAAGGTCATCTTGCCGTCGGTGCTCGTCAATCGACCTTCCGGCGCGCCGGGCGTCTGCGCATGGCCCTCCAGGCTGAATCCGACGAAGAACGCGGCACTGATCAGCAGGACCCGAAACACCGCACCAAGCACGAACGCACGATTGCTCATGACTGCCCCCGAAACCGGCGAAAGCTCGCCGTAGATCGCCACTCGAGTAGCGTTGCAGTCCGTTTGAAATCCATGCGGGCGGGCCTTCCCCGCCATAGGGACGGCATAGGAAATATTCACCCCCAGTGAATCGGTGAATATCCCGACATAAAAAACCCATAAAAATTGGATTGACCCGCCCGGTCTGCAGCGCAATACCCGCCCGCCATGCCCGGCACCCAGCCTTGGGCAGGAGAGGCGCGTCGCTTTAGCCAGATGTCCGAGAACGGAAAGTATTCGTCGCTGAGCCGCAAACGCCTGGCGGCGCTCACCTTGGCGGCGCTCGGCGTGGTGTTCGGCGACATCGGCACCAGCCCGCTCTACACGGTCAAGGAATGCTTCAGCGACTTCACGGGGCTGAAGCCCGTGCACGAGGACGTGCTGGGCATCCTGTCGCTGATCACCTGGGCGCTGATCATCGTCGTCACGCTGAAATACGTGCTCGTGGTCATGCGCGCGGACAATCGCGGCGAGGGCGGCGTGCTCGCGCTGATGGCGCTGGTGTCGCGTCGCGCCGAACTGTCGGCCGGCCGGCGCAATCTCTATCTCATCCTGGGCATGGCGGGCGCCGCCCTGTTCTACGGCGACTGCCTGCTCACGCCCGCCGTCTCGGTGCTGAGCGCCGTCGAAGGCCTCGACGTCGCCACGCCCGCCTTCGATCCGCTGGTCGTGCCGATCGCTTTGGGCGTGCTGATCGCCCTCTTCGCCAGCCAGCGCTTCGGCACGGCGGGCGTCGGCCGCCTGTTCGGGCCGATCATGCTCGCCTGGTTCATCTTCATCCTGCTGACGGGCGTGGGCGGTATCGTCCGAGCGCCCCAGGTGCTCGCCGCGCTCTCGCCGCTCGAGGCGGTGCAATTCGCGATACGTCACGGCACCGTCGCCTTCGTGGCCCTGGGAGCGGTGACGCTCGCCGTCACCGGCGCGGAAGCGCTCTATGCCGACATGGGGCATTTCGGCCAGCGCCCGATTCGCCTCGCCTGGCTGTGCCTGGTGTTGCCGTCGCTGCTCGTCAACTACTACGGCCAGGGCGCGCTGCTGCTGACCGACCAGCGGGCGCTGGAAAATCCGTTCTTCCTGCTGGCGCCGAGCTGGGCGCTCTACCCTGCCGTGGTGCTGGCGACGGCGGCGACGGTGATCGCCTCGCAGGCGACGATCTCCGGTGCCTTCTCCATGGCGCAACAGGCCGCGCTGCTCGGCCTCAGCCCGCGCGTTCGCATCACCCACACCTCGGCCAGCGAGCACGGCCAGATCTACGTGCCCGCCATCAACTGGCTGCAGCTGATCGGCGTCGTGATCCTGGTGCTGGCCTTCAAGTCGTCGAGCAATCTCCTCGCCGCCTACGGCATCGCCGTCACCGGCACGATGCTGGTGACGACGCTGCTGGTGTTCGTGCTGGCGGTACGCGCCTGGAAATGGGGCTGGCCGTTCTCGATCATGGTGATGGGCAGCTTCCTCGTGGTCGACGGCACGCTGATGTCGGCCAACATGCTGAAGTTCGAGCAGGGCGGCTGGGTGCCGCTGGCGCTTGCCATCACGATCTTCACCGCCATGTGGACCTGGATGAAGGGCCGCATCGCCGTCGCCCAGCGCGAGCAGGAAGGCTCGCTGCCCATGACCGCTCTCCTGAGCAGCATCGGGCCGGGCCGCGTGCATCGCCCGCAAGGCACGGCGGTCTATCTCACCGCCTTCTCCGGCAACGCGCCGACCTGCCTCCTGCACAACCTCAAGCACAACGAGGTGCTGCACGAGCAGGTGGTGCTCCTCACCGTCGAGGTGCCCGACGAGCCCTACGTGCCGCCCAATGCCCGCGCCCAGGTGAATCACCTCGGCAAGGGCATCCATCACGTCGTGCTGCGCTACGGCTTCATGGAACAGCCCGACGTGCCGCGCGATCTGGCGCCGCTGGCCGATCGCGGCGTGCCGGTCGATCCCATGCGCACGTCGTATTTCGTCGGCCGCAACAGCTTCGTCGCCGCGACCCGTCCGCTGCTGCCGCGCTGGCAGGAGAAGCTCTTCCTCGTGCTGGCGCGCATGGCGTCCAGCGCCGGCGACTTCTTCGGCCTGCCCGCCAACCGCGTCGTCGAACTCGGCAGCCGCATCGAGATCTAGGCCCGGCCGCCTTAACTCATTGTTTTTTCTGGTTTATTGGCGTTTCAAGACGCCGGCCGCGGCGCCATAAAGCTTTGCGAGAATTCGTGCCCCGCCCGCGGCACACCATAAACAAGTCGGATTCCACATTGATATGCTCCTCTCCACCAGTCACCGGCAGTGAGGAATGGGCGACCGACCGACGCTGATTCTGACGACGCGCTTGGGCGTGCGCCCGTTGGGCGTTCGCGGCGAGCCGCTGCATTCGGTCGCCGGCCAATTGCTGGCCGTGATCCGCCGTCGCCTCGGCGACGGACCGGCCGACCTGCTCGCCGATCCGCAACTGCGCGAGAGCGGCGACGGCATCGACTGGTATGCCAGCCGCGGCGGCGACGTTCGCCCCTTTGCCGATCTCGGCGAAAGCGAGCGCGCCGAGACGCTCGCGACGGTCGATCGTCATCTCGACGCGATCCGCGGCCTCGGCGGCCAGCTCACGGCGTCGCCGTCGAGCGACGAGGCGCGCTTGATCGGCCGCTCGCTCCAGCTCGCGACCAGCCGCCCGTCCGACGACTTCATCTATCTGGTCGATGGCCAGCCGGTCATCGCCGCCTGGGGCTATGAGGCCGATGCCGCGGCGAGCCTGCAGGGCTTCACGCCCGCGCTGCCCGCCGCCGCGCCGTCCGCCGTGCTTGCGAGCGCGCCCGCATTGGCGCTGCCCGCGCGCTTCGCCTGGTCGCGCTGGTGGGGCGCCCTTCTATTTGGGCTCCTGTTGCTGCTGGCGCTCCTGATCGGCTCGTGGCTGCTGCGCGCCTGCGCGCCGGTCGATCCCTCGACCAACATTGCCACGCACGAGACGCCGGCACCTCCCGCCCCGCCGGCGCCTCCCGATCCGACGCCGCTCTTGAAGGCCTCGCTAAACGACGCGCAGTCCGACGAGAAGGACCTGAAGGCGCAGCTCCAGGCCTTGCAGGACGACCTCAAGAAGAAGGTCGAGATGTGCAAGCCGGTCGAGCCGCCCAAACCACCGCCGCCTCCGGTGGCCAAGGTCGCCCCGCCCCCGCCTCCCCCGCCGCCGCGGCAACCGCCGCCGCAACAGCAGGCCCGCACCGAAGCGCCGCCGATCAGCCGGCCGCCGCCCGGCATGCTGCCCTGCAACTGGTCGGGCGATTCGGGCGGCGAGGGCGTGACGCGCAACCGCCACTATCTCGGTGACAAGCCCGGCTTCGTCGGCATCAACTACAATCTTTATGTGAAGCCGGACGACATCAAGGTCATCTATCGCGGCCAGGTGATCGCCGGCACCGGCGGCCCGCGGAGCGGCCGGGGCGGCTTCGGCTTCAACTGGAACCCCGTCGCCGGGGATTATTCGGTCGATGTCGTCGTAACAGGAGAGATGTGGGGCACGCGGTGGACCTATGCCATGAACTGTCCACGCCGGTAGGAATCGCGGATGGCAGGGCCTCTTCTCGGCAGTGACTCGCTCCAGCGCTATCGGGCGCTCGGCCTGGCGGGCGATCCCGTCTGGCGTGCCGCGCCGCAGCTGCGCATCGCCATCGCGCGTCATCTCTCGCCCGAGCACGCCGATCTGCTCGCCATTCCCGAGGCCGATCCCTCGGGCCGGCGCATCGACTGGTACGCACCGTTCGATGGCGAAGTGCGCCGTCTCGCCGATCTCGGCGAAGCGGAGCGGATGCAGGTACTCGACACGGTGCGCCGCCTGCACGCCGATCTCGCGGGCCTCGCCGAGCGCATGGACGCGCCCCAGCGCTCCAGCGCCGAGCGCAATTTCGCCCGCCTGCTGCGCCATGCGCTGACCGCGCCGGGCGAAGAAACGCTGTATGTCGTCGGCGGCCGGCCGGTGATGACCTTCTGGGGCTTCGCCGCCGATGCCGCCTTGCCCGGCGCCTTCCTCACCAGCCCGCCGCGGCCACCCGCACCGCCCGTCATTCCTGCCGCCGCCGTTCTTGCCTCCGCCCCCGCCGCCGCGATGATGGCGCCGCGCGCCCGCACGGCGTGGTGGCAGTGGCTGCTGCTCGCGGCCCTCCTTCTTCTGCTGCTCGCAGCACTGGCCTGGGCGGTGCGGCCCTACCTGCCGCATATCGAGCCCCGCCTTGCCGAGGAGGCGCGCGAACGGGCGCTCAACATGTCGGTGCGCGAGCCGCTGGCGCTCGAGCATGTGCGCATCGATACCTTGCGCGCGGACAACGAGAAGCTGCGCCTGGAACTCGCCCGCCTCACCGACGAGCTGGCGCGGCGCGGCGGCAATTGCGCGGCAGGCGTGGTGGTGCCGGGCGGCGTGGTCGTGGGCGATGCCGCGAATACGCCCATCGAGCGCGGCGTGCCCGATGCCAAGGCCGGCATGGGCGTGAATGCGAGCGACAAGATGACGGACAAGGGCAAGGGTCCGGCCGCGCAGGAGCCGAAGTTGCCCGACGCCAACAAGGCCCCCAACGACAAGGGCCCGGACAACAAGGCCGACAACAAGGGGCCCGGCCTCCTGCCGCCGGATCAAGCGAAAGCCGACCAGCAAAAGGCCGAGCAGGAAAAGAAGGACAAGCCCAAGCCGATGGTCGTGCCGCCGGAGGCCAGGCAGAAGCAGGACCTCGCCTTCCTCAAGGGCGACTGGCGCTCGCGCAACGCGGTCGCGACGGCGACCGGCGAGAAGGACATCCGGCCCTCCTACACGCTGGACGACAAGGGCAAGGGCAAGGTGAGCTTCGTGCAGCAGGACGGCTCGACCTGCGAGGCGCCCGCCGAGGCGCGCTGGGACCAGGGCAAGCTGGTGATCGAGGAGAAATCCAACCCCAGATGCAGCGACGGCCATACTTATGCCCGCAACATCGTCAATTGCGACGTCGGCCCCGACGGCACCGCCCAGTGCAACGGTCGCCAGCCGGGCGACAAGCGCAGCTACGACGTGCAGATCGGACGCTGATATCCTGATGTCCCCTTACCGAGAGCCCTCATGAGCGACCTCGCCCGCCTGCCGAGCTATCCGAGCCCGACGACGCTGATCGCCCGCTCCGGCATCCAGTTCCTCGACTTCGGCTTCGACCCCGCCCGGCTCCGCGTGCGCGAGTGGGGCTTCCATGACGCTGCCGCCGGCCCGTCGGTCGACGATCTGGTGCAGCTCGATTTCGACGAGGTGCGCGGCCAGTACGAGGTGGTCGAGAACGGCCGCCGCCGCGCCGCCGAGCCCAACCTCGTGGTCACCGCCAAGGACGCGCTGGCGCCCTTCCTCGACCGCTGGGTGCCTGTGCCCTTCCTGCAGGTGCGGCCCAACAACCAGTTCCGCGAGGGTCCCGCCGACTGGGCACGCGTGCGCGTGATCGATCTCGAGGCGCGCTACGGCGAGGGCTTCCGCGACGAGCAGGGCAACCGCTATCGCTGCGTGCTCGCCTTCGACACCGACCTGATCGCCGAGGCCGAGGGCCGCGCCTATCTGGCGCCCTCAGCGAAGGACGTGACCGCGGGCGCGCTGTTCGCGCTGGCGCCGCAGCAGCGCGCCAACCACTGGCTGCTGCGCCAGGACTGGATGAAGCAGTGGCTCGAGGAGCTGTTCCGCGAGCTGCATCCGCGCGCCACGCTCGAGGAGATCGAGAACGACATCAAGCAGAAGCCGCAGGAGGCGATGGCGCGCTACCTCGCCTTCCTGGGCCTGCTCGCCGATCTCGCGCACTTTCCACCGGTCAAGCTGGTCGGCGACGCCGAGCGGCCGGGCCGCGGCGCCATCGAGGTCGATCTCGTCCTCGACGTCGGCAATTCGCGCACCTGCGGTCTCCTGATCGAGGCGGCGGGCGAGCTCGGCATCAACCTGAACGACTCCTACGAGCTCGCCCTGCGCGATCTCTCGAACCCGGAAGCCGTGCATGCGCGGCCTTTCGAGTCCCGAGTCGAGTTCGCCCAGGCCTGGTTCGGCAAGAACCATCTCTCGCGCCTGGGCGGCCGGTCGGACGCCTTCATGTGGCCGACCATGACGCGCGTCGGACCTGAAGCCACGCGGCTCGCCGCGCGCCGCCGCGGCACCGAAGGCAACACCGGCATGTCGAGCCCCAAGCGCTACCTGTGGGACGAGGAGCCGCAGACCCGCGAATGGCGCTTCAACATCGCCTATGCGCAGGACCAGACGGCAATGCCGGCCGCCTCCGGTCCGATGGCGCAGCTCGTCAACCAGAAGGGTGAGCCGCTGCACCTCGTCGAGCCCGAAGCCGACAGTGCCGATCATCTGCCGGTGTTCGAGCCGCTCTACTCGCGCTCCTCGATCATGACCTTCGCGCTGTCGGAGATCCTGCTGCAGGCATTGACGCTCATGAACTCCCCGCAGCAGCGCGGCCGGCGCGCCCATGCCGAGACGCCGCGCCGTCTGCGCCGCATCGTGCTCACCCTGCCGACGGGCATGCCGCTCGCCGAGCGGCTGATCTTCCGCAAGCGCGCCGAGGCTGCGCGCGATCTCGTCTGGATGATGCTGGGCTGGAAGCTCGACGATCCCGCGGCCCCTCCTCCGCGCGTGCTGACCGACTGGGACGAGGCCTCCTGCACCCAGCTCGTCTACCTTTATACCGAGGTCGCGCGTAATTTCGGCGGCGACGCCAAGCGCTTCTTCCAGGTCACGGGCAAGCATCGGGGCCGCCCGTCGGACGGCACGCTTTCCATCGCCAGCATCGACGTGGGGGGCGGCACGACCGATCTGATCATCAACAACTATCGTCTCGAGGGCGCGGGGACATCCGTGACCCTGTTCCCCGAGCAGAAGTTCCGCGAGGGCTTTGCGGTCGCGGGCGACGACATCCTGCTCCGCGTCGTTCAGAGCCACGTGCTGCCGCCGATCGAGG
>Ga0335083_10002768_pt1 | contig 23030 bp, 20 predicted proteins | sample Lox_Sample_42_FD_206716 | JGI IMG/M metagenome (GOLD analysis project Ga0335083, IMG submission 206716) | Soil microbial communities from Loxahatchee National Wildlife Refuge, Florida, United States - Lox_Sample_4.2 | ecosystem: Environmental > Terrestrial > Soil > Wetlands | place: USA...
CGTACGCGCTCGCGCCCCGCGCGTGCTCCCCGGCAGAGCGTAGCGCCAGGACCTCCGCGTGGGGTTCGCCGGCGCGCTGGTGGAACCCTTCCCCCACGACCTGCTCGCCGCGAACGATCACACATCCCACGCGGGGATTGGGCGTGGTGGTGAACAGCCCGCGCTCGGCCAAACGCAATGCGCGGGCCATGAAGAGATGATCGTTGGCGCTGAACATCGAGGACGAGTAGCGAGTCAGTGAACCGCTAAAGGGTCGTTGAGCGATGCGGCAACCGTCGGAGCACGACAGGCTTGCGTCGAATCACTGGCCGCCTAGCCGGGTGCTGTTGTGCGGCTGTCGCTTTGGCTCACGCCGGCTTCCGCAGCTTGCGCCTCCCGCCGGGCCGCGCGACTTCCTTCAGCACGTCGCGGAAGTCCTCGACATCCTGGAAGTCCTTGTAGACGGAAGCGAAGCGGATATAAGCGACCTTGTCCATCTTGTACAGCTCGCGCATGACCATCTCGCCGATGCGTCGGGATTGGATTTCACGCTCGCCCAGGCTGAGCAGCTTCTGCGTGATGCGCTCGACGGCTGCGTCGACGTATTCGGTGGGAACGGGACGCTTATGCAACGCACGCAGGAACCCGGTGCGCAGCTTTCCGTCGTCGAACTCCTCGCGCGTGCCGTTGGCCTTGACCACTTGCGGCATGCGCAGCTCGACCGTCTCGTAGGTGGTGAAACGCTTGTCGCAAGCGGCGCAGCGCCGGCGCCGGCGGATGCTGTCGCCCTCCTCGCTTGTGCGCGAGTCCACGACCTGAGTGTCGTCGGCGCCGCAGAAGGGACACTTCATATCCCGGGACGACGGAATGCGGCCGATGCGGCACAGGGCCGTCTGCAGCCCTCTGCCTCCACCGCTTGCCCTCCGCCGCGCGCCTCAGTGTGCATAGACCGGGAACCGCCGGCAGATCGCCATTACGTCCTGCGCCACCCGCTGCACCACCGCGTCGTCCTGCGGTGCTTCGAGGACGTCGGCGATCAGGTTGCCGAGCTGCTCGGCTTCCAGCACGGTGACGCCACGCGTGGTGATCGCTGCCGACCCGATGCGAACCCCGCTGGTGACGAAGGGCCGCTCGGGATCGTTGGGGATGGCGTTCTTGTTCAGAGTGATGTGCGCTCGGCCGAGCAGCGCCTCGGCGTCTTTTCCGGTGATCTTCTTGGCGCGCAGGTCCACCAGGAACATGTGGCTCTCCGTGCGCCCGGAGACGATGCGCAGGCCGCGGGCCTGCAACGTCTTGGCGAGCACCCGCGCGTTGTCGAGCACGAGCTGCTGGTAGGTTTTGAAGGCCACCGCCTTGGCCGCGAGGACATGCACGAGGGGGCCGCCCTGCGCGCCGGGGAAGATCGCTGCGTTGAGCACCTTCTCGTGCTCGGAGTGGGACAGGATCAGTCCGCCGCGTGGGCCCCGCAGCGTCTTGTGCGTCGTGCTGGTGATGAAGTGTGCATGCTGGATCGGGCTGGGGTAAAGCCCCGCGGCCACCAGCCCCGCATAGTGCGCGACGTCCACCATGAGCTGCGCGTTCACGCTGTCCGCGATATCGCGGAAGCGCTTCCAGTCGATCGCCAGCGAGTAGGCGGACGCCCCGGCGACGATGAGCTTGGGCCTGTGCTCGTGCGCCAGGCGCTCCGCCTGCGCGTAGTCGATCACCTCATCCGCATCCAAACCGTAGCTCACCACGTTGTACAGCTTGCCGCTGAAGTTGACCGGCGACCCGTGTGTCAGGTGGCCGCCGTGCGCGAGCGACATGCCCATGATCGTGTCGCCGGGGTTCAGCGCCGCCATGTACACGGCTTGGTTGGCCTGGCTGCCGGAATGCGGTTGCACGTTGGCGTAGTCGCAGCTGAACAGCTCCTTGGCGCGCTGGATGGCGAGCAGCTCGACGACGTCGACATGCTCGCACCCGCCGTAGTAGCGCTTGCCCGGGTAGCCCTCGGCGTACTTGTTGGTGAGCACCGATCCCTGGGCTTCGAGCACCCGCGGGCTGGCGTAGTTCTCGGAAGCGATCAGCTCGATGTGGTCCTCCTGCCGCCGCTGCTCGGCGGACATGGCGCGCCAGAGGTCCGGATCGAAGCCGGAGATGGTTGACTGGGACTCGTACATGCGATGTGCGCGAAAGTCGCGGATTTTACCCGAAGGTGGCGCCCCCGGCCCGGAGGGTGCCGCCACAGCCTCTGGAGCGCTGCTATGATTTGCCGAGGCGCCGTCGGACCTAGGCTCGAGGCGCTTGAGCGCCGTCCAAGCCTGGCGGCCGCCACAGATCGGACGGAGGAGCCACATGCAGAACAAGTTGGTCCGCGCGCTAGTCTGGCTCGGGGTCGCCGTGCTCGGGGGCTGGGCATTCGGCAGCATCGCCACGGCGCGCGGCGAGCCCGTCAGCGCCGTGTGGTTCGTCGTCTCCGCCGTGTGCGTCTACCTCATCGCCTTCCGCTTCTACAGCGCCTGGATCTGCGCCAAGGTGCTGACGCTGGACGAGACGCGCGCGACTCCGGCGGAACGGTTCAACAACGGCCGCGATTTCGTCCCGACCAACCGCTGGGTGGTGTTCGGGCATCACTTCGCCGCCATCGCGGGTCCCGGACCGCTCATCGGTCCGACGCTGGCGATGCAGTTCGGTTACCTGCCCGGCACGATCTGGATCCTCGTGGGCGCGGTGCTGGGCGGCTGCGTTCAGGACATGGTCATCATGTTCTGCTCGACCCGCCGCGACGGCCGCAGCCTCGGCCAGATGGCGCGCGACGAGCTGGGGCCGATCGGCGGCTGGGCCGCGCTCGTGGGCACGATGATGATCATGGTGATCCTGATCGCGGTGCTCGGCCTGGTGATCGTGAACGCCATGAAGCACAGCCCCTGGGCCACCGCCACGGTGCTCGGCACCATCCCGGTGGCCATGCTGATCGGCCTGTACATGCGCGGGATTCGGCCCGGCCGCGTGCTCGAGGCTTCGCTGATCGGCATCGCGCTGCTGATTCTGTGCGTGGTGGGCGGCGGCTGGGTCGCGCACAGCGAGAACGAGACGCTGCGGCGCCTGTTCGACTGGGACGGGATGTCCTGCGCCTGGTTCGTGATGATCTACGGCTTCCTCGCCGCGGTGCTTCCGGTGTGGCTGCTGCTCGCCCCGCGCGACTACCTGTCCACCTTCCTCAAGCTCGGCGTGGTGTTCCTGCTCGCGGTCTCCATCCTGGTCTTGGCGCCGGAGATCAAGATGCCGGCGCTCACCGAGTTCGCCCGCAACGGCATGGGCCCGATCTTCAAGGGCGACCTGTTCCCGTTCGTGTTCATCACCATCGCCTGCGGCGCGATCTCGGGATTCCACTCGCTGGTGTCCTCGGGCACCACGCCCAAGCTGCTCGCCAACGAACGCGACATCCGCATGATCGGCTACGGCAGCATGGCGCTGGAATCCCTGGTCGGCATCATGGCGGTGGTGGCCGCCTGCGTACTGGAACCGGGCGTGTACTTCGCGATCAACAGCCCGGCGGGTGTCGTGGGCAAAGTGGCCGCCGATGCAGTCGCGACGATCTCTTCCTGGGGTTTTCCGGTGACCGCTGATCAGATGCAGGCGCTCGCCAAAGAGATGGGCGAGCAGACGCTGTTTGCGCGCACCGGAGGCGCACCGTCGCTGGCCGTGGGCATGGCGACGATCTTCAGCAAGACCTTCGGCGGGTCGCTGCTTGCGATCTGGTACCACTTCGCGATCATGTTCGAGGTGCTGTTCATCCTCACCACGCTGGATGCGGGCACGCGCGTGGGCCGCTTCATGCTGCAGGACCTCGGCAAGTACGTCTGGAAACCGTTCGGGCAGGTCTCTTCCTATCCGATGACTTTGCTTTCCAGCCTGATCTTCGTGGCGGCCTGGGGCTACTTCCTGGTCCAGGGCGTGCGCGATCCGCTGGGCGGAGTCAACATCCTGTGGCCGCTGTTCGGCATCTCGAACCAGTTGCTCGCGGGGATCGCACTGTCGGTCGCAACCGGGATCCTGGTGAAGATGGGCCGCGCCAGATATGCATGGGTGACAGGCTTGCCACTCACCTGGCTCGCCATCGTTTGCACGTGGGCCGCTGTGCAGAAGGTGTTCAGCCCCAACCCGGCCGTCGGTTTCCTCTCTGCTGCCGCGGACCTCTCTCATAAGCTCGCGGCAGGGACGCTGCCGCCGGATCGCGCTGCGGTGACGCCGCAACTCATCGTCGGCCAACAAATCGATGCACTGCTCGCCTTGCTGTTCGCGGCGCTGCTGTGGGTGGTGATCCTGGACATGCTCCGGATTTCCTTCCGGTACCTGAAGGGCCGCTCGGTGCTGCCGCTCGCGGAGTCGCGCTACGTGAGGAGCCAGCTCGACTCCGGACTCGTGCCGACATCGGCGCACGCCTGAGGAGGTGTCCATGCGGATGTGGCGCTCGGATCCAGCGGCTCAGCAGCGATGGTCCACAGGCCTGACCGCCGAGGCCACGCCGCGCGACGAAGCCAGCGGCCGCAGGCTCGTCACCGGGATTCGACACGGCTTGAGGCAAGCCTGGCGCTTCCTGCGACAGGCGAGCGGCGACGACGCCTATGACCGCTATCTGGCGCACATGAAGCGGGCGCATCCCGACAAGCCGGTGATGAGCCGCGGCGCGTATTTCCGTGCCCGCCAGGACCAGAGGTGGAATGGCATCTCGCGCTGTTGCTGACGGGCATCGCGCCTCACGAGCGCTCGGCCGCAGACGCGTGGCTTCCCTTGCTCGGGCAGGCTTCGATCTACGGATCTGACGTGACCAGCCCGACGCGCACGGCGTAGCGCACCAAACCCGGCACGTCGTAGATTTCCAGCCGTTCCATCAGCTGTGCGCGGTGGCTCTCCACGGTCTTGTTGCTCAAGCCGAGGATATGCGCGATCTCCTTGGTGGCCTTGCCTTCGGCGATGAGCTGCAGGATCTCGCGCTGCCGACGGGTAAGTCGGTTGAGCGGGCCGGCATCCGCACCGCGGCGCCGTAGATAACCCGCCACCACCTGCGGCGAAATGGGCGGGCTGAGGTACGTCTCGCCGCGCATCACCGCGGCGACCGCGCGCGCCAGCTCGTGGGTCGCGGAGTCTTTGAGGATATAGCCGGCAGCACCGGCCTGGAGCGCCTGCGCGACGTGCTCGATGCTGGTGTGCATCGACAGGATGATCACCCGCACTCCCGGCAATTCCCGGTGCAGCCTCGCGGTCGCCTCGATCCCGTTGAGGCCTTGCATGGAAATATCCATGAGCACCAGGTTAGGCCGCAGGGACCGCGCGAGTTCCAGGGCTTCCCGGCCATCGCCGGCCTCGGCCACGACCCTCACTTCCGGGATCTCCCCCAGCAACGCGCGGATGCCGGCACGAACGAGCTTGTGATCGTCCGCCAGCAGCACTTCCACCGTCATCGTTCGCACACCCGCCACCGCGAGCCCTCGGTACACGTAAAACCGGTTTCGTCCTGCAGTTGGCCTGCCACCTTGAGGTTGGGGCCACGCCGGGTGCGGCACCCGCGTGCCGACCCGGCCGATCCGAGACCAGGGCTGGCCGTCGACTCCTCGGTCACGCCAGCCGACGGTTGCACACAGTATAGTCCGGGCGGCCCATCCCGGGCCCGAGGTTAGAATGCCACCTTCGTCCCGGATCGATCTGATGATGGCGCGCCTGATCCACTACCGCATCGTTCCCGAGCAGCCCGAAGCGCACCTCTTCGCCGCCACGTGCACGGTGGACGATCCCGATCCGCTTGGGCAGCGCTTCGCGCTGCCGGCATGGACTCCGGGAAGCTATCTGATCCGCGACTTCGCCCGCCACATCGTCGACATCCGTGCGCAGACCGGACGCCGCAGCGTGCGCCTAGAGCACCTGGACAAGCACACCTGGATGGCCGAGCCGGTGAGAGGACCGCTCTCCGTAACCGCGCACGTGTACGGCGCGGACGCTTCGGTACGCGGTGCGTACTTGGACACGCTGCGTGGCTTCGTCAACGGGCCGGCCCTGCTGCTCCGAGCGCTGGGACGCGAGGAGCATGCCTGCGAACTGGAGATCCTGCCGCCGCGCGGCGCGCGCTATCGAACCTGGCGCGCCGCGACGACGCTGCGGCGCAAGCGGGCTTCGGCCTCGGGCTTCGGCACCTACGGGGCCGCGGACTACGACGAGCTGATCGACCATCCCATCGCGATGGGGCCGCTGTCGATCGCGTCGTTCCAAGCCTGCGGCGTACCCCATCAGGTGGCGATCGCCGGGCGGCACGACGCCGACCTCGGTCGCCTGTGTGCCGACCTCAAGGTGCTGTGCGAAACCCACATCCGGCTGTTCGGCGAGCCCGCGCCGATGGACCGGTACGCCTTCTTGGTCACCGCCGTGGGCGAAGGCTATGGAGGGCTGGAGCATCGCGCCTCCACGGCATTGCTTTGTTCGCGCGACGAGTTGCCGACGCCGGAGATGAAAGCTCCGACGGAGGGCTATCGCCGCTTTCTCGGCCTCGCCAGCCACGAGTATTTCCACACGTGGAACGTGAAGCGGATCAAGCCGGCGGCCTTCGTCCCCTACCAGCTCGACCGCGAAAACTACACGCGACTGCTGTGGGCCTTCGAGGGCATCACCAGCTATTACGACGACTTGTTGCTCGCGCGCAGCGGGCTCATCTCGCCGCAGGATTATCTCGAGCTGCTCGGCCGCAACATCAGCAGCCTGCTGCGCAGCCCGGGAAGAAGCCGGCAGACGGTGGCGGAGTCGAGCTTCGATGCCTGGATCAAGTACTATCGCCAGGACGAGAACAGTCCCAACTCGCAGGTGAGCTACTACTTGAAGGGCAGCCTGATCGCGCTATGCCTCGATCTCACCATCCGCCAGCGCACCCGCGGGCGCAAATCGCTCGACGATGTGATGCGCGCGTTGTGGCGCGGATACGGACAGACCGGGATCGGCCTGCCGGAGGACGGGTTCGAGCAACTGACGGACCGGGTCACCGGGCTGCGACTGCGCGCGTTCTTCGACCGTGCGCTGCGCTCGACCGAGGAGCTGCCGCTCAAGCAGGCGCTCGCGGCCGTGGGCGTGCAGATGCACCTGCGTCAAGCCGAATCGTCCTCGGACAAGGGCGGCAAACCGGGCCCTGCCGCGAGGCAGCGGGCGAGCCTGGGTGTGCGCACCGCAGAGGATCCGGGCGGCGCGAAGCTCACCCACGTGCTCGAGCAGGGAGCCGCGCAAGCGGCCGGACTCTCGCCCGGGGACGTGATCGTGGCCGTCGACGCGATGAAGGTCAGCGCAAAGGCTCTGGATCAGAGGCTGGCACGCTACCGACCCGGCACCGCGCTCACGGTGCACGCCTTCCGCGGCGACGAGCTGCATCAATTCAAAGTCGAGCTGCGCAGCGCACCGGAGGACACATGCTGGCTGACGACGTCGGACGCCGACCGCGCGGCCGGCAATCGCCGGCGCGCATGGCTATCGGGATAGCGGGCAGAGCGTCCGGACGTCACCGGATGCGCATGTCCTAGGCCGCAGAACGAATCTCAAGAGGGTATCTCCCGCACGGCATAACCGACATCGAGGACCGCCTTGTCATCCCCCGTAACCGACTCCGAACTTCCGGTAACCTACGCCGACGTCGCCGGGGCAGCCCAGCGGCTCGCCGGCCGCGCGCGCACCACACCTGTCCTCACTTCACGCCATGTGGACCGCCGCACGGGCGCGCAGGTGTTCTTCAAATGCGAGAACTTCCAGCGCGCGGGCGCGTTCAAGTTCCGCGGCGCGTTCAATGCGCTCTCACAGCTCGGCACGCAGGAGCGCGAGCGCGGCGTCATCACCTATTCCTCCGGCAACCATGCCCAGGCCGTGGCCCTGGCCGGGCAGATGCTGGGGATTCCTGCGGTCATCGTCATGCCGCAAGACGCGCCAAAGGTCAAGCTCGAGGCGACGCGCGACTACGGCGGTGAGCTCGTGCTCTACGACAAGCGCACGACGTCGCGGGAGGACCTGGCCCGGCGCATCGCTGGGGACCGTGGCTTGACGCTGATCCCGCCCTACGACCATCCCCACATCGTGTCCGGCCAGGCGACGGCGGCCAAGGAGCTGATCGATGAGGTCGGAGCGTTGGACTACTTGTTCGTGCCGGTGGGCGGAGGCGGGCTCATCTCGGGCTGCGCCATCAGCGCGCACAGGCTGTCGCCGGCATGTCGCACGATCGGGATCGAGCCGGAGGCGGGGGACGACGCCACGCGCTCGTTCCGGACCAAGACGCTGCAGACTTGCCACAACCCCGACACCATCGCGGACGGAGCGCGCACCCCGTCGCTCGGTACCGTGACCTTCCCGCTCGTGCTGCGCTATGTGCACGACATGGCCACCGTCAGCGACGCGGAGCTGGTGTCGGCGATGCTGTTCTTGTGGGAACGCATGAAGATCGTCGTCGAGCCTACCGGCGCGCTGGGCGCCGCCGGGCTGCTCGAGCGCAAGGTCGCGGTGCCGCGGGGCGCCCGGGTGGGTGTGATCCTGTCCGGCGGCAACGTGGACCTCCGAGATCTATGCCGCTGGCTTGGCGAGCGGCCGTGAGCGCGGCGCGTCAGCGGCTCTCGGCCAACGCTTTTCGTACAAACGCCATGTCGTAGGTCTGACCGATCATCAGGCCGGGGGCATCCTTCACCGTCGCGTCGAACCCGCGCAGCGCTTCGTAGAGCGCTTGCGCGCCCGCCGCCGGGATCAGCCCGTCCTTGGAGTAGCTGTCGCGCGACTTACGCAGCGCAGCCAGATACAGTCGGCGGTCGCCCATCAGATATTCCGGCGGCACGGTCTGCGCGATCTCCTCGTCGCTCGCTTTCGCCAACCACTGTAGCGTGCGCACCATCGCACTCGTGAGCGCCTGCACCGTGCGCGGGTTGCGGCGAATGAACTCCTCCTTGGTATAGAGGCAGCCCGCAGGCAGCTGCGGCGTGCCGAAGATCGCTCGCGTGCCCTTCTCGGTCATCGTCTCCGCCACGACCGTGACCGCTCCGGCGCTCTCCAGCATGCTGATCGCCGGCTCGACGCCGGCGATGGCATCGATCTGCCCGCTGCGCATCGCGGCCACCGCGGCAGGCCCCGTTCCGACCCCGACGATGGACACATCGTCTGGACCGAGGCCGGCGGATGCCAGCAGGCGGTTGACCACCATGTGGGTGCTGGACCCCGGCGCGCTCACTCCGATCTTCATGCCCTTGAGATCCTTGAGCGAGTGAAAGCCGGGCATGCGCGCCTTGGCGACGCCTACCGAGATGGCCGGGGTCGCCACCATCAGCACGAAGCCCTGGACCTTCTGGCCCTTGGCGAGCATCACGATCGTGTGATCGTAGCCGCCCGCGGTCACGTCGGCGCTGCCGCCGATCATCGCCTGCAACGCCTTGGAACCGCCCGCGAAGTCGGCGATCTCCACGCTGAGCCCTTCCTTCTGAAAGTAGCCCAACCGCTCCGCCAGGGTGAGAGGAAGGTAGTACAGCGAGCTCTTGCCGCCCACCGCGATGGTGAGGCTCGGTTTCTCTAGCATCGCGGACCGAACCGACGGCGCGAGCAACAGGCCAACCGCCCACAGCAACCCGCATACAGCACTCCTGCGCGACAGATTCATCCTCTCCTCTCCCTTTCTGCACGCTCGTCGCCGCGTTCCCCTCAGTGCCGTCCCTCGGAGGCCGCGGGCCGCCAGCGCAACAGGCGCCGCTCCAGCACGCCGACCAGCCGGTCCAGCAGGACCGCACACACGGTGAGCACCAGCACGCCGGCCAGAACCGTGTTGATGTCGAACACCCCTTCAGCCTGCAGGATCAGGTAGCCGACCCCGCGCGCCGAGCCCAGGTACTCGCCCACGACGGCGCCCACGAATGCCATGCCCACCGCAGTGTGCAGACTCGAGAACACCCACGCCGTAGCGCTCGGGAGGTAGACGTGTCGCAGCAGCTCGCGCCGGCCGGCGCCCAGCATGCGCGCATTCGCCAGGACGACCGGACTCACATCCCGCACGCCGTGATACACGCTGAAGAACACGATGAAGAATACCAGGGTCACGCCCAGCAGCACCTTGGACCCGATGCCCAGGCCGAACCAGACCGCAAAGATCGGGGCGAGGATTACGCGCGGCATCGAGTTGATCGCAATCAGGTAGGGATCGAGCAGGCGCGACGCGAACGGGCTGAGCGCGAGCCACAGGCCCACGCTCAGGCCGGCAGCGGTCCCGATCACGAACGCGAGCAGGGTCTCGAGCAACGTCACGCCGAGATGCGGGTAGATCTGGCCGGAGACGAACCAGTCCGCGACGCGGCGCACCACCAGCAGCGGCTCGCCAAAGAAGAACGGCGGTAGCACTTGCGTCGCAGTCAGGCCCCACCACGCGCCGAACACCGCCGCCAGCAATGCGATGTGCCAGGGCCAGAGCAGCCGGCGCGCACGCTCCCTCTCCATCTCAAGCCTCCGTGCGGGCATATGCCGCCATCACTTGCGTCTTCAGCGTATGCCAGATCTCGGCATGCAGCTGCGTGAAGCGCGGGTCATGGCTCACCTCCGCGACGTCGCGCGGCCTCGGCAGCCCGACCTGGAAATCGGCGATCGGGCGCGAGCGCGGTCCCGCCGACAGCACGACGACACGGTCTGCCAGCGCGATCGCTTCCTCCAGATCGTGCGTAACGAACAATACGCAGGCCCGGTTGTCGGCCCAGATGGCGAGCAGCTCGTTCTCCATGAGCTGGCGTGTCTGCACGTCGAGCGCACTGAAGGGCTCGTCCATGAGGAGGATCTTCGGTTGCAGGATCCAGGTCTGCGCCAGCGCGACGCGCTTGCGCATCCCGCCGGACAGCTCGTGTGGATATTTGGCCGCGTGCGCTGCGAGCCCGACGCGTTCCAGCCACGGGCGCGCGCGAGCGCGCGCCTCGTGCCGGCCCATGCCGCCGAACTGCAGACCGGCAGCGACGTTGTCCAACGCCGTGCGCCAGGGGAGCAAGGAATCGGGTTGAAACAAGTACCCCGCATGCCGGTTCAACCCGGTCAGACGCTCCCCGAACACCCAGACCTCGCCCTGTGCCGGGAAGAGCAGCCCGGCGGCGGCGTTGAGCAGCGTCGACTTCCCGCAGCCGGTAGGGCCCACCAACGCCACGAACTGTCCGTGCGCGATGGTGAGGCTGGCGTCGGACACCGCGACGTACTGGCCACCCCGACCGCCGCGGTCGGGAAAGCTGCAGGTGACCCGCGAGAGCTCGAGCGCGCTGGCACCGGCATCTGGCTGCGACACGTTGGTTTATGGCTCCGTCAGGCAACGCTCTTCGAGGCGCTGTTCTTGTATGCGGGCTCCGGCTTCGTGCGCCAACCTGCGCGATGGGCGGCCCGCGCGTATTACTCGGCGCTGCTGATCGTCCCCTGGCGCTTCAGCTCGCGGCGCAGCTCGGCCACTTCCTCGCGCAGGCGCCGGATGTCGGCATGCAGCTCGCGGCGCATCTGCGCCTCCTCGTCGCTGATGAGGTGCTGCACGTCGCTTTTCAGATGCTGGATGTCGCGATGCATCTCACGCCGCAACAGCTTCTCGTCCTCGCCGATGAAGACGGCGGCGATGCTCGCGGTCACCAGCGAGAACATGCCGAACCCGACCATCACGATCAGCGCGGCGAAGATGCGTGACGCCGGAGTGGTCGGAACGAAGTCGCCGTAGCCTACCGTGGCGCCGGTCACGAACGCGAGCCAGAGTCCGTCGGCATAGCTGTGCACGGTGGGCTCGAGCCAGTAGAAACCGGCACCCGCGACGAGGAACGCGATCGTGGCGAATCCGAACACATACGGCAGTCCACCGGGAGTGAACAGGCTGCGCACCGACTTTGAGGCGCGCGTGAGCAGCAGCGCCACCGTAGCGAGCCGCAGCAGCCGAGCGAGCGCGACCCACTCCGTCTGGGCGCCCGCCAACGCCAAGCCCGAGCACAATACGATCAGCACGTCCATCCAGTTGTGCGCGAGGTAACGCAGCTGACGCGAGCACAGGTGCAGCATCCAGAGCAGCTCGGCGGAGAAGGCCAAGAAGATGCCCCATTCGATCATGTGTCCCGCGCGGCGCAGCTCGGGTTCGCCGGAGAACTCCGTGCAGTAGAGCGAGACCATGGAGGCCATGGCGATGGCGATCATCACCGGATGCAGCCGCCGCTCCCAGGCGAACGCGCGCGGGCTCTCGCCAGCCGGCACCCCGCCGATCCCGATCACGCGGCGGATGGAATGAACTGCCATGGCTGTGCTGTCGTGCTGCCGCCTCGGCGCCGCCTGGACCCGCATGGACCCAGCTCACGGCGCAATTGGAACCCCATGTACGTGCCCGTGCGCCCCGCCACGCTGCAGGTCAATCTCCGGCAATGGTCATCCGGTCGATCAGGATCGAGCCGCACTGTCGGGAACCCCGCACGACGATGTCGTTGCCCACGGCGACTACGCCGAGGAACATGTCCTTGAGATTGCCGGCGACGGTGATCTCCTGTACCGGGTAGGCGATCTCCCCCCCTTCGACCCAGAACCCGGCGGCGCCTCGGGAGTAATCCCCGGTGACCTGATTGACACCCATCCCCAACAGCTCGGTGACCAGCAACCCTGTACCCATCGTCTTCAACAGCCTCTGGAAATCCTCGCCGGTGCTTTCGAGCATCAGGTTGTGACTCCCACCGGCGTTGCCGGTCGAGACCATGCCGAGCTTGCGCGCCGAATAGCTGCCGAGAAAATAGCCCTGCAGCACACCGTCCTTGACGATGTCTCTGCGCCTCGTGGCCACGCCCTCATCGTCGAACGGGCTGCTCGCCAAGCCGCGCTTGAGATCGGGAATGTCCCGGATGCAGGTGTGCGGGGCGAATACTCTACGCCCCAGGCTATCGAGCAGGAACGAGGACTTGCGGTAGAGGCTCCCCCCGCTCACCGCCGCGACGAAGTGCGAGAGCAGGCTGGAGGCGACCGGCGCCTCGAATAGCACCGCGGCTTGCGTAGTGCCGGTCTTCTTCGCACCCAGCCGTCGAATGCAGCGCTCCCCCGCGCGACGTCCGACCGCGCGCACATCCTCCAGGTCTTCGGCCGCACGGGCGGTCGCATACCAATCGTCGCGCTGCATGTCCTCGCCCTCGCCGGCGATCACGGAGCACATCACCGTTTGGCGCGAACTCGGATAACCGGCGAGAAAGCCCAACGTATTGCCGTAGACGAAATGCGACTGCTGCGTCGAGACCGAAGCACCCTCGGAGTTGGTGATGCGCGCGTCCACGGCCAGAGCCGCCGCCTCGCATTCGCGCGCCAGCTCGATCGCCTGCTCCACCGGCAGCGCCCAGGGGTGGTACAGGTCCAGGTCGGGGATCTCGCGTGCGAGCAGCGCTTCGTCCGCCAGCCCCGCGGCTTCGTCCGCGGCAGTGAAACGGGCGATGGATAGTGCCGCATCGACCGTATCGCGTGCGGCCTGCGCCGAGAAGTCGGAGGTGCTCGCGTGCCCGCGCTGCTTTCCGATGTACACCGTGACGCCTACACCTTTGTCACGGTTGTACTCGATCGTCTCCACCTCAGCGTGCCGCACGGTGACGTTTTGTCCAAACCCTTCGCTCACCTCGGTCTCCGCGGCTGTGGCACCGTGGCGGCGGGCATGATCCAACACGTCCTTGGCGATCTGGGCCAGGGTATCGTAGCTGTGCGAAAACTGTTCTTGCGGCACCGGAGCAAGCTGGGGTTGGCAGGAGCATCAGGACCGCCGAAGCGACGAACGGCCCATGCGGTATGATACCAGTGAAGGTCTCCTCCTCCGCTCCATCCCATCGTCTGCACCCCGCATGGATGCACAGGCACCGCCGAGCAAGACGCAACGCAAGCGCGAGAGCAGCGCGCTGCAGGATATCGGCGAGCGGCTCGCCCGCCTCGATCCGCAACAGCTGCACCAGTTGGGCCTGCCGGAGCGCCTGCTGGAGGCCGTGCTCGAGGTCAAGCGGATCGGCAAGTTCGGTGCGCTACGACGCCAGCTCCAATACATCGGGCGGCTGATGCGCGAGGCAGACGCCGACGCCATCCGGTTGCGCCTCGAGTCGTTGTGCGCCAGCTCGCGCGAGGCCACGGCGCACCTGCACCTGCTGGAGCGCTGGCGAACCCGCCTGCTGGAAGACGACAGCGCACTGACGGAGTTGGCCGGCGACTACCCCGGTTGCGACACACAGCGACTGCGCCAGCTGGTGCGAAGCGCCCGGCGTGAGCAGGCACAGGGGCTACCGCCGCACAGTGCCCGGACATTGTTCCGGGCCTTGAAGCTTGCCATCCCCGATCGAAACCGCGGCCGCTGACGGATCTGTATCCCATCCGCGCCTCCAACCACGCCGAGGCTGCCGCACGGACCGAACTCGCACCACCCTTCGTCGTTTTGTTAGCATTGGCCGATCATGAGTGAACCCTCCGTGAAGATCGGGCTGGTCTCCATCAGCGATCGCGCCTCCAAGGGCGTATACAAGGACGAGGGCATTCCTGCGCTGGAGGACTGGTTTGCGCGCGCGATCACGACGCCCTGGAGCATCGTCACGCGCTTGATCCCCGACGAGCGGCCTCTCATCGAGTCCACTCTGAAGGAACTGGTGGACCAGGAGGGCTGCCATCTGGTGTTGACCACCGGGGGCACCGGGCCTGCGCCGCGGGACGTGACCCCGGAAGCGACGCTGGCGATCGGCGAGAAGGTGATGCCGGGATTCGGCGAGCAGATGCGCCAGATCAGCCTGCACTATGTCCCCACTGCGATCCTTTCGCGCCAAGTCGCTGTCATCCGCGGCCGCGCGCTGATCATCAACCTGCCTGGCCAGCCGAAGTCGATCCGGGAGACCCTGGAAGGGGTCAAGGACGCGGACGGGAACATCGTGGTCCATGGCATCTTCGCGGCCGTGCCCTACTGCATCGACCTGATCGGGGGCCCCTATATCGAGACCCAGGCATCGGTGGTGAAGAGCTTCCGTCCCAAATCCGCGGTGCGCGCGCAGTCGAGCTGAGCGGTGAAGGAGATCGGACGCTCCGCGGAGACGCAATGCCGGGATCGCCTCGGCGCCTGGGCGCGCGAATCGGTCGCGCCGCAACCCTGGCGTGTCACTTGCTTGAGTCGACGGGTTCGCTTTCCACTCTTGCGTCGCCGTGCTTGCTACCGCCTTCATGACAACTGATCCCTTGCCCACAGTCGAGGTGGAGACGGGCCCTGCTCCGAGCTACAGCGTGATCTGGATGCACGGGTTGGGCGCGGACGGCAACGATTTCGTTCCCGTGGTCGAGCGCTTCGGCCTCGAGGGAACGCCGGTGCGATTCGTGTTTCCCCACGCGCCGATGCGCCCGGTCACGATCAATGAAGGCTACGTGATGCGGGCCTGGTACGACATCACCTACGAGAACCTCTCGCTGAAGGAAGACGAGAAGGGTGTCCGCGAATCGCAGGAGGCGATGGAGGTGCTCATCGCGCGCGAGCAGGCGCGCGGGATCGCGGCGGACCACATCGTCCTGGCCGGCTTCTCCCAAGGCGGCGCGATTGCATTGCAGACCGGGCTGCGTCACCGCGAGCGCTTGGCGGGCATTCTGGCGCTCTCCGCTTATCTACCTCTGCCGGATACCGTCGAGCGGGAGCGGGCCAAGGCCAACCTCCAGATCCCGGTTTTCATGGGTCACGGCAGCGAGGACCCGATCGTGCCCCCCAAGCTGGCGCAGGCTTCCTGCTCCCGCTTGCTGACCTTGGGATATACGGTCGAGTGGCATGAGTACCACATGCCCCACAGCGTGTGCGAGGAAGAAGTCGCGGACATCGGGCTGTGGCTCATGCGGGTCATCCAGGGCTAGGCACGCCGCCGAGCCGAAGACGGGCGGCTCAAACGGGCCGCCCGTTTCTTCTCCCCCTTCTAAACTGAGGTGCCGCGCTCCGCGCACTACGCGGCGTGCTGCAGCACCCGGAACTTCGCCATGTCGAAGTCCTGTCCTCCCTCCAACAGCTGCTTCGGAACCAGGACATAGTCGCGCTCATACGCGCGCATCTGGAAACTCTGTCGGGGCGAAAACGTACCCATGCGCATGAGCAGGCTGAGCTCCCCGGAACCGCCGCTGTCTGCGGCGCTTGAGGGCAGCAGCACGGCATCTTGTCCGCCTTCGGAAACGACCTTGCCGCCGACGGGATACAGCTTGACGCGTGCCCCACCCTTCGCCAGCGTCTGAATGCCGACGTAGCGTTGCTGGTTGCCGTCGTTGCTCATGCGGCGGACGATCCCCACTCCCCAGCAGCTGCCCTCCTCGGGCTTGATGCCGAGCAGTGTGCCCACCCGCAGCCAGTCGCTCTTCGCTTCAGGGATCAACGCTCCGTACCCGGTGTCGCTCTCGTTCTCGACCGTCCATGTCTCGATGTTGGCATCGAACGCGAGGTCGTTCGACTCGCCGGAGATGATGGCGACCACGTCGTCGAAGTTGTGCACCACGCTGATCCTGGCGAAGGACTTGCGCCTCTCCTGTGCGCGCGCGGGCGGGGCGGCCGACCAGTAGCGCGCCAGGTGGCGGAGCACTTCGACGACGAGGCTGGGCTCGTAGGTGCCTCCCAGATTCAGGCTCGAGGGCAGGGCCCCGGTCTCAGTGGTCGTGTCGATCATCCGGTCCACGGTGTCGAACGCGGCGCCGGGACCGAAGTAGCGCACGCTCTCTCCGCCTGTGACGCGGGCGACCATGCGTGCCGGCGGCTTAGCGGTAGAGAGGTCCGCGTAGTAGTGACAGCCGCTCGCAGGTTGCTTCTGCAGGACGAACTGGTCGGAGTGTTGCGCGATGATCCGCTCGGCCAACTCCAGCTTGCGCGGCAGCAAGCTGTCGGTCGCCGACATGTACAGCATGAGCGGCTTCAGGTACTCCCCCCGCACCGAGGAGTCGCCTTGGGGCCCGGGGTAGACCGTGCATGGCTGTAGCGCGAAACCGCGCTGCTCGGCTTGCGCGTACAGAGCGCCCATCCGGGCCCATACCGTGGGGTCGACGGGTCCGTAGCGCAGCAGGTCCCACTTCAGCTCCAGCGCGAGGGCCCGGATGGCGCGGCACGTGATGGCGGGCGCATGGGGTTTGAGAGTGCCGGCACCCGAGACGCCCGGCAGCGTCTGGGCGAGGCAGTAGTCGTAGGTCGCGCCGAGCTGGCGCCAGAGCTCGGTCAGCGTGCTCCAGATGCGTCGCTCGTGAAACCGCTGGAGCCGGTTGCCGGCCGTAAGGTATTCCTGAGACAGCTTGCGATGATGCGGTTTGGCGGCGGTCTCGAGCTGATCGACGATCTCATAGATGCGCTGCGGCTTGAGGCCGTCGGCGTTGCGCGTGAACTCCAGCCAGTGGCTGACTTCCTCGAGGGCCTTGTACGGATCGTTGGCAGGCAGCTCCGCCAACAGCTCCTTCGCCCCCTTCTCGTCCGCCATGGGATGATCAGACTTACCTTTGACCCAGCTGAGCATCGTTCTCCCCTGCCACGCCCGTTCGCCCCGAGGACCAGGTTCGGGCTCACCGCTAAGACGTTATTTCGCAATCGATTCTCTATGCGAGCCGGTCCCCTCCCGAGGACGGGCACGGGCGTGACTGCGCAAATTCTGTTCCCGGTAGGCCCTCCGGGGCTTCGAAACCCGGCGGCGGTCGCTCAAGCCGTGGAGAGAGGAGAGTCCCAGACAGCGGGGCTTGCCAGGGCGTCCTCGCCTGGCCCCGAGCAGCCCGGTTGCTCCAGGAAGCGCATCGCGGGGTCTAGGGCCCGGTGCGTAGAGCGGAAGTAAGCCACGGCACGTACGTGATCACGAGCACCCCCACCAGCAGCACGGCCAGGAAGGGCAGCACGGCCCGGCACACCGTGGGGACGGGTTGGCCGAAGCGGTACGAGGCGAAGAAGATGTTCATCCCCACCAGCGGCGTGAGGTAGCCCAGCTCCATGTTGGCGAGGAAGATGATTCCCAGATGCACCGGGTCGACACCGAAGGCGCGCGCCACGGGTACCACGATGGGCACCACCACGACGATGGCGGAGAAAATGTCCATCACGCATCCAACCAGCAGCAGGAACACGTTGAGCCCGGCCAGCAATGCCCACCGGGAGTGCAGGGTGGTGCTCGCCCACTCGATGGTGCGGTCCGGAATCTGCGCGTCCACCAGGTAGTTGGTGAAGCCCAGCGCGACGCCGAGGATCAGCAGCACGCCTCCCACCAGCAATCCGCACTCGGTCATCACGCGCGGCACGTCGCGTACGAGTCCGAGGTCGCGGTGCACCGCAACCTCGATGACGAACGCATAGAGCGCGGTGAGCGCGGCCGCCTCCACCGGGGTGGCGAAACCGCCGAACAGCGCGACGAACGCAACCAACGGCAGGCCCAACTCCCATTTCGCCGCCTTGACGGCGGCCCACGCCTCGCCCGGATCGAAACGCTTGGCGGCCGGCCGCCCATGGCCGGCCGTATGCCGGCCCCAGAGCAGCAGAAGCAACGCCATCGTCATGCCCGGCAGGACCGCGCCCAGGAACATCTGATGCATCGGGACCTTGGCCACCACCGCGTAGAGGATGAGCGGCAGGCTCGGCGGCAGGAGCACGCCGAGCGATCCGCTGCTGGTGACGAGCCCGAGCGCACTGCGCTCGGAGTGCCCCACCCCTCGCAGCAGCGGCATGAGCAGGCCGCCCAAGGCGAGGATCGTGATCCCGGACGCGCCGGTGAATGCGGTGAAGAATGCGCCCGCGAACACCGTCACAGCGGCTGCTCCGCCCCGGAAGCCGCCGAGCAAGGCATCAAACACGCGGACCAGACGCTTCGGCGCTGCGCTCTCCGCCAGGAGGTATCCGGCCAGAGTGAACAGCGGGATCGCGGGCAGCGAAGGGTTGACTACGAGCCGGTAATGGTCCAGCGAGAGTGAGGCGACGGGCAGCTCCTCGCCCCAGAAGAGCAGCAGCGCGGCGCCTCCAAGCGCGACGAAGACCGGTGCACCGAGCAGGATCGCAACGACCAGCGCCACGAGGCCGGCAGTCACCACGGTGTCGCGTGGCAACGGCAGGAACAACACCGCCAGGATGCAGCCCACACTGAGTGCCGCGGCGGCCACCCGTGGGGCGGCTCCGTCGCCCGCGCGCCACAACGAGCGCCAGGCAATCAGCCCGAACCCGGCCGGGAGAAAAGCCTGCACCACCCACACCGGCAGGCCATGGATGAGCAGCTTGCCGGCCTCGCGTTCGGATTGAACGAACTGGACCGCGGCGTAGCACAGCGCGCCGGCCACTGCAGCCGCCACCGCGGTGCTTACTACGCGAGCATTCCGGCCGGTGCGCCCCTTGAGCAGGGCATGCAGGCCAGAGATGGACAGCAGCCGTCCTTCGCGGGCGGCCACGGCGGCGCCGACCATGCCCACGATCAGGGTGAGATGCTGAGTAAGCGAGGCCGACCCGGGAACGCCAGAGCGGAGGGTGGCACGCAGCACCACTTCCAACAGCGGCACCAGCGCCATCGCGGCGAGCGCCACCGCGAGCAGCGCATTCTCGCTCGCCCGCAGTGCGGCCGGCAGGAACCGATCCGCAGGCTTGTTCATGCGCGCGGGCGCAGCCCTACTTGCCGTTTTGCTTGCGGTATTCCGCGACTGCGGTGCGGACTTCGTCGAACGTGTCCGCAGGGACCATGCTGCCGCGAATCTTGGGATAGGCCTCCTCGGCGAGCTTGCGCCACTGCTCCTCGACGTCCGGCGTGGGCTTGTACACGTCGAGCCCGCGGTTTCGCATCGCCTCGACCGCCTCGACATCCTCCTTGCGCGCCTGCGTGCGGATCTTGACGCCCGCGGCATCGGCTGCGGCCCTGAGCTGCTCACGCCCGCGCGCGGACAACTCATCCCACGTCTTCTTGGTGATCACGGCAGCGCCGACCACGGGCACCCACTTGAGCTCGAGCATGTGCTTGGCGACCGTGTCGAACTGCCCGGCCAGCGCGAAGTAGGCACCGGAGGGCACCGCGGTGATCAGACCTGTCTGCAGCCCCGGCAGGATATCCGCGGTCTCGAGCGGAACGGGCGTGTACCCCAAGTGCTTCATGAGCTCGACCTGATCGTTGTCGCCCGACCATGCGAACATCTTGGCCTTCCTGAAATCGGACGGGGTGCGGCTCGGCTCCTTGCTGAAGAAGCGCACCCAGCCGGCGTCGCCCCAGAACAACACGACGAACCCCTTGTCGAGCAGGCGATGCTCGAGACTCGCATGCAGCTTCTCGCGCACGTAGTCGACCTCCGCCCAGTCTCGAAACAGCATCGGCATGTACTGCAGCGCCGTGACCGAGCGGTCGATCTCCATCAGCCCCACCACGGACACCAAAGCGGCATTGAGCTGGCCTACACGCATCCGCCGCACCATGTCCGCTTCCCCTCCTTGCGTGCCGTCGGTAAACACCGTGAAAGTGCTGCCGCCGCCCTCGGCCTGCTTCCACTTCTCGCCCATCTCCTGCAGCGCCCGATGGTAGCTCGAGCCCTTGGGCGCCAGGGTTCCCAGCCGGATTCGGATCGCCTCTTCCGCGCCGGCCGGCGACATTCCCATGAGGGCGACCGCAATCGGCAGGGCAATCATCCAGCCCCAGCGTGCAACACGCCTACGCACACCCAACTCCAACGTCATAGGTTCCTCACTCTGCAAATAGCTGATCGGTCCGCGAGAGCAACCAGCGCGCACGTTGCTGCATCACGACGTTGGCCAGGCGCCACTGCGGGCGCGCGTTGACATCGATGGCCACCGCCTGCTTCAGGATGCGCTCGAATTCCGCGCGGTCCTGGATGCTCACACACACCGACTCCGCGAGCGCAACGTACGGCGCGGCTTGTTGTCCCTCGCTGAGCTCGACCGCGCGCTGGAAATGGGCGCGGGCACGTGCCACAGGGTCGCCGTTCCGCTGCGGGCGATTGAGCTCATACGAGATCAGGAAGGTATGGATGGCCCCGGCGTCCCAGGCTTCGTCCAACTCCAGCGCCCGGTCGATCTGGGCCTCCACGCTCGGCAGCTGGGAAACCGCGGCCGGACTGTCTTTCGACAGCCCGATCCAGGCGCCGGTTGCAGCCGCACTCCAGTACAGCAGCGGCACGTCTGCTTTGCGCGCCGGCTTCACCGCATCCTTGGGCGCCTTCGCCAGCGCCGCCGACATGCCCGGATGGTCCACATCCAGTCCGCGCAACGCGTAGGCCCGGGCCCGCGCATACAAGTTCCGCGCCCGTCCGAGTTGCTCGGTCGCGGCGGCGATGTCCGTATCCTCCAGCATTTCTGCGTCCTGCTGCACGAATGCGAACGTGTACTGTGTATAGCCCCGCGCGGCGGCCGTGAGCAGCCCGATATGCTTGGGGTTCTGCTCCAGGAGGCTGTCCATCAGCTTCAGGCCGAACGGGGAGGCCTCTGCGATCAGCTCCGGATCGTCGTCGGAGGCGAAGCTCTTCCCCGTTCCGGCCAGCGCGTCCGACGCGCGATTGAGCGCGTACTGGCGTACCGAGCACCCGGAGAGGACGAGCACGATTCCCAGCGTGACGAGCGCGCCCGGGCCGAGCCGCCCGCGATAGGCCGCGCATCGGGCGGCGCCCAGCGCGCAGCGCTCGTCTGCTTGAATGCTGTCAGCTCGCATGATTCGCAGCCTCGATTTCGGCCGATCCAGCGTCAAACTTGAATGTGCAGGCATGCACACCAAAACATGGGGCCGTGACCCCGCAACCGACGGGGTCGCACATCGCTTGGGGGGCGCCAGGGTACGCTCAGACGACCCCTTCTGCGCGCAGGCGTTCGATGTCGTGCGCCGTGTACCCCAAGCCGGTTAGGACCTCCTCGGTATGCGCGCCCAACGCCGGACCGAGCCATCGCGTGGCGCCTGGCGTGGCCGATAGCTTGGGCACGACTCCCGGCAGCTTGATCTGCGCCCCGTCGGGCAGGGTATGCAGCTCGAGCATGTCGCGCGCCTGATAATGCACATCCCGCACGATGTCCGCGATGTCGTAGATCTTGCCGCTCGGCACCTCCGCCTGAGCCAGCACCCGCAGGACTTCTCGCAGCTCGTGCTGCGCGCACCAGCCGCCGATCACCTGGTCCAGTTCCTCGGTACGCGCGACCCGTCCCTCGTTGCGCGCCAGGGTCGGGTCCTGCGCGAGGTCTTCCCGGCCGATCGCGACCATCATGCGTTTGAAGATGCTGTCGGCGTTCGCGCCGATCACGATGTACTTGCCGTCCCGCGTGAGGTAGGTGTTGGACGGCACGATCCCGGGCAGAGAAGCACCAGTGCGGGTGCGCACGAACTGGAACATGTCGTACTCGGGCAGCAGGCTTTCCATGAGGCTGAACACCGCTTCGTACAACGCCACATCCACCACCTGGCCGCGTCCCCCGTTGCCGGCACGACTGTGCAAAGCCATGAGCGCTCCGACCACCCCGTAGAGCGCGGCCACTGCATCTCCCAAGCTGATGCCGGCACGTACCGGCGGGCGGTCGGCGTAGCCGGTGACGAAGCGGATCCCGCCCATCGCCTCCGCGATCGCACCGAAGCCAGGCCGATCGCGGTAGGGGCCGGTCTGCCCATATCCGGACAACCGCACCATGATCAAGCCCGGGTTGTCGGCGGACAAGCGCTCATAAGCGAGATCCCACTTCTCCAGGGCGCCGGGACGGAAGTTCTCCACCACGATGTCGCAGCCGCGCGCGATCCTGCGCACGATCTCCTGGCCTTGCGGGTGCCGGAGGTTGACGGTAACCGACTTCTTGTTGCGCGACTGCACCAACCACCACAACGAGGTGCCCTTGTAAAGCCTCCGCCAGGTGCGCAGCGGGTCCCCCTCGCCGGGAGCCTCGATCTTGATCACCTCGGCGCCGAACTCGGCGAGGATGCGTGTGCAGAAGGGGCCGGCGATCAGCGTTCCGAGCTCGAGAACTCGCAGGCCCTGCAACGCAGGGGGTGCTGTACCGCGGTCAGCGGACATGGTCCCATTCCGGTTTGCAGTCGCCGCGCTGAGCTTGCTCACTGGCCATGACGATGAGCTGGTGTGTCCGCAGGGCCGCAACGACT
>Ga0335083_10002769_pt1 | contig 23030 bp, 27 predicted proteins | sample Lox_Sample_42_FD_206716 | JGI IMG/M metagenome (GOLD analysis project Ga0335083, IMG submission 206716) | Soil microbial communities from Loxahatchee National Wildlife Refuge, Florida, United States - Lox_Sample_4.2 | ecosystem: Environmental > Terrestrial > Soil > Wetlands | place: USA...
CGCCGGCGATTGCGAGAGCGATCTCTGCGTCCGCGCCGACGAAGCCGCGCTGACAAGCATTCTGGCGCAATTAATCGACAATGCTGTCAGCTTCACGCAGGAGGGCGGCGAAGTGCGCATCTCCAGTCGCCGCGACGGCCTCTGCGCGCGCATCGCCGTGTCCGACAACGGTCCCGGCGTCGAGGAAGCCGATCTCTCCCGCATCCTCGAGCCGTTCGAGCAGGTCGGCCGCAACGTGAATACCCATCGCGACGGCGCCGGTCTCGGCCTGCCGCTGGTGAAGGGGCTCGCGGAACTTCAGGGCGGGGCGTTTCGCGTCGAAAGCTGGCCGGGAAAGGGCTTCACCGCCATCGTGCAGTTGCCGGTGGCGTAGGATCGGAACAATTTGAATCGAATTCGCGGCAAGTTTTCAGAGCATTTCGCGAAAAGCCGTCCGGTTCCGTTGGCCTGCGATTTTCCGTTATCACCAGAGCAAAGCATTTTGCAGGCATTGCCTTGCATTTTACCCATCGCCTTTAGCGCGCCGAAAACCGGCGGCCGTAGTCTCCCCGCACAACAAGCCGGGACAGCAAGCGATGATCCTCAGGGCGATCTTCTGGGTAGCGGTGGTGGCGATCCTGATGCCGCACGAGCCGGATCTCGGTTTCGGCCGGCCGTCGGATGGCGGCAGCGGCGTGCTGACCCAAATGTCCGACGCGCTGAAATCGCCCCATGCCTGCGAAGGCAATGAGGGCGCCTGCTTCGCCGCCTTCACGCTAATCGACAAGGTCAAGGCCGAGGGTTTCCACCGCCTTGCCCAGGTGAAGGCCGACATCGAGGAAGCGCAGCGCGAACGTCGCGAGTCGCGGCCGCGCAATTTCCCGCGGACTTAGTGTCCGGGGCTTGGATTCATCAGGCGATTGTCGAGCGGCGATTCCGGCGTGGTACCGGTCGACGGATTGCGGCAGGTGGCGAGCCCGCTGTTCCAACCGGCGCGATAGGCGTGGCTCGTCTGGAACAGCTGCGTGTCCCTGTACGGTGACTTGATCGGATCGACGCCGGTTGTGTTGGCCGCCGCGCAGCCATCCGAATAGCCCTGCCTGTAATCCGGCGTGCGCGCCTCGGCCCGTTCCTGCGCCGAGGGAAACAGCCCGCAGCCGGCGAGCATCGCCGTCAGCACAAGCGGAAAGATTGATAACGAAGCTTTCATTCGCGCATCCTAGTTCAATCGCTTGCGCTCAGAAATACCGCCAGACGATGTAGAGGTGGCAGATCGCGATACTGCCCAGCATCATCGGGAAGGCGAGCGCGGTGAATTTCACGAAGCTGAACGCCACACCTTCCTTTTGCGCCAGACCCGCCGCAACAAGATTGGGGCTTGCCCCCACCAGCGTGCCATTGCCGCCAAGGCAGGCACCGAGCGCCAGCGACCACCAGATCGGATGAAGCGCCGCTTCTCCGCCCAGCGACGGAGCCAATCCTTTCACCAGCGGAATCATCGTGGCGACGAACGGAATGTTGTCGACGATCGCCGAAAGAACCGCGGACGACCACAAGGTTGCCAGCGCAGCCAGCTTGATGTCTCCGCCCGTCCACTGCACCAGCCGATGGCCCAGCCAGGCCAGCACGCCGGCCCGATCCACCGCACCGACAACAATGAAGAGTCCCAGGAAGAAGAAGATCGTCTGCCATTCCACCTCGTTAAGGGCGCTGGTCACGTTGGTGGCATGGTGGGAATGCGCCAGCGGCAGATTGTCGATCAGCAGCATCAGCGCACCGCCGAACATGGCGATGGTCGCTGCCTGCAGCCCAAGCTGATCCTCGAGCGCGAATGCCGCGATGGTGAGGCCGAGTAGAGCGAGCGACCACCGCAGCAGTCGCGGGTCCTCGATCGCCTCGCTCGCGTTCAAGCCCCTCACGCGGGCCCGATCCTCCGGCATGGCTTTCATGGTCCGGCCCCAGATCAGGTGATTGACGCCGAGCTGCACCGCCATGATCACAGCGATGATAGGTGTGAGATTCAGCAGAAATTCGTCGAAGCTCAGATGCACCGCCGAACCGATCATGATGTTCGGCGGATCGCCGATCAGCGTGGCCGTGCCGCCGATGTTGCTCGCGAACACTTCGGCGAAGAGAAAGGGATAGACAGGCACCTTGAGCTCGCGGCAGACCACGAAGGTGACGGGCACAACCAGCAGAATGGTCGTCACGTTGTTCAGGAAGGCGGAGAACAGCGCCGTGATCAGCGCAAGAGCGGCAAGAATTCCAGCGGGCGATCCGCGCACGATCTGGGCGGTGCGAATGGCGGCGTAACCGAACAGGCCGCTTTTCCGCGCCACGGCCACCATGATCATCATGCCGACGAGCAGGCCAATCGTGTTGAAGTCGACCGCCTTCAGCGCCTCTTCCTGGTTCAGCACGCCGAGCACGATCAGCACCGAGGCGCCGAGCAGCGCCACGACCGTGCGGTTCACCCATTCGGTGATAACCAGCACATAAACGAGCACCAGCACGGCTGAAGATGCGACAAATGCGAAATTCACGTGTCCCCCGCTCGTCAAGCTCCGGCCGGCACCTTCAGTCCGGTAATGGCACGCAGGGCATCCGACGGCGAGATGACACCGAGAAGCTTCCGGGTTTCGCGGTCCACCACCGCCAGGGTTTCGCGGGTCTTGCAGAATAGCCGCAGCGCCTCGATCTCCGGAGTGTCGGGGTGGAGCGTGACGACATCGCGGTCGGCCACCTCGCTGACGCGCCGCGTGGCAATCTCGCGATAGCGCTTGTTCAGATCGTCCGGATCGTCGCTCATGAAACGCAGATTGGTGACCACTCCGCCGGCCAGCGCCACGCGCGGTACCAGCTGGCACAGGAGATCGTCGACACCGAACATGCCGGCGAAGCGGCCGGCCGCATCGACCACGGGAAGGCGCAGCCAGCGGTGTGCCACGAGCATTTTCGCCGCGTCGCCCACAGTGGCGCGCTCGTTCAGGGCCACCGGGTCCTTGGTCATGATCAGGCCACAGGTCATTGGCCGCTTATCCTCTATTCACCGCATTGGCGCCACCGGAACCGGCCGGAAGCCGCCGGAAATCTTCCAAAAAACCCTTGAATCCCAAGGGGAAGCGCCACGGTCATGAATCGTCCATCGGCCTAGGCAAAAAAATCTAGTTACCACCCAACTTTCCTAGGTTATTATCCCAGATAACAAGAAAATGGAGAATGTTTGGGCGATGGATAGGATCATATCAGGAACATCAGATGTAAATAGGGAGAATTCGGACCTGGGGCTGGCCGCCTCCATCGGCGCCATGGCCTATGGCGTCCCGCTTCGCGCGGTGTTCGCCGATCCGCGGGGCGATGCAAAGGTAGCCAGCGCCCGTCACATGGCGATGTACCTGGCCCATGTCGGCCTGAAATTGTCGGCGCGGCGCGTGGGCAGAGGGTTTGGCCGCACGCACGCAGCCGTCCTCAAGGCGTGCCACGCGATCGAAGACAACCGCGAAGATCCCATCTTCGACCGCACGGTGGAATGGCTGGAAATCCTGCTCAAGCGCTCGACGGAGGCGTCGGCATGAGCGCGCCGACCGAAAACGAAATCCTGCGCGAGGCCAGGCGCGTGTTCTTCAAGCTTTGCGCGCCGCATGCGCGGCTGAAACTGGCGAAGCGCGGGCGCTTCGAGGTGGTCAGCCATCGCGATTCCCGCTCCGGCCGGACGCGAACGACCGAAGCGATGGTCGCGGAATTCCGCAAGCGCGGCTGGCTTGAGCCGTTGCCAGACGATTCCGCTTCGCTGGCGCTGACCGATGCCGGGCGCCGCCTGCTGGATGATCACAAGCCCGGCGATCCGTTCGCTGCGCCGCATGGAATGCTGTCGTTTCGCGAGATCCGTGATCGCGACGGCGCCGCCATCGTCGTCGCCGTGAACGACGCGGAGTCGCCGCTTGACTGGCTGAAAGCCCGCGGCGCCATCACCGATCTCCAGCACGACGCGGGCGAGCGCCTGCGCCGCGACTACACGATCGCCCGGCTGGAGCCGCGCCTCTGCACCGATCTCACCGCGCCGGTGGTGAATTCGAGCGGCCGCGGCGCCGAAAACGCCGGCATGTTGAGCGACACGGTCCTGGCGGCGAAACAGCGCTTGGCCGCCGCGATGAAGGCCGTCGGGCCCGGCCTGTCGGATCTGCTGTTCGATGTGTGCTGTGCGCTCAAGGGGCTTGAAGCGATCGAAACCGCCAAGGCGTGGCCACGCAGATCCGGCAAGTTGGTGCTGGCGCTGGCGCTCGATCGCCTCGCCGATCATTACGGCATGGCGCGAAAGCCCCCTAAGGCAAGGCCGAGAATCCGCGGCTGGACGGCCGAAACCGGGTGGCCCGGCCAGGGTTAAGGCCGTGTTAACCAGTTCACGCCAGATTGTCCGCACACGGAAAATCGTCATTGCGCCGTCGCACAACCGGCGTAACATCCGTGTACGGCGTAGTTTCGGAGTGGTGTCCGATGTTGGGTGCACTGGTACAGACCCGCCACGATGCGGACGAGCACTGGACGCGGAGAAATCCCGTCGGTTGGCTCACGCGGCTGGTCCGTCAGATTTTCAAGCCGAAGTAGGCTTACTCCAGAACGACGAATTTGAGGTCCGCGGCGGGACGGAAGTTCTCGCGCGTGGATTCGAAGGTCGTCGCGCCGGTGCGGCGGAGATCGCCGTCCCAGCACAGCGACAGGATGCTCTCAGGCTTCCGCTTGTCGATGGTGAGGCGGAAACGCCCGATGCCGCCCTTCCAGTTGTTCGCCGTCTTCAGGATGAAGTCGACGGAGAACGCGTTGAGCAATCCGTCGTTCTGATCCTTCGCCGTGCGCGCTTCGATCATCTTTCCGGCAGCGGCGATGGTCTTGTCATCCATGCAATAGGGCTTCTTCCACGCATCGTCGGAGCTGCCCGGCTTTGCCGCGACCTCGTATTTGCTGAAGAAAGCCTGGCCGGTGACCGGCTTGTAGGAGTGCGTGATGACGACCGTCTTGTGCGCCGGGAAGTGCTGCATCCAGTAGAAGCGCGTGCGCACCGTCCACCTCGGATGCTCCTGATCCGGTGCGTCGCGTTCGGCAAGGCCGGCGCGTTCCAGCATCTTCTTCTTCGCGTCGGGCAGCTTGTCGAGCTTCTCGTAATTGTGCGCAAGGATGACATTGACGGGCGCGCCGGCCGCCGTGACCAGTGCGGTGACGTCGCGGTCGCCCAGGAAGGCGCGCTGTTCGACCTTGACGGCAATCGGCTTGCCGTCGGCGGTTGCCTTGAAACCGACGAAGTTGACCGGATCGTCGGTCGTCTTGCCGATCGGTTCCTCGTAGAAATTCCACGAGTCGATGTCCGGCAGCGGGAAAGCGACGATGGTGTCGATATCCTTCGGCCCGTCGTTCACGAACTCGTAGCGGATGCGGACATCGTCCGGGCTGATGCGCAGGTCTTCCATGGCCATGCGGATGTCGGCGGATTTCGTCAGCTCGAGGCCGCCGGCGCCAAGCGCCGCCGAGGAGTCGTCCGCCAGCGCGGCACCCGCGAACATCGAAAAGAAGCCGACACTCGCCAGCAACGCCGTGCGGCAGATCTTGAATTCAAATGCGTCCCGGCAACGGACATACAAGATGTTGTGGTGACCGACAGATGAGATCGGCGTGAAAGAATTTGAAAACAACCTGCCCGCAATTCCGGCAAAAAAATTTCGCATTCGCCTGCCCCGTTTCGCGCCCACAGAACCTTACGAGTATTTCCGCTCCTCCCACCACGGGAAAAATCGCGGCATGTCCGCCGACACGGTTTGCGGGAATTTCGCGGTGCGCTTCTCCAGGAACGCCGTCACGCCTTCGCGCACGTCCGCGGACTGGCCGCGTGTGTAGATGCCGCGCGAGTCGATCCGGTGCGCTTCCATCGGGTGCTCCGCCGCCGAAAGCCGCCACATCATCTGGCGGATCAGCGCGATCGCCACCGGCGCGGTGTTGTCGCGGATTTCACCGGCGACGGCCCGTGCCCGCGGCAAAAGCTGATCCGGCGGCAGCACTTCGCTGACGAGCCCGCCGTCGTGCGCTTCCTTCGCGCCGAACACACGTCCCGAATAGCACCACTCCAGCGCCTTCGCGATGCCCACGATTTTGGGCAGGAACCAGCTCGACGCGGCTTCCGGCACGATGCCGCGGCGGGCGAAGACGAACCCGAAACGGGCATCCGTGCTCGCAAGCCGAATGTCCATCGGCAACATCATCGTGACGCCGACGCCGGCCGCCGCTCCGTTCACGGCGGCGATCACCGGCTTCAGGCATTCGAAGATGGTGAGCGTCAGCCGGCCGCCGCCGTCGCGTACGCGGGGATCGCTGAAATTCACCGTGTCGGCGGGACCGGCATCGCGCTCGTCGCGATCGATGCGCTGGCGGGCATCGAACGCGCCGCCGCCGGCGGAGATGTCCGCACCGGCGCAGAAGGCGCGGCCGGCACCGGTGACGATCACGGCGCGAACCTCGTCGTCGCTGTTCACTTTCGTGAACACGTCGATCATCTCGTGCATCATGCGGCCGGTGAAGGCGTTGAGCTTGTCGGGCCGGTTCAGCGTGAGCGTGAGGATGCGCTCGCTGACATCAACCGCGATCTGTTCGTAAGGGCCGTAGGCCATGTGTCGCTCCCGAATATCCGTTCGGGAGCGACTCTAGGACACGGCGGGGACGGCACAAGACTAGGCGGCGGCACGGACCGGTTCGTCTTCGCGCTCCAGATTTTCCGCCGCGAACTCCCAGTTGAGCAGCTTGCCGACGACTTCCTGCAGATATTTCGGACGCTCGTTCTGGTAATCGAGATAGTAGGCGTGTTCCCAGACATCGATGGCGAGCAGGCAGTTGATTCCCTTGGCCATCGGATCGAGGGCGTTTGCGGTCTTCTCGACGCTCAGCCTTCCCTTGTTCGAGCAAAGCCAGGCCCAGCCGGAGCCGAACTGGGTCTTGCCGGCTTCGGCGAGTTTCTCCGTGAGTTGTGCGACGCCTCCGAAGTCGCGCTCGATGCGCTCCTTGAGCTTTCCGGACGGCTTGCCGCCTTTGGGCGCCAGCGAACGCCAGAAGAAGTCGTGATTCCACACCTGGCCGGCATTGTTGAAGATCTGCTGATCCTTGCCGTCTTTCGCGCCGGATGTGGCGCGGACCACCTGCTCCAGCGGCATGTCGGCGTAGCGTGTTCCGGCAACGAGTTTGTTCAGCGTCTCGACATATTTGGCGTGATGCTTGTGGTAGTGGAAGCCGATGGTCTTCGCCGAGATCGTCGGCGCGAGAGCGTCTTCAGCCCACGGAAGCGGGGCGAGCGTGAATGGTCCGGACATGACAGATCTCCTGAGCGCGCGAACGACGCACACCGAAAACCTTTTGATCCTTCGATCAATTGCTTCTCTTCGGAAACGCGGTCTCACGATGTGCGCCATAGACTCTAAGTCATGGCGTGGCGATCGGTTCCGGCCGCGCGGTCACAAAAGCGGCGCGAGTTTAATCTGCGAGAAGTCCTTCTTTCTTCACCCAATCCAGCCCGCGATTGAGTCCGCGTTCGAAACGGTCGAACAATTCGTCGATCTCGGCATCGTTGATGACGAGTGGCGGACAGAACGCAAGCCGGTCGCCCAGCAGCGGCCGCGAGATGACGCCTTCTTCCTGCGCCAGATTAAACACGGTGGCCGCCACCAGCTTGGCGGGATCGAAATTCTGTTTGGTCTTCTTGTTGGCGACCAGCTCAATGCCGCCGACGAGTCCCACGCCGGTTGTCTCGCCGACCAGCGGATGTTCGCCGAGCTTCGCGATCCGTTTCTGGAAATGCGGCGCCACCTTGCGCACGTGCTCGACGATGTTGCGCTCCTGGTAGAGCTCGATCGCCTTCAGTGCGACCGCCGCACACACCGGGTGGCCGGTGTAGGTGAATCCGTGGCCGAAGGTGCCGATCTTGCCGCTTTCCTCCTCGATGATGTCGCACATCTCGGGCGACAGCATCACGGCGGAGATGGGCAGGTAAGCGTTCGACAACGCCTTGGCGACGGTCATGCTCACCGGCTGGAAGTCGTAGGTCTGGCAGCCGAACCAGTTGCCGGTGCGGCCGAAGCCAGTGATCACTTCGTCGCTGATAAGCGGGATGCCGTACTTCTTCAGCACGCGGCTGACTTCGCGGAAGTAGCCCTTGGGCGGCAGGATGACGCCGCCGGCGCCCTGCAGCGGCTCGACGATCATCGCGGCGATGGTTTCGGGGCCTTCCTTCTCGATCAGCATTTGCAAATCGCCGGCCATGCGTGCCGTGAACTGTTCTTCCGTCTCGCCGTCGAGGCCTTTGCGATAGTAATGCGGGCACTCGGCATAGACCACGAACGGCAGCGGCAGATCCCAGCTGCGGTGATTGGCGGGCAAGCCCGTGAGGCTCGCGGCCACCATCGTCACGCCGTGATAGGCCTTCTGGCGGCTGATGATTTTCTTCTTCTCGGTCTTTCCGCGCGCGTTGTTCGCGTACCAGAACAGCTTGATTTGCGTGTCGTTCGCTTCCGAACCGGAATTGGCGAAGAACACCTTGCCGACGGGAAACGGCGCAATCTCCTTCAGCTTTTCGGCGAGCGCGATGCCGGGCTCGTGGCTCTTGCCGGTGAAGAGATGACCAAAGCCCAGCTTCTTCATCTGCGCGGCGGCGACATCCGCGAGAACGTCCTCGCCCCAGCCGAGCGCGGTCGACCACAGGCCGGCCATGGCGTCGATGTATTCCTTGCCGGTGTCGTCATAGACGTGCACGCCCTTGCCGTGATCGAGCACGAGCGGGCCCGTCTCGCGCAATTTCACGAGGTTCGTGTAGGGGTGGAGAACACTCTGCACGTCGCGCATCTGCGCATTGGTCAAAGGCATGGCATCACCGGATTTGGAACTGAAGGGTTCCCTAGCAGATCGAAGGCCGGGAGGGAATTGCAGCTTCGTTCTGGCGGCTCAGCGCTTCAGATGCGCATCGTACCAGGCGAGATAGCGCTGGAGCCGGTCCTTCAGGTAGCTCGGCACCGTGATGCCGTGATACTGGCCTGGGTAGACCACGAGCTGGGTGTCGACGCCCAGGCTTTTCAGCGCCTGATACATCTGCTCGCCATTGTGCAGCGGCACGTTCATGTCCTCATCGCCGCCCAGGAACAATGTCGGCGTCTTGATGCGATCGGCGTGCAGGAAGGGGAACGACACCTTCATCCAGATGGCCGTGTTCTTCCACGGCACGCCCAATTCCTGCTCGTAGTCGTAGGAATACTGGTCGTTGCCGTAGCCGCCGAGAATGTCGGCGATCGAGGCGCCGCTCGTCGCCGCCTTGAAGCGCGTGTCGCTGGCGATCACGTAATTGGTCAGCATGCCGCCGTACGACCAACCGCCGACGCCCAGACGATTGGGATCGGCGATGCCGGACTTCACGGCGTAATCGACCGCAGCCAGTTCATCCTGCACATCCGGTCCACCCCAGTCGGCGAAGATGGCGGCGCAGTACTTCTGCCCGCGTCCCGTGCTGCCGCGCGGATTGGCGGCCACGACGGCATAGCCGTGCGCGGCGATGATCTGCCACTCGAAGCTGAACGCATCGGTGAATTGCGATTGCGGGCCGCCATGGATCTTCAGGATCGTCGGCAGATGGCCGCCAGCCGCATTCGGCGGCTTCACCAGGAAGCCATGTACCTCGGTGCCGTCCTTGCTCTTGAACTTGATCTCCTGAACCCTTCCGAGCTTCACATCCTTCAGCCAATCGTTCTGATGGGAGAGCTGGCGCGGTGCGCTCTTGCCGTCCCAGGCGAACACTTCCGGCGGATGCTGCAGATCGGCCTTCAGCAGCGCGAAGCGGCCGTGCCGCGTATCGTACTCGGAAATTTCCTCGCGGCCGCCAACGATGTGATCGATCTTTCCACCTGCTGCCGGGACGCGCGCGACATAGTTCGTGGCATCATCCTCCACCGTGAAATAGACCCACTTCCCGTCGTCCGACCATCGCGGCATGCCGATGTTGCGATCGAGCGTCGGCGTCAGAATTCTCGCCTGGCCGCCGCTGGCGGAAATGATAGCCAGCTTGTTCATCGCATATTCGATCAGCTTGGGATCGCCACCCTGCCAGTAGGCGATCCATTTTCCGTCCGGCGACCATGCGGGATAGGAGCCGGTGTCGTAACGGTTGGGCGAATTGTCGTCGCCTGTGTACGTCGTGACCTGGCGCGGCGCGGCGCCCTTCTGCGCGGCGACCACGAAGACATTCCAGTCGGCGTTGCGGTCGGCATCCTTGCTGCGCTTGCTGACGAAGGCGATCGACTTCCCATCCGGCGACCAGGCCGGAAGCGAGTCGTCGAAATCGCCGTTGGTGATCTGGTCCACTTTCCGGCTCGCGACATCCAGCAGGTAAAGATGGGGGCGCAGGTGACGGAGGTAACCCGTCACGTCTTCCATGAAATAGAAGCGATCGATGACGATGGGCTTCTTGATCTTGGGGGCGTCCTTGTCCTTCTTCTTGTCGTCCTGATCCTCGGGATCCGGATCCGTAGCAATGATCGCGATCCGCTTGCTGTCCGGCGACCAGGCGTAATCTGCAATGTCACCCTTGAAGTCGGTGATCTTCTGCGCCTCGCCGCCGGCGCGCTCCATCAGCCAGAGCTGGTCGTTCTTCTTCTCATCCGTGCGGTGCGACAGAAAGGCGATGTATCGACCGTCCGGACTGAAGCGCGGCTTGTTCTCGCTTTCCTTGGCGCGACCGGTGAGCTGGACGGTCTGCGAGCCATCGAACCTGGTCATCCAGAGGTGTGTGAAGCGCTTGTCTTCCGCCGTGTCGACGGCGTCGGCCGTGTAGGCGACCCAGTTGGCATCCGGCGAAAGCTGCGGGTCGCCGACGTCATGAAGTTTCGCGAGATCGTCGAGCGACAGAAGCCGCTGTGGTGCGGCTTGTGCCGAACCCAAGCCGATAGCCACAGAGATCAGGATGGAAAACGCGTACTTCATCGACACCGCCCCGCAGAAACCTTGCCCGGACAGGCACCGTATAAGGGGCACCTGAGCTTGGAAAGGCGGTTTACGGCAGGCGCACGGCCTTCCTATGATGGCGGAAAGCGACACTTGGGGCAGGAACAGACATGCTTGGGCTGATGCAGGACTGGCCATTGCTGGTCCACAAGATCATCGATCATGCGGCGCTTTATCACGGCGATCGCGAGGTCGTAACACGGACGGTCGAGGGACCGATCACGCGCACAAATTACCGTGAGATCGCCAAACGGTCGCGGCGCGTCGCCCATGCACTCGATCGCGCCGGGTTCAAGCTCGGCGATCGCATCGCGACGCTAGCCTGGAACACCTCCCGCCACATCGAGGCATGGTACGGCATTGCCGGCATTGGCGCGGTCTATCACACGCTAAACCCGCGGCTGTTTCCGGAGCAGATCGCCTACATCGCAAATCACGCTGAGGATCAGGCGCTCTTCTTCGACACGACGTTCGCCAAGATCGCCGAGGAAATCGCGGCCAAGGTGCCGTCCGTCCGGCTGTTCGTCGCGCTGACGGACCGCGAACATCTGCCCAACATCAAGGTGCCAAACCTTGTCGCCTATGAGGATTTCATCGCCGATGCGCGCGACGATTTCTCGTGGAGGGAGTTCGACGAGAACACGGCCTGTGGCCTTTGCTACACATCCGGCACAACCGGCAATCCGAAGGGTGTTCTCTACAGCCACCGCTCGAATGTCATCCATTCGCTGATGGCGGCGCAGGCCGATGCCATGGGCGTGCGCAACGGCGACGTTATTCTGCCGGTCGTGCCGATGTTCCATGCGAATGCATGGGCGATTGCGTTCTCGGCGCCATTTGCCGGTGCAAAACTGGTACTGCCGGGACCGAAGCTGGATGGCCCTTCGATCTGCGAACTGCTCACCAACGAAGAAGTCACCATGACCGCGGCAGTTCCGACGGTATGGCTCGCAGCACTTCAATATCTCGAGGAAAGCGGCAAGATGCTTCCGCATTTGAAGCGCGTGCTGATCGGCGGCTCGGCTTGTCCGCGCTCCATGATCGAGACTTTCGAGAAGAAATACGACGTGCAGGTCACCCATGCCTGGGGCATGACGGAGATGAGTCCGCTCGGCACCATCGGTTCGCTGAAGGCGAAGCTGGCTGACCTGCCCTACGAACAGAAGCTCGACTACAAGTGCAAACAGGGTCATCCGCCATTCGGCGTCGAGATGAAGATCGTCGACGACGAGAATCGCGAGCTGCCGCGCGACGGCAAGGCGTTTGGGCGGTTGAAGGTGCGCGGACCCGCCATCGCCAAAGGGTATTTCCGCGGCGAAGGCAAAGATGCCTTCGACGACGAAGGGTGGTTCGACACCGGCGACGTCGCCACGCTCGATCCTGATGGCTATATGACGATCACCGATCGCGCCAAGGACGTCATAAAGTCCGGCGGCGAATGGATTTCATCGATCGAGATTGAGAACATCGCCGTCGGCCATCCGGATGTGGCGGAAGCCGCCGTGATCGGCATCTATCATCCCAAATGGGACGAGCGGCCGCTGCTGATTGTCGTACGCAAACCGGGCGCCAAGGTCGAGCGCGACGACATTCTGCGATACCTCACCGGCAAGATCGCCAAGTGGTGGATGCCCGACGATGTCGTTTTCGTCGACGAGATTCCGCACACAGCCACCGGCAAAATCCAGAAGACGGTATTGCGCGAACGCTACGGAAAGCACACCCTCCCGACCGCTGCGGAATAGGGGGCATGGATGCGCATCCTGGCCATCATCGCGAAGCTCAGCTTCGCGGCGTTGGTGGTGTCGGCGTCCGTCGGCCTCGTTGCGGCGCTCGGGACGCGTTTCGGAGTCTGGAGTTACTGGTTCGGCCTCTTCACTTTGTTTCCGTGGTGCCTTTATTTCGGCATCCTTGCGTTTGCTCTTGGCGTTGTGTGGGCCGTATGGGCGCTGGTCACAAGCGATGGCACCGCGGCGCAATTCGGGGCTATCGGACTTGTCGGCTCCATCCTGGTCGCTGGCCCACCGACCTACACGTATATTGTCGGAAGCCAGCTTCCCGCGATTCACGACATTTCGACCGACACGGAATATCCGCCGCCGTTCGTTGCCTTGAAGGCGCTACGCGGAGGCGCCGAGAATCCGCCGGACTATGATGGGCCGCAGCTCGCAAGAGATCCGGAGACCGGCAAGGTCGAAGCGAGCTGGAAGCTGCAGAAGAAATATTATGGCGACCTTCGCGCCCGCGCCGAGCTGATCGAGCCGGGGAAGTACTTCGATCGTGCCGTGAAGGCGGCTTACCGCATGGGTTGGCATGTCGTGGCTGTAGATCCGCGCGATGGGCGGATTGAAGCGACAGACACCAGCTTCTGGTTCGGCGTGAAGGATGACATCGTCATCCGCGTCAAGCCTGCCGGCCAGGGCGCCCGCATCGACATGCGCTCGAAAAGCCGTGTTGGCGCCAACGATTTCGGAAAGAATGCCGCCCGCATCAACGCCTACATGAAAACCCTGTCTGAAACGTTCTAGCCGGCGAGACGGTAGCCGGCGCCGTCGCGGCGCACGCGGCCTTCGGCCTCCAGCTGAATCAGATGGGCCAGCACCGACCGGGACGCGGCTGGATGCAGGCGCTTGTCGACGTCCGCGTACATGTGCTCGACCATTTGCGGAATGGTCGTGCGGCCATCGCGGATCGATTGCAGGATTTGCGCCTCGCGCTCGAGGCGATGATCGAGATAGGCCTCGAGGTACGGCTTCGGATCGCGGATCGGCGCGCCGTGTGTGGGATAGAGGATGCGCTCGTCTCGCGCGATCAGCTTGCGCAAGCTCGCCATGTATTGCGCCATATCGCCGTCCGGCGGCGTGACAACAGTGGTGGACCAGCCCATGACATGATCGCCGGTGAACAACGCCTGCTCTTCCTTGAGCGCGTAACACATGTGGTTCGAGGTGTGGCCCGGCGTGTAGACACATTCGAACGCGAAGCCATTGCCGCCAATGATGTCACCATCTTGAACGGCAACATCGGGGACGAAGGTAAGATCTCCGCCCTCTTCCATCTTCGGACCGTCGTCCTTGCCGGAGCCGTGCGGACCGAAGCCGTACGTCTTCGCGCCGGTCCATTCCTTGAGCGGAGCCGCTCCCGGTGAATGGTCGGCATGGGTGTGCGTGACAAGGATGTGGCTGACTCGCTTGCCCTCAATGGCGCGCCTCAGGGCATTGAGATGTTCCGGCAGCAGCGGCCCCGGATCGATCACGGCAATGTCTGTAGCGCCCTCGCTCGCGCCGACGAAATAGACGCCGGTGCCCTTGAATGTGAATGGGCTGGGATTGGGCGCAAGCAGCCGCGAGACCATCGGCGACAGCTGGATCACCTCGCCATAGGGCACGTCGAAGTTGCGTTCGAACGGAATTGCCATCAGCGGTGCCTATGCTTTGCCCGCATGCGGGCAAGCCGGACATGCGCGATTGGATTGGTCCGGCGGATCATGTGCTTCACGATGCCCGGCGCGCGGTGGTGGAAGTCTTCGAACCGGCGCGAAAGCCAGCCCCAGCGGTGCCGCCAATATTGCAGCACACGGCGGACCAGCTTCGAATGCCGCGTCAGGATCGCCAGCCCGATGAAAAGCGGCATGATGCCGATAAGCGGGATCGGGATGGGCGTGACGAGAAGCACGGCACCCACAAGCGTGAGGCCCCAGCCGGCCAGGAGTAAGGCAAACCGCCACATGAATCGTTCCGTTCGCGGAGAGTCTAGCAAATGACGCGTGCCGGTAGAATTGCGGTAGCGTTTGACGGCTCTGATGCGCGGGCCTAACGTTCTTGAGGCGTCGAGGGGTGCGTTCCATGAAACTCTACAATTCCATCGGTCCCAATCCGCACGTCGTTCGCATGTTCATAGCGGAAAAGGGTCTCGATATTCCGAAGGTTCAGGTGGATTTGATGGCCGGCGAAAATCGCCGCGATCCCTACCTTCAGAAGAATTCCGCAGGCCAGCTTCCGGCGCTCGAACTCGACAATGGCCATTGCGTGACCGAGATTACGGCCATCTGCGAGTACATTGAGGAGCTCCATCCTCATCCACCGCTGATCGGAACGACTCCCGAGCAACGCGCAGAGTGCCGAAAGTGGACCAGGCGCATCGACCTGAACATCTGTGAGCCGATGGCCAACGGCTTCCGCTTCGGCGAGGGATTGCAGCTGTTCAAGAGCCGCATCGTCACGGTGCCCGAAGCGTCGGATGGACTGAAGCGGGTCGCCCAGGACCGCCTCAAATGGCTCAACGCGGAGATGGCGGGCAAAGAGTTCGTGTGCGGCAAGCGGTTCACGCTGGCTGACATTCTTCTCTTCTGCTTCCTGGATTTCGGAGCCCAGGTCGGCCAGCCAATCAATCCCGAAAACACGAACATCATCGGGTGGTTCGGGCGGATGAAAGACCGTCCCTCAGCGAAAGCTTAACGGCATCAATTAAGCATCATTGGGTAAATTTGGGGCGATAGATGCAAGCTCGGTTACCTTCGAATCTGGCCATGCACCATTTCGAAGCCCCACCCGCGCCTCCCAAGCCGATCGTGGCACGCCGCGTGTGTGCGCTTGCGATCGCCTTGCTCACGCTGCCGTCGATTGCCGTCTGGATCGTGCGTGGCGCAGCGCTGTTTCTCCATTGCTCGCCGGACGCGCGCGCGTGCAGCGCTTTCCCGCTTGGAACGGCTTTCGACTATTCCCTCTCTGCCGCGTGGTTTCTCGGCGCCAATGCCCTTCTGTGCATGGCACTCGCGTTTGTCGCAGCACTGGCAGCTTTGTGGTCGCGACGCCCGCTTCTTGCCGCCCTCAACATGCTGCTGCTTCCTATTGCCGCCGTCCTGCTGCCGACCTTTGCAGTCTATTCGGCCCTCTATCCCGGTTGCGAAGCCAACGAGGCCGGAGTCGGCAGCTGCATATTGTGGGGCGCGAGCATGGGCATGAACTTCCATCATGCCGCGATTGCGCAGTCGATGATCTATGACTTCGTGCCATACAGCGCGGCGCTGTCCCTTATGATTCTGGCGATCGGGCTGTTGTTCTTTCGTCCGCGGCGTCAGGCGTAAGGCAGTGTTTCGATTGCGCGCACCAGCCCCTTGATGGTGCGGTAGAGAACCCACGCCGCCAGACCGAGCAACAGCGGAATCCCGATGACGACGAAGCACAGGGGAATGGCGATTACCAGCACAAGCAGCGCAATCCAGAAGGTTTCAATCAGGTTGTTGTAGTGGGATTCCCACATCGTGCCGCGCGCATCGCCGCGCTGGATGTAAGCCAGCACAAGGCCCGCGATGGTGGCCAGATGCAGCGTCGGCCAGCCGACGAGATAGAGCACATAGGCGATGATCGCGCTTCCGCGCAGTCCCTCAACGCTCCGAGACCCCTGGACATCCGTTTGCGCCATGGCAGCACCCACTCCAGCATTGCGTGATGGAAATGTGGGACGCGCCGGCACGGGGTTCAAGGAGCAAAGGCCCCGAAGACCAAGCCCTAGATCCCGCCGTACCAGTTGTATCCCTGGTCTTCCCAATAGCCGCCCTTGCCGCCTGCGATGTGAGCATAGCTCTCCACTAGCTCGACGCGCTGCACGTACTTTGCCTGCTTGTAGCCTAGTTGCCGCTCCGCCCGCAGACGCACCGGCGCGCCGTTGGCGACCGGCAGCGGCCTGCCGTTCAGCGCGTAGGCCAGCAGGGTCTGGGGATGGGTGGCTTCGATGAGATCGTGACTTTCATAATAGAAATTGGAATCGGCCACGCCGTCGTCGTCGCTGTCATCCATGGGATCGGCACAATAGAAGACGGCGTAGCGTGCATTTTCTTTCGGCTTGGCCATCGCGAGCACGATGCGCAAGGGAACACCGGTCCATTCGCCGATGCAGGACCATCCCTCCACGCAATCGTGCCGCGTGATCTGCGTGCGAGAAGGCAGCTTGCGCAAATCCGCCAGCGACAGCGACAGCGGATGCTCGACGAGGCCATTCACGACCACGCGCCAGTTCGCAAATCCTTCTGCGACATGCTTCTGATATTCGCTGGTTGGCGGATTCAATGTGCCGTTGGTGCGGAAGACCGGCGCGATGTCCGCCTTGGAATATTCCGTAGCGAGAGCATCGCGGCCCGCGAACAGCCGCTGCACGCGCCGCGTCAGTCCTTCCGCGGAATAGAGGACACCCTGGACCCATTGCGTCTGCGACACGCTCTTGCAGCCGGAGAGCGCTACTGCGCTCGCACCAACCGCGAGCCCGCGCAACAGATTGCGCCTGCTGGCATCAGCCATGGCCGCCTCCTTCCTCGATACGATACCTGCCGGTGATCATCGAGCGGATGTTGTTCCAGGTGCCCGAGAGGAACACCATGATCATGTGGACGATGAAGAAGGCGAAGAACGAAAAGGCGCAGATGAAATGAATTGTTCGCGCGGTCTGTCGCCCGCCGAAGATCCAGGGGAGGAACGGAAACGCCGCGTCCATCGTCGGTGACATGGTTAGTCCAGTGAGCACGACAAGGGGGCCAAGGACGAAGATCACCGTGAAGTAGGCAAGCTTCTGCAGCGCATTGTAGCGCTTCGCGGCTTCGCCCTTGGGGAATCGCAGCCTGGCATGCTCGACGATTTCGTGCGGCAGATTGCGGATGTCCGAAAGGCTGGGCGCGAGGTCGCGGATGTGGCCACGCGCAAAGGCATAAAGCGCGAAGAGCGCGCCGTTGGTCACCAGGAGCCAGGCAAAGAAGAAGTGCCAGACACGTCCCAACGCCAGCCATTGCGGACCGGGAATTGTCGCCCAGTCGGGAAAGGCGCGCGCCGCCATCTGACCATCGACGCGCGAGGCGCCCAGCACGCCGGTCGTGTTGAAGGTCCAGGACCCGATCTTCGTTTCGCCGCGCACGATTTCGCCATCGGCATTCTGATAGGCCGGGAAGGACAGGATCGGATGGGCAAAGTCCGATTGCTGGCCCCAGTAAAGCGCCGGGGTTGCGTTGAAGATCTGCAACCCGCTCATCAGCATCACGGTCAGGATGCCGGCGTTCAGCCAATGCGTGATGCGCACGAATAGCGCATGCCGGTAGAAGGGCGCGCGGGGTTCACCGGGGCGCGTATTGGCGCCGTAGACAAGAAAATTCCAAAAGCCGGACCACAGTCCTGGCTTGCGCAACGAAGAAGAGGGTGTGGTATCGGTTGCAATCGACATGTGTGTCCGCCTTCCCTCACCACTGTAGCAATTTGGCCGCGCCGGAACAGCTGTGTCCTCCGTGGCCGATTACGAGTCGGTGATCGCGAAAGTTTCGCAAGCACTGACAGATTTTGTGAGAATCATGAACGGTTTTGCGGGTGGACATCCCGCGCTCGCCTCCCGAAATTCCGATCCGAGCGGGGGCTCTTGTCGAAGGAGTCCCTTTATGACGGCATATGAAATCAGCTACTTGAAGACCGACGGCACTCTGGCGGCCAAATTCACGGCCCAGTGCGAGACCGACACTGCCGCCAAGGTTCTTGCCCACGCCATGAAGATGGAAGGCGCGCGCCAGATCGAAGTCTGGCAGGGCGAAACCCTCATTTACTGCCGCCCGCAACATACCAACTGAAGCCATTCGGCGTTGACAAGACATCGGTTCGGTAGCCTCATCCGCGTGGTTTTTGGGGAGACCGAACCGATGTTTCGACCATTTGCAATCACGCTGTTTGCCGTGGCGGCTTGCGGGCTTGTGCCTGTTGCCGCGCGAGCCGACTCCGCTTCCGAAACCGTTACGGCAATGACGCATGCCAACCTTGCGGCAGCGGCTTCCGACATCAACGGCGTCCATATGCACCTGCATCACGCGCTGAACTGCATCGTCGGACCGAACGGCAACGGCTTCGACGGAAAGGAGCTGAACCCGTGCGCCAATGCCGGCCGTGGCGCCATTCCCGATACGACCGACGCCGCGAAGAAGAAGTCGCTCGAGGCGGCCGCCGACAAGCTGCGCGCCGGAATCGCCGCCACCGATCTCAAGACCGCGCATCAGATCGCGACGGAAGCCGGCGCGATGCTGAAAGGCAAATAGCGGCGCTCGTCTCTGTCTTTTCATTGCCATCCCGATTTCCACGCCAGGGGGAGATACTCCATGAAGCGATTTGCAAACCTTGCCGCCGCCGCTGCGGTGGCACTCACACTGATCGGTCTTGGCTCGGCTGAGGCGAGCCCCGCCGAGACCATTGCCCACACCAGCGCCACCATCGCCGACCTGAAGCACGATCCCGTCTTCGGTAACGCCCGCGCCGCGTTGCGCAACGCCCGCGCCGTGCTGATCGTGCCGCGCCTCGTCAAAGGCGGCTTCATCTTCGGCGCCGAAGGCGGCGAAGGCGTTCTAATGGCGCGCACCCGGCACGGCTGGAGCCAGCCCGCGTTCTATTCGCTCGGCTCGGCCTCCTTCGGCCTGCAGATCGGCATCGAGCAGGCCGAACTCGTCATGTTCATCATGAGCGACCGCGCCCTTCGCGGCATCGAGCAGGGCAAGGTCAAGCTCGGCGCAGGAGCCGGACTGACCGTCGTCACGCTGGGCGCGTCCGCCGAAGCGGCCACACCGGCCAACCTTTCCGGCGACATCGTCCTGTGGTCGATCGCCAAGGGCGCCTATGGCGGCATCACGCTCAACGGTTCGGTCATCGCGCCTGAGGACGACACCAACGCCGAGTTCTATGGCCGCAGCGTCGCCGTCCACGAGATCCTGAGCGGCAAGGTGAGCAACCCGCAAGGCGCGCAGCTCGCCCACCATCTCTCGACCGTCTGGTAGGCCGCTAATCTCAGGCATGTGCGCTTCATAGACCCTCCCCTTGAGGGAGGGTCGAAATTTGCGAAACGCAGTGAAGCAAATTTCGGGGAGGGGTGTTGGCGCAACATAACCCCTCCTCGAAAAATCTTCGCTTTGCTCAGATTTTTCGACCCTCCCTCAAGGGGAGGGTCTGAAGTGGATTCCACTCAATCCTCGTCCTCTACGCCGAGGCCTGTTGCGGCTGCACCATCTGTTGGCGCTTGTGCGCCAAGGCCGCCTTCATCGCCTTCTGCAATTTCTCGAACGCGCGGACTTCGATCTGGCGAACCCGCTCGCGCGACACGCCATATTTCTGCGACAGCTCTTCCAGAGTCTCCGGTTCGTCGCGCAGACGCCGCGCCTGAAGAATGTCGCGCTCGCGCTCCGTCAGCTCGGCCATCGCCGCCGACAGCAGCTCGTGACGCTCGTCCATCTCCTCGGATTGAGCGAGCCGGGTTTCCTGATCCATCGTGTCGTCGGCGAGCCAGTCCTGCCACTCGCTTTCGGATTCCGAACGCAAGGGCGCATTCAACGAGGAATCCGGCGCGGTGAGACGCCGGTTCATGTTGATCACTTCCTGCTCCGGCACGGCGAGCTGGCGCGCGATCTCTTTCGTATGCTCCGGCGTGAGATCGCCTTCCTCGATGGCGCTGATCTTCGTTTTCGCCTTGCGCAGATTGAAGAACAGCTTCTTCTGCGCCGCCGTGGTGCCCATTTTCACGAGGCTCCACGAGCGCAGGATGTATTCCTGTATCGCCGCGCGGATCCACCACATGGCGTAGGTGGCGAGACGAAAACCGCGATCCGGCTCGAACCGCTTCACCGCCTGCATCAGGCCGACATTGCCCTCCGCCACGACTTCGGAGATCGGCAGGCCATAGCCGCGATAACCCATGGCGATCTTGGCCACGAGGCGCAAATGCGACGTCACGAGCTTGCGGGCCGCATCCGGGTCCTCATGCTCGCGCCAGCGCTTGGCCAGCATGTACTCCTCTTCCGGCTCCAGAAGCGGAAACTTCCGGATTTCGGTGAGATATCTGGATAGGCCGCCCTCACCCTGGAGGGCAGGAAGCCCACGACTGCTCATTCAATTCACCCCAAACGCGGCCGGTTTTGCACCCCAAGCGGCACCAACGGACCGGCTCACTCCTCTAACGCTTCGGCAACCGGATCGGACACCGCCCGCCGACACTGCACGGAGGTCGATATGGGAACGGACCGGCGCCAATTCAAGCACGCGCCAATGGGTAGTGCCAATGTCGGCTTAACGGCCCAATATCTCGTCGTTGTTTTCAAAATTTTTCACCTCCCCGACCTCCGCCGGAATTGTTTGTTTTGTTCGGCAGAACGGGCACAATTCCGGGATTCCATATCTTGCGGCCATCCCATCTACCAACCCCATGAATTGTTTTGGGGGTATCGCACTCAAATTTTCCCTTCCAAGGCCGCACTTCGCCAACCTCCCCTTGCAAAGGGGAGGTCGCGGAGCGAAGCGACGCGGGTGGGGATCACGCCCACGGTCGCGGCATGTTCCCTCCCCGAATTGCCTACGGCAATTCGACCCTCCCATTTCAAGGGAGGGTTGCCTGTCCCTCAACATCTCTTCCAACGTCCGATTTTTCGGCCGATTGGGCGGTGGTGCGCAGATTTGTTTGCAGGCGGAATTCGTCCGCGGTTTCGCGTGCTTGGCGAATATCAGGCGGTGAATAGACGAAAGAGCGGAGCTTAGCTCTTCTTCGCCGGCGCCTTGCGGGCGCGGGTCTTCTGCGCCGTCTCGGGCTTCGGCGCGTTCGCGGCGGCCGCGCGATCTGCTTCTTCTTTGGCAAGCCTGAGCGCGCGCAGCTTCGCCGTCTTCGCGGCCGTGGCGGCGCGCTCGGATTCGATCATCTGCTTGACCAGCGAATCGCGCTGGTCGGACGCCGAAAAATGCGTCTGCGCACGGGAGCGGGCGGCGTCGCGGTCTGAGGTGTCGGCCATGTCTGGCCTCCTTCCAATGCCCCTGAAAAAACAAAGGGCGGCGATGGGAATCGCCGCCCTTCGCGAGTGCCGATTGTCAGACGGCCTTGAGGTTCGCCGCCTTCGCGCCGCGGGCGTCGGGCTGGATGTCGAACGACACCTTCTGCCCTTCGTTCAGGCTGCGCATGCCGGCCGCTTCAACAGCGGAGATGTGAACGAACACATCCTTGCCGCCGCCTTCCGGCGAAATGAAGCCGAAGCCTTTTGTGGTGTTGAAGAATTTGACAGTACCGATGGTCATCTTTTTCCTTTGGATCATCGAGGTTCCGCGCCGGCGACCACCGCCGCACACGGACGTGGAAACGAGAGCATCAGTTTTTCGGAACGTTTCGGCTGGTCAGGCGCGCTTCTAGGCGAGTCGGATCAGTTCGGAAGCGCTTCGTCTGACGGAGACGTAACAACCACGTGAGCGGGATATAGCCGAACGAGGCTGAATTTACAATGAAAGGACGCGCAGCGGCAAAAAAGCCAGAAAAACCAAGCCTCTGTTGTTGCCCTCACCCCTTGTGGCCGCCTTCGCTGAAGCTAGGGCGGCCGCAGGTGCGCTGCCCGGCGAAGCCTTGGCGTAGCCGGGGAGAGGGCGGTACGCGCAGCGTGCCGCGTGAGGAGTGGGCATGAAGCGCAATTCGCCGGGCTCTTTGCCACAAAGCAGATGGCGGTTGAGTCGACTTCACTCGCGTCACGGTTCGCGCCTCGGATTCTCAACCCCTCAAGCTGTGCTAACGTCATCCCAGTCGCCATCACGGATTGGGGGGAATCCATGGTCAACAGATTCGTCACCGCTGCACTCTTGACAGTGATCGCGTGCGGCACCTTCACAACAGCCAACGCGGAGAGCGCATATTCACGACCCGTCGGCACCGACCATCAAAGCGTCTATTGGACGCTCTTTGCAAACGCCGATTTTCCGCAGGTGCAGATCGCCGAGGTACCGCTGATCAAGAAGGCGAAGGTCGCTTCCATCGACAGCACCCCGCAGAACAATCTGATCGAAACGAGTGGCGTCGCCTTCGACAACGCCGGGCGCTTCTGGATTCTCTCGTATGGCGAGGTCAACGGAGTTCCAACCAGCGCGCTGGTGTTCGACCCGCCGATCACCCGCAGTTCAACGCCGGCGATTACACTCGTGCTCAACGGGACCGTGGATGCAGACGGGTTGGCATTCGATCCTTCCGGAAACCTTTGGGTGTCCTCGCCCGGAAATGAGAGTGTC
>Ga0335083_10002770_pt1 | contig 23029 bp, 21 predicted proteins | sample Lox_Sample_42_FD_206716 | JGI IMG/M metagenome (GOLD analysis project Ga0335083, IMG submission 206716) | Soil microbial communities from Loxahatchee National Wildlife Refuge, Florida, United States - Lox_Sample_4.2 | ecosystem: Environmental > Terrestrial > Soil > Wetlands | place: USA...
ACGCGGACATCACAGAACCGCGCAGCCGGGCGGTGAAACTGCGTCATGTCGCCGCCATGGCCAGCGGGCACACCCGGGACATGCTGGCCGAGGCGGTCGCGCGTGACCGCGCCGAGCCGGTCCGCGGCTTCCTGCTCAGCCCGCCCGACCGCGAGCCGGGTTCGGTCTTCGCCTACAGCCAGCCCTGCACGTACACACTGGCCAGCATCATCCAGCGCAACGCGGGGATGCCGCTCACCCAGTACCTGCGCCCACGGCTCTTCGACCCGCTCGGCATCGGGCCGGTCGGCTGGCACACCTTCCCGCCCGGCCGGGAGCAGGGCTTCAGCGGGCTGCACGCCCGCACCGAGGACGTGGCCAAGCTCGGCCTGCTGTACCTGCAGCGCGGTCGCTGGGAGGGCACCCAGCTGATCCCGGAAGCGTGGGTGAACGAGGCGACGTCGCAGCAGGTGGCCAACCCGGAGCGGGACAGCCCGGACTGGGCCCAGGGCTACGGCTTCCAGTTCTGGATGTCCCGGCACGGGTACCGCGGTGACGGGGCGTTCGGGCAGTTCTGCGTGATCCTGCCGGAGCACCAGACGGTGGTGGTCACCACCGCCTACACCACCAGCATGCAGGCCATGCTCGATGCCATGTGGGCCCACCTTCTGCCCGGCCTCGGCGCCCCCGCGCCGGACGCGGGCGCTGCCGCGCCGGACGTGGGCCCCGGCGCTGCCGCGCTGGACGTGGGCCCTGGCGCTGCCGCGCTGGACGTGGGAGCGGCGCAGGACCAGCTGGCCGCCCGGCTGGAGCGGCTGGCCCTGCCAGCGTGCCAGGCCCAGCCCGCGCCCGCGAGCTGGGCCCCGTGGGCCGGGGGGCCGTTCGCGGTCACCGACGGCGCCCCGGGCAGCCAGGTCCGGCCCGCCCTCACCGCGGTCGGCGTGGCCCCGTCCGACGCTGGCTGGCAGATCAGCCTGGTCGAGGCGGCCAACGCGCTGACCGTTCCCGTTGGCGCCGGGGTCTGGGCGGTGTCCCAGCCCACCGACCTCCGCGGCGACACCATCCCGGTGGCCGCCTCGGGCGGCTGGCTGGACGGCGGCACGCTCCGCGCCGAGATCATCTTCCTGGAAACCCCGCACCGGATGGACATCACCTGCGCCCTGCCCGGCCGGACCGCTACCGCGGTGTGGCGGCATCCGCCGCTCATGCCGAGCAAGCTGCAGCACCTGCACTGTCCCCGCTAGCTGGCCAGGCTGGCTGTCTCGCTAGCGCCAGTGCTCCAGCGGCAGCGGGCCGCGGCTCAGTATGGTCCGGATCGCGAACGTGCTCTGCGCCTCGACGACCGAGGGGATGGTCAGGATCTGCCCCAGCAGCAACTGCTCGTAGCTGGCCAGATCGGGCACAGCCGCCTCGACCAGGAAGTCGTTGCTCCCGGAGACCAGGTAGCAGGCGACGATGGCCGGTATGGCCAGCAGGGCCTGCTCGATCCGCGACGAGGTTTCCTGCGAGTGCCCCTCGACCTTGATGCCAATGAAGACGGTCAGGCCCAGCCCGGCCCGCACCCGGCTGACCTCGGCGCGGTACCCGGCGATGATCCCGCTGGCCTCGAGCGCCTTGACCCGGCGCAGGCAGGCCGAGGGCGACAATGAAATGGCTTCGGCCAGGTCCACGTTGGCGATCCGGCCGTCGCGCTGCAGCCGGTCCACGATGGCACGATCCACTCTGTCTGGTTCATGCTCTGGCATGTTGTGCAGCCTATCTGCTTGATCACACAACTGCGTTGCGCGGGCTGGCCCTTTGCGCACAACATTTGCCATCGCATGCGGCCCCGTTTCGGCCACAGTGAAGGTATGGCGCTCACCTCCACCACCCAGCCCGCCGCCGGGCCGAACCTGACCATCACGCGCGGTGCCGCGCTGTACATCGGGGCCATCCTCGGCCCCGGCCTGCTGCTTCTGCCCGGCCTGGCCGCGGCCGAGGCCGGGCCCGCCTCGATTCTCGACTGGCTGGCCCTGCTCGGGCTGTCCGGAGTGTTCGCCGCGGTGTTCACCGCCCTCGGCCGGCGCATCCCGTCGGCCGGCGGGGTGATGGGCTACGTCACCGCCAGCCTGGGCCCGCGCGCGGGCCGGGCGACCGGCTGGATGTTCCTGGCCGGGGTGGTCGGCGGCGCCCCCATCGTCTGCCTGATCGGCGCCAGCTACGTCACCGGCCTGACCGGCGGCGGCCAGCTGGCCCAGGCGGCCGTCGCGGCCGCGCTGCTGCTCACCGTCATCGGCCTCGCGGCCGGCGGGCTGCGGGCCAGCGCCACCGTCCAGGTTGTCCTGGTCAGCCTGCTCACCGGCGTGGTGGTCGTGGCCGTCGCTGGGTCGGCGGCCGCGGCCCGGGCCAGCAACTGGACGCCGTTCGCCCCGCACGGCTGGCTGTCCCTGGGCAGCGCGGCGGCGACGCTGATGTTCTCGTTCGTCGGCTGGGAGGCCGTCGCCCCGCTGACCACCCGCTTCGCCGACCCGGCCCGGCAGCTGCCGAGGGCGGTGGCCATCGCCCTCGCCGTCACCACCGCGCTGTACCTGGGCCTGGCCGTGGCCACGACCGGCGTGCTGGGGCCGCGGGCGGCCACCGACGTGCCGCTGGCCGGCCTGCTCAGCCAGGCCATCGGCACGGCCGGCCCGGCCATTGCCGCGGTGGCCGCGATCGTGCTGACCCTGGGCGCGACCAACGCCTACATCAGCGGCGCGGCCGCCATCGCCGGGCAGCTGGCCCAGGCCGCGGGCGGCCGCCGCCGGGCCGCCCCGATGCGCCAGTTGCTGGCCGCGATCGCGGCGGCCGGCCTGCTGCTGATGACCCTCTACGGGCTGCGTATCGTCGGCGCGGCCGCCCTGGTGGCCGTGCCGACCGCGCTGTTCCTCACCGTGTACCTGGGTGCCATGGCGGCCGCCATCCGGGTGCTGCATGGTGCGGCGCGGCTGGCCGCCGTGCCCGGGGCGCTGGCCGTCACGATCATGCTCGCCTTCTGCGGCTGGGCCGTCGCGCTGCCCGCGGTTATCACGCTGGCCAGCGGCGGGCGGGCCTGGATCGCGGCGCGCCGCCCGGGTGGCCGCGTCCGCCCGGTGCGCTACCTGTCTACGCTGACCGTCCCGCCGCTCCGCCAGTACTCCCCGCCGGAGCGGGACAGGAACTGCTCATCGACCAGGTACCGGCGCAACGCGGCGTAGTCCGGGTAGATCGTGCCGAGGAACCGGCTGACCTGCTGCTCGGGATAGCGCACTCCGGGCTCGAAGGCCTGGGCGATCACGTCGAGCAGCAGCCGCCGCCGTGGCTTGCGGGCCGGCATGGTCTCGATATGGCCTCCCCCGACGAACACCCGGAGCTGGGGGTCGCTGTCCAGCGCCGCGAGCACGGCCGTGGGATCTAGCTCAGGCATGGTCACCATTGTGGGCCAAAAGTTGTTGGCGGACCGGTCCCCGCCCCCTCCTATTGCTGCCACGCCAGCCCAGGAAGGGACCCGGGACATGAACATCGCCGCCGCCCGCCGCGCCACCGCCCGCCGCGCCACCAGCCCCCGCTCCACCAGCCCCCGCGCCGCTGGCCGCCACGCCGCCGCCCGCCGCACTACCGGTCTGCGCGTCACCGGTCTGCGCGTCACCGGCCGCCACGCCGCTGCCCGCCACGTCACTGCCCGGCGCGCGGCCGCTCCGGTGCGGGTGGCCGTTCCCGTGGCCGCCGCCATCGCCGCGATCACCGTCTCCGGCTGCTCGGCGCAGCCGTCCGGCGCCCCCAGCGTGCACGCGTCGAAGGCGGCGGCGCTCATGACCTCCCCGCCCGCCAGCAGCCCGGCCGCCACCATACCGGCCGCGACCACGCCCACCTCGGCCAGCACACCGGCCGCCGCCAGCACTTCACCGGCCGTTCCGGCGCCGGCCAGCCCGGCCGGGCAGCCACAGGGCGCGCTGACCGCCAAGGTCACCATCCTGGGCGCCGGTTCCGGCCTGGTCCCGGGCGGCGCGGCGGTACGGTTCCGGGTCACCGTGACCAACCGGGCGGCGCAGACCTATTCCAACGTGCTGCCGCTGGTGTCCCTGGGCCACTGCACCTGCACGGCGAACACCCTGTTCCCAGCGGGCACCCTGCAGGAGCGCGAAAGCACCAGCAACGTCTGGCAGAGCATCCCCTACGACGTGGAGGGTTTCGGCAGCGACTACCTCAAGGTCAGCGAGCCGGGCGGGATCCAGATGATCAGCCCCGGCGCGATGGCCTCCTTCGAGTACCGGGTCGCCCTCAAGACGGCCACCAGCGCGCAGGTCACCACCGGCCAGGCCGCGCTGGATGTCACCCTGATCGCCCTGCCCGGCCACGCCCCGATCGGCGTGGCCCCATCAGCCAGTGCCCCCATCGCCGTACAGTCCGGCCAGCCCTCGGCGTGACCCGCCCGTCGTCGGCTCGCTGGGCGCCGGCTGCCAGCGCCTATCCGGGGTGCAGCCCGGCCCGCCGCCAGCCTGGCCCGTGCCGCTGCTACCCGGATGCGCGGCGGCCCGGCACCAGGCCGGCCGCGTCGTCCGGATCGTTCAGCCCGAAACTGATGACCCGGTCTGGATGGATCCGGATGATTGCCCCCTGGACCGGTGCGGCCGAGTCGCCGGGCGCGGCGATGGCCTCGGCGTGCCCGCGGATCTCCACGCAGCGCACCCGCCACGGGTCGACCGAGGCGATGTCGTCCACCACGAACGCGGCCCGGCCGTTCGCGGCCACGTTGCGGAACTTGCGGCTGGCGGTCATGTTGAACCCGCCGATATCGACCGTCCCGGTCGCCGGGTTGTACCGGAACCCGACCGGGCTGGCCTGGAGCGTGCCGTCCGGCTGCATGGTGGCCAGCCGCCCCAGCCGCTGCCCGGCCAGATACTCGATCTCAGCGTCGCTGAAAGACATGGCCCAAGCCAACAACCTCAACCGCACTTCAAGTCAAGCGGCCGGCCGCGCCCGCACGTCCAGCCCGGCCCGTTCGCGCCCTTTCCGCAGCGCCGCTCTGATCGCCGCTACCACCTGGTCCGGCTCAGTGCGGATCCGCCGCGGCGGGAAGTGCTGCACCAGGATCCCGTACTCGACCATTCGGGTGTGCCGGGCCAGCGTGCGCTCCCAGTCGTCCGGCGAGAAGTGCCACTCCTGGGAGTCCACCTCGGCCGCCACTCCGGCCTCCGGCCACCACGCGTCCACCGCCCCCAGGAACTGCTTCCCGGCGAACAGCCGGGCGTTGAACATCGGCTTGGGCAGCCCGGCCCGGATGATCAGCTCGCGCAGATCTGCCTCGGCCACCGACCGCACCCCGTCGGCCACCTCATCCAGCGCCTGCCGCAGCCAAGACGACTGCTTCCGCGGCGTGTCCGCTAACTCCCTGGCCAGCACGTCAATCTTGCACCGTCGCCGCTGCACGGAATCCGCCAGCAGCGCGCGGAAATCACGGAAGCTGGGTACTTCCCGCGCCGCGTCCGCGATCGCCCGGGGCACCATGGTGAACTCCACCGGTCCGTCCACCAGGACGTACTCCGGCATCCGCGTCGTCGGCCACACCCGCGCAAAGGCCCGGTCCTCGCGGGTCTGGCCGCGCCGGACCAGCACGGTAATCACCCGGTGGTCCGGCACCCTGACCCCGCTCCGCCGTAACGCCGCGAGCCCGGTGATGACGCTGCCCGCCCCCGCGTACCGCAGCACGGCAATCTCCAGTTGCCCTCTGGTCGGCGTCCCAGTGACGGTCAGATAGACCCCCGGCAGCAGCCGCTGCCACGGCCCGCCCGGCCGGACGCGGTGCCGGAACTGGCCAAGGGACATTCCGCAGTCGAGCGCTTGCTGACGCGAGATAACGCCGTCCTGCTTACTGAGCAAGCGATGCAGCGCAGCTTCGTCCGGACGCACCGAGGACACCATGCGTGACACGCTGCCACCCGGGTGCGACAAATCTGCCGCTCCGAGATGTTGATGTTGACTTACGTGTTGCTATAGCGACATCCAGGTCAACATCAACTTTGGAGCTGAAAGGGGTGTGGCCGGAGGGGGTTGTGAGGTTTCGGCGGGACGGCCTCGCGGGGAGCGGGACGGCCTCGCGCGAGTGGGGCGGGCGTGCGGGAACGGGCGGCGATGCGGGGAGCGGGGAAGGGACTGAGCGGGGAGCGGGCCCATGGCGCGCGGGGGAGGGGTGGCGGTGGGGTACTAAACGGGGGACTAGCCGGTGGCGGGGGTTCGCTGGGCGGCGCGGAACAGGGCGACTAGTTCGCCGGTGGTGGTGGCGTCGGTGGCGTCCTTGTCGTCGCGCCACCGGCCGGTGAACCGCGGGAAACGCATGGCCAGCCCGGCGTCGGCCTGAATTTCCCCCCAGGCGGCGGTGTAGTTCGGCGACAGCGTCAGCTCGGCGCTCAAGATCTCCAGCACCAGCCCGGGCTCGAACCAGGAGTCGGGCTGCTGCCGGGCGTCCACCCGGGCGGGCCGCTCGGCACGGGCCAGCGGGGCCAGCCGCTCGGGCAGCGCGGCCAGGTCGGCGTCGGAGAACCCGGTGCCGCACTTGGACACGGTGCGGAACACCTCGGCGTCCGGGTCGTACGCGGCCAGCAGCAGCGCGCCGTACACGCCGCGGCGGCGGCCGCGGCCGACGAACGCGCCCACCACGGCCAGGTCCACGGTGTCGGACAGCTCGGTACGGTAATCGCGCTTCAGCTTGATCCACTGCCAGCCGCGCGCGCCGGCCCGGTAGCTGGCGTCCGGGCCGACCGACTTGCATACCAGCCCTTCGCATCCGTCGGTCACCGCCTGCTCGAACCAGGTGTCGAGCGTGGCGGGCTCGGTCACTTCGCTGGCCGTGGTGAGGCGCAGCTGCGGCGCCGGGGTGATGGCGCCGGCCAGCCGCGCCCTCCGCTGCGGGTAAGGCAGCTGGGTGAGGTCCTCGCCGTCGGCGTAGAGCAGCTCGAAGCAGAACAGCCCGACCGGCACGTCGCGGACCGCCTCGCTGATGCCGTACTTCCGGCGGCGGAACATGACCTCCTGGAACGGGCGCAACTCGCCCGCGGCGGCGTCGAACGCGACGACCTCGCCCTCCAGGATGGCCTCGGCCGGCCGCAGCCCGGCCCGTAGTAGCTCGACCACGTCGGGGAACTGGCTGCTGACCCGCTCCAGCCGCCGGGTGTACAGCTCGATCGACCCGTCGGCGGTGCGGTGCGCCTGCACCCGGACCCCGTCGTACTTGTACTCGGCCGCGCACTCGCCGCCCAGCTTGGCCAGGATCTCGGCGGCGTCGGACAGCCGCTGGGCCAGCATCACCCGCACCGGGCTGCCCGGCTGGACCTCGAGCTGCCCGACCGCGGCCAGCCCGCCCGCCACCAGCACCCCGGCCACCCGGCCCAGATCGCAGCAGATGTTGTAGGCGCGTTCCAGCACCGGCCGGTCGGGCTTGCCGCCCGCGTACACCTGGGCCAGCGCGTCCAGGATGGTGGGCGTGCCGATGCCCAGCCGCAGCCCGCCCGTGACCAGGCGGAGCAGGTAGCGGGCTTCCAGCGGGGTAGCCCGGGTGAGCAGCCCGGCCAGCAGGTCCAGCTTGCGGCCCTGCGAGCCGGGGCCCTCGGCCGCGGCGATCTCATGCAGGGTGCCGACCACTCCGGTGACCAGCAGGCTGGCCGGCCGCCCGGCGGCGGTCCCGGCCAGCAGCTGGTCGGCCGCCTGGCCCAGGTCACCGGTCTCCCGTACACTGCCGGCGACCTGCTCCGGGGTGCGGCCGGTGGCGGCGGCGACGGCGCGGACCGCGAGCTTCTCGGCCAGGCCGAGATCGATGCCCGCGAACTCCGGCGCGATCAGGCCCTGGCACAGGTAGCAGACGGTGGGCAGCTCACCGGCCGGGGTCGCCGCCAGCAGTTCGGCCAGCCGGGCGGTCAGCGCCAGCCGGCCGCTGGCCTGCTCCAGATCGCGGTAGGCCTCGGCGATCGTCTGGTACTCCACACGCCCCCCTTCCTCTGCCCGATCATGGCACGCCAGTCGTCTGTTCAGTAACAAGTGGGTAACGCAGGTCGCGGAGAAACTTCTGCTGGTGACCCTTCGTACCGGAGAATCGATGCCATTCACCTGTGCTCGCTGGAGAGTTTGGCAAGGATGCCAGGAGGGGCCCCAGGAATGAAGAGATTGCTAGCAGTAGCCGCCGCGGTCAGCACGCTGGTGGGCGTGCTGACCACCGCGGGCGCCGCGTCCGCAGGGACCGCGGCACCCCGCGCCGTCAGTGCCCTGTCGTCGTGGGGCACGTGCGCCGAAAGTGACCTGCAGCAGGCCGGTGCGCAGTGCGCGATGCTGACCGTCCCGCTCAACTACAGCAACCCGAGCGAAGGCACGATCCAGATCGCCGTTTCGCGGATCATGCACACGTCGAGCGCCAAGCACTATCAGGGCATCATCCTGACCAATCCGGGCGGCCCGGGCGGCAGTGGGCTCGACCTGAACGTCTTCCTGATCGACCAGCTCAAGGCGGAAGGATCGGCCGCCGACAAGGCCGCGGTGGCGGACTACGACTGGATCGGCTTCGACCCCCGTGGCGTCGGCTCCAGCGTGCCCGCGATCACCTGCGCGCCGTTCTACTTCAGCGGCGACCGGGAGAACTACAACCCGCGGACCAAGCAGATCCTGAACTACTGGCTCAGCCGCAGCGCCCGGTACGACAAGCGGTGCGCCACGCACAGCGCCGCGCAGTCCGCGCTGCTGGACAACATGACCACGGTCGACTCGGCCCGGGACATGGACAGCATCCGGGCCGCGCTGGGCCAGAGCCAGATCACCTACTACGGGTTCTCGTACGGCACCTACCTGGGCCAGGTCTACTCGACGCTGTTCCCGTCGCACGTCCGGCGGCTGATCATGGACAGCAACGTGGACCCGCGGAACGTCTGGTACCAGGCCAACCTGAACCAGGACATCGCGTTCAACCGGAACATCAAGATCTGGTTCGGCTGGATGGCCCAGCACCACTCCTTCTATCACCTGGGCCGGACCGAGCAGGCGGTGGAGAAGCGGTTCTACGCCGAGAAGGCCAGGCTGTTCAAGCACCCGATCCAGGGTGTGGTCGGCCCGGACGAGTGGACCGACGTCTTCCTCGAGGCCGGGTATTACGAGCAGACCTGGCTGGAATGGGGCAGCGTGTTCGCGAACTGGGCCCACACGCACAGCAAGAAGGCCGGCGCGGCGATCGTGACCCTGTACAAGGAAGTCGACGCGCCCGGCGATGACAACGAGTTCGCCGTGTACAACGCGGTGCAGTGCACCGACGTGCAGTGGCCGACGAGCTGGGCGGTGTGGCAGCGGGACAACGACCGGGTCAACAAGATCGCCCCGTTCGAGACCTGGGACAACGCCTGGTTCAACGCCCCGTGCCTGCACTGGCCGGCCCCGGCCTCGCGGCAGACCCCGATGCAGATCAACGGCAGCGGGATCAAGAACGCGCTGCTGATCGACGAGACGCTGGACGCGGCCACGCCGTTCGAAGGCAGCCTCGAGGTCCGCAAGCTGTTCCCGCACTCGGTGCTGCTGGCCGAGCCGGGTGGCACCACGCACGCCGACTCGCTGTCCGGCGACCTGTGCGTGGACAACACCATCGCCAAGTACCTGGCCGATGGTGTGCTGCCGCCGCGCAAGCCGAACGCGCCATGGGACAAGACCTGCAAGCCTCTGCCCAGGCCGGTCCCCGGTAGCAGCGCCAGTTCGGCTGGCCGGCCCGCCCGCTGTATCAGCGCCGCTCCCGGATGCTCTTACCCAGCGACGGCAACTGCCGCCGCGAACGGGGGATTATCCATGGACAGCAGCGTGGTGGAGTTCCTGGACTGCCCGGCGTACCTGGATCGGCAGGGCGCGAGCCGGTGCGGGCTGCCGGCCGAAGTGCAGGAACGGTACACGGTCCGCTCGACCGACGGGCCGCTGGAGAGCGCCCGTATCCAGTGCCCGCGCGGTCACTGGTTCAATGGCCCGGTTGAGTCCCTGACCTGGGACAAGATGCCGCAGGCAGCGGCCAGGCTGGCCGGGCTGCTCGGAACGCCGCCTGGGCCCGAGCGCCGCTAGCTGGTCAGGCACGCGACGTCGGCCTGCCAGGTAGCCCGGGTTAGGCGCTGCGAGGGGCCGGTGAGATGGAAGTCGCCCCGGCCGCCCCAGGCTGAGCCCTGCGGCCTGTCGATATCGTGGCCTCCGTTTCGCGGCATGCCAGATACGACGGCCGGCCACCGGCCGGCTCACCGGTGGTGGCCCCGCGCGTCAGCCCGCCCGGCTGGTCAGCTCTCCAGCTGCCTCAGATCCGCAGATGCCGGAGTGCGCCGCCGACGATCCGGGCGCCCACCGCGCCCGCCGCTCCGGTCAGCACGCCACGGGTGATCACTGGCCCGTGCTCGGCACCGAAGTTCCGGCCCGCCCGGATGACCGGGGTGGCGGCGGCGGTGAAGCCGTCGGCGAAGGCGCCGTTGTCGGTCGAGGCGTCATAAACACCCTTGGCCAATCCAGCACCGATCGCCACTGGCGACACCACAACCACGCTGACGTTCGACCAGAATTCGCTCGAATTCTCCACTTGCTGTGTCCTCTCCCACGCGGCCTCAGGAGACGTCGTAAGCCCATTATGAGTCATCCGGGGACCCGGGTCGCGCAGATAAATCCTGGCCGGCGCGGCCGGGCCCCGCCAGGGTGCGGGCTCCCCAGTCGGTGGTAGGGCTGGCACCACCCCTGGGCGGGTCAGGGCAGCATCAGGCCGGCCAGGGTGAGCATGCTGGCCAGCACGAACAGGGCAGTCTCCGCAGCCAGGAACCAGACGCGCCGCCGGCCGTCGAGGCGGCGGGCCCAGACGATCACGGCCGGGAAGGCGATCAGCAGCATCCGGGCGTTGGTCAGCGACATCACCGACCAGAGCGTGAGCACGCCCACGCCGCACGTCCAGACCAGCACGCCCGGGCTGAGCTCGTGGCGGAACCGGGCCAGCGCGACCAGGGCACAGACCAGGAAGACCGTGCCCAGCAGGCCGTTCCACAGGCTGGGGTTGACCAGGTGGCCCAGGACCGTCTCGGGGTTGTCCAGCATCCGCTCAGCCACCGGCTGGCGCAGCAGCGTGATCGGGTCACCCTGGTGCCATCCGTCGTGCTGGGCCTGGACGGAAGCGAACGGCGTGCCGGTCCGGTACCACAGGTAGATCGCGAACGCGCCCAGGCCGGCCGGGGCGAGCAGCGGCGCGAGCAGGCTCCGGCGGGCCAGCCGATCCCTTATACCGAACGCCCGTACCTCGCGGATCGACACCAGCAGGCACGCGGGGATCAGCATCAGGGCCGCGGGCTCGACCGCGCTGGCCAGCCCGGCCGCCAGCCCGGCGGTCAGCCACCGGCCGGACCGCAGCGCCAGCAGGCAGCCGAGGACCAGCGGCAGCGTGAGGCACTCGGAGTAGGCCATCGAGAACACGATTGCGCCGGGGAACAGGCAGAACATCAGCACCGCCCAGCGGGCCGTGGCCTCGCCCCACCAGATCCTGGCCAGCCGGTGGACGAGCACGGCGGCGATCAGCCCGCCGGCGAATGCCAGGCTCAGCGCCGCCGCCAGCAGCGACGGGCCGAGCGCGGCCAGGCCGCGGATGGCCAGTGAATACAGCGGCAGGAAGCCCAGCGTCGACTTTCCGGCCGTGGCCTGCGCCGGGTAGCCGTGGGCTGCGAGCTTCAGGTACCACTGGCCGTCGAACAGGGACAGCTCGGTGCCCAGGGACCGGTGCGTGATGAGCATGTCGGCCCAGGCCAGCACCAGGATGAGCAGCCGGGACCCGAGGTACACAACGGCCGGCCAGCGGGCCGCGCGGAGCCAGCCGGCCAGCCGGGCCGGCGCCCGGCCGGTGACGGCGGGCCGTCTGAGCGGGGGCGCGACGCGGACTTCGACGGCGCTGGTCTCCAACTCATCCTGGCTGCGCAAAGCACCTCACCATGGCTCACATCGATAGGTCGCGCTGGCATTGCCCGGCAGCGCACGGGCTGATCACCCGGCTACGGTAGGCCAGTTACCTGTGGGAACCCTGGGACGGTAAACCCGGTGACCGCGGCCCGGGCAGGGCCGCCGCCGTCACCCGCGCCGTGCTGGGCTCTAGGGGGCTTCCGGCAGCGGCCTGCCGCATCGCCAGCGCGACGATGAATGGCCAGGACGTCTGGACCGCGGACATCACCCGCTCGGACAAGCCAAGCAAAGTGCCATCCCTGGTTTCCAGCAGCAGCCAGCCGAGCAGGGCCACGAACACGGCGGTCACCACGGCCGCGCCGCAGGCGGTGAGGATCAGCGGCTGCCCGGGGCCGTGCCGTACGGTGAAGGCAGGCCACACCGTGATCGTGGCCGCGCCGAGCGCGGTCCACGCGAGATGCTGCGCCGTGGAGCCCCCGGCCGGCTCCGGGGATGCGGCGATGCCAATGCTGCACAGGCCCGCCACGGCGAGCAGGATACGCGCCGGGAACCGCAGCCCGGTAAGGCCCACCGCGGTAGCCAGATAGCAGCCGCCCACGGCGAACAGGGCACTGGTCACGATCCACGGCTGGGTGCCGCCCTGGCCGGCCAGCGCACTCACCGTGTCCCGCAGCGGGCTGTACGAGGTCGGCTGCAGCACCCCGGCCGCCAGCCAGCCGGCGATGCCCAGAACAGGGGACAGCCCGGCAGTGACCAGCACCCAGCCCGGCGGCGGCCGGTCCTGCCCGGCCAGCCAGCGAGGGATCGGCGCCGTTCCCGCGACGGTGAGCTTGCGGGGAAGAGCCATCAGATCTCCTCAACGGGTCACCAACTGGCCGGGGCCATCCGCTCATCAAGAACCTATCACTAACCGGTCAGGGCTATCCGGATCACCCCACCGTAAGGATGATGCTGCTGGCCAGCGCCCGAATACCGCTGGATGAGCCAGTCCAGAACGTCATCAGCTACAGTGCTGCTCGTGGTCATCACCCCAGCGGAGCAGTCGCGCTGCCTGCGTAGCGACGCGCGCGAGAACCGCGACCGCATCCTGGCCGCCGCCGCTCAGGCCTTCGCGGCCGACGGGCTGAGCGTCAGCCTGATCGAGATCGCCCGGCGGGCTGGGGTCGGCAACGCCACCGTGCACCGCAACTTCACCAAGGAGCAACTGGTCGAAGCGCTGTTCCAGGACTGGTACGCGCGGCGCCGCGGGTTCGCGGAGCGCGCGCTGGCCGACCCGGACCCATGGCACGGCATGGTCAGCTTCCTGGAGGACGTGCTGGCCGACGGGGCCCGCAACCGGGCTCTGGGCGCGCTGTTCGCGATCCGGCCGCAGTGGCGCGAGCAGTTCCGCGCGCTGCTGGCCCGCCTGCTGAGCCGGGCCCAGGACGCGGGCCTGGCCCGTCCCGATGTCACGGCGGAGGACCTGACCGTGGCCCTGCTCGGGGTGGCCCGGACGATGCCCATCACCAGCCAGAGCTGCCCCAGCCACTGGCGGCGGCACCTCGCCATCGTGCTGGACGGCATCACCGCCCAGCACAGCCACCGGCTGCCCGGCCTGCCGCCCACCGCCGAACAGCTCGACCATGGCCTCGGCCAGTGGAGTTGCGAGATGCTCGGCACCCGCGGCGACAAAGCTGGCCCCTGAGCCTGGCGGGCCCGCTCGCTGTGATCTACCTGACACCTGACACTGGGCGAGTTATGCAATCCTTTGCACGCTCAGCCGGTAGCCTCTCTCCTGGCTAACAGGAACGTGACCCACACCCGGGAAGCGGGGGACTTCATCGCCGAAGGGGTCACCCGGCGAGAGGGTGTATCCCATGGCATTAATCGGTGGTCCGAAGGTCATCGCCCGGGTCACCAGCAGCTCCGCCAGCGCGCTCGCGGTGATGTCCTTCGAATGGATCATGAAGGGCGACGGGCAGGTGTGCTACCGGCTGATCAAGGTGGACGGCCGCTCGGAGCGGAATGCGTGGACCGTGGTCACCCAGCTGCCGCCGGCCGAACTGCACGCGCTGAACCGGGACAAGGGCCGGGCCAAGGCGCTGCTCGATGATCTTGCCCGCCGGCACGGCCACCGGCTCGGCTGAGCCATTCCCGCAGGGCCTCGCTATTGACGGGATCTTCGGGCCCAAGACCGAGGCCGCGGTGAAGGGCTTCCAGGAGGGGCTGGGCGTCCAGCAGGACGGGTTCGTCAGCGACCAGATCTGGGAGGCCATGGTCAGCGGCATGCTGCCCGGCTAACTAGGCGGCCAGTAGCAGCGCGCTGCCTGGGAAGCGGACGCCCAGCCGGAGCAGCTTGCCCGGCCGCAGGCGGGCGATGATGTGAGCATGGATGTACGCCGGGGGGATGGCAGTGTGATTGCCTGCGAGGTGGTCGGGGCGGCCGACGCGACGCCGGTCCTGTTCTGTCATGGGCTGGCCGACTCGCGGCTGTCGGCCTATCAGCTCGCGACCGCGGCCGGCCGGCTGGGTCTGCGGATCTGCGCCCCGGACCGGCCGGGGATCGGCCGCACCGATCCGCGCTACCTGCACCGGCTGGCCGACTGGGCGGATGACGCGGCCCGGGTCATGGACGCGCTCGGGGCGGACCAGGTGGCGCTGCTCGGGGTGTCCGGCGGCGGGCCGTTCGCGGCGGCCTGCGCGGCCCGGCTGAGCGGCCGGGTGCGGAGCCTCACGCTCGTCTCGCCGCTCGGCTATCCCGGCTGGCCCACCCGGGGCATGGCCACCGGGGAGCGGCTGTCGCTGGAGATCGCCCGGCAGATCCCGGCGTTCGGCGGCTGGTTCCTGGGCCGCCTGGCCACGCTGGCCCAGTACTCGCCGCAGCTATTCCTGCGGCTGGCGGCCAGCGAACTGCCCGGCGTGGACCGCCGTTCACTAGAACAGCCCGCCGTCCGCGACCCATTCCTGGCCAACTACCTGGAGGCGTTCCGCCGGGGCAGCGGGGGAGTGGCCCAGGACCTGCGGGTGCTCACCCGGCCCTGGGGTTTCCAGCTGAGCGCCATTCAGGCGCCGACGTGGATCCACCACGGGGACGCCGATACCACGGTGCCGGTCGAGCACGCCGAGCTGTACGCCGCGGCCATCCCCGGCGCCCAGTTCCGGCTGCACCCCGGCCACGGGCACTTCTCCATCCTGGACGCGGCCCCGGACTTCCTGGCCACGGCGGCCCGCTAAGCCCTCAGCCGCGCAGCTCGCCACCCTCGGCCGGGGCGGCGGCGCCGCCGGCGGCCTCGTCCGACGCCGCGTCGGTCGCGGCCAGCGACCCGAGCAGGGCCAGCGACCGGGCACTGTCCGAGCCCGCCTCCGCGTGATAGATCACCAGCAGCTGGCCGCCCGAGTCGCCGATGGACAGTTTCTCGCGGCGTAGCTCCAGCAGCCCGACCTGCGGATGCCGTATCCGGGCCGTCCGACTACTACGGGCCCCACATCACCAACGAGCTGATCCGCGAGGCGCTCGCGCCGTACCCCGGCGACCTGCACATCGTTACCAAGGTGGGTGCGCGCCGCGACGAGCAGGGCGGCTGGCCGGCCGCCCGCACCCCGGCCGAGCTGCGCGAGCAGGTGCACGACAACCTGCGGCACCTCGGGCTCGAGGCGCTCGACGTGGTGAACCTGCGCGCCGGCGGCTTGGAGGAGGCCGAGCCGGGGTCCATTGCCGGGCAGTTCGAGGCCCTGGCCGAGCTGCAGCAGCAGGGGCTGATCCGGCACCTTGGGCTGAGCACCGTCAGCGCCGGGCAGGTGGCCGAAGCCCAGTCGATCGCCCCGGTGGTCTGCGTGCAGAACCTCTACAACATCGCCCGCCGCGGCGATGACGCCCTGGTGGACGCCACCGCGCGGCAGGGCATCGCGTTCGTGCCGTACTTCCCGCTGGGTGGATTCTCGCCGCTGCAATCGGACGCCCTGGAGGCGGTGGCGGAGCGGCTCGGGGCGACCCCGCTGGCCGTCGCGCTGGCCTGGCTGCTGCACCGGTCACCCAACATCCTGCTGATCCCGGGCACCTCGTCCGTGGCGCACCTGCGGGAGAACGTGGCCGCCGCCGGGCTGAAGCTGCCGGACGAGGCGATCGCCGAGCTCGACGCGATCGGCCGCTGAGCTACGCCGCGGGTCAGAATCCGGCCGGGCAGCTCCTGGGGATCTCCAGTATCTGGCCGGCCGAGCTGTGCTGCCCGCAGGCGGTCTGGGCCCGGGCATCCTCCAGCCGCAGGCTGTGGTGGTAGATGCGGTCGTGCGCGGCCGGCAGGACGTGCTGGCCATCCAGCTGACCGCGGCCCTGGACGGCCCGCTGCTGCTCTACCTGTCCTCCGACGACCTGCCCTCCGACGACCTGGCCGTGGCGTCCGCGCGAACCGGGGAGCGCATCGCGCGGAGCTGGCAGGACCTGATCGAGCGCGTCTGCCGCCCCTGCGCGCGCCACGGCGCGGGCCAGGGGGTGGTCTTCGCGGCGGGCGCGGATCTATGGCACCGTTTTGACCGTGACGGTCAGCGTGGTGAGCCCGGTCTTCATCGGCCGGCGGCAGGAGATGGCATCGCTCACCGCCCGGCTGGAGCAGGTGCACAGCGGGCAGCCGGCGGTCGCGCTCGTCGGCGGTGAGGCCGGCGTGGGCAAGACCCGCCTGGTCCGTGAGCTGGCCGCCCGGGCGTCGGGCGGCGGGTTCCGGGTGCTGACCGGCCAGTGCATCGAGCTGGGCGCGGAAGGTCTGCCGCTCGCCCCGCTGGTGGACGCGCTGCGCGAGCTGACCCGGGGCGCGGCGCCCGAGACCCAGGCCGAGCTGCTCGGGCCCGCCGCGGCCGGCCTGGCCCGGCTGCTGCCCGGCCCCGGGCCCGGGCCGGGCAGCGCGTCCAGCGGCCAGGAGCTGCAGAAGGCGCAGCTGCTGGAGATGGTGCTCGGCCTGTTCGACCGGCTGAGCCAGACCCAGCCAGTCGTGTTCCTGATCGAGGATCTGCACTGGGCCGATCAGTCCACGCTGGACCTGACGGCGTTCCTGGCCCGGTCGCTGCGCTCGTCCCGGGTGCTGCTGGTCGCCACCTACCGCTCCGACGAGCTGCACCGGCGTCATCCACTGCGGCCGCTGCTCACCGGCTGGGAGCGGGACCGGTCGATCGAGCACATCGCGCTGCGCCGGTTCGACCGCGATGAGGTCACCGCCCAGCTGGCCGCCATCATGGGCGGCGACCCGGCGGCCGGCACGGTGGACATCATCTTCGACCGGTCGGGCGGGAACGCCTACCTGGTCGAGGAACTGGCCGGGGTGGTACGCGGCCACGGTGACCCGGCCGATCTGCCGCCGTCCCTGCGCGACGTGCTGCTCAGCCGGGTAGACGGGCTGAGCCAGGACGGGCAGCGGCTGCTGCGCACCGCATCGGTGGCCGGCCGGACGGTCCCGGACCGGCTGCTGGCCGAGGTGGCCGGCATCGGCCAGGACGACCTGTTCGCCGGGCTGCGTGAGGCGGTGGAGAACCACCTGCTGCTGGTCGACCCGAGCGGCCAGGGCTACGCGTTCCGGCACGCCCTGACCCGGGACGCGGTGTACGAGGACATGCTGCCGGGAGAGCGGGTGCAGCTGCACGCGGCCTACGCAGCGGCCCTGGAGCGCGACGGCGGGCTGGCCGGCGACGAGGCGGCGCTGCCCGCGGCGCTGGCCTTCCACTGGTACGCCGCCCTCGACCTGCCGCGCGCGCTGCCCGCGGCGATCGACGCAGCCCGGCACGCCCTGGCCAGCTACGCCCCGGCCGAGGCGCTGCAGCACCTGGACCGGGCCCAGCAGATCTGGCCGCGGGTGGAGGACGCGGAGCGGCGCACCGGCCTGGACCAGGTCGAGCTGAGCCGGCTGGCGGCCGAGGCGGCGTATGGCTCGGGTGCGGTGGGCCGGTCGGCGACCCTGCTGGCGGACGCCCTGGCCGGGCTGCCCGCCGACGCCGGCCCGCAGCGGCGGGCGCTGCTGCTTGAACGGTACGCGCTGGCCCAGCGGGACGCGGGCCGGCCCGAGGACGCGGTCACGTCGCTGCGGCAGGCCCTGGCCCTGCTGCCCGCCGGTGACCCGGGCCGGGCGCATGCGGTCGTGCTGGCCTCGCTGGCCAGCGCGCTGATGCGGACGTCGGGCATGGAGCAGGCCGCCGAGACGGCCGAGCGTGCGGTAGCGGCCGCCCGCGCCGCCGGCGCACGGGACGTCGAGGCGGATGTGGCCATCACCCTCGGCTCGGCCAGTTCCTATCTGGGCCCGGGCGAGGCGGGGCTCGGCCCGCTCCGCGAGGGAGTGCGGCTGGCCCTGGAGCTGGATATCCCGGTGACCGCATTGCGCGGTTACATCAACCTGTCGGATGCCCTGGAGCTGCTCGGGCGGCACGGCGAAGCCGCGCAGACCGCGGCCGAGGGGCTGCAGCTGGCCGAGCGGGCCGGGCTGGCCCGGACGCTCGGCTCGTACCTGATCGGCAACCAGGCCGAGCCGCTGCTACGGCTGGGCCGGTGGGCTGAGGTGGACCGGCTGACCGGCCAGGCGCTGAGCGCGCTGCCGGAAGGCGTGTTCGGCGCCACTCTGCATGCCCTGCAGGCCGAGCTGGCCGCCATGCGCGGCGACTACGACGAGGCCGCCCGCCAGGTGCGCAGCGCCCGCCGGGTCATGGGCGACACCAGCGACGTGCAGTTCACCCAGCCGATGCGGTACACCGACGCGATGATCGCGCTGGGCCGGGGCGACCAGGCGGCCGCGCGGGAGGCGGTGGCGGCCGCGCTGGACCACGAGGTACTGACCTGGGCCGGGCGTTACGCCTGGCCGGTGCTGTGGCTGGCCATGCGGATCGAAGCCGACGACGCGACCCGGTTCCGCGACCGGCGGGAGGAGGTCCCGGCGGCCGTCACGGCCCGCTGCGCCGAGCTGGCGGGGGCGGCCGCGCAGCTCGCGGACCCGGCGCCGTCGGCTGACGGGTACCGGGCGCTGGCCGCCGCCGAACGAGCCCGGGCCGAGGGCACCGGGGCCGCCGCCGCCTGGTCCGCCGCGGTGAGCGCGTGGCAGCGCGCGGGCGAGCCGTACCCGCATGCGTACGCGCTGCTCCGGCTGGCCGAGGCCGAGTCGGCGGCCGGCCGCCCACGGGAGGCGGCGGACGCGGTGCAGCAGGCGCACGCCATGGCTGAGCGGATCGGGGCCGCGCCCATCGCCGCTGAGGCGGCCGCGCTGGCCCGCCGGACCCGGCTCACCCTGACCCCGGCTGCGGCACCCCGCGGCGGGGAAGCGCCGGCCGCCACGCCCGCGCCCGCCGACGAACTGGCCCGGTTCGGGCTGACCGAGCGCGAGCGCGAAGTACTGATCCTGCTCGCGGCGGGCCGGTCCAACCCGGAGATCGCGCAGGCCCTGTTCATCAGCGCCAAGACGGCCAGCGTGCACGTGTCCAACATCCTGGCCAAGCTGGGTGTCAGCGGCCGGGTGGAGGCGGCCGCGGTGGCGCACCGGCTGGGCACCGGGCCCGAGCCTCGCTGAGCGTCCCCCGCCTGATAACAGCAAGAGGCGGGGACGCGAACCCCCGGGCTAAGCACCGCCGCCCGGGGCGCTAAGGACCGCCCCGGGCCCGGCTAAGCACCAGCCCGGCCGATCTGAGCACCTGTCCCCGCCGGGTTACCGCAGCTACCCGATGTGCCAGGCACCCCCTTAGCCCGACCGTGGAAGTACTTCGGGAACGACGGGGAGGACCTCCATGAGCATCGGGAACGCGCCAGAGGGCACCATCCGGGCGGCGCTGCGCTACCCGGCCTTCCGCCGGCTGCTAGCCGGGCTGGCCGTCTCACAGATTGGTGACTGGCTGTACAACCTGGCCCTGGTGGCGCTGGTCTACGAGCGGACCCATTCGCCGCTGTGGGCCGGGATCACAACCGCGGCCCGGGTGGTGCCGATGGTGGCGCTGGGCCCGCTCGGCGGGGTGATCGCCGACCGGTTCGACCGGCGCCGGGTCATGGTGGCCTGCGACCTGATCCGGCTGGCCCTGATGGGGGTGCTGGCGCTGGCCGCGCTCACCCGGCCGCCGGTCATGATCTTCCCGCTGATCGCCGCGCTGGCCACCGCGGCCGGCGCCCCGTTCCTGCCGTCCGCCTCGGCCGTCACCCCGCGGCTGGTACCGGACGCCGACCTCCCCGGCGCGAACGCCGCGCGGTCCGCGGTCACCGGCCTGGGCATCATCGTTGGCCCCGCTCTTGGCGGCGTCTTGCTGCTGCTCGGCACTCCGGTACTGGCCTTTATGCTGAACGCTCTTACCTTCGCCGTGTCTGCGCTCGCCACGGCGTCCATCCCGGCGAGCAAGGCGTTCCGCCCCGGGGGCTGCGGCCGGCGGCCCGCCGGGATGCTGCGGGACATCGCCGACGGGGCGGCCGCGCTGCGCGCCCATCCGCAGGCGGTCCGGCTGGTCGGTGCGGACATCGTGTGCAGCCTGGTCTACGGGATGCAGACGGTGCTGCTCATCCTGGTCGCGCACCGGGCCGGGCTGGGCCTGCACGGCTACGGCTACCTGTTCGCCGGCATCGGGGCCGGCGGCCTGCTCGGCACCGCGCTGGCCAGCCGGGCCGCGCGCTGCCCGCACCCGCGCGCGGTGCTGCTGGCCGCGCTGGCCGCGGTCGGGCTGCCGATGCTGCTGCTGGGCTGGGTGCAGGCAGCCGGAGTGCACTGGCCGGTGCTGGCCATCGCCGCGGCGGGCGTCACCGGGGTGGGCGCGATCCTGGTCGAGATCATGACCGAGACCAGCCTGCAGCGCAGCCTGCCACCCGAGGTGTTCGGCCGGGCCTACGGCCTGGCCCTGCCCGCCTCGATCGCCGGGATCGCCCTCGGCTCGCTGGCCGCGCCGGTGCTGATCAGCCTGCTCGGTGGGACCGGTGCCCTGGTCGCCTGCGGCGCCGCGGCCACCGGCTACGGCCTGCTGCTGGCCGTCCCACGGGGCCGGCCTGGCCCGGCCCCGGCGGAGAGCGTGCTGGCCACCGTGGACGCCTGACCCTGGCCGGACCGATGGCGGCGGCCCCGGCGCGGGCCGCCGCTTCCGGACGGGCCGCGGTGGCCGGGGGGTGTGAAAGGCTTAACGCATGCCCGAGCGTTGGGAGTACGGCTCCCTGATGACCCTTGCGCTGGCCCCCGGCGAAGCGCAGTCCCCCGAGCACATGGTCGGCATCCTGATCACCGCGCTGCAAGCCCGGCTGGTCGCCGTGGTGGAGCTGGGCGCGCTGATCCCTGGCGAGCGGTACGCGGTGCTGAACGCGGTCGGCGAGGAAGGCTGGGTCATCACCGGCCCGGCGGTCCGCAACGACTTCAACCGGGGCGCGGCGGTCAGCCTGGACAGCATCCGGCTCGACCCGTGGATCGGGGAAGTGCTGGCCGGCAGCCCGGTCGGCAAGTGGGCTCGCGGCTACTTCGAGTACCCGCTGCGCCGCCCGGCCGCGGGCTGACCCGGCGGGCTGGCCCGGCGGGCTGGCCCGGCTGGCCGGCCACGGGCGGGGTCAGCGGCCGGTGACCGTGGTCACGAACCAGGCCGCCTGGGCCAGCGCGCTGTCCGCCGCGGCGATCACACCAGGCTGCAGCGCGAAGTCGTGCCACATGCCCGGCCACCGGGTGTAGCTGACGTCCACCCCGGCGTCCGCGGCCCTCGCGGCCAGCAGGCCCGCGTCCGGGGCGAGCAGCTCGTCGTCGCCCGCCTGGATCAGCAGCGGCGGCAGGCCGTGGTGCGCGGCGCGCAGCGGCGACACCGCCGGGTCGGGCCAGTTGGCCGGTTCGGTGTAGGCCCGGGCGCAGGCGTCCAGCCAGCCCGGGCTGAGCAGCACGTCCCGGCGGACCAGGTCCGGGCGGCCCCGCCGGTCCTGGCCGAGGTCGAGCCACGGCGACAGCAGGATGCACCCGGCTGGCCGCCCATCCGGTTCCGCCCCGCCGGCGTCCCGCCGGGCCAGCAACAGGGCCAGGGCCAGGCCGCCGCCGGCCGAGTCGCCGGACACCACGACGCTGGCCGGTCCCACCGGCCCCACGATGGCGTTAAGTACCTGGTGGGCGTCCTGCAGCGCGGCCGGATAGCGATGCCCGGGCGCCAGCCGGTACTCGGGCAGGATGACCTGGCAGCCGGCCCGCGCGCTGAGCCGCGCGGCCCAGCCGCGGGCCATGAGGGCCGAGCCCACGCAGTAGCCGCCGCCGTGGAAGTGCAGCACGGTCCGCTCCGGGCCGGCCTGCGGCGCGGTCACCACCTCGGCCGGCACGCCGCCGATGACCGTCCGCCGCACGGCCGTGCCGCGGGGCAGCGGCGAGGCCCGCATGGCCTGGTCCAGCCGCTGCCGCTGCACCGCCCAGGGCAGCTCCGGGTCCAGCACCCGCCGGAAGAGCTGGCGGATGGCCAGCCGGGCGACGGCGGGCGGCAGCCGCGCGCTCATCCGGCCGCGCGCTTCGGCATGACCCGGTAGCAGGCCAGGTCGAAGTGCCGGACGCGGCGCCGGTACCGGTACGTCTGGTCCGGCCAGTTGCTGGTGTTGCGGCCCGCGGCATCGGTGTACCAGCTCTGGCATCCGCTCTGCCAGACCGAGGTCCGGCTGGCCCGCACCACCCATTTATTGAACGCCAGCTGCACCTCGGGCCGTACGTCCAGCCAGTCGAGCCCGGCCGAGTCCAGCGCCCGCAGGGCGCCGAGCACGTACTGGATCTGGCCTTCCAGCATGTAGATGATCGAGTTGCCGCCGAGGTTGGTGTTCGGCCCGTACAGCATGAAGAAGTTCGGGAACCCGGACACCGTGATGCCGAGGTAGGCCTCGGCGCCGTCGCGCCATTCCGCCTGCAGCTGGCGGCCGTCCCGGCCGGTGACCGCCATCGGCGCCAGGAAGTCGTGGGAGTGGAACCCGGTGCCGTAGACAAGCACGTCAGCGGGGTGGGTGACGCCGCCGGCGGTGACCACCCCGCCGGGTGCGATGCGCTCGACCGGGTCGGTGATCAGCGCGACATTGGGCCGGTTCAGCGTGGGATACCAGTCGTCGGAGAACAGCACCCGCTTGCAGCCCAGCCGGTAGTCGGGGATGCACTTGGCCCGCAGCTCCGGGTCGCTGATCGCGCGGAGCTGGCGGCGCCACATCGCCATCGGGGCGGCCTGCAGC
>Ga0335083_10002774_pt1 | contig 23001 bp, 17 predicted proteins | sample Lox_Sample_42_FD_206716 | JGI IMG/M metagenome (GOLD analysis project Ga0335083, IMG submission 206716) | Soil microbial communities from Loxahatchee National Wildlife Refuge, Florida, United States - Lox_Sample_4.2 | ecosystem: Environmental > Terrestrial > Soil > Wetlands | place: USA...
GACCTCCTCGGTTGAGCTACCGGACCGGCTGGATCAGGAGGTTCCCGGGGAGATCGGCGAGCACCTGCTGCACGCGCTGCGCGAGGCACTGTCGAATGCCGCCCGGCACGGCCGGGCCACGCACGCTGACGTGACCGTTCTGGTGAACGGCAAGCTGGCCCTCGTCGTCCGCGACAATGGCGTCGGCATGAAGGACGCCACCCGCCGGAGTGGGCTGGCCAACCTGGCCGGGCGGGCCGAGCCCTACGGCGGCGCCCTTACCGTCGGGCCGGCCAGCGGTGGCGGCACCGAGCTTCGCTGGCAGGTGCCGCTGCCCGCGGCCTCCCCGGCATCTGGGTGACCGCGATCAGGCTCAGTGGGCTGACTGAGGTGGGTCCGTCTGGCTGTGATCCTCGAACACCCGGGCCGCGTACGCCGCGGCCTGGGTCCGGCGTTCCATGCCCAGCTTGGCGAACAGCGCCGACACGTAGTTCTTGACCGTTTTCTCGGCCAGGAACAGGCGCTCACCGATCTGCCGGTTGGTCAGCCCTTCGCCGATCAGCTCCAGGATTTTGCGTTCCTGCTCGGTCAGCCCGGCCAGCGGATCCTTGCGGGCGGTCTGGTCGCGCATCCGCCGCATCACCCGGCTGGCCGCCTCGGGGTCCAGCATCGACTCTCCCGACGCGACGGTGCGGACCGCGCCGACCAGGTCGGTGCCGCGGATCTGCTTGAGCACATACCCCGCGGCGCCCGCCATGATCGCGTCGAACAGCGCCTCATCGTTGCTGAACGAGGTCAGCATCAGGCAGGCCACGCTGGGCATCTTCGACCGGATCTCGCGGCACACGGTGACGCCGTCCCCGTCCGGCAGCCGCACATCCAGCACGGCCACGTCCGGCCGCAGCGCCGGGATCCGGGCCAGCGCGGCCGCGGCGGTGCCCGCCTCACCGACCACCACGATGCCCGGGTCGGCCTCCAGCAGGTCCTTCACGCCACGCCGGACGATCTCATGATCATCAAGCAGGAACACGCCGATCTTTCGCTGTGCCGGGGCTGGCTCGTCCATGGGCCGCTTCCTCTAAATCGTGTAGGCACTGCTAAACCTAGCCGCTGGCCACTCACCTGAGCTGGCGCAGGTACGGATCGCTGGGCTGAGCCGGCCGGAGATTGATTCGTGCGTCCACCACGTGGCTGCCGTCTGGCCGGGCGATGACCGGGTTGAGGTCGAGCTCGGCCACCTCTGGCAGGTCGTCAGCCAGCCGGGCTACCCGCTGGAGTAGCTCTTGCAGCGCGGCGATATCGGCAGGTGGGGCGCCCCGGTGCCCGAGCAGCAGCGGCGCCGCGTGAATGGAGCGGATCATGGCGGCGCTGTCGGTCTCGGTCAGCGGGGTCAGCCGGGCGGTCCGGTCGGCCAGCACGTCGGTGGCCACGCCCCCCAGGCCAAACACCACCAGCGGCCCGAACACGGGTTCGTGTACCACCCCGATGATGACTTCTGTGCCGCTGGTGATCATCGGCTGGACGAGGGCGGCGGACATCCGGTCGCCGAACCTGGCGGCCAGCGCGCGGTAGCCGGCCCGCACCTCGTTCTCGCTGTGCAGGTCGAGCTGGACCGCGCCGGCGTCGGTCTTGTGCACCAGGCCGGGCACGTCGGCCTTGAGTACCACCGGGCCACCTTGCTGGCTGGCCGCCTTGACCGCGCCCTGCTCAGTGGTCACCAGGTAGGTGGGCACCTGGTGGATCCCATAGCATTCGAGCAGGGTGCTGACCTGAGCTGGGGGCAGCCAGCCGCCGGCCGGAGAGTGTTCCAGGAAGCGGTGGATGAGCGCCCGGGCGTCGTCAGGCCGCAGGTCCGCGAATCCGGGGACCCGGCCCGGCGGCTGGGCCCGCCACGTGCCGTAGCGGGCCGCGTGACCCAGCGCGCGGGCGGCGCCCGTGGGGGACACGTACGCGGGCACCGGCCTGCGGCCTTCCACCTGGCTGGGCAGCAGGCGCACCGCATCCGCCTGGTCGAGCAGCACCAGAGCGGCCGGCTTGGCCAGATCGGCGGAGCACACCGCCGGCGTCAGGTCCGCGACCGCGGTGGGCACGGCCAGCGCCAGGATGGCGTCCACCCCATCGTCGGCTGCGATCAATTCCAGGCAGCGGCGGAAGTTGTCCGGGGCCACCGTCGCGGTGGTGTCGACCGGACCGGTGACCTCGGCGCCGGCCGGCAGCCAGCGGCGGATCTCCTGCTGCACCTGGGGCGCCAGCTGGGCGACGTGCAGGCCCGCGTCGGTGCAGGCGTCGGCGGCCAGCACCCCGGCGCCTCCGGCGTTGGATACGATCGCCACCCGGCCACCGGTGGGCACTGGCTGGCTGGCCAGCAGGGCCGCGGTCTCCAGCAGTTCCCCGACGTCCTGGGTGGCGATGATGCCGGCCTGCTCGAACAGCGCTTCCCGGGTGACCAGCGGGGTGGCCGCCGCCGCCGTGTGCGAGGCGGCCGCGCGCTGCCCGGCCGCCGAGCGCCCGGCGTGCACGGTGAGCACCGGCATGGTCGCGCCCACATGGCGGGCGGTCCGGCTGAACTTGCGTGGGTTGCCGAACGACTCGAGATACAGCACCGCCAGGGTGGTGGCCGGATCCTCCGCCCACCACATCAGCAGGTCGTTGCCGGACACGTCACACTTGTCGCCCAGGGACGCGAACGAGGACACCCCGATGCCCAGCCGGGACAGCTGGCGGCCCAGCGCGATGCCGACGCCGCCGGACTGCACGGCCAGGCCAGCCTGCCCCGGGACCGGGTGGCTGGCGCCGAACGTGGCGTCCAGGCCCAGGCCGGGCACGGCGATGCCGAAGCAGTTCGGGCCGATGAGCCGCATGCCGTGGCGGCGGCAGCAGGCCAGCAGGTCCGCCTTGGCCGGGGCGTCCAGGCCGGCCGTGATGACGACCAGCGACTTGACGCCGCGCTGGCCGCATTCCTCGGCCACCTTCAGGACCGCTTCTGGCCGGACCGCGACCACGGCCAGATCCACCGCGGGCGGCAGCGCGGCCGCTGAGGGCAGGCAGGGGATGCCTTCGAGTTCCTGGGCTAGCGGGTTGACCGGGTAGATCCGCCCGGTATAGCCGCCCGTGGCGATGTTGTGCAGGATGGCCCGGCCGACGCCTTGCGGGTTGCGGCTGGCGCCGATCACGGCCACGGACCCGGCCGCGAACAGATGCCGCAGGCTGGCCACGTCGGCGTGCTCTTCCCGGCTGGCCATCGCATCCAGGTAGGACTCCCAGCCTGCGTCCGCGGCGCTATCGGGCAAGTCGAAGGCCAGTTCGGCCAGGCCGTTGGCCCAGTTGCGCCGGGCCTGCAGACCCGCGTTCGCGAACACCTTCAGCATGGCGGAGTTCTCGGTCAGCACCTCGGCGGTGAAGGTCCGCACCCCCTGGTTACGGCCGGCTGCCACCAAGTGCTCGATCAGCAGCGTGCCCACCCCGCGGTGGTGGGCGTGGTCGGCCACGGCCACCGCGATCTCCGCGATGGTGGGCGGCTCGCAGCATTCGTAACTGGCCACGCCGACGAGTTCCCCGTCCAGCCAGGCCAGGCGGGTGTCGTGGTCGGCGGCCGGTTCCCGGCAGGCCCGCTGGGCCTGATCGTCTGCCGCGGCCGTGCTCATGCTGAAGAACCGCAAGTAGATGTTGTCCGGCGACATGGACCGGTACATCTGCCGCACGGCCACGAAATCAGCCGCGGTGGCCGCCCGGATCTCGATCGTGGCGCCGTCTGCGAGCAGTGCGTACACCCCGCCAGCAGGCTGAGCGGAATCCATCGTGCCTCCCAGAACTGGTCTGCTCACCAGCCTGCTGCCCGCGGCTGCCCCAGCCCAGGGACCAACGACCCGGCGGTATGGGCCGAAGGCCGTTGGCCGGCGCCCCGCGAAGCCAGGGATGCTGGCCAGGCAGGGTTCAGGAGAGGAGACCTCGATGCCGGTCCGCGTAGGAATCAACGGCTTCGGGCGCGTCGGACGGGCCTTCGTGCGGCGCACCCTGGAGCGAGACGACCTCGATGTCGTGGCGGTCAATGACTTGACCGATGCCCAGACGCTGGCGCACCTACTGGAGTTCGACTCCACCTACGGGCGGCTCGGCCAGGCAGTGGGCTACAGCGCTGACTCGCTCACCGTGGGCGGCCGGGACATCGCCGTACTGTCCGCCCGGGACCCGGCTGCCATCGACTGGGCCGGGCTGGGCGTCAGCCTGGTCATCGAGTCCACTGGGAAGTTCCGCGCCCGGGAGGACGCCGCGGCGCACCTCAAAGGCGGCGCACGGAAGGTGCTGATTTCGGCCCCCGGCAAGAACGCCGACCTCACCGTGGTCTTCGGGGTCAACGACACGGAGTATGACGCCGGGCGGCACGATGTGGTCTCGGCCGCCTCCTGCACGACCAACTGCGTCGTCCCCATGGTGAAGGTGCTGAACGATGCGTTTGGCCTGGTCACCGGGCTGATGACCACCGTGCACGCCTACACCGGCGACCAGATGCTGCTGGATGGCCCGCACAAGGACCTGCGCCGGGCCCGCAGCGCCGCGGTCAGCATCGTGCCCACCAGCACCGGCGCCGCCCGCGCCGCAGGCCTGGTCATCCCGGAACTGGCCGGGCGGCTGGACGGCGTGGCCGTCCGGGTGCCGGTCGAGGACGGCTCGCTCACCGACCTGACCGCCCTGCTGAGCCGCGATGTGACTGCGGCCGAAGTGAACACCGCCTTCCAGCGGGCAGCCGCGGGCGAGCTGGCCGGGATCCTGGACTACAGCACCGACCCGCTGGTCTCCCGGGACATCATCGGCCAGCCGGCATCGTGCGTGTTCGACTCCGGCCTGACCCAGGCGGCGGGCGGACTGGTGAAGGTGTTCGGCTGGTACGACAACGAATGGGGCTACACCTGCCGCCTGGTCGACCTGGCCGCCCTCATCGCTGCCCAGCTCTGAGTTCGGCCCGCACCGCGGCGACCGCCGTGGGCACGGCGGCGGCGACCGCCGCGGACAGCCCGGATCCCGCACCGGTATCGGCGGCTTCTATCCCGAACAGGACCAGCCGGCCGGGCTGGCGGTTCAGGGCCCGGCTGAGCTGGACCGCGTACGGGACCCCGAAGCCGTGCGAGCTGGCTGCGGGGCCGTCGGTGCCCAGTTCGGTGGTGGTCAGCCGGTGGACACGCCCCGGGCAGGGCGGCTCATGGCGGATGGCGTCCACCACGATGGCCAGGTCGGTGTCTTCCCAGGCGGCCAGCAAGGCGACGGGCTCTCCATCGGACATGACGACCCGGACGCCGGGCATCTGCAGTCGCTCGATCTCGCTGGCCACCGCGGGCCCGATTCCGTCGTCGCGCCGGTACGGATTCCCGATCGCGATGACCACCGCCCGCTGGCCGGTCATGCGCGGTTCACGGTGAGGGTGAGAAAGTGCGCGGCGCAGGAGATGCACGGGTCGTAGTTGCGGATCACCCGCTCGCATAGGCCGGTCAGGGCGTCGTCGCCGAGGCCCAGGTTGGCTTGCGCCACGCGGCGCAGGTCGTCCTCGATCGCGGCCTGGTTCTGCGAGGTCGGCGGAATGATCGTGGCCGCCTGGATCAGCCCGTCCGTGCCGAGGGTGTACCGGTGATACAGCAGCCCGCGCGGGGCCTCGCTGACGCCGTGCCCGGTCCCCGCCCGCGGTGTCACCTCCACGGCGGGACGGTCAGGTCGCTGATAGCTGCCGATGATGCGCAGTGCCTCTTCGACCGCGTAGACCACCTCGACGGCGCGGACCAGGACGCTGCGGAACGGGTTGCGGCACTCCGCGCCGAGGCCTGCGCCGGCGGCGGCCTCGCGGGCTACCGGGGTGAGGGCGCTGGAATTGAGCGAGTACCTGGCCAGCGGGCCGGCCAGGTAGCGGTGGCCGTCCAGGTGGGCATGCAGGGCGGTGGAATGCGGGACCTGCTCTTCGATCACGTGATCGGGAAACTCGCGGGCCGGGAACGACACACCACTGGCCGACCGCAAACCGCCGGTTTCGATCGGATAGCGGCCCGGATCGTAGGCGGATAGCAGGTCATGGCCGAGTTCCAGGTCGGGGAAATCGAACGAGGCGGCCCACTGCACCGTGCCCAGCGCGAGATCCAGGGCCCGGCGCAGCCGCTCGGCCAGCGGCGCCAGTTCGTTGCGTGTCGGTACCCGGTAGAACCCGCCGACCCGGACGTTGACCGGGTGGATGGCCCGGCCGCCCAGGAGTTCCAGGATCGCGTTGCCGGTCTTCTTCAGCTCCAGGCCGCGCTCGACGATGCCGCGATGGTCCTGGGCCAGCGTGATCGAATCCGGGTAGCCGAGGAAGTCGGGAGCGTGCAGGAAGTAGATGTGCAGCGCGTGGCTGGAGATCCATTCACCGCAGTACAGCAGCCGGCGCAGTTCGGCCAGCGGCTGGCCGAGCACGGCGCCGCAGGCCTGCTCGATCGCGTTGCACGCGCTGGTCTGGTAAGCGACCGGGCAGATCCCGCAGATCCGCGCGGTGATGTCCGGCGGCTCGGTGTAGGAGCGGTCGCGCAGGAAAGCCTCGAAGAACCGCGGTGGCTCATAAATGTTCAGCTCGGCTCGCTCGACCTGGCCGTCGCGCACCGTGAGCCGGAGGGCGCCCTCGCCCTCGACCCGGGACAGCCCGCTGACGGTGAGTTCCCTACTGCGGTGGCTCATCACGGTGCCCTTCCGCGAATTCCGGCGCGGCCGCATTGAACGTGGCGAAGACCCGGCCGATGGCCGGTTCGCTCATCCCGCACACCCGGAGCTGCCTGGCCAGCGCGGGCACGTTCGGCTGCGAGGTCGGCCCGAAGCAGCCGTAACAGCCCCGGGAGTGGGCCGGGCACAGCGCGCCACAGCCTGCGTGGGTCACCGGCCCGAGGCACGGCGTGCCGTCCGCGACCATCACACAGGTCAGGCCGCGCCGCTTGCACTCGGTACACACGCTGGTGTCTGGAATGTCCGGCTTGCGTCCCACCAGCAGAGCGGTGATCACCTCGAGCAGCTGCCTGCGGTCGATCGGGCAGCCGCGCAGCTCGAAGTCCACCGGCACATGCGCCGCCACCGGGGTCGAGGTGGCCAGGGTGTCGATGTACTCCGGGCTGGCATACACGGCGGCGGCGAACTCGGCCACGTCACCGAAATTGCGCAGCGCCTGGATCCCGCCCGCGGTTGCGCAGGCGCCGATGGTCACCAGCACCCGGGACTGCTCACGGATCTCCTGGATCCGCTGCGCGTCGCGCGCAGTGGTGACCGACCCCTCGACCAGGGAGATGTCGTACGGCCCCGGCTGCACCGCGGACGACGCTTCCAGGAAGTGAGCGATGGTCACCGCGCCGGCCACGGCGAGCAGTTCGTCCTCACAGTCGAGCAGGGTCAGCTGGCAGCCGTCGCACGAGGCCAGCTTCCATACCGCGAGAGTCGGCTTGGTCATCACAGTTCCCGGATGGTCAGCAGCGGGCCGGCCAGCGTGTAGCTGACCACTGGCCCGTCCCGGCAGACCAGGATGGGCCCGAACTGGCAGTGCCCGCACAGGCCGATCCCGCACTGCATGTTGCGTTCCAGCGAGACCCGGATGTCGCCGGCCGGGATCCCCTTGCGCAGCAGAACCTGGGCGGCGAACCGCAACATCGGTTCCGGGCCGCACAGGAACGCCGTGGTGCGCGCCGGGTCCACAGGAAGCCGGGCCAGCGGCTCGGTCACGAAGCCGACCTGGCCGTCCCAGCCCGCGGCGGGCTGGTCGATGGTCAGCTCAACCTCGATGTCGGCCCGCCGGGACCAGGCCGCGAGCTCACCGTGAAACAAGAACTCGGCCGGCGTGCGGGCCCCGGCGATCACGCAGACGCTGCGATAAGACCGGCGGTCGGCCAGAGCGCCCAGCACCACCGGCCGCAGCGGGGCCAGCCCCACCCCACCCGCCACGATCACCAGATCGCGACCGGTGGCCGAGGGCAGATCCCACGTCGTTCCGAAGGGGCCGCGGACGCCAAGTGGCGTGCCCAGCTGGGCGTTGTGCAGCGCGGTGCTCACCGCGCCGACGGCGCGGACAGTGTGCGTCAGCGTCCCGTCCTGGGTGGCTGGGTTGCCGCTGATGGAGATGGCGACCTCACCGACGCCGGGCACGGCGAGCATGGTGAACTGCCCTGGCTGGAACGGCGGCAGCGGGTCACGGGCTGGCTCTAGGCCCACCGTGACGCAGTCATGAGTTTCGGTCGTGCGGGCTGCCACCAGATACGGCACTGGCAGCATCGGCTCCGCGACCGGCGAGGCACTTTCAGCGCTGGCCATGCGGGCTCCGGTACAGGTCGAGCAGCCGGGCCCGGGTAGCTTGCAGGCGCTGCACGCACGCCTGGAACAAGCTGAGCGCCAGCGTGTAGCCGAACCGCGGATCCTGATCCGCGAGCGTGCGCAACAGCTCGGTGTCCAGCTCGGTGGCGGTCGTCGGCCGCAATGCGACCGCGCCGAAATGCCACTGATATGGCGGCAGCAGCCACGACCAGCCCAGCACGTCGCCACGCCCCAGCGTCTGGACCACGACCTGGCCGCGCCCGGGAACGAGCAGGTCCAGGGCCACGCATCCGTCGTGGATCAGCCAGCAGCCGCGGGCTGGGCTGCCCTCGAGGAACAGCCGCTCACCCGCCCCGAACCTCACCGGGCGGGCGGCGGAGGAGACGAGCTCAAGCTCCTCGGCTGAGAGGCTGGCGAAGATGGCGGACCCGGTCAGCTGCGCGGTGCGCTCAGTCATCCTCCCTCCTCGTGTCTGGTTCCCCGGCCAGGCCGGCCAGGTCGGCCAGGCGGCTCGCCTCCGCCGTGATGTCGATGCCGACCGGGCACCAGGCGATGCACCGGCCGCAGCCAACACACCCGGAACCACCGAACTGGTCATGCCAGGTGCCCAGCTTGTGGCTGAACCACTGCCGGTACCGGCTGGCGCCGGACTGCCGCACGCTGCCGCCATGGATGTACGAGAAATCCAGCTCGAAGCAGGACGCCCAGCGCTGCCATCGCTCGGCATGGTCCCCGGTCAGATCGCTGACGTCCTCGGTCGTAGTGCAGAAGCAGGTCGGGCACACCATCGTGCAGTTGGCGCAGGCCAGGCAGCGGCTCGCCACATCGGCCCAGTGCGGTGACTCACGGGAATCGCGGATCAGCGCGGGCAGGTCGACCGACGGCATCTCGCGGCCCATTCGCTGGGCAGCGTCGCTGACGTCGGCCCGCGCGGCTTGCGCGTCGGCGGCGGACGCGTCCCGGTGTGGCACGTCGGCCAGGATGCGGGCCCCTTCGGGAGTACCGGTCTCGGCCAGGAACCAGTGCCCGGAATCATCGATCCGTTCGGTGAGCGCGAGATCGTAGCCAGGCCCCGCGCCTGGCCCTGTTCCCATCGACGCGCAGAAACACACCCCGCCCGGTTCGGTGCAGTTCACCGCGATGATGAACAAGTTCTGACGGATACCTTCAAAAGAACCGTCGCGCTGCGGGCCGCCGCCGAGCACCCGGCCGAGGATCCCGGTCGCGGCCAGGTCGCAGCCCCGCACGCCCAGGAACGCGTAGCGAGGCGACGCGGACGTCGCCGGCCGGAACTCACCGTCCGGTCCGGCCGACCACAACTGCCGGCGCGGGGGATGCAGGAACTGCTTCCAGGATCCGGGTCCCGCGGAATGGGCGAACATGGCGTGGTCCTGGCGGGGCCGCAGCCGGTAATAGCCCGGCCCGGTTTCCACCCCAACGCCGGCCGGCAGCTGGGCCGCCGAGTCCAGTTCGTCCAGCACGATCGCGCTGTCCCGCACGGTCGGCCCGATGACCCGGTAGCCGTGGCCAGCGAGCACCGTCACCAGACGATCAAGACCGTCCAGGCCGAACACGGCCGGCCCGGCGTTCCCTGGTCCCGTCATGACTCATGCCTCCGCGGCCGGCACAGCAGTCTCACCACCCTGAACCCTTACCCAATCAGCGGCGGGCGCCTGGCGGCAGGGCCCACGTGCTGTGCGAGATGGGACCTTTGGCCCGACATTACGGCCGGAATCGCTGCCCGCAGTGGCGATGACGGGCAACGAAAGTCCCTTCTGAGCGGGAGGTTGGCCCCTACGCCGAAGGCGGCCCGCGGTCGATGCTGGACTGAGGGAGGAGGCCGTCGATGAGGACACATCGGGCGCGGCGCATGGGCCCGGCCGCCCGCGTGGCACGCGGGCTGTGGCCCGACCACAACCCGCTCCGGCGGTCCTCCGACCGGGCTGAGGCCGGGATGGTGGTCACGCTGATCATGGCCTTCCTGGCTGGTGCCCCACTGATTGCGCTGATCGCGTGGCACCTGACCCTCGGCGCCACCTTCACCACCATGGCGGCCCGGCATGTCGGCTGGCGCGAGGTCCCGGCCGTGCTGCTGATGGCCGCGCCCGATTCGGGCTACTTCGACACTCCGGCGACCGCCACCTGGACAGCGCCTGACGGAACGGTGCGTACCGGGACGGTGTATGTCAAGCCCGGCTCGCCCGCCGGGACGACGACCACGATCTGGGTCAGTGCTTCCGGGCGCCAGGAGAAGCCGCCCATGACCCCGGCCCAGGCGGCAGCGCAGGCGGGCCTCGTCGGGGGCTGCGCGGTGCCGGTCTGGGCGCTGATCTTGCTCGGCGCCGGCCTGGTGTGCCGTCACCTGATCGACACCCGCCGCATGGCCGCCTGGGACACGGATTTGCAGACTGCGCACCTCGGCGGCCCAGCCAGCACGAGTCCTTAGCACATCTGGATCATCTAACCGGTTGACCGCGGGCTCCGCTGCGCCGGCCCGGTCCTGGCCGGGTGACGGCTAGCACGCACATGTCATCGAGCTGGGGGTGGGCGGCGAGGGAAGCGATCAATTCGTCGCAGCAGCTGCCGAGCGGCGCGCCGGGCTGCCAGGTCTGCAATCGCTGCGCGACACGGGCGATGCCCTCGGTGAGATCCTCGCCGCGCCGCTCGATCAGCCCGTCGGTGTACATGAGCAGGATGTCGCCGACGTCGAAACTCGTCTGGCCCTCGGTGTACTGGGCACAGCCTTGGTCGCTGGGCAGGCACAGGGCTGGTCCCTCGGCGGGCGGGGGGATCTCGACGGTCCCGGTTTTGGCGCGGCGCATGAGGATCGGCGGATGGCCCGCGGTGGCGTAGGTGACCAGGGACATCTCCGGCTCGATGATCGCCGTCGCCACGGTGGCGAACTTCCCGCTGGTCGCCCAGTCGGTGACACGCGCCAGTTCGTCGAGGATGCCGGCCGGCCGGTAGCCAGCCAGCGCCAGCGTACGCCCGGCGTTCCGCAGCTGCGTCATGTCCTCGGCGGCGGTCAGGCCGTGGCCGACTACGTCGCCGGCCGACAGGTAGGCACGCTGGCCCGGCAGGGCCATCGCGTCGTACCAGTCCCCGCCGACCTGCTGGGCCGTTCCGGCCTGCCGGTAGCTGGCGCCGATCTCCAGACCGGGAATCACGGCCGCGGTGGTGGGCATGACCGCACGCTGCAGGACCGCGGCCAGGGCATGCTCATCGGCATAGACGCGGGCGCGGACCTGAGCCTGCGCGACCAGGTCGGCGACGGCGGAGACCACGGCGAGCTGCCCCGGCTCGAATCGCTGGGGCTGCCGCCACATCAGGCCGATCACGCCGACGGGGGCCGCGCCCACCCACAGCGGCCAGGTCAGCCAGCTCGATCCGTGCGCGACGACCGCCCGCGTACGCGGGCCCGGATAGAGCCGTTCATATTCGGCGGGTGTCCGGATGATCACTGGGCGGCCGGTCCGGGTGGCATCGGTCGCGGCCGCGGGAGTGTCCATCGGCAGGTCCGAGAACCGCTCGGGGATCTGCTCCACGTCGCCGGCCATGGTGTTCCATACCAGCCGCCGGCCGTCCGGGCTGACAACACCGAGGCACAGCGCGTCCGCGCCGCCCACGGCCGCGCAGACGCGGTCGGCTACGACTTCGCCGATCTCTTCGGGGGTCAGCGCCGCGGCCAGCATCCTGGTGAGCCCGGCCAGCGTCTCGACCCGAGCGTGCTCGCGCCGCTCGGCCTCCCGCAGCCGGGCCCGCTCCAGGGCACGGCTCGTGGTCTCGGCCATGCACTGCAGGTACTCACGTTCCACGGCGGTCGTCTCACGCAGCCCGGGCCACCACACGCCCAGGTAACCGAGGGCGCCGACCTCGGTGAGCAACGGCAGTGCGGCCGTGGACCCGATGCCAGCGTCGGGCGCCTTCGGGCAGGCCAGGTACACCGGACGGCGGTCGCGGACCGCGCACGGTCCCAGTGCGGCTGGATCGGTCATCCACTCCGCCGACATCAACGTCACCTGCGCGGCGGCATCGCCACCCGGCAGCGGCTCGAACCGGTGCCCGTCGGCGGTCAGCATGCTGATCACCACATGCGCCGCGTCCAGCCGGGCGCGGACCGCGGCGGATACCTGGTCGCCGACGGAATGGACCGTCGCGGCGTCAGCGAGCACCGCCCCCAGTTCGGCGGCCTCCCGCCGGGCCTCGGCCATCGCTTGCTCCAGCCGGGCGCTGTCCCGGTCCTGCACCGCTGACATCCGGCCCGCGACTTCCTGGGCCAGCACCCAGCCGACCAGGACGACCAGGGCGATGTACGCCTGCAACATGGCCACCGAAGCGGGGGGCGTCAGCCCCAGACGAGCGAACTCGCCGTACCCGGCGGCCGTCATATAGTTGGCCACCGCCGCGAACGCCGCGCCAGCAAGAACCACGCCCAGGTCCCGCAGCCGGAACGCCGCCCAGGCCAGGATCGGCAAGAACGGCAGGGTGGACAGCTCGCCGAAACGGAACGCCACGACCGAAAGACCGACCGCGAACAGGACCACCAGGATCAGTTCGAGCCAGCGCGCGGACACCAGCGCCCGCCGCTGGGCCCAGAGCAGCACCGGGCCACCGACCACCAGGACCGCGATTCCGTCCCCGGCCCACCACTGGAGTACCAGCCCCGGCCACCAGCCACCCTGGCTCGCCCAGCTCACGGTGGCCCCGATCAGCCCGCCAGCGAGCGGCCCGAGCACGGCGGCGCCCAGGACGAACCGGCCCAGCCCCAGCCGGGTCCCGAGGTCCGGCCGCCGTCCTCCGCACAACCAGCGGGTCAGCGACGCGCCGGTCACCGGCTCCACCACGTTGGCCAGCGCTGCTCCCAGCGCCACCGCGAGCGTCAGGTGATGCTGCAGATCGACACCGATCTCACTGACCGCGATCGCGGCCATCACCACCGGCCAGCGCCGCCTGGCTATCAGCAGCAAGGCCGCCACATCGACGCCAGCAGGCGGGTAACCGAACGCCAGGCCCGAGCTGAAGTGGTGCCACGACAACTCCGCGCCCACCACGTACGCCGCGGCGATCACGGCGAACAGGCCCGCAGTACGCCCCGTCGCTGACCGGATCCAGCGTTCCAGGGTGGCCAGGAACGTTATTGCCCCCGAGGGCGGCCACGTCGTGGCCAGCTGGACCTGCTGCCCGGCCGGTTCCGGCCAGAGCCGTCGCAATCCCGCCTCCCGCAGCCGCTAGCCCCGTCCGCGCCTGCGGAGGGTACGCCACGTCTGGGTCTTGTCGCCCTCATCCAGCCCGGCCTCACCCCGGGCCGCTGCTTCCACCTGCTCGGTCAGCTTCTCGGGGCTGCTGGCCGCGACCAGTGTTCCCTTGCCGCGGACGGCGACCCACACGCTTTCCAGAGGATCGAACAGGATGCCCCACAGGGGGAATTTGGCCCGGAGCTTACGCGTGTCATCAATTGCCCGGGTGTTGTCATCTGGCATGACATCCCCTTGATTGCTGAGCCGGCCGACTTTCCAGCTTAGGCCGGGGGAGCTGGCACCGATGGACAATAGCCAGATCAGGACGGGTTTGTCCAGTGCCGCGAACCTGCCCACGGCACCCGGGCGGCCTGGTGACCAGCCGCTATCCCCGCCCGGGGGCGCGGCCGGGAATTACGCGCTCTCGCGTACGCGTTAAGGTAGGCGGTAGCAAGAGCCGAGCTGGCCGTCCGAGGGCGGCTTCCGGGTGTTGTGGTTGTCAGCACACCCACCGGCGGTTCAGGCTTTGTGTAGCACGCCTGCCGGGGGGCCCTGCCTGCGTTGATCGTCGGAGATCCGCAGGCCGGCTCGGTGTACACCGCGCGCAGCCCTGCGCCCGGGACGTTTCACGTCCCGGCTGCGGGATTGTGCGGCATGCTGCCGTGGCCACCGTGCCCCGGTGATCAAGAGGAGAAGTCTGTGGCTCGACCAGGCCAGCGCCAGACGGGCGCTCGCCGTGGCGCCTCGCGGAAGCAGCGGCGCGTCCACCACCGTGATGATGTCGTCCCGGCGCTCACCCGAACCGTCCGTGAGGTGGAGGCGGCGGCCCGGCGCGGCCGGGTGACGCCTGCCGTGCGCACGAAGTTCCAGGCCGCCGCGCTGCTGCTGCGGGACGAGCGGGCCCGCGTCCAGGCGGCGGCCGTCAGCGACAGCCGCCGGGCCGAGCAGCTCAAGCGCCTGGACGGCGTCGCCACCGTCCTCGCGACGACCGCCGTCCAGGACGCTGGGCTGCTGGCGCTGCTCGCCGAGGACTCCGACGTCTCCGATGCGGCCCGATCGCTCAAGGGGCGGATGCTGCGGGACCTTGGTATCGAGGCGGCGCGAGAAGAGATCGCGCCTACGCCGGCCACGGCGCCTTCCACCAGTTCGGAGCGGGGGGTCGTGCCGCAGTCGGTGGTCTCCCGGCAGCTGGCGAACCCCTTTCTCGCTCCCGACTTCTCGGCTGCCGCGCAGCGCACCTCCCGTCCGCGCCGCCTGGCCGGCTGGGAGCTGCTCGGCCCGCTGCTCAGTTCCTTCGAGCGTGCCGGCGGGGGCGCGCCGGCGTGTATGGCGCTCCCGGCGCCGACGGCCCGGTTCACCCCAGCGGACCTGGAACTGATGCCGCACCAGGGACGGCTGGTGGCCGCGGCCGCTGCCGGTCACCGGACGTTCCTGCTGGCCGATGAGCCGGGTCTGGGCAAGACAGCCGAGGCGCTGCTCGCCGCGCAAGCGGCGGACGCCTACCCGTTGCTCGTCGTGGTGCCGAACGTCGTCAAGACCAACTGGGCCCGCGAGGCGGCCCGCTGGGTTCCGTACCGCCCGGCCACGGTGGTGCAGGGCGACGGCGAGGCTGTCGACGGCTTCGCCGATATCGTCGTGCTCAACTACGAGGTGCTCGACCGCCATATGGGCTGGCTCGGTGACTTCGGCTTCCGCGGCATGGTCGTGGACGAGGCGCACTTCATCAAGAACAAGGCCGCGCAGCGCTCGCAGAACGTCCTCGCGCTCGCCGACCGTATCCGGTCCCGTACGGACCGGCCCCTGCTGATGGCGCTGACCGGCACCCCGCTGATCAATGACATCGAGGACTTCCGGGCGATCTGGCAGTTCCTCGGCTGGATCGACGACAGCAAGCCCCTCGGCCAGCTCATGGACGCGCTGGAGGACACCGGCCTGACGCCCGCCGACCGGGGCTTCTACGCCGCGGCGCGCCAGTGCGTGATCGACCTGGGCATCGTGCGCCGGCGCAAGCTCGACGTGGCCGCCGACCTCCCCGCCCGCCGTATCGCCGACCTCCCCGTTGAGCTGGACGACCGGGTCGGCCGGTCGATCCGGGCGGCAGAACGGGACCTCGCTGACCGGATGGTGGCCCAGTACCGGACTGCGCTCGCGAACCGGCCGGCCGACGCCGGCGCCGGGGGCATCGACCATGACCTCGTCCGCCTGGTGGCCCGGTCGGAGCTGAAGGCGGCGGCCGCCGCAAAGTCCGGCGAGAACGTGTTCACCATGATGCGGCGCATCGGCCAGGCCAAGGCCGAACTGGCTGCGGACTACGCGGCTCAGCTGGCCCGCAGCGCCGGCAAGGTGGTCTTCTTCGCCAAGCACGTCGACGTGATGGACGCCGCCGAAGAGCTCTTCGCCCGGCAGGGGGTGCGCTTCTCGTCGATCCGTGGCGGCCAGACGCCCACGGCCCGGCAGGCGAACGTCGAAGCCTTCGTGAACGACCCGGACGTCGCGATCGCGGTGTGCTCGCTGACCGCGGCGGGCGTGGGCCTGAATCTGCAGGTCGCCTCGAACATCGTGCTGGCCGAGATGTCCTGGACCGACGCGGAGCAGGCCCAGGCCATCGACCGCACCCACCGCATCGGGCAGACCGAGCCGGTGACCGCGTGGCGCATCATCGCCGCGCAGACCATTGACGCCCGGATCGCCGGGCTGATCGACGGCAAGGCGGGGCTGGCCGCCCGGGCCCTGGACGGATCGGACCAGGAAGTCTCCTCGTCGGCCGACGTGCAGCTCGATGCGCTGACCGCATTGCTGACCGACGCGCTGCGGGCGTAGGTTCAGGGCTCCATCAGCTCCGGCGGCGGACGGCGGGCCGTGGACTGCGTGGTCCGGGCCACACCGAGCTGAAGCAGCATCTGCGGGATCCCGGGCAGCTTCAGGCGATGCTGGATCTCCGACCGGATCATGGCCGCCTCGAGTGGCTGAGAGTGCAGGCTGGCGAACACCCACTGGGTCGCGGCGTGCGTGAGCAGCCGGTGCAGCGCCTGGCCAGCATGCAGCCAGTCGGCACGGCCATCGGCTGGGGTGGTCAGCACCGCGGTGGCGGCGGGCGGCCCGCCGGCCGCCAGCAAACCGAGGCCGCGGCCGAGGTCGAAATCGCGCTGCCGCAGCCGGCCGCGCGGCCGCCCGGCCTCGGATCCCTGGGCCCCGGATCCCTGGGCCCCGAACGCTTGGGCCGGGACGCCGTCGCGGGCCGCAGCGCCGACCGCCCGGGTCCACCGCCGCACTTCAGCCCGCGCCACCGGGTCGAGATCCTGCCTGCGGCCGACCGCGCTCACGATGTCCGTGAGCTGCTGGTAGCTGAGCGTCTGGGCCACATGCACCAGCGTCGCACCTTCGGCCAGCGCGTCATGTTGCAGCGCTGGAAGCAGCCCCTTAGGTAGTGGCGTGGCCGCGAAGGGGCCACGGTGGGTGTGCCGGTGCGGCAGGGCTTCCAGCATCCGGCTCTCGGCCTCGCTGGCGGGCGTGGACCGGCGCAGCCGCACCCGGGCCAGCAGCCGGACCTGGGCTGGATCCGGCAATAGCTCGGTCACCGGCTGGTACCCCAGCGACCGGATCGCCAGCCGCAGCCCGAACAGCGCCGCGCCACAGCTGATCAGCATCTCCCGGCCGGCTGGGTCGACCCCGAGCTTGCGGCGCGGGTCGGCGTACAGTTCGATCACGTCCCGGGTGACCTTGAACCGCCACGGCTGCGTATTGTGCACCGATGGTGCCCGTGCCGCGGTCGCGATCAGGTAGCCGGCCTGGCCGGCCGGGATCGGCGTCTCCTGGTCAAGGGTGTCCTCGGTCATCGTTCTCACCTGCCCCAGTTCGTGCCAGCGTGACTCGGCTGGCCCCGGCCGGCCCAGGGCTGTTGGCGCTGTTACTGGGTGCCGAAAGCCCCGCATCACCGGTGGACCTTGGTCCCTGGCCTGCTGGGTTACGCCGGTGCGGGCCGGTGAGTATAGCGGCGAGCCCGTTCGGGGCGGCCAGCACGAACCAGTGGTCCCTGCCGGCCCTGGGCCCGCCGCCCAGCCCGGCATAGCCGTCAGGGCGGATGTCACGAGGCCTGGGACCTCGGAAGCGCGGTATAGCGCGGTATATGGTGTGGGCGTGGGGGATGGGGCACCGGTGACGCGGCCCCGCGTGCACGGCTTAACGCCCTCGTTAACGCGGTTCATCGGCCGGGCAGGCGCGGCCGACGACGTCGCTCGCCTGCTGGATGAGGGCCGGCTGGTGACGGTGACCGGGCCGGGCGGGGTGGGCAAGACGCGGCTGGCTGCCGAGGTGGCCGAGCGGGTGAGCGGCCGGTTCGCCGACGGCGTGTGGCTGGTGGAGCTGGCGGCGGTGCTCGACCCCACCCAGGTGCCGGCGGCCACCGCGGCGGTATTGGGAGTTCGGGAGCAGCCTGGCGTTGCGGTGACAGATGTGCTGGCCGGGCTGCTGGCCCGCCAGCAAATGCTGCTGGTGCTGGACAACTGCGAGCATCTGGCCGGGGCCGCGGCCGAGTTGTGCGCGGCGCTTCTGCCGGTTGCTGACGACGTGCGGATCCTGGCGACCAGCCGCGAGCCGCTCGGCGTGGCCGGCGAGGCCCGGTACCGGCTGCCGCCGCTGACGCTGCCCGCGCACGATGACCCGGACGGGATCTCACGCTCCGAGGCGGTGGCGCTGTTCGCCGACCGGGCCCGCCACGCCGACCGGCGGTTCAGCCTGGCCGGCGACTGCGCCCCGGCGGTGGCCCGGCTGGTGACCAGGCTGGACGGAATACCCCTGGCCATCGAGCTGGCCGCCGCGCGGGTCGAGGCGCTCGGCCTGGCCCAGTTGCTGGACCGGCTGGATGACCGGGCCGTCCTGCTGGCTCGCGCCGACCGGGCCCCGGGGGCCGGCCGGCACCGTTCCCTGGCCGCGACCGCCGACTGGAGCTACCAGCTGCTCAGTGACGCTGACCGGCGGGTGTTCCGGCAGGTTTCGGTGTTCCCGGCGCCGTTCACGCTGGAGGCCGCCGAGGCGGTCGCCGGACCGGACGCGGGCCCGGGCGTGCTGCGGCTGGTGGACTGTTCCCTGCTGGCGCCGCCCCGGGCCGGGCCCGACGGCCGGTCCCGTTATCTCATGCTGGAAACCCTGCGCGGTTATGGCCTCGGCCGGCTGGCGGAGGCTGGGGAAGGTGACCAGGCCAGCGAGGCGATGGCCCGCTATGCCGTCGGCATGACCGGGCAGGCCGCGGCCGGCCTGCAGGCTGCTGCTCCCGGCGAACTGGCCGCCGTCCGCTGGCTTGACGCCGAAGACGCCCTGACCCGGCACGCCCTGGCCTGGGCTCTGGACCACGACCAGGACGCCGCGCTGCGCCTGGCCTTGGGGTTGTATCTGTGGTGGCGGCTGCGTGGCCGCCTGCCGGACGGGGAGCCGCTGCTGCGGGCGGCCGCCGGCCATGCCGGGCCGGGCACCAGCGTGTGGGGCGAGGCGCAGTGCCGGCTGGGCCAGATGGCCATGAGCGCAGGCGATTTCACCACCGCGCTCGGTCACTTCACGGCGGTGTGTGACGCCGGAACAGACCAGCCGGTGCTGGCTGACGGCCTGGCCGGCCGCTGCGTCGCCCTGGCGAACCTCGGCCGGGCGGGCGAGGCCGTCGAGGACGGTCAGCGCTCTCTGGCCATGGCCAGAGAGCTGGGCTACCCGGCCGGCGAGGCGCTCGCGCTCACCAACCTGGCCATCGCCACCTATTACGTCGGGAACGTGAGCGACGCCGTGGGCTGGGCGCGGCAAACTCAGCGGATCGACCGTGAGCGCGTCCCCGCCGGGGTCGCCCGGGTGTGCGACAACATCCTGGCGCTGGTCCTGATCGCCGCCGGCGAGTTCGCCGCCGCCGGGCGCTGCTGCGCCACGGCGCTCGATAGCTGCCGGGAGGTGGGCGACCTGCAAACCCAGGCGGCACTGCTGACCTTGCTGGGGCACCTCGACCTGGACGCGGGCCGCCTGACGGACGCCGCGGCACACCTGCGGGAAGCCGCGCAGGTCGCGCTGCGGATCAGTGACGAGACCGAACTGCTCAACTGCATCGACAACTGCGGGCATCTGTGCGCCGCCACTGGGCGCTGGGCCGATGCCATCACCTTGTGGGCCGCGCTTGCCGCCTACACCGAGCAAGCCGGGCTGACCGATCCGCAGGACGACGCGCTCCGCCGCCGGGAGCCGCAGCGCGAGGCCGCCCGGGCCCTGGGACCGGGCCGGACCCGGGATGCCGAGCATCGCGGCACCGCGATGACCCTCACCACCGCCGCCGAATTCGCGGCCATGCTCACCACCGCCGATGCCGCGGCCGCCGAGGCGCCGGAGCCAGGTGCGCAGCTCAGCCGGCGCGAGCGGGAACTGGTCACCCTGGTCGCCCAGGGATGCACCGATGCTCAGATTGCCGCGCAGCTGTTCATCAGCATCCGTACCGTCCGCTCTCACCTGGACCGGATCCGGGACAAGACCGGGTGCCGCCGCCGCGCCGACCTGACCCGGCTGGCTCTGCGGGCCGATCTGGTCTAGCGGCGAAAAGGGGTAATCCGACCCCTGCCCGGTAGCTCTGCGGATCGGCGAGCCTGTCCAGCGACGGCACCCCCGGACGAACGGGGACAGGCCAGGGGAGGAGCATCCATGTCATCGTACGAGGACAAGATCAAGCAGCAGGCCCGGTCCTACCTGCAGCCCGGCGAGCAGGTTCTCGCCGCCATGATCGCGCGGGCCCGCGGTGCGTCGATGGCGAGCGCGGGAAACATCGCGGGGAACGCGATCGGCGGCAGGAAGGTCGTTCAGCAGCGGCGTGCCGCCGAGGGCGCCGGGCTGAAGCTGACCAGCCCGATGGCGCTGGTCATGACCGACCAGCGGCTGCTGGTGCTGAAGGTCAGCCCGATCATCGGCCTGGGCAAGGGCGCTGACGTGAAGGAACTCGTCAGCGACGTGCCGGTAGCGGCTGTCGACTCGATCCAGATCAAACGCCTGCTGGTCGGCAAGGTCGTGACGGTCACCGTCCGGGGCACGCCGGTCAAGCTGGAGGTCGGCGCCACCGGGGACGCCAAGGGTATGGCCGACGGGTTCGCGCGGGCCAAATCCGCTGCCTGAGCTGCCAGGTACAGGTAGAGGTTCTGGCTGCCGATCTGCGCGGCTCAGTGGCCATGGCCTGCGCCGTCCGGCGCCAGCTGGGGGAAGAAGTGGAAGGCGACGTCCCTGATGACTTCGACGATGAGCTGCGGCGTGAGTTCGGCGGACGGGTCGTCTAGCTGGGCTGGGAGCTTGACCCCCAGCTGCCTGGCGTGCTCGATCAGGCCGGGCGCGACGTCCTTGCCCAGGTAGCCGAGGGCCTGGCCCAGAGTCTGGTAGTCAATCGCCCAGGCCGGCAGGGGCTGGGCGGCGACGGTGGCCCAGGTCTGCGGGTCGCGCGGCGTGCCCCGGGTGAACACGTGGTCGAAGGTGCGTGCCGAGGCATCGCGCTGTGTGAACGGCGCGCCCAGGCCCCAGGCCTTGCGCAGCGTCGCGATCAGCGAAGTGTGCCGGTACTCCTCGTTGTACACCGACCCCGGCTCGACCCATGGCGACACGGCGATGGCCGGGACGCGGTAGCCGGAACGGTCGAATGTGAAGCCGAACTCGCCCGCCGGCGCGGCCGGATCGGGTGGTGGGACCGGACCCGGGGGCACGTGGTCGTAGGTTCCGCCGGGCTCGTCCCACCCGATCAGCAAGGTGGTGTTCCAGACGTTGGTGCCCGCCTCTGCGGTGGCGGACCGGTAGGCGCTGAACACCCGGGCCAGGAATGCCTCACCGCCCAGCATCGCCGACGGCGCGTCCAGTCCGATATCGACGTTGCCGCCGAAAAATGACCGGCCGAACGCTGGGTGGTAGTCGCCGTGACCCGCGATCATGTCCGGCTCGATCAGCGCGAAATCGGGCAGAGTCCCGGCTGCGGCGTCTTTCTCGAACTCGGAAAACCGCACGAAATGCGTGGCCAGCCGGTCCTTCAGCCGGGGATAGTGGATGACACCGGTGAACGACAGGCACATCGGCTCCATCACGTAGACCTTCCAGGTCCGGCCGTGCCGCTCCAGCCGCTCGAAGATCGTCTCCGCGTCGTTGCCGGTGAACCACTTCCTCACCGGGCTGTTCACGACCAGCCCCGACGACGTCGCCGCCGTCCAGAACGACCGGTTCATGAACGTCTGGGACGGCACCTCGGAAAACCAGTGGTCGAACACCCCGAACTCACGCGCGATGCCGCTCAGTACCGGCAGCTGCTGCGGGGTGTACCCGGTCATGATCTGGGCGTACTCCTCATAGGTTGGCTGCCGCCCGACTTCGCCGGTGAACGTGCTGATGTAGTCGGTGACGAACCCATCCATGGCCGGAACCGCGCCTGGCGGCGGCGCGTTCCACGGCGCTGTCACGCCCTCGCCGATCTTGAACCGGTTGTGGTCGTCGATCGCGCCGAATAGCTGGGTGTTGGTGTGGTACCACTCCTCACCCGAGTCCGGGTTAGGGGAGTCCATGTCGGTAGTGATGCCGTAGGGCACCACCTTGCGGTCGGCGCCGTGCTCCGCCCACCCGGGGATCGGATTGCTCAGGTCCTTCCCGATGACGCCCTCGAAGGCCTTGCCATCTCCCGGCCCGTAGAGGCGGCCCAGCACGTTGTCCAGGGACCGGTTCTCGAACAGCACCACCACCACGTGATCGAGCGCGTTGGCGCGGGTAGCTGAGCTGGGCATGCCAGCCTCCACTCGTCTGAGGGCACACCGGAAACCACCAGGGTCATCCCACCCCATGAGCGGCTGCCGCTACCTCCTCCTCAATGGGTGATGGGCCTTACCCGCGACATCGCCGCTGGGCGGGGGAGGGTCTTGGGCTGCGTACCTTGCTCCCGTAGCGTTGTCTCACTGGAACCGCACCAAAATGACACCGGGAGCAGCAATGACGCAGACCCCGCCTTATCAGGTAACCGACCCGGCGTCCGGCGAGGTGACCGAGAGTTTCCCCTTCGCCACGGACGCGGAGGTTGAGGAGGCACTCGCCGCCGCGACCGAGGCGTTCACGGCATGGAGGCTGCGCCCGGTCGCCGAGCGCGCCGCGGTCGTGAAGCGGATCGCCGAGCTGTTCACCGAGCGCGCCACCGACCTGGCCGCGCTGATCACCAAGGAGATGGGCAAGCGCCCCGCGCAGGCCGTCGGTGAGGCCGAGTTCTGCACCGACATCTTCGGCTACTACGCCGACAACGGCCCCGCGCTCATCGCGGACAAGCCGCTGCCCGGCCATGACACCGCGCGTGTCGAGTACCGGCCCGTCGGCCCGGTACTCGGCGTGATGCCGTGGAACTACCCGTATTACCAGGTGGCCAGGTTCGCCGCGCCCAACCTGATCGTCGGCAACACCGTCATACTCAAGCACGCGGAAAACTGCCCCACCTCGGCCCTGGCGATCGCGCAGATCATGAAGG
>Ga0335083_10002775_pt1 | contig 22999 bp, 18 predicted proteins | sample Lox_Sample_42_FD_206716 | JGI IMG/M metagenome (GOLD analysis project Ga0335083, IMG submission 206716) | Soil microbial communities from Loxahatchee National Wildlife Refuge, Florida, United States - Lox_Sample_4.2 | ecosystem: Environmental > Terrestrial > Soil > Wetlands | place: USA...
TCTAATACGCGGCCTTCCCATCCGGCGGCCAGGTAGCTCAGTTGGTAGAGCAGCGGATTGAAAATCCGCGTGTCGGTGGTTCGATTCCGCCCCTGGCCACCATCAGACCCGTGTCTGTTGCGGTCCCCCGTGCGAGCTCGCGCGACCGCGGACTCAGAACAGTGAGAGCAGTCTGTGGCCCTCGCTCGTGATCATCGCGGGAACCGGGCCCGGCGCGCCCGGCGGCTGGGCAGAGTAAACGACCGTATGGATGGCGCTGCCGTCGCGGCTCAGGACGAAGCGGGTCTTGATCACGGCGCCGCCCTCGCCGAGCGGCGGAAAATCGATCTCCATCTCTCCGGTGCAATTCGCGAACACCTGATACGTGCCCTGCTCGCCGGTGTTGAAGTGAGTCAAGGCATCGGCCTCACCCGGCACGGGCGAAGACCCGCCGCTCATGTCCGGATACTGCATGACGAAGTCAGTTTGCGTGAGCTTGCCGTAGCCATTGAAGTGAGCGATGGCTACGCCCTGGCGGGTGATCGCGGGCTTCCCCGGAGGAAGAATCTGGCCGGTGATCGTGAATGCGTAGTCGCCGTGGAGCAGCGCATTGGAGCAGAGGCCGCCATCCTGGGCCTGGGCCGCTGCACCGAAAGCCAGCGCAAGCACGGGGGCCGCGAGAAGTGGGCGCATTTGCCATATTTTCATGATGTTCTCCCAGGAATGCTCGAGTCACGACGCAGCGAAACGCTACGCCCCGAGGGTGGGGAAGTCCTGCATTCAGCCTGAAGGATTTCTGATTTTTCCCTGTCCGGAGCGAATACACTCTTCCCCGGAGCAGCGGGCGGGGACAGGCCGCAGATGGCCGCAGAGAAGCTCTATTTCGATCCCTTCGAGCTCGACAGCGAGAATTTCGAGCTGCGTCGAGCCGGTCAGCGCATCAAACTCGACCGCATACCGCTCGAGTTGCTGTGCCTGCTGGTGAAGAGGGCCGGCAGACTGGTCAGCCACGAGGATGCGATCCGGGCAATCTGGGGCCCCCACGTGGTGATCGAAGCCGACGCTGCCCTGTACACCGCCATCCGCAAGGTTCGCCGCGCCCTCGGCGATCAGCCGTCGAAGCCCCGCTGGATCGAGACCGTGCCGCGCAAGGGGTATCGCTTCCTCGCGCGCGCCGAGGCGCGATCCGCGCATACAGCGGCGCCCGCGAGCGCCGCTGCGCCCGGTCGCTCCGTGCTCGCCGTGCTGCCCCTGCAGAATCTCAGCGGCGACCCGCGGCGCAACTACTTCAGCGACGGACTCACGGAGCAGCTCATCGCCGAACTCGGACGCTGCTCGCCGCAGGAACTGGGCGTGATCGCGCGCACGTCGGTGCTGCGCTATGCGGGTACGCACAAGAGCATAGCCGAGATCGCAGCGGAGCTCGGCGCGGACTACCTGATCGAAGGCAGTGTCCGGCACGAGCGCGGTCGCGTGCGGATCACACTGCAACTCATCCGGGCAAGCGATCAGGTGCACATCTGGTCGGAAAGCTTCGATCGGCCGCGCGACCGGATACTGCAGGTTCAGGCCGAAATCGGTCAGACGGTCGCCGCGCAGATTCGCCTGAAGCTCGCGGTTCCATACACACCGGCCGCCGCCGTGGATCCGGACGTGTACGATCGATTCCTGCGCGGATCTCAGTTGCGCAATCAGCGCACAGGCCCGGCGATCCGTCGTGCCATCCAGCACTTCGAAGGTGCGCTGGCGGGCGACGGATGCTATGCGCCGGCCTGGGCCGGGCTGGCGATGTGCCATGCGACCCTCGCGATCACGAGCGATGCGCGTCCGCAGGATTCCTTCGGGGCGGCGCGCGAGTCCGCGCAGCGCGCGCTCGCGCTGAACAGTGCGCTGCCCGAGGCGCACGTGGCCTGCGGAGTCATCCAGTTCTGGTACGACTGGGACTGGCGCGGCGCCGAGCAGGCGTTTCGCCGGGCCGCGGCGCTCAACCCCAGCGACTCGAGCGCGCGCATGTTCCTGGCACACCTGCACTCCAATCTCGCCCGCCACGGCGAGGCGATCGCCGAGATTCGTGCGGCACGGCGCCTCGATCCGGTCTCAGCCATACTCAACACCCATGAGGGGCAATTTCTCTACAATGCCCGCCGCTACGACGAAGCGATGCTGCCGCTCGAGCGCGCACTGGAGCTGATGCCGCGGTTCTGGGTCGCACGCGTCGTGGCCGGCAAGCTCCTCGGAGTGTGCGGCCGGACGCGGCGCGCGCTCGGGGAATTCCTCAAAGCGCAGCGCTACTCGTTCGGCAACACGGAGGCCACAGCGCTGCGCGGCTACACCCTCGGCGCATCGGGCGATGGCGCCCGGGCCCGAGTCATCCTGCGATCGCTCGAGCGTCGATCTCAACGCCGGTATGTGCCCCCGGTGCATCGCGCCCTCGTGCATCTTGGGCTTGGCGAGCAGGCCCGCGCGCTCGAGGCCCTGCAGGAGGCTGTGCAGGAGCACGACGTACGGCTCACGTTTCTTGCGATCGAGCCGCGTTGGGACCCGCTGCGCGCGCATCACTCGTTCGATCTCATCCGCGAGCGCGTCGGCCTGCCGCCTCCGGCCTCCGCGTCCTGAGCGTGGCCGCACGCTAGCGCGTCGAGGTCGGCGTCAGTTGCAGGTAGCAGTTCTGGTCCTGGGTCATCGACACCACCACGGTCGTCGAATCCCCGCCGCAGCCGCCCGAGCCCGTCCAGGCCACATCCACGGCCGGACTCGACGGCGGGATTACCGTCAGTGCAACCGTCGTGCCGCTTGGAAACGCCGCTTCGAAGAGATCAGAGGTGCCGTCGCCGCTGACGTTGATTCCAGCCGGAGAGCTGACGATGCTGCCACCCCAGGTCGGATCGTTGTGCACGGTCAGGACGAAGTTGGCCGCCGGCGGCGGCGGCGGGCCGCTGCCCCCGGTGCCTGGGCCGCCCTCGCTGCCGAGAATGGGACAGCCGTCAAATACGAAGGCGTTGTCCACGAGGATGGTGCAGCCGTCCTGCCACTGAGGGCTCGTACCGCTGGCCGCGAAGAAGAACGGATCGCCGACGCCTCCGCTCGCACCTCCTTCGAATACCCCTCCCGTGGCACTGGCAAGCGTCAGTGTGCCGCTGGCGCCGACCGCGAAGGCGGAAAGCTGATTGTTGCCATCCATGACGTAGAGGAATTGCCCTTGCGGTTCGGCCACCACCGAGATCGGTCCGGCGTTCACAAAGCTGCTCGTCGCGGCGCCCGCGGCGAAGCCCAGGGCACCGTTGCCGGCGTCGATGCGGAAGACCTCGATGTTGTCGTTGGAGCTTGGAGGAACGAGTACCAGGCTTTGCAGGCCCAGGTAAAGAAAGCGACCCAGCGGATCCATGGCCAGAGATAGCGGCGCCTCACCGTTCGCCGTGCTGACGGTGGCGCTCCCCGTCAACGACATGACTCCCGTCGACTGATCGATGCTGTAACTGGCGAGCTGGCCGGTGCTGCCCTGCGACGTGAGACTGACGACGTATCCGAAGTGTCCACCCGGAGTGATGACCATGGCCCTGGGACTGTCGCCGGTTGGGGCGCTGCCGATGGGACCCACCAGCTCGCCGGTGAGGTGGTTGACCGCAAAGCTGTCGACGATGTCCGAATTCTGGTAAGTCACGTAAGCGAACTCACCCGAGGGGACGAAGGCGATCGCACTCGGCACCGCTGCACCACCCAGGGCGCCCGTGGTGACGGGTCCGGACAGAGCGCCGGTGGCGGCGTCGATCGAGAACACGCTGATGCTGGCGAGCGGCGGACCGGAACTGACGTCGTTCACGACGTACACGAACTTGCCGCTCGGGTGCACGACTGCGGAGACGGGATTGCCGTTGACGGACTTGGTGTCGCTTGGGCCCGAGATGGTTCCCGTGACCGCATCGAGCTGGTAGACGGAGAGGCTGTTCGGAGACACGTTAGCCGCCGTGCCCGTCCACTGGCGGGTGCCGTTCGTCACGTAAGCGAAACGGCGCGATGGGTGCACGGTGACGGAGATTGCGCCCGAGCCCACCGGAGCCGAGCTCGTCACCGCGGCCAGCGCTCCGGTACCTGCCGTGATGCGCAAGCTCGACACGCTGATCGTGCTGGTGCCACCGGCGCTCGAAGACGTGAGCGCGTACACCATGCGGGGCAATGTCGCGGCATAGCCCGGGATGACCCAGGAGAAGTTCGACACCTGCGCGGAGAGGTAACCGCCATCTACGGTCGTGGGAATCGGGGCAAATGCCCCGCCGACTTCGGCCTTGTAGATCGCCGGCGTGGCATCGGTGGGAATGCGGTCGGAATCGAAGGGTATGCGCACCGTGACCGGCTGCAGGAAGGCCGTGCCATGCGGCGTGAGCGCATACATGGCGCCGGACGTGTCGATACCCGTGGAGGGCAATGCCGGAGCGTTGCTGCTGTCGCGGGGGATTTCGACATCGACGTTGGCGGACAGCGCGCCCGCCGGCACCGTGACGCTCGCGCCGTAGAAGCCCGTGACGGTGCCGCCGCCGGGCCCGATGCCCGCAGCGGCGTTGACCGTCAGCGAGACGCTGGCCGTCGCGTCCGTGTAGTCGGCGCTGTCGGTGGGCGTGAAGGTGACCAAAAGCGTGTGAGTGCCTGAATCAAGGGTCGTACCCGCCGCCGGGCTGTACACGAACGAGCCGGCCACCGAAGCGGTGGCGTCGAGCTCCGCGTCGCCTAGCGCGGTGCCCGCGGCAATGGGCGCAGGTGTCGGCCAATTGATGACCGGTGTGGCCTTGTTGACGGTAAACGGGACGCTGGCCGTCGCCGAGTTGTAGTGCGCGGCGTCGGCGGGCGTAAACGCGACCGACAACGTCGTAGTCCCCGCCGCGAGCACCGTTCCGGCGGCGGGGGAGTAGACGAAGGAGCCCGGTACGGAGGCGGTGGCGTCGAGCTGCGTGCCGCTGAGGGCGGTTCCATAGGTGACTGCCGCTGGTGCGCTCCAGGTGACCGTGGGCGTGGCTTTCGATGTTTCGCCCTGCCCCGGGTCATGGCAGCCGCTGAGCGCCATGCCGAGCGACAAAACGGCAACGGCCCAGGTCCGAGGACCGACGTTCAGGGTGGATAGCGCCGTGGACCGCCTCATGATTCTGCCCCTCGCCGGTTGGTGTCGCGTCGCCCGTCGATGTAAGCCGGCCTTCAGCCACCACCGTGGCAGTGCTTGCTGTTCGCGAGCTGCAGCAGTCGCGCCATGCGCGGATTGTCGAGCATCTGCTGACCGGCGCCCGCGGCGAGGTTCGACGCCGAACCGACGACCTTCTGCTCGGTCGCTGCGCGTTCCTGCGCCATCTGCTCGCCCTCGCGCCGTCCCGCCTGCATCATGGCCTGCTGCGCCCGCATACCCGCCTGCGGATCCACGAGTCCGCCCGTCGCCATCTGCGTCGCGGTATCGGCGGCGGTCGCCGCAGCCACGGCCGCGTTGCCGGCGGCGTACTGTGCCGCGGCGGTCGTCTGCTGTTGGTTCAGCATCTGCTGCTCCTGCGCCATCGCGGCCTGCCCCTGGGCAACCTGACTGGCGTCGGGAGCGGCGTATTGCTGCTGTTTGAGCTCGGCCAGAATCTGATCGCAGCTCATCTGATCGTCGCCGGGATGTGCGGCCCCGGGGCTCGAAGCCGAGGCGTCATAGGCCATCTTTGCCTTCATCATCTGCTGGCAGGAATCGGCGGTGAAGGGCGAGTTCGGCTGGCTGGCGAGTGCCGCACAGTCGACACCGCCGGTATTGGCCGCGGCGGGCGGCGGCGTTGCGCCGGAGCTGTGGCGGCCGAGCAGGCCGCCGAGAAATCCGCTGCGCGTCGTCGAGCCGGTTGCGCCGCTCGACCCGGCCGAAGAGCCATCCGGCAGCGCGGCCCCGCCGCCCTGCGCTACGTGGACGATCGCGCCGGCGGCCTGCTGGGTGAGCGGTCCTACGACATCCTGGCCATCGGCGCCGGCCTGGGTCTGCAGGCTGTCGGACTTGATGGGCGTCGAATCCGACACGCGGAGCAGGCGGTAGTTCAGCGTGACGGTATCCCCGCGCTTGATGCTGGCCTGGGCCGCCATGCCGCTCTGCGCCAGCGCCTGCTGCTGCGCGGAGGCGGCGACGCCGCCAGCCGCCTGCTGCGCCGCCTCCTGTGCGGCCATGCTGGCGAGCGAGCCGCCACCTCCGTGCCCGGACAGTGCGCCGAGAGCCAGCGCGGGCGAGAGGGACGAGAGCTTGCTCAGGAACCCGCTACCGCTGCTCTTTTTCTGCAGCTGTGTGTAGAGCACCTGGGTACAGCCTTTCGCCCGGGCTTCGGCCTCGACCTGGTCCGGCGTGCTCGCGGAGAGCGCTACGACCTGTGCGCCGGAGCTTTGCAGGCGGCCGATGAGGCCTTGCTGCAAGGACGCGCTGAGGTCGGCACTCGCCTGCGGTGGGGCGACGCCGATGACGACGGCACCACTCGGGTCGGCGAGCGCCCCGGAGCCGAAGACCAGCGAGGCGAGCGCGACGCCGAGCCCGGCCTTTGCAAGACGAACGGCCTGCATGAGCTTCATAACGACCCCCTTCCGAGGAGACTCGGAAAACTGCCCACATCCCGATACGCGCACTCGGGGCAGAAATGGGCTCACCTGGTGCCGCGCGGCCGACTGGGTGAGCCGCTTCGCGTCGGGTGTGCGCGTTTCTCGAGGGGGAAACGCACGAGCCTCGAGCCATGAGATCGCTATACGACTACTGGAAGAGACGTCCGCTGGCTGCCGCCATCCTCGTTGCGGTGCTCCTTTGCGGACTGATGGCGATCAGGATGGAGGTCAGCGCCCTCAGGCAGAGGCAGCAAAGGCAACAAGCGCAGCAGGCGCTGCTGCGGATGGCGGAGGCGAACGGCTTTTCACCACTCGGCGGCGGTTGGAGGCCCGCTCGAGCCCCGGCGCTCGATCCGAAGGTCCTCGAGATCATGCAGCGCTACCACCTCGGACCGAAGGCGGCGAAGTACATCTCTCTCGCGAAAATGCAGCTGCTGGAGCAGACCGATACCTCGGTCCATGTGGTGATCACCTTTCCGGACAAATTGACAGTTGACGAAGCTGCGACGGTGGCGGCCGATCCGGACTACACGCCCGGGGCGTCGGACCTGGATCTGGCCGCAGGAACTGGCGCCAAGGTGCACGGCCCCAGAGTCACCCTTGCCAAGCGCTCCGATGGCCAAGGCTGGACCTACACTTTGCGCTATCACGTCCCGTACGGGAGTCTTCCCCCCGCGCTGTTGGAGAAAATCCGTCCCGGCTCCGGCCGCACAGCCAGCGTGAGCGATTTGTTCCTTGGTCTGATTCCAGAAGCGCGGGCCCAGGAGGCGCCGGCTCAGGGCAAGGAGCAGGCGGGCGAGGCGGCCATTTCGATCGTGGCGAACTTTCTTGCCGAAGCTTACAAGAACGTGGATTGGTCCAAGGTCACGTCCTACAGTCAGCTGGCGGAGGAATCGGAGGTTGAGGCCTTCGAGACGGAAGGTGTCAGGAGCCTGGGCGCGGATGTCCCGTTGTCCCTGATCGACGCCGGCGAGGATTACGTGCAGTTGAAAGGCTGGCTGAATCAGGTCAGCTCTGTGGAAGACTGCGCCAGGAACCCGACCAATGCACTCACCCAAAAGGCCAGCAACGACCCCAACTATCAACACGAGGTTATTGACCAGGTGAACGAAGCCTGGCGGGACGTGTTTTCGACATTGGTCCCGTCCCTCGCGAGTGACGCGGCAGGCTACCTCGGCCACTTCCTGCCCTTCGGAGTCGGTGCGGTGGCCGGTCTGGTGTTCAGTACTCAGGACGCGGCAGTGAGCGAGTACGCGAATGCGCGAATTGCGGACGCCACGAAGAACGTCGTGCCTTGCAGGTCGTTTGTCATGCTGCCGACCGACCTCCGCCCCATGCTCGCCACGGTCGAGTACAAGTTCAATGAGGGCAAGGGCCAGGGCGGGAGGAACGAGACACGTTCCGGCGAAGGCAAGGTCGACATGGAGATCATGAAGGGCGGTCTCTACGGCGAAGCTCCCGCCAAGCTGAGCATTGAAATCACCGAGCCGGGCAACCTGGCTGCCTGTCCCAGCCAGCAACACGTCCTCAAGGCCGGGGACGACGCTCACATCACCGCCACTGGCGGGACCGGTGTCACGAACGGCGTGATCGAGCTACGCATCAACGGTGACCTTAAGGTGCACGAAGAGGGCCCGGTCGGTGAGGAATATCACTGCGTGCACCAAACCCGTGATTACGTCCAATACTATGGGTATGTGTGCCGGTTCACGGACGTCGACTTCAAGCACGGCGGTACGTTCACAACCTTTGCCGGCCCGGACGGTCAAGACGGCCACGGCACCTGCCGCATCGACCTGGCGCGCAAGTAGCCGATCCGGGCGGCGCCCGCGGCGCCGCCCCGCACGCTGTTGGCATCAGCGCATGGCCTTCGAAAGCTTGATCGAGATGAGCTTCGACCGCAGCGTCTGAACGTACGGCAGGGAAGCGTACTGCGGCTGCGAGAGGATATTGAGCATTGCGTCGATCGTGTCCGCGCTGCCCTGGGCTTGCGCAATCGCCGAAGCCAGGGCTTCCGCTAACTCCATTCCGGCAGCGCCGTTGCGTTGCAAGGCCTGGATGAACTGCTCGGCATCCTGCGAGCCGACTCCGGCCTGTTGGAGGGCTTGCTGCAACGCCCCGTAGAGGCCGCTATCGTTTTGGAACGGTCCCACACCCTGTGTTGCGGAGTCCGCCGATACAGGGGACAGCGCGGGCATTAGCCCTGGCCTTGATAGACGCGGTCTTGCCGGCCCCCCCCCCGCCGCGTCACTCACCGGAGATCTCCGCGCTCCCGAGTACATAGGGTGGTGCGGTCATCTGCAGGAGGTTCTTGAGATCCGAGGCGGCGGGGGGCAGCTGCGCGACCTGATATGCGAAACCGCTCTGGCCCGCGGCATTGCTCAGGCGCAGCCAACAGCCGATGACGGCCGTTGGCTGTGCGATCACATGCCTGGTCGCCGGGTCCACAAGCCCATCGCGCTTCACGACGATCGTTATTGGCGCTGGCGCCGCGGCCGTGCCGGCGGCGGTCGCGGCCGCGACGGTGACCTGCTGCCCCAGATAGTGGGCAGGGTACTCGAGGAAGCTCTCGAACTCGACGCGCGCGGGGAGTCCGCTCAGCGCACTGAGCTTGCTCACTTCGGCATCCGCCGTGGTCTTGGTCACCGCCCGCGCCGAGCACACCCAGGCGCCCTGCACGGCCTGCGCGGAAATGCCCGATCGCGTTCCTTTGAGCGTCAGGGTGACCGGAAAGCTGCCGTCGGTGCTTCCTGCCGCCGGAGGTGTTCTTGGCAACGACACGGGTACGGGCGGAGTCGACTGCCCAAGGGCGGCAAACGAACCCAAAAGGGCCGCAGCGACCGCGAGCCCGCCCACAGATCCGCGCCGCGCAACGTCGGCAAGCGCCTCACTTGCCGTTCGCTGTCGTCCCCTCCTGTCAATCAAGCCCATGGCGCGCTCCCGCCCGTTCGCCGAGTGAATCCCGGCATGTGTGTACGCGCAGGGCGCTGCGCCCGGGGCTCACGCGCAACTGCGCGCGGCCATGGGCTTACCGCCTCTCGACGGACTGGCGCATGCCGCGCAGGAACGCCGTAGGCGGCGTGTATCCGGCATTGCCGTGCACGAGCCAATTGCCCGGCGTGCTGCGCGTATCAGGAGAGCGGGTTTCGATCGGCCGGAGGAGAGGCGAGAAAGGGCCATGGGAGAGTTGCCGGGAGAGTGCGCGGCTCAACGGCCGCCGGCGTGCGGCGCCGACATTCCGCGCGTGGACTACCCGATGAATGACGCGCTCGTTAGCTCGAGGTCGCGCTCATGGGCTCGCGGCGTGTCGGCGCTGCTCGTGCTCGCTCTTGTCGCGCCCGCCATTCCGGTGTCAGCCCAGGTCAAGGCGACGACGGGCTATACTCTTGCGCCGCAGTCGAGCTCGACTCCCACCGCGCTGCCGCTGCAGCTGCAGATCAACCTCAAGCTGAGTGCGCTGCACCCGGCGGCGACTCAGGGCGGCCTGCAGTGCGGCGCCGTGGCGCAGACGCGCGCCTGGGTCGATGCCCATCGCGCCCTGCTGACCGACTACGATGCGCTCTCCCGCTGGGTCCTCGCGGGCGCCCACTACGCTGGTCAGCAGGCCGCACTCAGCTTTGCGATCACCAACCGCTCGTATACCGGCACCCAGACCTTCACCACGACCCTGACGCCGCCGGCGCAAACCGATCCGGCCACCCATGCGCGCTTCGCGCCCGATCCCACCGTGTGGGTGGCCTGCTGGCTCATGCTCAATGGCCGGCCGGCCAGGTGGGATCAGGGCAGTGGACTCGAGGTCGTGAGCGCCACGAACTTCTCCACCGTCGCGGGTAGTCCGCTCGTCACGGCGACGGCAGATGCCAGCACCAGCGCCCCCATCAATCTCTCGGCCGCGCTCACCGTGAACGGAGCCTTCTTCTCCCCGGCAGCGGTCAACGTGACCATGAGCCTGTCCGCCGGCGCCGCTGCCGCGGGTGCTTCCACGACGCTCCCGACGGGAGTGAGGCCGCCCGGGGCGCCGACCGCGCAGGTCGCCGCGCTCGCATCCCCGCCTGCCGGCTCTGCGTCCGCCGTGACCAGCGCGAGTCTCAACACGTCCGCGAGGAGCGCGCTCGTCAACACCGCACAGCCGTCCGCCGCTGCCTCGGTGAGCACCAATCCCTCGACGCAAAGCGGCCCCATGAGCCCGCAGCCGATGACGCTGCAGGCGTCATTGAGCGCCACGGGGGGCTTTCTGGTGCCGGCGCCGCAGTCCGTGACGGCAAGCATGACGGCCAGCGGAGGATTCCTGGTGCCAGCGCCGCTTACGGTGTCGGGCTCGATGCAAGCGAGCGGGGCATTCCTCACGCCGGCACCGATCTCGATCAACCAGAGTTTCAGCGCCAGCGGCAACTTCCTGCCTCCGAGTCAGCAATAAAGGCTTCTGCCGACGGGATGGACCTATGACACGTAACTTTCGGTTGCTGGGATCGGGCATTCTCGGGCTCGCCTCGCTCACGGCCTCGGCGGGCCCTCCGGGCACCGTGCCACCACCTACGCCGGCGAGCGGTGCGACCGCGACCGTGCCGCTCGGCACGCGGCCAACCGTGGCTGCACCCTCCGGCGCTACGGCCACGGTATCGCAGCTGGCAGCGCCGCCGGACGGGAACCTGCACGTCAGCGTGAGCGTGAATGTCAACGTGAGCCTCAACCCCCTCGCGACGGGGGCCGCGCTGCTGTGCGTGGCATTGGTCGACGAGCACAACACGGTGACCGGTTGGGCGGTGAACATCAACTCCGGGTTCAGTCCCTCCGATACATCATTCCAGGCACTGTTCGTCCATACCGGCGGGATAGCGACGAACAGTGTTCAAGTGTGGAATCAGACTCTCTCTCTGCCACTTCGCGGTGGTATGTATCACGGTGTGCAGAGCGTCGCGTTCGTCGTCCCTGCCCAAGAGCTTCACGAGCACCACCGACCAAATATGCCACTTCATAACCCGGCGTTGCTCTTCACGTGTGCTCTGCAGGTAACCGGGCCCGGAATGTCCGGCCCGCCAGAGACGACGTTCGCGGTAGTGCAAATGGGCGGACCGCAGCTTGCGACCCCGGCCAACCTCGGCTGGGTCTCGGGCGGCACCAACGCGCCCGATGGCAGCGCCGTTATGTTCGCCGTGGCGCAGGACGTCATCCTCAAGCCATTGACTTAGAAGTGACCTCAATTTCAGCCGCGCAAGCCTCGCGCAGCCGACGGCCTGCCGCGCGATGCACCGCATGAGCTTCTGCGACATTGTTGTGCGCGTTACTCCTTGGCCACACGTCTCGAAGGGGGAGAAGTCGTGTCCTCGAGTTCGCAACCCGCCGGACGCTCCAAACATCGCCGGGCATCGATCGCTCCTGAGCTGTGGGTGCTCGGCTGGCTCGCGGCCTCGGCAGCTATTTCCCCGCTTGCAGCCGCCGCCACCTACATCGCGCCCCCGCCCCCGGAGTCTCAGGCGCTCGAGGGTCCCCCGGCTCCGGGCGATCACTACCGTGTGTTCCTTTCCAAGCGGCCCGCCGAGGAGGTCGCGGCTTTCTATGCGGCACGGCTCGGTGCGATGACTAACCTGACTCACACCGCGAACGAGCTGCAGAGTCCCGTGATCCTGAGCTATCAGCAGGTCGTCAACATCCTGCTGGCCGATCACGGCGATGTGATGCTCGCCGACGACCTGCGGGTGATCGTGCGCTGGAAGCCGCCCGCCAACGGCCAGCGCGAGTGCGCCGGTGAATTCCTCGGCGATCTCTACCCGATCGCCCAGGAGCAGCATCGCCAGGCCGAGTTCCACGACCTGTGCGAGCGCTACGGCTATCTGCAGAATGCCTACTTCCAGCGCGTGCCGGATCCGCAGCATCCCGGACACTGGATCGATGCCGACAAGTGGCTGCTCGCCGCGGCTCACCAGCGCCAGAACCGGCAGCCGGCGCAGGCGCTCGGGGCGGCCTCGGCCGAGACGGCGCAGCGCCTCACCCAGCTCGCACTCAGCGGGCATACCGCCGAGGCGAATGCGCTCGCCGCGCAGTTCCGCCAGCAGGCGACACAAACCACCGGGACCGTCACCGACTGGAACGCCTGGCTCGATGTGCTCAAGCGCGCCGACGCCGCGGCGTATCGGACCTGGGTCCTGATACCGACCCATCCGGGCGGCTGGGCGAGGAGATGACGGGATCAGCGAACGGCGCGCACTCCCGAATGGAGCTCGGCCCGCGTCGCCGGGACTGCCCGCATCAACGGGGGTTCATCGCGGTTTTCCCGAGCTGCGCAATCTCGGTCTCGCTGCGCGCCAGCCCTGCGATCGCCTGGTCGTAGCCCGCACGTTCCTGGGGAGAGAGCGTCACCGTCTTGAGCAGCCGCTCGTAGCGCGGCAGGCTCGATGCGAACCAGTCGTGCGCCGCCTTCCAGTGCCGCAGCCGAGCCCCGTGGTCGGAGCCGGCGGCAGCACCGGCACGCTGCGCTTCGATCCGGCCCATCCCCATCTCGCACGTCGCGAGCAGGTACTGCACTTCGAGCGTGTCGCCGTGCGCGGCGATCGCGTGCAGCGAGTCGAGTGTCTGCATGAACCGAGCCGCGGCCTCATCGACGCGCCCGCTGGCAAACAGCGCGCGCGCGAGGTGATGCGCGGCCCGCGCGGTATCGAGGCGCGCCTGCGAGTTGTTCGGGTCCACGGTCGTTTTTGCGAAGGCGTCCAGGGAGAGCTCGGATTCCCGAACCGCGGCTGCATAGTCGCTCCGTTCATACAGCTCCTGGCCGATGTTCACACGGTCGGCGCCGATCGCACGCCAGTGGCGCAAGGCGTGCGGCGGGTCGACGGCCAGCAGATGCTCATCGAGCTGCAGCGCCTTGCGCTCCAGCGACAGGGATTCCTCGATCGTCGCCGGCTGCACCCCGCGGCCGGTGACGACGATGCCGGCGTTGCCATATGAACCGGCGAGATCCTGCTCGTAGACGCGATTGTCGGGATAGCGGTGGTGCAGATCCTCCATGATGGAGATGGCGTGGTACCCGGCGGCGACCGCGGCCTCCGTCTGCCCCGCCCACAGCAGGTGGACGGCATGCCATCGGTAGGCGCTCGCGAGCTGGTCGCGCGCATCGGCATCGCCGGGATGTGCCGCCGCCAGCTGCTCGAGGATTCCGACCGCCTGCTGGGACTCCTGCGCGGCCGCCCGCGTGTCGCCGCTCAACGTGACGAACACCCGGCTGCGTTGCAGATGATCCATGGCGAGCAGGCTGTGCACTTGGGCGTCGCCGGGCCCGGCTGCAGCGAGTGCGGTGAGGAGCGCGATCGCTTTACCGTAGCTTTGCAGCGCGGCTTGCGGGTTGCCGGTGTTGGGATTGTTCGCCTGTCCCTGGATGGCCGCGACTTTCTCGTAGGCGCGCGCCAGCTCCAGCTGCAGGCTGCGATCGTCGCCTGCCTCGCGCGAGAGTGCGTCGAGGTACTCCAGTCCCGTCTTGACCAGCAGCGCACGCGCTGCAGTCGCTCCCGGCAAGTCGCGGATCGAGTCGTCCATCTGGAACATGAACGTATCGGCGAGCTTGCGTACGCTGGCAAAGTGACGCTCGGCACGAACGCGCTGTAGATTGGCGATGCGCGCCTCGCGCGCGGTCACCACGATTCCGGTCAGCAGCGCCGCCGCCACCGCCACCGCCGCCGCCACCTCCACCCGGTGACGGCGCAGGAACTTGCCGGCCCGGTACGCGAACTGATCATCGCGCGCGCTCACCGGCAGGCCAGTCAGGTAGCGGCGCACATCCTCGGAGAGCTGCTCGACCGAGCCGTAGCGCTTCTCGGGCTCCTTCCGCAGCGCTCTGAGCGTAATGTCATCGAGATCCCGGTCAGGCAAGGCACGCGCCTTGCCGGCGCCCGCGGGATGTGCCGCCGCCGCGCTCGGCTTCAAGGGCTCGGTCTCGCACACGTCCCGGATCGCATCGCGCGTCGAGCTGAGCGAGCTGCGGTAAGGACTGCGCCCGGTGAGCAGATGAAACAGCACCACCCCGAGCGAGTACACATCGGTCGCGGTCGTGATATGCAGGCCGAGGATCTGCTCGGGGCTGGAGAATGCCGGGGTGAGTGCGCGCATCGTCGTGCGCGTCGCGTCGTGCGTAACGCCGTCGGCGGGTGTCGGCTGCAGCAGCTTGGCGATGCCGAAGTCCAGCAGCTTGATCGTGCCTTCGCGGGTCACCAGGATGTTGCCGGGCTTGAGGTCGCGGTGCACGACGAGTCGCTGGTGCGCGTAGCTCACCGCGGCGCACACCTCGCGGAACAGGCGCAGCCGCTCGGCCACCGACAATGACTCGCTCTCACAGTACTGGTCGATGGGCGCGCCATCCACCAACTCCATGACCAGGTACGGCTCGCCCTCTGCCGTCACGCCGCCGTCGATCAGGCGCGCGATGTTGGGGTGTTCCAGCGTGGCCAGAATCTGCCGTTCCGTCTTGAAGCGCTGCAGGACGAACGCCGTGTCGTAGCCGACGCGCACCAGCTTGATCGCGACTTCTTTGTCGTACTGCGCGTCCGCGCGCCGCGCCCGCCAGACTTCGCCCATCCCACCCCGGCCGAGACACTCCACCAGCTCGTAGGCGCCGATGCGCCGCCCCTGCCACTGGTCCTCGGAGTCCTCGAGGGCGCTCAGCGGCAGATAGTCGCCCGCCGGCCGGTCGAGGATGGCGTCCGCGGTCGCGTGAGCGGAGAGCAGCGACACGACTTCGGCGCGCAGCTCGCCGTCATCGCCGCACGAACGTTCGAGATAGAGGCTGCGCGCCCCCGCATCGAGCGCGCTCGCGTGCGTAAACACATCCTTGACGCGTCGCCAGAGTTCGGGAGTCATGGACGCAGGCGTGCATCGAGCTCGCGCTGCAGCCACGCGCGTGCGACGGCCCACTCCCGCTTGACGGTGGCGACGGACACGCCCAGCACCTCCGCGGTGTCGCTGATGCTCAGTCCGCCGAAGAAGCGCAGCTCGACGACCTTTCCCTGTTGCGGATCCAGGGCCTCGAGGCGCTTGAGCGCGGCATCGATGGAGGCCAGATCCAGCCGCGGGTCGTCCGTCAGCGCCAGGGCATCGAGCGCCGGCCGCGACGCAGGATTATCGTCGTCGCCGACGGCGATTTCATCGAGGCTCAGGCGCTGCGCGTGGCCCCCGCGCTTTTGTGCCAGGCGCCGCCGTGCATGATCCACGAGGATGCGACGCATCATCTGCGAGGCGATGGCGAAGAACTGCGAGCGGCCTCCCTGCCAGTCGACCTGGTTCTGGTCGACGAGGCGCAGGAAGGCCTCATGAACGAGAGCGGTGCGCTGCAGGGTGTGGGCCTGGCGCTCACCGCGCAGGTGCCGCGCCGCCATCGCGCGCAGCTGCTCATACACCAGGGGCAAGAGCGAGGCCAACGCCGACTCGTTGCCGTCCCTCCATTCCAGCAGGAGCCGCGTGATGTCTCCGCCGCCGGGCTCAGACGCCACGGCCGCTCATCGCCGCAGATGCGGCGGGGGTGCGTGATGCGGTGCAATAATTGGCATGCATGGGTGCCGCTCGCTGGCGACCGACACGGATGTCCCACCCTACCACCAGTCGTCGGGTCCCTGAAGCAGCCCACTTTTTCGTGGAGCCGGGTCGGCTGTCTTGCGCGACGAGCGCCGGACGCCATCGGGTTCATACCCCTCCCATTTGCGCGATCCCTATTGTCAAAGCGCGTAAATCCGCGCTGATTCGGGCGCAAGGCGCATGGACCAGCCTCGAGAACGGTCGAAGCCCGTCATCCCGGGGTCGGCGGCGGTCGTAGATCACACACTCTTGGCGATCGATGGTGGGCAGGGCGCACACTGCGCGATCGTTCCTGCGGCATTGCGCCGCTGATCGAGGCTCATAGCGTGGTCCCGCAAACGAATCGAGAGGTGGGGGCGAGCGTGGCAACTGCCCGAATCTGGGTCGACGCGGATGCCTGTCCGAAAGTCGTCAAGGAAATCCTCTACCGGGCGGCGGAGCGCACCGGCATCACCGTGACGCTGGTCGCCAATCAGCCCCTCGCCATTCCGCGGGTGCCGAGTCTGCGCGTGCTGCAGGTGAGCGCCGGCTTCGACGTGGCGGACAACGAGATCGTCAAGCGTGTGGCACCGGGCGATCTGGTCGTCACGGCGGATGTCCCGCTCGCCGCGCAGATCATCGCGAAGGGTGGGCACGCGCTCAATCCGCGGGGTGAGCGGTACTCACCGGACACCATTCGCAGCGTGCTCAACATGCGCGACTTTATGGATACCATGCGCGCGAGCGGCCACGTCGGCGGAGGTCCGCCGGCGCTCACCCCGGCGGATCGCAAAGCCTTCGCGAGCCACCTCGATAAGTGGCTCGCCCAGTCCGCGAAACGGTGACGGCCGCGGATTGCACCCGCGCGCGCCTCTCACTGCCGGTCTCCGGGAATGGCACATGAAGAAGCTCAAACACGAAGCGGAATTGTTCAAGGCGGCCCTGCTCGCCGGCGTTCGCTACGCGCAAGCCCGCGGGGCCGTCGAGTTCGAGGCAGCCGACTCGGCGAGCGACAAGGCGCTATACGTCTATCGCTTGCTCGTACATGACAAGGTCATTGCACCGATGCCCGAAGACCAGGTCGGCGAGAAGACGATTCGGCATCGGCTCGCGGCCTGGTATGCGCATCAATTGCCCGACGGACATCCGCTGCTGGGATAGGGGTGGCTTCGGACCGGAAATCGATGATTCGCGCAGGGCAGGCTCTCGAGGCCGCCGCGGAAGCCTACGCGGCCAACGATCGGGCCAAAGCCGAGACACTCTGCCGCGCGGTTCTGCAGGCGCAACCGGACAGCTACGAGGCGCTCAATCTCCTCGGGATCATCAAGGCGCAGACGGGGGAGCTGCAGGAGGCCGCGGACCTGCTCCGGCGCGCCCTCGCGGCGCGGCCGCTGGATGCCGCCGCACACAGCAACTACGGCAATGTCCTCAGCGAGCTCGGCCGCTGGCAGGATGCGCTCGCTCTCTACGAGCGCGCGCTGCAGCTGGATCCACGATACCCGGAGGCACACGGCAATCGCGGCAGGGCGCTGAGCGCGCTCGGCGAGTTGCAACAGGCCTTGGCGAGCTACGATCGGCTGATCGGTCTGAGGCCCGACGACGCGGAAGCCCACTACAACCGCGGCGCGACGCTGCACAAGCTCGGCCGCGCCGAGGAGGCGCTGGAAAGCTATGCGCGGGCGCTGCGCCTGCGGCCCCGCTTTGCCGAGGCGTGCTACAACGCGGGGCTCGCACTGCACCGGCTGCAGCGTTTCGAGGAAGCGATCCGCAGCTACGATCGCGCGCTCGAGATCGCACCGGGCTTCGCCCAGGCAGCCAACAATCGCGGCACGTCGCTACAGGAGCTCGGGCGCCATGACGCAGCGCTGCTGAGCTATGCGCGCGCGTTGCGCGACGACCCGACGCTCGCCGACGCCTGCAACAATCAGGGCCACGCCCTGAGCGACCTCGATCGGCCCGAGGAAGCGCTGCGCAGTTACCAGCGGGCGCTGGAGCTCAATCCCGGGATCGACTGGCTGCGCGGCGCCTGGTTCCACACCAGGCTGCAGCTGTGCGACTGGGCCGGACTCGATGCGGCATTCCTCGGCATCACCGCCGGACTGGAAGCGGGCCACAAGGTGACACAGCCGTTCACCGTGCTGGCCTTCAGCGATCAGCTCACACTGCAGCGCCGTGCCGCCGAGATCTTCGCGCGCGAGAGCGAGCGGCTGGAGAGCCCGCTGCCGCCGCGGCCGGCAGGAAAGCGCGCCGACCGGATCCATATCGGCTACTACTCGGCCGACTTCTACAGTCACGCGACGACGCAGCTGATGGCGGGTCTGATCGACCGTCATGACCGTACGCGCTTCCTGGTGAGCGCATTCGCCTTCGGCCGGCATGCACCCGATCAGGTGACCCGGCGCCTCGAGCGTGCGTTCGACCGGTTCGTCGACGTGCGTTCCAGGTCCGATCGCGAGGTGGCGGAAGTCTCGCGCGAGCTGAACGTCGACATCGCGATCGACCTCAAGGGCTTCACGCGCGACTCCCGGCCGGGGATCTTTGCGCACCGGGCGGCGCCCCTGCAGGTGTCCTATCTCGGCTACCCGGGCACGATGGGCGCCCGCTACATCGATTACCTGATCGCCGATGCAACCGTGATTCCTGCCGAAGCACGCCAGGAATACACCGAGCAGGTGATCTACCTGCCGCACAGCTACCAGATCAACGATCGGGAAAGACCCGAGGTGCCGGCGCGCTTCTCGCGGGCGCAGCTCGCCCTGCCGCCCGCCGGCTTTGTCTTCTGCTGTCTCAACAGCTGCTACAAGATCAATGCGGCGACATTCTGCGGCTGGATGCGGATCCTCGGGGCCGTGCCCGGCAGCGTGCTGTGGCTGCTGACGGACAGCGCCGCCGCCGCCGCCAACCTGCGCCGCGAAGCCGGGCGTCAGGGGATCGGCCCCGAGCGCCTCGTGTTCGCCCCGCACCTGCCGCTCGCGGAGCACCTCGCCCGATATCGGGCTGCCGATCTCTTTCTCGACACCTTTCCATGCGGCGCCCATACGACGGCGAGCGATGCCCTGTGGTGCGGGTTGCCCGTCGTGACGCGCCTGGGCGCCTCCTTCGCTTCACGGGTGGCGGCGAGCCTGCTCCGCGCGCTCGACCTGCCGGAGCTCATCGCCGCCGGCGAGGAGGAGTACGAGCGGCTCGCGATCTCGCTCGCGACGGACGCGCCGCGGCTCGCCGGGATCAAGAGCCGCCTGGAGCACAGCCGCCTCACGGCGCCGCTGTTCGCCACCGCGCTCACCACGAAGCACCTCGAGGCCGCCTATCAGAGGATCTACGACCTGCACCATGCGGGCCTGCCGCCGCAGGATCTCAAGATCGCGGCGAGCTAACCCGCGCCGGTGACCCGCTCGAGACGCACCTCGTTGTACTTGTGCAGCTCGCGTACCTCGCTGACGGCGCCGGCGCGGCCGCGCACGAAGATCATGAGATGAATGCTGCCCTGCTGGTAGTACACCAGCGGGGCGAGCGGGATGAGGCGCGTCGCCGACTTGACGTCCGACCCGCCGAAGAGGGCGCCGTCACGCACGAATACCCGGTATCGCGAGGTGGCTCGCGCGTCGTAGCGGTACTCGCCGAGCAGCTCCCGCCAGCCGCCGGCGGCGGCGCTGGGAATGGGCTCGAGGTCCCGCGGCACCACCGTCACCTGCATGGCGACCATGGTCCAGCCGCCGCCCGAGCGCCGATAGGTGTCGGTCTCGACGTAGGTGGTCTTCAGCTGCTGGTCGAAGACGTTCTCGCGCTCATCGAGCCAGTAGTGCACCACGGCGGCTTCCGCGCCCAGCGCACGGACCGTGAGGTCGCGGACCCGGATGTCGCCGCTGAAGCCCGCGGGCAGGGGCTTGAGGTCCGCGAGGAATTTCGTCTTACCCATGACCACGCCATCCTCGGTCGTGATGAGGCAGTCCGGATCGAGCACCCGGTCCCAGACCGCCGGTGCGCCGTCGGTGATGGCATCGACGAGGGCCTGGGTCGTCGCGCGGAACCAGCGGGCGTCGTCCTCCTCGGCGGCCGCCGCGGAACCGGCGCAGCACAGCAGTGCGAGGCTGCTCACGAGGCATCGGAGTGCGGTCATGGGGCGTCTCCCGAAATTTCATGTCCGTGCCGGGACGGTGGCATGATCGCGGTGCCCCATGCTCGAATCAATCAGCCACATTGCGCTCGTCGTCAGGGACCCGGCCAGGACGGCCGCGCTGTTCAAGGAGCTGTTCGGGGCCCGGGTGCTCGAGCGCGAAGACGACGAGGGCCATCGCGAGACCTTGCTGCAGCTCGCGGGTATCCGGATCGTGCTGGTGGGCGCCCCGGTCGAACGCGCCCGGACCGGAGACCACATCGCCTTTCGCACCACGCCCGAGGTCCTCGAAGCGACCGTCGGGAAGCTCGAGGGGCTGGGACGCGAGTACATCCGGGCGCGTTCCGACCGCGCGCTGTACTTCTTCGATGACGACAACCACGTGTTCGAGCTCGACACCGAAGAGGCCGAGCCGGAGCCGGGCGGCTAGCGGTCAGCAACACGGCGGTGCGCGTTGCTCGAGAATTGCGGCGGCGCCGGTCCTGAATCCGGCACCGCCGCCGGGGGGCCGCAGCCTCAGTCGCGGTCGCGTAACCTTGTCTCGATCCAGCGGCCGATCTGCTCGTGCAGGACGGCGAGCGGCATGGGGCCGTCGTCGAGGACCGCGTCATGGAAGGCGCGGATGTCGAAGCGCGCCCCGAGCGAGCGCTCGGCGCGGTGCCGCTCGGCGAGGAACTGCAGCTCGCCGATCTTGTAGGCGAGCGCCTGCGCGGGCCAGGCGATGTAGCGCTGCGTCTCGCGCACCACGGAGGTCTCCGGGAGCGCGGTGTTCTCGCGCAGACAGCTCTCCGCCTGCTCCCGGCTCCAGCCCTTCCAGTGGATGCCGACGTCCATCTCGAGGCGGCAGGCGCGCCACATGTCGAAGGACAGCCGGCCGAAGCGCTCATAGGCGTTGCGGTACACGCCCATGTCCTCGCCGAGCTGCTCGGCGTAGAGCGCCCAGCCCTCGACGAAGGCCGTCGGCTCGTCCTTGCGGCGGAACGCCGGCAGGTCGGTGCGCTCCTGAGCGAGTGCGATCTGCAGGTGATGGCCCGGCACGCCCTCGTGCAGGATCCAAGCCGGCAGACCGAACAGCGGGCTCTGATAGGAGTGCGCGCCGACCACGACGGTGCCCGGCGCGCCGCGCGCGGGGTCGCCGGGATCGTAGCCGCTCGATGAGGCCTCGAGCTCCGGCGGCTTCACGCGTATCGTCCAGGTGAGCCGCGGCAGCCGGCCGAACCACTGCGGCAGCAGCCCGTCGATACGCTTGCCGATCTCGCTCGCCTTCTCGACGTAGGTCTCGAGATCGGGCGCGTAGAAGCGCTGGTCGGTGCGCAGCATGGCGATGAACTCGGGCAGCGAGCCGGTGAACCCGCTCGAGCGCATGGCGTCCTCCATCTCGCCGTGGATCCGCGCCACCTCGCGCTCGCCGAGCGCAAACACCTCATCGGGGGTCATCTGCGTGGTCGTCGAACGGCGTACCTCGAAGGCATACCAGGCACGGCCGTCGGGGAGCGTCGAGGCACCGAGCTGCGTACGGGCGTGCGGCAGGTAGTCGCGCTCGAAGAAGGCGACGAGCCGCGCCTGCGCGGGCTTGACCGACTGCTCGATCGCCGCCAGGCCCTCGGCGCGCAGCGCCGCCTGGCGCCCGGGGGGGATGGTCGCGGGCAGATGTGCGAGCGGCGCGAGCAACGGGCTCGCGGCGGCGGGTTGCGTGGCGGCGAGCTTGAGAATCGCGAGCACCGCGCTCGCCGTCGGCTGCGGCTGCACCGCCTGCGTGGCAATGCCGCGCCTGAGGTTGGCGATCTCGGCATCGAGATACGCCGGCAGCGTGCGCAGCCGCGCGATCCACGCGACCGCATCCGCGTCGCTGTGGATGACGGTGGTCTCGGCGGCGTAGTTGCCGGTGTTGAAGAAGCCGTCGCCGTTGTCGAAGGGCATGCGTGCCTCATCGAAGCGCGCCGCCTCGATGCGGATGCCGAGGCGCCACTCGAGGAGCCGGCGCGTCAGGGCCTCCTCGCTCCCTGCGGGCGAGGGCGGCAGCGCGGCGAGGCGTGCCGCGAGGGCCTGCAACGCGGCGGTGCGCCGCTCATCCGCCGCCGGGCTCACGTCGGGCCAGCCCGGGCCGTCCCGCGCATCGGTCTCGAGCTCGATGGCGGACTCGTCCGCGATCACCTGCCGCAGAGCCGCATCCCCGGCGGCGGCCGCCGCGCCCGCGAAGGGTGCGGCCGCCAGCAGGCCGCAAACCGTGAGTTTCCCGACGACGCGCATGGCGAGGACCCCCTCACACTTCCCGGCGGTCAGGGGGCGCGGCGCAGGCTGCAGGGGGGATTCGCCGGGTGCTCGGGTGGCATTTGCCTCGCAGAATACCCCGCCCGGGGAGGCAACGGCAGCCACGCTGCTCGTGTTGATCCCGGGGGCGAGGGCCGCGTAGCTTAGAGACGCGCGGCGGCGCGCCTGACCCTGGGCGCCGGTATCTGCCCGGAGGTGACTCGCGATGGCGAAGATTCCCGCGGGCGTCGGCCCGCAGTATCCGCACGTGGTCGTGCTGATCGGCGCCACCGGCGATCTGGCGCGGCGCCGGCTCCTGCCGGGGCTGTTCCATCTGTCGAGCGCCGGCTTCATTCCCGGTTACCGCATCGTCGGCGTGTCGCTCGATGAGATGACGGCGGACAGCTTCCGGGACTTCGTGCGCCAGGCGCTCAAGGAGCACGCGACCCGCAAGGTGACCGAGGAGGCCTGGAGCCGCTTCGCCGCCAACCTCGACTACGTTTCCCTGAGCGCCGGCGCCGGCGCGCTCAAGGCGGC
>Ga0335083_10002776_pt1 | contig 22978 bp, 26 predicted proteins | sample Lox_Sample_42_FD_206716 | JGI IMG/M metagenome (GOLD analysis project Ga0335083, IMG submission 206716) | Soil microbial communities from Loxahatchee National Wildlife Refuge, Florida, United States - Lox_Sample_4.2 | ecosystem: Environmental > Terrestrial > Soil > Wetlands | place: USA...
GCCTCGTCACCACGGAATCGGCTTGCGGTCGCGGAAGAATTGCCCCGTGGGCCCGCTCGACGGAAGCAGCGAGAGCCACACCGCCGTGTCCGCGCCCTCTTCCACCGAGCGCGGAGCCTCGTCGCCGCCCATGTCGGTGCGCACCCAGCCCGGGCTCATGGAGTTCACGAGAATGCCGGAGCCTGCGACTTCCGCCGCGAGCGTTCGCGTGAGCGCGTTCAGCGCCGCCTTGGAAACGCGGTACGCAGGGCTGCCCTCGCCCATGGTCTCGAGCTGGCCCAGGCCGCTCGAGACGTTCACGATTCGCCCGTAGCGCAGCCTCTGCATGAGGGGCACCACCTCGCGGCACATGCGCATGGCGCCGAACAGGTTCGTCTCGAGCGTCTCGCGCCAGATGGAGGTGGACGAATCGATCACCTTCGCCTGGGTCTCCTCGGGATAGACGCCCGCGTTGTTCACGAGCACGCTGGGCGCGCCGTGCTGCTTTTCCACGTAGTCGACGAAGCGGCGGACGTTCTTGGTGTCGTTCACGTCGAGCACGTGCGCATCGGCGTTTCCGTCGCCTTTGAGCGACGCGAGCGCCGCATCGCACTTGGCACGGTCGCGCGCGCCCACGACCACGAAGAGGTCGGCCTTGAGCAGTTGCCGCGCGATCTCGAGGCCGAGTCCGCGGTTGCCACCGGTCACGATGGCGATTTTCCTGGCGGGCATTGGGGGATTCCTTGGGATGCGTATCATAGCGGCATTACAGGGCGGAATCCCACCATGAACACTCCCGCGAACGACGATACTCAACGCGAGCTCGAGCAGCGGGCGCTTCGCAACGTCCGCGGCCTCGTGGACAAGATCGAGGACCAGGACGCGCTCGACAAGCGCGCCCAGAAGCGCTACCTGGTGGCGCTCGTCGCGGGCGCCGCGGTGCTCCTCGCGCTCCTCGCGGCCGGGCTCTGGATCTTCGGCACGCGCCAGGAGTCGCGCGTCATCGACACCTCCAAGGCGGGCGCGGCGCAGGAAAAGCGCTGATGCTCAGGATCTGGGGACGGATCTCGTCGATCAACGTGCAGAAGGTCGTCTGGTGCGCCGACGAGCTGGGCCTCGAGTACGAGCGCATCGACGCGGGCGGAGCCTTCGGGCTCACCAAGTCGCCCGAGTACCTCGCGATGAATCCCAACTCCTACGTGCCCACCATCGACGACGACGGCTTCATCCTCTACGAGTCCAACGCGATCGTGCGCTACCTCGCCGCGAAGCATTCGCGCGGCACGCTCTGGCCCGAGGACCTGAGGGCGCGCGCCGACGCGGACCGCTGGATGGAGTGGCTATCGACCACGCTGGTGCCCGCGATGCGCGACGCCTTCTGGCAGCTGATCCGCATCCCGGCCGGGCAGCGCGACACGGGCGCCGTCGAGAAATCGCGCGAGACCACCGAGCGGCTCATGGGAATCCTCGACGAGCATCTCGCGAAGAACCGCTACCTCGCCGCGCACGGTTTCAGCGCCGCCGACATCGTCACCGGTTGCGCCGCGCACCGCTGGTTCAACCTGCCCGTCGAACGCAAGCCGCGCCCCAACGTCGAGCGCTGGTACGCCGAGCTCAAGTCGCGGCCGGGGTCGCGGCAGGTGACTTCGCTCGCGCTTTCGTAGGGCGCGCCGCAAGCTTCTCGACAGCCGCCGCGGCCGAGACCGCGGCGACGGGCGCAATGAAGACCGCGAGCGCCGCGAGATGCTGCACCAGCGCCACCGCGAGCGTCGCCAGCGCCGCGAGCGCGACGGCGACGAGCGCGCCTCGCGGAAAATTCAATACGTACGCATGGATCTCGCGATCGATGCGATACGAGGCGAACGCGTAGAGCGCGATCCCCACCGTGAAAGCCACCAGGCCCGTCGCGGCGAACTTGCCGAACGTGTCGTCGATGTCTGCTCCCGCGATGACCGCGCCCCACACCGCGAGCGCCACGACGAGAACGCGGCCCGATTCCTGTTCGATCCCGTGATTGGTTTCAGCTATATTACGAACGTTCGTGCTATTCATGGAGGCGGCGGGAGAGGACATGGAAACGCTCCTTCCAGGAAGCTAGCGGCGGTGGGTTTCGATGAGGCGCTCGAACGCGGCGCGCGCGAGCTTGACGGCTTCGTCCGAACCGATGAGCAGGTCGGCCCGGTAGAAGCCGAGGACGATCGACATGAATTCGAATGCGACGAGCGTGGCGTTGGTGTCGGCCTTCAATTCGCCCGTCTCGATGGCCATCTGCACGGCCTTGGCGAGCTCGCGCCCCACCTGCTTCTGCCGCTCGATCACGGCGTCGCGCATGGGACCGGGCTTGTGGTCGTACTCGCGGCTCGCCGCGTCCAGGGGGCAGCCGCCCGCGAGGCTCGCCCGCTTGGGCCAGGTGAGCCAGCCTTCGAAGAGCGCCTTCACGCGCTTCAATCCGCGGGGCGCCTTGAGCGCCGGCATGAAGACCTGCTCGGTGAACTGGCGCGCGGCTTCATCCATCGCCGCCAGCTGCAGCTCCAATTTCGAGCCGAAGTGCGCGAACAGCCCGCTCTTGGACATCCCCGTCTTCTCGGCGAGCGAGCCGATCGTGAGCGATTCGAAACCCGCCGCGCTCGCCTGCTGTACCGCGGCGGCGAGGATCTGGGCACGCGTCTCCTCCCCTTTGGTGGAGGGGCGCAGGGCGGTGGCGGCGGCTGGATTCATGGGCACAGAATAGAACGACCGTTCGTGCCTTGTCAAGCCCCCCCGAAAACCGGGGTCAGACCCCGGTTTTCCGATCAAAACCGGGGTCTGACCCCGGTTTGGACCATGATCCTCTGGAAGGTCACGAGCATCCCGGCGGTCGCTCCCCAGATGAAGCGCTCGCCGTAGGGCATCGCCCAGTAGCGGCGCATGCGGCCCTTGTAGAAGGCGCTCTCGTAGCGGTGGTTGGCGGCGTCGAGGAGGAAGGAAAGCGGCACCTCGAAGACGTCGGCCACCTCGTGCGGATCGGGCCGATACGTGATCGGCGGCTCGGCCCAGCCCACCACCGGCGTCACGCGATATCCGGTGGATGTGTGGTACTCGGGAAGGCGCCCCAGCACTTCGACGCGATGCGACGGCAGCCCGATCTCCTCTTCCGCTTCGCGGAGCGCCGTGCGCTCGGGAGAGTCGTCGCGTTCGTCGCTGCGCCCGCCCGGAAAGCTGATCTGCCCCGCGTGATCGGCGAGATGCGCCGTGCGCTGCGTGAACACGACCGTGGGATTGCCGGGATGATCGACCACGAGCAGCAACACCGCGGCCGGCTTCACGTCCGTGCGCGAAAGCAGGTGCTGGCGCTCGAGGTCGTCGCTCGTCAGGAGGTCTTCCAGCGGCGGGCTCGCGGAGAGGCGTGTGACGATGTCGGCGCGGCTCGGGGTGAGCGCGCCGGGTGCGGCGATCGAGCTCATCGACGAAATTATAAGAGGATATGATGTCGGCGCGATGATCCTGTACGACTACTTCCGCTCCTCCGCCGCCTACCGGCTTCGCATCGCGTTGAACCTCAAGGGCCTGGAAGCCGAGCGCCGCTTCGTGCACCTGCGCAAGGGCGAGCAGCGTGATCCCGGTTACCTCGAGATCAATCCCCAGGGCCTGGTCCCCACGCTGATCATCGGCGACCTGGTGCTCACGCAATCGCTCGCGATCATGGAGTACCTGGACGAGACGCATCCCGAGCCGCCGCTGCTGCCGTCCAATACCGAGGACCGCGCGTGGGTGCGCTCGATCGCGCAGACGATCGCATGCGACATCCATCCGATCGACAACACGCGCGTGATGCAGTATCTCGAGAAGAGGTTGCAGGTCGATGAAGCGAAGCGCAACGACTGGTACGGGCACTGGATCCGCCTGGGCTTCGAGGCGATCGAATCGCGCCTCCGAGCGCGCCCGAAAAGCCCGTTCGCATTCGGCGACAGGCCCGGGCTCGCGGACGTCTGCATCGTTCCGCAAGTCGCCAACGCGGGGCGCGTGAAGCTTCCCATGGGCCCGTATCCGCGCATCGCCGCCATCAACGCGGCTTGCCTCGAGCACCCGGCCTTCGCGGCCGCGCACCCCAGCCGCCAGCCCGACGCCGAGTAGCCAGCGCGCATCCGCCGGGAACTTTCCGGGCGTCTCACGGCAATACGGGTTGAACGACGACTCTTATGGCCATGCCTCCGGAAAACCTCCAGCCCGAGCTGGAACTCGTGCGGCGCATGAAAGGCGGTGACGAATCCGCCTTCGCGCACCTGTACCGGCGCCATCGCGACGCGGTGTTCCGCCTCGCGCTGATGTATTCCGGATCGCCTGCCGCCGCCGCCGACGTGACCCAGGACGCCTTCATCCATTTCATCGCCCATCCGGCGCAGTACGACGCCACGCGCGGAACGCTCGCCGCGTGGCTTTGCGGCATCGCGCGAAACCTCGCGAGGAAAGCGGCCGGATGGCGCGAGGACGCGACCGATCCCGCGGACCTCGCCGACGACACAGCGCCGCACGAATCGCACGTCGAGCACGACACGCCGCTCGAGCGCGTGCTGCGCGGCGAGGCCGCCGAGCACGTGCGGCGCGCCATCGCATCGCTCGCTCCCCACTATCGCGATGTCCTCATCCTGTGCGAGCTCTCGGAGCTCTCGTATGCCGAAGCGGCCCAGGTGTGCGGCATCGACATCGGCACCGTTCGCTCGCGCCTGTCGCGGGCGCGCGAGCGCCTCGCGCAACGCCTGGCGCCGTATCGCGAGGGCGCCAAGGAGGCCGTGACATGAACACCGACGCCGTTCTCGACCTCGAGCTGGACCACCTGCGCCGCGAGCTCGACGCGATCCGCGCGCCCGATGCGCTGGAAGGCGCGCTCGTGGCGAAGTTCCGCGAATCGCGCGCGGCCGCGAGGCCGCGCCTGTGGTGGATGCCGCCGCTCGCCCTCGCCGCCACAATCGCCATCGCGAGCTGGATCGTGCGCGGGCCCGTGCCCGGCAACGAGGGGCTGGTCTCGCTCGCCCCCCATGCCATCGACAGCGATCCGCCGTTCGTGGCGCTGCGCCCGCTCGACCAGATCGCCAAGGCAGGAGGCGCGCGCGTGGTGACCACCGAATTCCCGCGCGCGCTCCTCGCCGACTGGGGACTGCCCGTCTCCCCGGAACGCGCCGCCGAGCCGGTGCGCGCGCAAATGCTCTATTCGGCCAACGGCGAGCCCCTCGCCGTGCGCCTGCTCGATTGACGACGAAAGGAAACGGCATGAAGACACTGCGCTCCCTCGCCGCCCTCGCCGCGGCCTCGATCCTGCCCGCATGGGCCGGCCCCTCGTTCGAATACGCGTACACGCTCGACACGGACGACCTGCTCGCCGACTCCCAGCCCGCGCCGCGCGCGCCGCGCGACGCCGAGCAGTGGCGCGAATACGGCGAGCGCATGCGCGAATGGGCCGAGCAATATTCCGCCGACCTGCAGGGCTCGCTCGCGATCACGTTCTCCGACCGCGTGGGCCGCGGCAAGGTCGTCAAGGGCGCGCCCTACAGCGCCGACGTCGTGAGCGAGGCCAACAAGACCCTCGCCGACGGCAACGTGATCACGCACAAGAAGGTGAACAAGGTCTATCGGGACAGCGAAGGGCGCACGCGCCAGGAGACTTACCGCGAAGGGGCGCTCAGGTCCGTGTACATCTCCGATCCCGTCGCGGGCGTGAGCTACACGCTCCTGCCGGGGAACAAGGTCGCGGTGAAGGTGGCTCGGGGGCCCACGCCGCGCGCCGAGGTCGCCCCGGGCGAGATCCGCGTCGATCGCGACAAGAGAGTCATCGTCGTGGACAACGACGGGGAACCGGGCGCACATGAAGAGGTGCGCGTTCGCGTGATCGGCAACGACGAGGACCTGCCCGCGCCGCCTGTGCCGCCGGTTCCCCCGGTGCCGCCCATCCCTCCGATTCCCGACATCGACTTCCTTCCGCAGGTCGCTCCGCTGCCCGGCATGCCGTCGATGCATTTCGAAAGCACCGCGCACCTCGGCAAGGGCGTGACCACGAAGCTCGCCGCGAAGGAGTTCGACGGCGTGAAGGCCGAAGGCACGCAGACCACGTGGACGATCCCCGCGGGACAGATCGGCAATCGCGGGCCCATCAACATCACGCGCGAGACGTGGACCTCGCCCGAGCTGCAGGTGACGCTCTATTCGCGCTACAACGATCCGCGCACCGGCGAGTCGCTCTACCGCCTCGCGTCGATCAAGCGCGCCGACCCCTCGCCGGATCTCTTCAAGGTCCCCGAGGGCTACGTGGTGAAGAATCGCCACTCGACACCGATGCCCGCGCCGCCCGCGCCGCCCGCGCCCGGCGCGCCGGCCCCCGCACCCACGCCGCCTGCCCGCGGCTAGCGGCGCGCGAATATAATCGGCCTTTCCATCGAGAAGGGACGGCCATGGGCAAGGGCGACAAGCGCAGCTTCAAGGGCAAGGTCTTCCGCCACAGCTACGGCAAGACCCGCCCGCGCAAGAAGAAGCCCACGACGGCCGCGCCGAAGAAGAAATAGCGCACGTCTAGAAGCGCGATCCCGGTTCCCTCAGGAACTCCATCTCTTCCGGCGTGCTCGCGCGGCCGAGGATGGCGTTGCGATGCGGGAAGCGGCCGAAGCGCCGCACCACCGCCTCGTGCTTCTCGGCCCACTGCGTTAGGCCCTTCGTCTCCGGGAACGCCTCGATCGATCGCATGCGGTCGATCGCGTAGCGCTGGTCGTCGATGTCCTCGCTGTGCTCGAACGGCAGGTAGAGGAACATGCGCTCGACCGGCAGGAGCTTCCCCTCGTCGCCGCGCGCGATCGCCTCGCGCACGCATTCGCGCGCGTAAGGATCCTGCGCGAAGGCCCTCGCGTCGTCGCGGAAGAGGTTGCGGGAGAACTGGTCCAGGACGATCACGAGGGCCAGCATCGCAGCCGGCTCGCCGCGCCACGCATCGAGCTCCCGCCGCGCGGATCTCTCGTGCAGATCGCCGAAGCGATCGCGGACCTGGGCATCGAACTTCTCGTCCTTGCGGAACCACTCGGCGCGCATGGCGCCGCGCGTGGCCCGTGGGCCGAACCAGAAATCGAGGACGTCCGCGGCGGACGGCGCGAAAAGTTGCACTACGGGCAGTCGCCGTGCGGGCAGCGATTGACCTCGACGGAGACGTGCATGAGCGTGGGAATGCCCGCGAGGCGCTCGCGGTAGGCGCCGGGATCGAGCGGACGGTGCGCCACCACGGTGAGCACCGCGGCATGGCTCGCGCGGCCCACGCGCCAGACGTGGAGGTCCGCGATCTCCGCATCGCCGTCGATCTCGATCGCGCCGCGGATCCGTGCCACCAGAGGCGCATCCATTTCGCGGTCGAGCAGGACGCGCGCCGACTGCGCGATGAGGCCCTTGGACCACCACCCCACCACGCCCGCGCCGATGAGGCCCATCACCGGGTCGAGCCACCCGATGCCAAACCACAGGCCCCCGCCGAGCGCCACGATGGCGAGCACCGACGTGAACGCATCGGCGAGCACGTGGACGTAGGCCGAGCGCAGGTTGATGTCGTGGTGCCCGTGATCGTGATCGTGATCGTGGCCGTGCTCGTGATCGTGGTCGTGCCCCATGCCGAGCACCGCGGCGGAAGCGAGGTTCACGACGAGCCCCAGGCAGGCGACCGCGAGCGCCGGAGCGAACGCGATCGCCTCGGGCGCGACGAGGTGCCGCACCGATTCCACGATCATCGCGATCGCCACGACACCCAGCAGCAGCGCGCTCGAGAACGCCCCCAGCACCTCGATCTTCCAGGTGCCGAACGCGAAGCGCTCGTCGGTCGACCAGAGGCGCGCGAGGAGGTATGCGCCGCCCGCGATCGAAAGGGCGATCACGTGCGTGGCCATGTGCCAGCCGTCGGCGAGCAGCGCCATCGAACCCGTCATGATGCCCGCCACGATCTCCGCCACCATCACCACCGCCGTGATGCCCACGACGATCCACGTGCGCGTCTCGGCGCCGGGATTGCCCGGGTCGTAGGCGTGGTCGTGCCGGAAGAGCGTGAGGTCGTGGATCGCCATGACGCTCATTTTAGTCCGGCACGGCCTTCGCGAGCCTTAGTGCGTTGGTCACCACGGACACGGAGCTGAAGCTCATCGCGACCGCGGCGATCATCGGCGAAAGCAGCAGGCCCGTGAACGGGTAGAGCACGCCCGCGGCGATCGGCACGCCGATCGCGTTGTACGCGAGCGCGAACGCGAGGTTCTGCTTCATGTTCGACACGGTCGCCTGCGAAAGGCTTCGCGCGCGCAGGATCGCGCCCAGGTCGCCCTTCACCAGCGTCACGGCGGCGCTTTCCATCGCGATGTCCGTGCCCGTGCCCATGGCGATGCCCACGTCGGCCTTCGCGAGCGCGGGGGCGTCGTTCACCCCGTCGCCCGCCATCGCGACCCGAAGGCCCTTGGCCTGGAGGCGCTCGACGAGCGCGAGCTTGTCCGCGGGACGGACCTCGCCGTGGACCTCGTCGATGCCCAGCTTCGCCCCGACCGCTTTCGCCGTGGCGAGCCCATCGCCGCTCGCCATGACGAGACGGATGCCCGCGTCGCGAAGCGCGGCGACCGCCGCCGGCGCCGAGTCGCGGATGGGATCCGATGCGGCAACGAGGCCTGCGAGACGCCCATCGACGGCGAGGTGTACGACGCTCGCGCCCTCGCGGCGAAGCGCCTCGGCCTTCGCCGCGGCCTGCGACGCATCGACGCCCGACTCGATCATGAACATTGCGTTGCCGAGCAGCACCTTCCTTGCGTCGACCGTACCGCGAATGCCCTGGCCGGGAATCGCCTCGAAGTCGGCGGGCTCCGAGAGCGCGAGATTGCGCCGGCGCGCCTCGGCGACGATGGCGTCGGCCAGCGGATGCTCGCTCGCCTGCTCGAGGCTCGCCGCGAGGCGAAGCACCTCGTCTTCGCCGCCCTGCATCGCGACGATCGAATGGAACGCGGGCCTGCCCACCGTGAGCGTGCCGGTCTTGTCCACGACGAGCGCGTCCACGAGGCGCAAGCGCTCGATCGCCTCGGCATCGCGAAAGAGGATGCCGCTCGATGCGCCGCGGCCCATGGCGACCATCACCGACATCGGCGTGGCAAGCCCGAGCGCGCAGGGGCACGCGACGATGAGCACCGACACCGCGTTCACGAGCGCATAGAGCCAGCGCGGCTCCGGGCCGGCGAGGCCCCAAACGAGGAACGTCGCGGCGGCGATCCCGACCACGCCCAGCACGAACCAGTAGGAGACCGCGTCGGCGAGGCCCTGCATCGGCGCGCGCGAGCGTTGCGCCTGCGAGACGAGCTGCACGATCTGCGCGAGCATCGTGGCCGAACCCACCTTCTCGGCCCGCATCACGAGGCTGCCGTTGCCATTGAGCGTGGCGCCCGTCACGCGATCGCCCGCCGCCTTCTCGACCGGCACCGATTCGCCCGTGAGCATCGACTCGTCCACGCTCGTGGCGCCTTCGAGCACAACGCCATCGACGGGAACCTTCTCGCCGGGGCGCACGCGCAGGCGATCGCCCACGTGGACGTGCGTGAGCTCGATGTCCTCCTCGGCCCCGTCGTCGCGGATGCGGCGCGCCGTTCGCGGAGCCAGTCCCAGCAGCGCGCGGATCGCCGCCGAGGTCTTCGAGCGTGCGCGAAGCTCGAGGAGCTGGCCCATGAGCGTGAGCGAGATGATCACGGCGGCGGCCTCGAAGTAGACCGCCACGCGCCCGTGCTCCATGAATTGCGCGGGGATGAGGCCCGGCGCGATCGTGGCCGCGACGCTGTAGGCATAGGCCGACAGCACGCCCGTGCCGATCAGCGTCCACATGTTGGGATTGCGCGTGCGGATCGAATCGCGCCAGCGAACGACGAAGGGCCACCCTGCCCAGAGCACCACCGGCGTGGCAAGCACGAGCTCGATCGCGTTGCTGCCCCGTCCCGACATCGCGAGCGCGAACGTGGCGAGAGAAAGCGGCAGCGTCCACCAGAAGCGCCGGCGGAAGTCGACGAGCTCCGGGTTCTCGCCCTCCTCCATTGACGGCATCTCCGGCTCGAGCGCCATGCCGCACTTGGGACACGTGCCCGGGCCCTCCTGGCGCACTTCGGGGTGCATGGGACACGTGTAGATGCGGCCGTCATTCCCGTGGACACGGGAATCCGGCGACGGCGCGCGAGCGGGGTGAACGTACTTCGCGGGGTCCGACGAGAATTTCTTCAGGCACCCATCGCAGCAGAAGAAATATGTCTCTCCCCCGAACGCGAAGCGCCGGGGCGAATCGCGCGGCACCTTCATGCCGCAGACGGGATCGATGGCCGGTTCGCTCATCGCGTGGCGCCGCCCGCGAGGTCGTCTGGGATGGGGCAGTCGTGCCGGAAGGTCAGTCAGGCCAGGCGAGGATCCAGCGCACGAGCGAACGCGCCTCCTCGGGCGTCACTTCCACATCGTTCGGAAGCATCGCGACGAACGCTGCCTGCTTCGACCAATGGCGCGTTCCCTTCCGTGTCCCCGTCTGCACGATGGCCGTGAGCTGGTCCTCGGCACCGGCCTTCGCGCGGTAGCGCTTCGCGATCTCGGGCCAGCTGGGCGCCGACGGCAGCGTCGAGGTGGGCGAGGGTTTGATCGCCTTGTCCGAGTGGCACGTGGTGCAGCCGCGCTCGATCGAAAGGCGCTTCATGTCATCCCCGCTCGAAGCTGGTTGCGCCAAGGCCACGACGGCGAGCGATGCCGCCGCTACTGCCAGGCCCGCAGGCCACGTTCGCCTCATCCGCTCAGTCTCCGGGTCTTCACGCGATCCAGCGTAGGCCCCACAGTGCGCGGCGGTTTGATTCGCATCAAGCCGCGGGCCGTGCGCGGGACTAGTGTATCCAGTATGAACCCGAAGGAGGACACCATGGCAAACATCACCCGCTTCGATCCATTCAAGGAGCTTGCCCGGCTCGACCCGTTCACGGGTGGCTGGCCGCTCATCCGCCGCTGGGCCGAGACGCCCGCGGAGCCCACCATCAAGCTCGACGTCACCGAGGACGACAAGGCCTATTTCGTGAAGGCCGAGATGCCCGGCGTGAAGAAGGAGGACATCGACGTCCAGGTCGAAGGCGACGTGGTGTCGCTGGCGGCCGAGGTGAAGCGCGAGAAGGAAGAGAAGAAAGGCGAGACCGTAGTGCACAGCGAGCGCTACTACGGCCGGCAGTACCGCAGCTTCTCTCTCGGGCAGAGCATCGACCGCGCCAAGGCCGAGGCCAAGTTCGAGAACGGCGTGCTGAACCTCACGTTGCCCAAGGCCGTGGCGGGCAACGGCGGCGAAAAGATCGCTGTCCAGTAAGCCGAAGGCCGGCATCCCAACGTGCTACTGCCGCTGCACATATCGTACCGCGGGATGCCGGCCTCGCCGGCGCTGGAAGAGCGCATCAACGAATACGCGTCGCGGCTGGAGAAGGCGCACCCGAGGCTCGCGAGCTGCCGCGTCGGCGTCGAGCCCTGCGGGCATCATCACGCCCACGGGCGGCGCTTCGCGGTGCATGTCGAGCTGCATTCCCCCGACCATCCGGCCGTGATCACCACCCGCAACGAGCACGAGGACGTCTTCGTGGCGGCGCGCGATGCCTTCGACGCGGCACGCCGGCGCCTGCTCGACGAGCGAGCCACACGACAATGACGCATGCACAGATCCGATCCGCGCAGCAGACGCTTCGCTCCGAGCACGACTCGATCCGCGCCGTGCTCGCCGCCATGGCGCACTTCGCCGAGCGCGGCGCCGAAGGCAAGCACGTCCCCGAGCCCCGCGTGTTCCGCGCGATGCTCGTGTACATCGACCTCTTCGCCGAGCGCGTCCACCACCCGAAGGAGGAGCGCAAGCTCTTCCGCCTGTTGAGGCAACGCGATCCGCGCGCCTCGAGCCTCATCGACCGGCTCGAGCTCGAGCACTCCCGCGGCGCGGGCGCGATCCGCAAGCTCGAGCAGGCTTTCACGCGCTGGGAGGAAGGCGGCGAGCCGTATTTCGCGGACTTCGCGAAGCACGTGGCGGAGTTCACGACCTTCTACCGCGCGCACCTGCGTGCCGAGGAAACGGAATTGCTGCCGCTCGCGCAGGCCGCCCTCACGCCGGAAGACTGGAAGAGCGTCGACGAGTCGTTCGCCGAAGGCGACGACCCGCTCGCGGGCGCCGGCGACGAGCGCGACATGCAGCGGCTCTTCACGCGCATCGCCACCATCACGCCCGCCCCTCTCGGGGTCGCGGCCCCGCTGCCGGAAGACTAGGTCACTTCGACGCGGGCTCCGGATTCGCCGGCGGCGGTGCGGGCGGCGGCGCCTTCGGCGCGAAGATCGAAGGCGGCAGGTTCAAGGGCGGCTGCGAGATCGCGGGTTCGGCAGCCGGTGCCGGCGCGGTTGCCGGCGGAGCTGCCGGCGGCGTCGCTGCGGGTGAAGCGCCAGGCGGTTGCGCCGCGGGCGCAGGCGCGGCGCCCGCGGGCTCGAACGCGGGATCTCCCATCTGCCACAGCAGGAACGAGTAGAGGTCCGCGAGCTCTTCGTCGCGCTGCGCGCGCGTGACGCCCTCGCCGTATCCCGACTCGGGATCCACGCGCAGCAGGACGGGCTTGCCGCTCGTGCTCGCCGACTGCAGGCGCGCGGCCATCTTCGCCCCCTGCCAGGGCGCGACGCGCCCGTCGTTCATTCCCACTTCGAGCATCACTGCAGGGTAGGCCACGCCGTCCTTCACCTGCTGCAGCGCCGAGATCGCGCCGAGCTGCTCGAGCCCCGCGGCCGTGTGGATCGATCCGAACTCGGGCACGTACGCCGGGCCCGCGGGCATCGTCTCGTAGCGAAGCATGTCCACCATCGGCGAGCGCAGGATCACGGCGGCGTAGAGGTCGGGACGGCGCACCAGCGCGCCGCCCGCGGGGATCGCGCCCGCGCCCGTGCCCATGATCGCGAGCTTCTTCGGATTGGTGAAGCCGTAGCGGATGAGGAATTCGCACACGGAGATGAAATCGGAGATCGTGTTCACCTTGGATGCGCCGAGCGCCGCGTCGTGCCACGGCTCGCCGTACTCGCCGCCGCCGCGCACGTGCGCGACCGCGAGGATGCCGCCGCGCTCGAGCCATGCGAGGCGCGTCGCGTCGAACACGGGCGTCATCGAATAGCCGTAGCTGCCGAAGACCTCGAGCAGCGTCGGATTCTCGCGCGTGAGCGTCGTGGTCTTCTTGTACATGAGCGTCACGGGAATCCTGGTGCCGTCCGTGGCGGGCGCATAGAGGCGCACCTCGTCCATGGCATCGAAGTCCGCCGCGCCCGAGGCCGGCGGCTGGAGGCTCGTGGCGTGCGTCTCGCCGTGCGTGTCGATCTCGACGATGGCGGGCGCCTCGATCCATCCCTGGATGCGCAGCAGCACGCCGGGAGTGTGCGGATTGGCCACGAGCTGCGAGATCGAGGTGTCGAACGGCGTGCGCACGTATTCGGAGGACTTGGTGTTTCCCAGCAGTCCGATCGCCACGCGCTCCAGCCGGTCGATGCCCGCCACCATGGTGCGCATGTAGATCGCGTCCTTGGCGATGCCCACGGTGCGGATCACCGAGTCGCCCTGCGGGATGGCGAGCTTCGCCGTGGAGAAATCCTTCCCGCCCTTCAGGCGCAGCACCTTGCGCCGCGGCGCGTTCTGGCGCGAAAGCAGGAAGAGGTCGTCGCCCGCGCCCACCACGTCGAGGACCTGGTCCTCGTAGCCCACGATCTTGCGCCAGCGGGGCCTCGCCTCGGCCAGCTCGCGAAGCTCGGTCGCGTGCACCGCGATCTCGCGGCGTACGCCCTCGCGCACGACGGCGTAGGCCTGCCGGGAATCCGGCGGGATGTAGATCGAGGGAATGGCGAACTCGGGAACGTCGCGCGCGCCGCCCACGCCCGGCGCGAACACGATCTCGTCCTTCGACGCGTCGCGCCCCAGCACGTGCCGATAGAGGCGCACGTTGGCCCAGCGCTTCGGCCCTTCGCCGATCTGCGGGATGCGCGCATAGAAGAACGACTTGCCGTCGGGGTGCCACGCGAGGCGGTCGTTCAGGCGTGCGCGGTCGATCTCGATCGGAAGATCGGCGCCGCCATCGACAGTCACCACGCGAAGCATCGAGTCCTCGCGCCCGCCGTAGGAGATGCCGTATGCGACGTGGCGCCCGTCGGGCGAGGGCACGAACCAGTCGATCGACGGCGCGCCGGCGCCGGGACGCGCGAATCGCGCCGGATCCACGAGCACCTTCTCCGGCGCGGCGATCCGCTCGCGAAAGCAGAGCACGGGCACGGCCTGGATGCCCGATCGCTGCAGGTAGAAGACACGCGTGGTGTTGGTGGCCGCGAGCGCCGTCACCTCGACGCGCGAGAGCGAGAGCGCGCGGATGCGGCCCAGCATCGACGCGCGCCCCGGGATCTTGTCCAGCGCGGCGCGCGCGCGCGCGCCTTCGTCCTGGAAGAAGGCCTGGGTCTGCGGGCGAGCCGGGTCCTCGAGCTCGCGCAGCGCCTCCACCGCTTCCTGGGCCATCGACTGCAGCGCGGCGAAGGCGAGCGCGCCCAGGAGGATCGCGATTCTCATGTCGTGGCGAACTGCAGCGCCGCCAGGCGCGCGTAGAGGCCGTTTTCAGCGACGAGCGAGGCGTGGTTGCCCGTGGCCACCACGCGCCCGTGGTCGAGGACCACGATCCGGTCGGACGACTTCACCGTGGCCAGGCGGTGCGCGATCACGAGCGTGGTGCGACCGTGCATGAGCCGCTCGAGGGCGAGCTGCACCGCCTTCTCGCTTTGCGCATCGAGCGAGCTCGTCGCCTCGTCGAGCAGCAGGATCGCGCGGTCGGCGAGGATGGCGCGCGCGATGGCGATGCGCTGGCGCTGCCCGCCCGAGAGCTTCACGCCGCGCTCGCCCAGCGGCGCCTTGAGGCCCTCGGGAAGCTCGCTGACGAATTCGAGCGCGTTCGCGGTCTCGAGCGCGGCACGCACTTCGTCCTCGGTGGCCTCGGGGCGCCCGTAGCGCACGTTGTCGAAGACATTCGCGGCGAATATCACCGGCTCCTGCGCGACCACGGCCACGTGCCGGCGCAGCTCGCGCGGATCGGCCTCGCGGGCGTCCACGCCGTCGATGCGCACGACTCCCGACGTGGGATCGTAGAAGCGCAACAGCAGCTGGAAGACGGTGGTCTTGCCCGCGCCCGAGGGGCCCACGAGCGCCACCACTTCGCCGGGCTCGACCGCGAGCGAGAAGCCCTCGAGCGCCGCGCTGTCGGGGCGCGAGGGATAGTGGAACGTCACGCCCTCGAAGGCGACGCGCCCGCGCGCCGGCGAAGGCATCGCCACGGGACGCTCCGGGGGACGGATGCGCGGCTGCGTGGCGAGCAGCTCCAGCAGGCGCTCCGAGGCGCCCGCGGCGCGCTGGATCTCGCCGTACACCTCCGCAAGCACGAAGGTGGAATTGGCCACCACCACGGCGAAGAACATGAAGGCGGTGAGGCCCCCGGCCGTGAGCCGGCCGGCGAAGACGTCGTGGGCGCCGACCCACAGGAGCATCCCCACGGCGCCGAACGCGAGCACGATCACGGTCGCGATGAGGCGGGCGAGGAAGCTCGTGCGCCGCACCGAAGTCGAGAACACCGACTCGACGCGCGCGGCGAAGCCTTCGCTTTCCAGCTTCTCGTGCGCGAACGCCTGCACCGTGCGGATCTCGTGGAGCGTCTCGTCCACGTGGCTGGTCACGTCGGCCACGCGGTCCTGCACCTCGCGCGAGAGCTTGCGAACGCGCACGCCCAGGATCCCGATGGGCACGAGCACCACGGGCATGCAGGCGAGTGCCAGCAGCGTGAGCTTCACGCTCGTGAAGAAGAGCATGAGGACGCTGCCCGCCATCGTGAAGGCCATGCGCAGGGCGTAGAGGAACGTGCCGCCCATGACCGCCTCGATCAGCGTCACGTCGTTGGTCACGCGCGACGCCACCTCGCCGGTGCGCGATTCCTCGTAGAAGCCCGGCGACAGCGTGAGCAGGTGGTCGTACACCTTGCGCCGCAGGTCGGCTGTGAAACGCGCGCCGATCCAGTAGACGTTGTAGACGCGGAACCAGGTGAGGATGCCCAGCGCGGCGATGAGCGCGGCCATCGTGGAGAGCGTGAGGTCGAGCATGTCCTCGCGCCCGTGCGCGAAGCCCTCGTCCACCACAAGCTTCAGGCCCTGGCCGATGACCAGCACCATCGCCGCCGAGAGCACGATCGCCCCAAGCGCGATCGCGATGCGCCCCCGGTAGGGAAGGAGCAGCCGGAAAAGCGGAAGCAGCCTTCGCAGGTTAGGGAGCCTCTGATCTATTCACGGGGTCTGCGACGGGCCGATTTCGAGGTCGATTCAGAGGCTCCCTAGCCGCCCCGCTTCACGTTGGGCCGCCCGACGGTGCCCGTGATCGAGAACGTGCCGCGGTCCTGCGCCACCTGCGAGCGGATCTCGAGGTTCAGGTGCCCGGCCAGGTTGCTCTTCGGATCGATGTCGAGCGAGCCCGTGCCGCGCAGCACGCCGCTCTGGAACGCGAGCGACTTGTACGACACCGCGTGCCCGGCCGACGACATCTCGCCGTTGAACTCGAGGAACTTGGTCACGCCCGCGCGCTGGCCGGCCGCGTCCGACTGCATCACGGCCACCAGGTCCACGTTGCTCACGCTGCCGTCGGTGATCTTGAACTTGCCCTGGCCGCGCGGATTGGCGAAGAGGTTCTGCACGTCGGGGCCTTCCGTGGCGATGCTGAAATTGCCGTCGAGCTTGCCGGTGACGGAAACGTCCTTGGTGAGGCCCTGCACGAGCTGGGACGCGTCGAGCTTGGCCACGGACAGGTCGCTTTCCATCTTCACGCCCGAGGACCAGTCGACGTGGAGCGTGCCGTTCACCTTGCCCTCCATGGCGTTCGCCTCGAACTCGGGCACGACGATCTCCTTGCCGCTCACCGTGCCCTTGATCGACGCGTCGCTCACCTCCTGGTTGAAGCCGATGGGCGGGGTCCAGTGACGCGCGTTGAACTCGAAGTCCATGCCCTTCTCAGCGGGCTTGGCCGTGAGGTTCCAGCCGCCTCCCGAGGTGAGGTACGCGCGCTGCAATGTCCCGTCCTTGCCGAACGACAGGGTCGCGTCGAAGGCATCGATGTCGGGCTTCACGTCGAGCTTCACGCCGCGAAGCTTGATGCTCGAGATCGAGCCCACGCTGCTCTTGCCCTCGGGGTTGGCCCAACCCGGGATGCGGCGCACGGCATCGCTGCTCAGCGTCACGTTGTCGAGCTCGATCGAGTTGATCGACACGCGCTCGCTGAAGAGCGTGGCGATGTCGAGGTAGATCCGGCCGGTGGCCGCCTTCGCGTCGAGGAGCTTGCCCACCGCCACGTTCTCCACGCGAAGGTGCGGCGTGGGCACCAGGCGGAAGGTGAGCGACGCGATCGACACGTCGTCGTGCAGCCACGCGCTCAGCGACTGCTCGATCTTCACCGCGATGCTGCGAAGCGGGACCACGTGCAGCAGGCCGATGGCGAGCACGATGCTCGCCACCAGCGCGAACAGGATCGTCTTGACCATGCCCTTGCGCCGGCCGCGCGCGCGCCGGCGCCCGGAGGGCGTGGCCTCGGGCGCGATCTCGTCGGGCTCGACCTTCGTGCGCAGGATGTCGGCGATCTCGCGCGCCTTCCTCGCCTGCTCGGCGCGAAGGCGCTCGTCCTCGTCGCGCTCGGCCTGCTCCTTGGCGGCGATGTAGGCCTTGGCCTGCGCCTTGCCCTCGATCTCGGCGCGCTTGGCCATGTCGCCTTCGATCTCGGCCTGGACCTTGGCGCGCGTGTCCTCCGCGATCGTCTCGCGGGCGCGCGCCTCGATGCGGGCCCGGGCCTCGGCTTCCTGCTTGGCCTTGCGCTCCGACTCGATCGTCTCCTGCAGCTCGCGCTGGCGCTTGTCGGCTTCCTCGGCCTCGATCTTCGCGCGGGCCTCGGCTTCGTACTTCGCGCGGCGCTCCGCGTCGACGCGCTTCTCGACTTCGGCGGCCTCGCGCGCCCTCGCCTCCGCTTCTTCCTGCGCGCGCGCCTGGGCCTCGCGGGCGCTGCGCGCCGCGGCCTCGGCCTGTTCGCGGAGCTTGCGCGCCTCCGCTTCGGCCTGCGCCCTGATGCGCTGCGCTTCTTCCTGGGCCTTCTGCGCCGCGGCGGTGGCCGCGGCCGCGCGCGCTTCGGCTTCGCGGCGAAGCTGGGCTTCCTTCTCGGCGCGCGCCCTCGCCTCGGCCTCGGCCTTCGAGCGCGCTTCCATCTCGGCCTTCTGGATCGTCTCGCGCTCCTCGCGCAGGCGTTCCTCGAGCTCCGCCTTCGCGGCGAGCTTCGCCTCCTCCAGGATCTGCGCGCGCATCTCGTCGCGCGACTTCTCCTCGACCTCGTTGCGCAGCAGGTCTTCCATCTCCGAGCGGATGCGCAGCTCGATCTCTTCCTTGAGGCGCGCCTTCATCGCCGCCTCGGCATTGCTCGCTTCGGCCGCCTGCTTCTTCGCGGCCACATCGGCCGCCGCGCGCGCCGCCGCCATGGCCTGGGCCTCGGCCTCCGCGCGGGCCCTCGCTTCCGCGAGCGCCTTGGCTTCCTTCTCCGCACGCACGCGCACCTCGGCGAGCTTGCGTTGCTCCTCCTCCTCCTTCGCCTTCTGCTCGACGGAGAGCTTCGCCTGCTGCGAGGCGAGCGCCGCCTTGCGCGCGGCCTCCTCGCGCATCTTCGCCTCGACCTCGGCCTTGGCGCGTTCCGCCGCTTCCTTCGCGCGCTGCGCCTGCTCCATCGCCCGGGCTTCGGCCTCGGCGCGCGCCTTGGCCTCGGCTTCCGCGCGGGCCTTCGCCTCGGCCTGCTCCTTCGCCTTCACAGCCGCCGCGCCCTGCGCGGCCGACGCGGCCTTGCGCGCCGCCTCCGCCTTCTCCTGCTGCTTGACCAGCTCGCTGATGTCGTTGGCGGCCCCGGCCACGACGCGCTGCGTCGAGGCGGGCATCTTGCCCGGCGCGGTGAAATCGAAATCGTCTTCGCCGCCGAAGGGATCGGCCTCTTCCTTGCGGACCTGGAAGACGCGCGCGAATCCGTCCTTGGCCAGCGTGTTGAGCGCCTTGGTGAGTGAAGGCGTGTCCATGTCGGCCTTGTCCATGATCTGGCCGAAGTTGGACTTCCCGTCGATCAGCTTGAGGACCTTCATGAGGTCCTTCGAAAGCGATGCGGATTTCTGGTTGACCTGCGTGATGCCCTTCGCGGTCTTGGTGTAAACCGTGTTCTTGTCCATCGAATCCCCGGGGCGAAGGCCTGATGCCGAGGGGCAATAATGGCATGAATTCAGCACCTTGAAAAATGAACTCGTAACCGGCCACGTCCGGCCCGATCGGTGATAGGGTCGCAACCTTGCGACAGACTTAATCGGGCCCTCCGGATGGGTTTGTTTCGGGTCGACGTGCTCACGTTTTGCGCCGCGATCGCGGCGCCCGCCTTCGCCGAGGAGCTTCCCGCGCGGACGGGCCGCATCGCCTACGCCGAGGGAACGGTCTCGGTGCAGCGAATGGGCGATGCGGCATGGGATCCGGCGATCGTCAACGCGCCGCTCACCTCGGGCTTCACCGTGATGACCGAACCGGTCTCGCGCGCCGAGGTCCGCGTGAGCGGGGCGGCCATTCGCCTGGGCGAAGGCACCGAGATCGACATCCCGCGCCTCGACGACGACGCGATCGAGGTGACTGTCACCAACGGCTCGGCGAGCGTGCGGCTGCGCTACAAGGCACGCGACGAGCGTTACCGGCTGGGAACTCCGCAGGCCGTGTTCACGATCGATGCGGAAGGCTCCTATCGCGTGGACTACGATCCGGCACGGGAGGAATCGCGCTTCACCGTGATGAGCGGAGCGGCGCACATGGAGGGCCCCGCGGGCGACGTGATCGTTCCGCAGGGCCGCAGCCTCGTGCTGGGCGGCGGGGCGGATCCGTCCAACTGGATCGACGACGTGCCCGCGGAAGACGATCTCGATGCGTGGGCGCGATCGCGCGACGCGAGCTGGAGCGACTCGCAGGCGCGCCGCTATGTCTCGCCCTACATGACGGGCGCCGAAGACCTCGACGCGAACGGCCAATGGTCCACCGATCCCGACTATGGCCCGGCGTGGACGCCCTCCAACGTCGAGGCGGGCTGGTCGCCGTACAGCGACGGCAGATGGGTCGACTTGCAGCCGTGGGGGTGGACGTGGATCGACAACGCGCCGTGGGGCTACGCCCCGTTCCACTACGGCCGCTGGGTGTACGCACGCAATCGATGGTCGTGGTGCCCGGGCCGCCGTGTCGATCGGCCCATCTACGCGCCCGCCGTCGTCGGCTGGACGGGGTCGCCCTCCACGAGCGTCATTGTCGCGGGACCGTCCGCGACGGGCTGGTATCCCCTCGCGCCGTGGGAGCGGCTGCAGCCGTGGTATCGCGCCACGCCTTCCAACGTCGATCGGGTCAATGCGGTCGTACGCGATCGCCCGCCGCGCGATTGGAAGGGTCCGCCCGGCGCGTGGCGCAACTGGAACCGCGACCACGCGCACACCGTGAATCGCGACTCGTTCACGGGGCCGCGCACGATACCGCCCGCGGGCACGAGCGCGCCCTCGCCCGCACGCGTGCCTTCCGCGGAGGCATTGCAACGGGCGCGCCAATCGCCGCAATCGCGCCCGCATCCGCCGCGCGAGAAGCAACCGCCGCCGAAGGCGCAGGCGCCGCAAGCGAAGCCGCAGCCTCCGCAGCCGCAATCGCAGCCGCAGAAGGCGCCGTCACCGGCGCCGCAGCCGCGTCCCGCGGAGCACGAGAGGGAGAAGGAAAGGTAGGCCGAATCTAGCGGCGCTTCAGAAGCACCACTTGAAGCTCAGGAAGTACACCATCATGTCGGGCGTGAGGTAGCCGCGGAAGATCACCCACGACGCCGCGGCGAACGCGCACAGCCCGACGAAGACCCAGCCCGCCCGGCGCGCGCGCGCGCTCATCACACCCCTGCCGGCACCGCCCGCGCGATCGGGCGTTCGTTGATCGGCGCGCACACGATCGCGGCGAACACGCCCAGCCCGATGGAGATCCACCACGCGAGGTCGTAGCTGCCCGTGCGCGTGAAGATGAGCCCGCCCACCCACGCGCCGAGGAACCCGCCGATCTGGTGCCCGAAGAACACGGCGCCCGAAAGCATCGACACGTGCTTGAGGCCGTAGATCTGCGCCACGAGGCCGTTGGTGAGCGGCACCGTCGACAGCCACAGCAGGCCCATCGAGAAGGCGAACAGATAGAGCGTGAGCGGCGACTTGGGCGCGAGCAGCAGCGCGACGATCGCCAGCGAGCGCAGCGAATAGATCCACGTGAGGATCCATTTCTTGCTCACGCGGCCGCCGAGCCATCCGGCCCCGTACGAGCCGAAGATGTTGCCGAACCCGATGAGCGCCAGCGACGTCATGCCCACCGCCGGGGACAGGCCCGCGTCCTGGACATAGCTCGGAAGGTGCAGCGCGATGAACGCGGTGTGCGCGCCGCAGACGAAGTAGCTCCAGAAGAGGAAGTGGAACGAGCGCTGGCCGAGGGCTTCGCCGAACGCTTCCGATGCCGTCTGCTGCGAGGCGTGCGAGGCGCCCGCCACGCGGCCCGCGAGCCCCGCGGCGAGCGGCACGATGAGCGCCACGGTCCCCGCGAGCACGAAGAGCGCGGCGTACCAGCCGAGCCCCGAGATGAGCGCCTGGCCGTAGGGCACCATCGCGAACTGCCCGAACGATCCCCCGGCGCCCACGATGCCGAGCGCCACGCTGCGCTTCTCGGAAGGCGCGACCTTCGCGACCACGCCCATCACCACGCCGAAGGTCGTGCCCGAAAGCGCGAGGCCCACGAGCAACCCGGCGGACAGGTCGAACGCGAACGGCGTCGACGACATCGCCATGAGGATGAGCCCCGCGATGTAGGCCGCGACGCTCACGATGAGCACGCGGCCCGCGCCGTAGCGATCGGAGATCACGCCCGCGAAGGGCACGAAGGCGCCCCACAGCAGGTTCTGCAGCGCGATGGCGAAGGCGAACTCGTCGCGCGTCCAGCCGTTGGCGAGCGTCATGGGAGGAAGCAGCAGGCCCATGGTCTGGCGCACGCCCATGGCGAGCATCAGGATGAGCGCGGCGCAGGCAAGTACGGTCCGGTTGTATCGCATCCCGAAAGGCTACTCGATTGGAAACGCGCCCGCGAGCGATTTGCGCGCATCGGCTGCATGAACTCGGCGCATGGCTGAAAGCGGCCGGAACGGGGCCTTCGCGGGTACAAACCGTAACAGGCCGAAAGCCGCCGCGCATTGTTGCGGCCCCGTTTCAGGGAGCAAACTGGACTCAGTACTTACACGGGATGAAGCACAAAGATGAAATACCAAGCCATCGTGGCTGTAGCGGCCCTCGCGGCCGGAAACGCCTTCGCCAATTGCGAGTGGGAGTGGTTGTGCAACGGCGATGGATCCTGCAAGCAGCTGCCGGTATGCGAGACGCTCTACGACACGCCGGAAGCCCCACCGGGCGGCAAGCCGCCGATTCCTCCACCCATCAGCATGCGTCCGCAGAGACTCCCGGGCAACATGGGAGCGGCCAACTGCGAGTACATCATGCGGCAGACCAAGTCGGGCCGCTGGGTGTGGGACGAGGCGTGCTACTGCGCCGATCCGAGCAAGACCAAGGATCCGGACCCGCCGCTCGCCAACATCGTGCGCTGCACTCCTCCGTGGGAGAAGGAGCAGTAGCGGCTACCTGATGCGACGGGGAGTGAACTCCTCCTCGATCGCATCATGGTAGTAGCTTGCCGGCGTGGGCGAGCTCATGAGGCGCCGGTAGATTTCCGGCGACACGTTCGAGTACTCGAACGTTCCGGTGGCCGTCTCCACCACGAGCTTGCGGTTGCGCTCGTCGTAGCCGGCGGCCTTCAGCCCCGAGGCGTTGAGCCTCTTCATCTCCATCAGCGGGCCTCC
>Ga0335083_10002777_pt1 | contig 22974 bp, 18 predicted proteins | sample Lox_Sample_42_FD_206716 | JGI IMG/M metagenome (GOLD analysis project Ga0335083, IMG submission 206716) | Soil microbial communities from Loxahatchee National Wildlife Refuge, Florida, United States - Lox_Sample_4.2 | ecosystem: Environmental > Terrestrial > Soil > Wetlands | place: USA...
CAATGATCGAATGTTGATTAGTCTGCAAAGTCGCACTGTGACATGCTCCTTGCGCTGTATCGACTTACAGGGCGCAATTTAGGGTGTAACTCCTTCTTTATCTAGCTTGTCTACTATGGAGCCGTAAGTCATTTGATATCTGTCATGTACGAGCAATTTTTCTCTAAGTTGTTGATTTTACGATGAGCGCTAAGGGAGAGGGGGGCATCCGGAGATAGGCGGCTACTAGATGTCGCTTCCCGACCGGCATTGGCCGCGCGAAGTTTAGAAGAGAGTAAATGGAGTTGAATGGCAGAGCGTAAGATTCCGAGACCCAGTCTGGCATGTGAAATCACGGCCGAGCGCGTCATTGCCGCCCGCGCAGGAGAAGGCGGGCAGCCTTTGGCTGCCGCCACCGTGCAGAGACTACCGGAGGGCGCACTCGCTCCCGGATTGCAACAAGCCAATGTCAATCAGCGCGATGCACTGGTGGCCACATTGCGCGATTCTCTGGCGACCGTTGCCACCCGTTCGTCCGATGTCTGCCTCGTCATCCCCGACGCCACCACGCGCGTTATGCTGTTGGACTTCGACGCCCTGCCCGACAAACCTCAGGAAGCCGACGCCGTGGTGCGCTTCCGTCTGAAGAAATCATTGCCGTTTGATGTTGACCAGTCTTCGGTCTCCTTCGATCGTCAGGGCACAGCGAATCCCGTCAGAGTCGTGGCAGCCGTCACTCCTCGGCACGTGCTGGACGAATATGAGTCTGTGATTCGTGAGGCGGGCTACAATCCGGGTGCGGTTCTGCCTTCGATGATCGCGGTGCTGGGCGCGGTGGACGGTTCCCGCCCCACCATGGTCATCAAGGTGGAGCGCGGGACCACAACGTTCGCCATCGTGAACGAAAATCAGTTGCTGCTGTATCGCGCGCTGGAAAATGGCGGCGCAGCGGTTACCGGCGAATCGCTGGTGGATGATGTGAACACTTCGCTGGTATATTTCGAAGACCGCTACGCGGTTGGAGTGGACCGCGTACTGGCGGCGGGCGTCGAGTCGCTGCAGGAATTGCAGACGGCGCTGAGCGCGAGCGCCAATCTCCGCGTCGAGGAGTTGATTTCCAGCAGCATGACGGGCGCAACCTCAGGCGGTGTGTCGCGTTCGGCCCTGGCGGGCGTGGTGGGAGCGTTGGTATCCTGATGCGTTTCAACATCAATCTCGCCAGCCAGCCATACGAAGCCGCGCGTCAGTTCCGCCAGCGGATGGGAGCGATAGTCGCGGCCCTCGGCCTCCTGGGCGCGCTGCTGGTCGGCTACATCGTCTACCAGAGGATTCACTCGCGCGATATCAATCGGCAATTGTCTCAGGCCAGGCAGGAGATTGACGGCCTCAACCGGGAAGAGGCCCAGGCTAGAGCCATTCTCAACAAGCCGGAGAACCGCGACGTTGCAGACCAGTCGGATTTCCTGAATCAGTTGTTCGCGCACAAATCGCTCTCCTGGACGCGGGTCTTCACGGAGATGGAAAGAATCATGCCGCCGGAGATTCACGTTGTCTCCATGAAGCCGGAGTACACCAAGACCAACGACCTGATGTTACGCATCGTGGTGGGGACGGGCTCGCGTGCCCGCGCCGTGGAACTGGTGCGGAACATGGAGAAATCGAACCACTTCCGTCAGGCGGAAATCGTAGCGGAAAACGTCAGCGCTAACTTGGGCGATCAAATCGCCGGGCCGGGCAACATCCAGTTCGACATTGCTGCCATGTACCTGCCCAACGCGCCGGATGCAGAGGTTCAGGAGGCGGGCACAGGCGATCACAAGAGCAAGGACAGCAGCCAGCCGCAGAAGACAGCCTTTGCTACCACCCCTCCGACGACGAGGACTGGAGCTGCGGGATCAAAGGCGGCTGTAACGCCGGCGCAGGGCCACGGTCAAGCCCCACTGGCGCACGGGGGAAACCGCTGATGGCCAGCATTAGCGAAATTCGCCGGAAGTGGCTGCCCGCGGTGATTGCTCTGGCGGTGCTGGACCTGGCTTGTGTCGGATATCTCCTATCGCCGGCGGGACGATCGCGCCAAGCGCGGGAACGTGAATACCAGCAATTGCAGGCTCAGCTCACAGCCAAGAAACAGGAAGTGCTGCCCACGCGTGGCATGGACCAGAAGCTGAAGCAGGCCTCACAGGACGTCAGGACCTTCAACGATCACCGTTTTCCGGGGCAATACTCCGAGGTTGCCGAGGAACTGGGGAAACTGGCAGGAGATACGGGCGTTCACTTTGCCGGCTTGAAGTATGAGGAAAAAGAAGCCACGGTGGACGGACTGCGCAGGTTGATCGTCGAGATTACGCTTTCCGGAGACTATCTGCAGGAAGTGAAATTTATCAACCAGCTTGAGCGGGACAAGATGTTCTTCCTGATTGACGGAGTGAACCTGGCGGAGCAGCAAGGCAACGTGCGCCTGCAGTTGAAGCTCGAGACGTATCTGCGCGGCGGGATGGCGGCGTCATGAAGCTGGGCACGGAGAACAAGAGAAAGACGGTCCTCGCCGTAGTTCTACTGGTCGTGGCGGCTGTTCTCCTGGTGCGTGCATTCCGGGGCGGGGAAGAGGATTCTACTCCAAACCCGGCGGCATCTGCGTCGCAACTGTTATCATCCGGGGGAACGTCGCAGACCCAGCGCGGTAGTACGGGCAAACGCAAGACCTCTCGCGTCCTTCTGGCACAGACATTGGATCCCACCTTGCGCTTCGACCTGCTGAAGTCCAGCGAAGAGGTGACATACAACGGGACCGGCCGTGACATCTTTCGCTCCCAGCCGGCGCCACCTCCAATTCCCACGCCCGCGACCCCTGATGTGAAGCCCGGTCCGCCGACCCCGCCTCCGCCTCCTCCCATCGATCTCAAGTTCTACGGTTTTGCCAGCCAGAGGGACGGATATAAGCGCATTTTCCTGTCGAAGGGTGAAGATATCTTCATCGCCAAAGAGGGCGACATTGTGGATCGTCGTTACAAGATCGTTCGCATCGGTCCGTACTCGGTGGATGTGGAAGACGTGCTGACGAACAATCGCCAGACCCTTCCATTGCAGGCTGGCTGAGTTACGGTGCAGAGGAGTGAGAGCAGTCGTCCGTACGATGAGAGCTTCGAACCAATTCGGCGTGCAGGCGGCCGATCCGACTCACGAGAGCGCGATTCCTGGCGTGCTGCTAGGCGCGCAGCGATTACCCGGTAATCAGCCCCGGATTGACCGACGCCGCCGGCGCCACGAGCAGGGCTATCTGCTACTGGCGGTTTTGCTGATGATGGCTTTCATGATTATCGCGGCTACCATCGCCGCGCCCCGCGTCGTGCAGCAACTCCAGCGTGACCGCGAGGAAGAGATGATCCATCGCGGCACCGAATACGCGCGGGCCGTTAAGAAGTACTACAAAAAATTTGGACGCTATCCGGCAAATCTGGAGCAACTCGACAATACGAACCAGATTCGTTTCCTGCGCAAGCGCTATAAAGATCCGCTTACGAAGGATGGTAAGTGGAAGCTGCTCAATTACGGTGACATTCAGACCGTCCTGAACACCAACGCTCCGGGAACGCCGGCAGCGTCCCTGGCAGCCCAAGGACAAAGCGCCTTCGGCCAGGCCAATGCGGGTGCATCATCCGCGGCAACCGGAGCCGCTGCGTCACAGTCGTCGACTCCTGCCCCGGGAAACATCACCTCCACTTCCACAACCGGCTTTAGCTCAGGCAGCCCGTTTCAGCAGCAACCCGGCGCAGCCGGCGGCTTCGCTGGAAGTTCTCCGCAGGGAAGTGCACAGCCGGGCAACAGTCCGTTTACCAACACATTCAGCCTGGGATCAAGCAGCAGTTCCAGTCCGGCCGCGCAAGGCAGCGCAAACAGCAACCAGACGGGAACTTCAGGTTTCAGCTTGAATCCTGCAGGCGGCAACCAGACCTTTGGCGGCGGCGCCATTGTCGGCGTTGCCAGCCTCAGCAAGGATCCCACCATTCGCATCTACAACAAGAAGAAGACCTACAACGAGTGGCAGTTCATCTACAACCCGCTAATGGACCAGATGAATGTGCTGCTGCGAGGACCTTATCAACCCACCACGATTGGTGGAGGCCAGGTGGGAATTCCCGCGGGACAACTGAACAGTCAGCAAAGCGGCCTAAGCCAGCCGGCATCGGGAACCGGCCAACCGCAGAATCCGCCTCAGCAGACTCCGCCTGCACAGGGTCCATACGACTCAAACAAGTACTAATGACCGAATTGTTCTCCAGCTTTTTTCCCGATCGCCGAACGTCCGATCACAGCCTCGTGAAATCCACCAGCAACTGCAGCCGTTGACGCGCGTGCCCCGAATCGATGGCGTACGCCGCCAATGGCACAGCATCGTTGATGTGGTCGGCCTGGCCCGCAGCTACAAGTGCCGCCGCGGAGTTGAGCAGCACGACATCTCGTCTGCAGGAGCGCTCGCCGTCGAGAATTGCCCGTATGGTGGCTGCGTTCTGCGCAGCGTCTCCGCCGGCGATGTCACTCAACGGCGCACGTTGCAGACCGAAGTCTTCGGGCTCAACTTCGTAGACATGGACGCTGCCGTTCCGCACCTCACCAATCTTGCTCGGCCCTGAGATCGTGATCTCGTCCAGCCCGTCGCGCCCATGAACGACAAAACCATGTCGCAGACCAAGTTCGCTCAGCGCCTCGGCCAGTTTCTCCACCAGGTCGGCGGAATAAACGCCGACCACTTGCGCTGACGCGTGCGCCGGGTTCGTCAACGGCCCCAGCAGGTTGAACACAGTGCGCAACTGCAGCTCTCGCCGCGCCGGCTGCACATACTTCATGGCAGTATGCATGGCGGGCGCGAAGAGAAAGACCATGCCGGTCTCGCGCAGGCAAGCGGCCAGGCGCGCGGGCGGCAGGTTGATGTTGACGCCCAGCGCCTCCATCACGTCCGCCGAGCCGCACTTGGAGCTGATGCTGCGGTTGCCGTGCTTGGCAACTCTCACACCCGCACCGGCGATGACCAAAGCCACCGCGGTCGATATATTGAAGGTGCCGCTGGTATCGCCGCCGGTGCCGCAGGTGTCCACCAGCGCATCGCGGCCAGTCCCGCTAAGGTCGAGCGCTTCGGCGTCCTCGCTTTGCAATGGTGACGCGGCGGCGCGGATGGCCTGGGCAAAACCGACGATTTCCTCGACGGTCTCACCTTTCATGTGCAGCGCTACCAGGAACGCCGCAATCTGCGCGTCGGTCGCCTCGCCGCGCAGGACCTCGGACATGGCTTCCCGCGCCTCTTCCCGCGTCAGCGAAGAGCGGTGGCCGGCGACTTTGTGCAGCGCGTCGAGCAGCATGAATTCAGTTGTCAGTAGTCCGTTGTCGGAATACCCTACTGTGGCTTTGGCGCAGGCGTGGTTTTCTTCGTAGCACTGCTTCCGGTCTTGGCCGCAGCTGCCGGATGCCGCGGATCGATGATCTTGATGTGAGTGATCTTCGGCGGACTGTAGGGCCGGTCGTTGCGTGGATCGGTAGCCAGCCGCGCGATATTTTTCACCACGTCCAGATCTTCGCACTGCCCGAAAATCGTGTGCTTGCCATTCAGGTGAGGCGTCGGAACCTCGGTAATGAAGAACTGCGAGCCATTGGTATTCGGGCCGCTGTTAGCCATGGCCAGTCGGCCGGGCTGGTCGAAAGTGAGACTGGGGCTGAATTCGTCCTTAAAGCTATAGCCTGGGTCTCCGGTTCCATTGCCCGCTGGATCCCCGCACTGGATCATGAAATTGGGAATTACGCGATGGCAGATGGTTCCGTCGTAAAGCGGAGTGTGCATCATCTGGCCGGTCTTGGGGTTCTTCCAGGCCTTGGTTCCGTTGGCCAGTCCAATGAAGTTGGCTACGGTGAGCGGCGCCTGATCAGGAAACAGCGTGCAGGAAATGTTGCCGTCGGTGGTTTCAATGATGGCCGTCGGCTGCTTCGGCGCGGTTGTGGCGCCCTGCGAGCTGGCCGCGGAGGAACCGCTTGAGGTTTGTGCCGCCGCCAAGCCGGTCAGGCTTAAGAACAGGATTGCTGTTACCAGAATGCGCATGAGTTCTCCAGGATTGAACGATGAAGCAAGATGCGTAAGCTTCTGCGGTTACTATAAACCGCGTGACAGTGTCTGGGAAACGGGCTAGTGCGATTGAGTGCCGGGAGAAGCTTCCATGTGCTTGTCGCCACTTGCCTCTGATTGCATCTGCTTCGCAATCTTCTCCACCTCGACAAAAACCCGCATCAGGTTTCCGCCCAGAATCTTGTTTAGGTCAGCGGGTGTGTATCCACGTTCGTATAACGCCTGCGTGATTTTCGGCAGGTCGGCGGCGGAGTCCAATCCCTGCGGTGAGCAGTCGATACCATCGAAATCCGAACCTAGACCGACGTGGTCCGCGCCCGCCACTTTCACCATGTGATCAATGTGGTCGATCAAATCGCTGAGCGGCGGACGCGGCAGTTTCAGTGCCAGGGCTGCCTTGGCGGTGTCCAATTGCTTCTTGACCTCCGGAGTTTGTGCTTGCAGAAACAACGACTGCACCCTTTCGTAATCGGGATCATGCTGCTCTTTCAGTTCCTTGGCTCTGTCCACGTATTTCTGGGAGATGAAGCCGCAGTAGAAATTGACTTGCGCGACTCCGCCATTCCGGGCTAGGGCAATCAGCATGTCATCGGTCATATTGCGCGGCACACTGGTTAGTGCACGCGACGACGAATGTGATGCAATGACCGGAGCGCGGCTGGCGGCCAGCGCCTGATAGAAGGTGCGATCGGCAACATGCGAAATGTCCACCATCATGCCCAGACGGTTCATCTCGCGCACCACCTGACGTCCGAAGTCGGTGAGGCCGTCGTGGTGCTGCATCGCTTTGTCCTGCATATCGCCGCTGGAGTCGCCCAGTTCGTTGGTGTTCGACCACGTCAACGTCATGTAACGCACGCCGAGGCGATAGTAGTCGCGCAGCACGCGGATGTCGCCCTGGATGGCATGGCCGCCCTCAACGCCCAGCAGCGCGGCGAGTTTGTGCTGGCGATGCGCCATTAGAATGTCCTGTGTGCTGAACGCCATCAACATCTTGTCAGGATGACGCCGCGCCTGCTCGTACACCGAGTCGATCATATCGAGTGCGCGCTGGATCTCGCGGCCCTTGTTCGTCTTCGGCTCAACCCAGATGGAGAAGAACTCCGCTCCCAGATTGCCAGTCCTGATTCGGTTGAAGTCGAGATAACCAGTGCCTGCGTCCTGGGTGAGGTCGAAGTTCTCGTCCACGAAGCGGCCCGGCGTGTCAGCATGGGTATCAATGATGAGTGCGGAATTATGCACGGCACGCCAGCTCTCCCGAGTGGCGCCAGTCTGCGCCTTCACACCCTGCGATTCTTTGTTGGAAGGCGGGCAGTTCTCGGGGTATCCAGGACAATCGCCGACGACTCCTTCCGGTGCCTTTTGAGACGGCTTTATGGATGGTGATGAGGAAGTCTGGGCTATGGCAAGGGACGGAAAGAGGATGACAAGCATCAGTCCCCGGTGCAGGTTTGGCATTGCTAGAGTTCTCTCCGGGCTGCGAGATAGCGTCCCAGAGCGTCCTGCCAGGGTGGCATTTCGATCTGCTGGCTTCGCAGCTTCTGCTTGCTCAGGACTGAGTAGCTTGGGCGTCGCACAGGGCTGAAAAATTGATCTGTGTTTACAGCCGCGAGGTCCACCGAAATGCCCTCCAAGCGAAATATCTCCTCAGTAAACCTGTGCCAGGAGCACTCACCTTCGTTGCTGATGTGATAGGTTCCGTATCGCTCGGTCAGAATAAGGTTTGCGACTGCTTGCGCCACGTCCACGGTGTAGCTGGGTGTGAGGACCTGGTCGCGCACCACGCTGACTTGCGCCCCCGACGCCGCCCTTTTCAGCATGTTCTCGACAAAATTACCGCCCTTCCCACTGCTGCCGGCCAGACCGTATAGGCCGCAAGTCCGAACGACAAAATGGCGCGGGCATCCCAAGGCCAGCAAGTGCTCGCCCGCAATCTTGGAAACGCCGTAGGCGTTCAAGGGCTGCGGCAGGTCTGTCTCGCAATAAGGCTGGCGTTGCGCGCCGCCGAAGACGTAGTCTGTGCTGAAGAAAACCACGGCACAACCGCCAGCTTCGCACGCTTGTGCCAGGTTGGCTGCACCGACGGCGTTGACCTCAAAGGCAAGCAGCGGTTGCTTCTCGCATTCTTCGATTTTATGGAATGCAGCGGTGCTCACCACAACGTCCGGTCGCGCGTCAGCGATGCAGGTGCTTAGTTTGCCAGAGTCGCGGATATCGACTTGCGAATGGGCCAGCGGCAGGACGTCATCCCCACGCTTTTGAAAGACCTTCGCCAGATCGGTTCCCAGCTGACCGCTTGCTCCTATGAGAACGACTTTCATCCGGTCACTCGCAACACAGGCGATTCCACAGGTGCCGAGTCGTCTGGCTGCGCCGATGTACGCTGGCGGGCTTCGGCTGCTTCCAGCTTCTTGAAGGCTTCGATGTTGTAGTACTGGGGGTTGTCCCAGTCGTCGAACGCGGGCTTGTTGGCCAGCAAGTCGCCGACAATCGAAGTTACATCGTCGTGTGGATGGAAGCTTAGGATGTTTTCCGCCTTCTTAATACTTACCTTGTAGTTCCGGAAGTCGTGGATATGTTTGATGGTAAGGCCTACCTTGCTGCCAAGCCGTTGTTCCAGGGCAAGCTTTACCAAATCTGCTGTCTCCCCGACCGTGTAGTTACCGGAAGCAATGTTGAAGATGCCCGAAATTGCCGGACTCGCCTCAACCGCCCGTATGTACGCGCTTGCCGCATCGTGGATACTCAGGATGGGGCGCCAAATTGCAGGGTTATTCACCGTTATCACGCCATCCCTCAAAGCAGACTTGAACATCGTATTGACAATCAAGTCCAGGCGCATGCGGGGGCTGTAGCCTGAAACAGTTCCCTTCCGAAGGGAAATAACCGAAAAATTCTCGTCCGCCAGTTGCAGCGCTGCCTGCTCACCCTGCAACTTGGAAATTCCATACGGGTAATTTGAGACCGCAGGTCTGGTTTCGTCATATAGTTCATCAACCGTGTACCCATAGACAGAACAGGAACATGCATAAACAAAGCGCTTAACCTTTGCTTTCTTGGCGATGTAAGCAAGGTAGGCCGGGGCGGCGGCATTGAAAATAAAGTTCTTGCTGGGAGAAAACTCCGCCATGGGATCGTTGGACAGCCCAGCCAGGAAGATGACCGTTTCATAGTCTGCCAGGTCGGAAGCTTCAAGATGAAAGATGTCCTTTTGCAAGACGCCTGTTTCGTCCGGAAGATGATTCCCAAACCAAAACAAGTCCACGACATCGACCGCATATCCACGCTCGACCAGCTTCGGAATCAGAACCGAGCCCAGATATCCGGCTCCGCCAGCCACCAAGATCCTCATAGAAACTCCCACAATGACTTAGTACTTGAAGTGCTCCGAGTCGGGCGAAGCGAGCCATTGCGCCAAGGTCTGCGCTTTCCGGTCTTTGTCAGAGAGGATCGCCTCCCCGGGAGAGATAGGCCATGCGACGCCCAACGCAGGGTCATTCCAAAGAATCCCGGACTCCGCCTTGCTGTTGTACACGCCGGTGCAAAGATATTGAATCTCGACCCAATCCGACAAGGCGCAAAAGCCCCGGGCGAACCCCGCGGGCGCCCACACCTGTTTCTTATCCGCCGCAGACACCTCCTTTCCGAACCAACGTCCAAGAGTTGGAGATCCTTTGCGGATGTCAACCGCGACCAGAAAAGCCTCCCCATAGATCACGCGCATCAACTTTCCCATGGGCGGGTCCCATTGGAAATGCAACCCGCGGAGAACATTCTTCTTCGAACGCGAGTGGTTCTCCTGAACAAATGCGCTGGGTAGCCCCAATTGCTGGAACTGATCGGTACGAAAGACCTCGAGAAAGAAACCGCGCTCGTCCTGGAAAACCTCTGGAGCGAGGACAACAATATCGCCCAGCGCTCGCGATTCAATGCGTATTTCCATCGTCTTTCCCCCGGATCACGACGTGGGAGCACCGATCGTGTTTATCGTAAGCGGCCGCAAATGAGCAGAATAGCATATTGACTCATGACCACACAGCCGCTGGCACGAATGCTCAACTACGCGGAAATGCAACAGCGCACGGCTCTCTCATCACTCTTGAATTACTTGCCTGGTTCTCCTCGGAGCGACTCCCGTCTATAATGGGTGTCGACGACACCACAATCAGACTCTCCGCACGCATGTCCTGGCAAAATGCGTTGAACCAGGTGAAAAGCTGCGCAGGGTCGCTAGCTGCAGCCGCCACCTTCGCCTGCAGGAGCGTGGAGCATAGAGCCTTCGACAAGCCGTCCAACGCCCAAGTCAGAAGTTACTTACAATTGGCTGCTGTGTTTAGTGACCCACTCGTTTACGGCATACGCGAATGGTTACTTGTCTAACCGGCAATTCGGGATGCTGGGTTGTGGACCGTTAAGGAGCGAGAGGAAGCTTTGTGATCGAGTGTCGAGACTCAGTGAATGCTGAAAAGGGTCCTGACGGGGAAACGTCGGTCGAGGCGTGCTTCCACGGCTATGACGTGTTCATTGATTTGTCGGCGGGTGATCTGGATGAACAAGAAATCACACGCTACCTTGAGGCCCTGGCAGGCGATGCGGGCCTGAGTGGTTCTATCACGGTCCTGGTGCGCGATGACCGGAAGCCGCCGGACGGCATAACCAACATAAGGACTATTCCCGCTGCGACTGAGGAGGCGCTAACCGCTCTACATCGTGCGATCCGGGGTGCAACCCGCCACGGCCGGCACCTTGTTGTGGTGTTGGGACCGCTGCTGCCGGCCAATGAGGCATTGCGGCGACTGACGGAAGATTTTGGTCGCGACCCATTCTTCGGTATGGTTCAGCCGCGGTTCGCCGATGCTTCGAACGATCACATTTTGCCACTTCCCGGGGATGTTAATGATTTCGAACATCGCCCCATGCTTACGCGCGCCGGCCTCTCGTTACTCCCCGACTATGTAATCACGCCCGAGATGGTTTCAGCGTGCGTCGTGATTCGTCGTGAAGTCGTCAGAGAAATGGAATGGAGCAACTCCGGGCTTAGCAGCATCGCAGGCGAACTCAGGCTTCTGCTTTGTCAGGCCCGCCGGCGCGGTTATCGCAATCTGGTGATCAATCGGGTGACAATATCCACCCAGTTGCCAGACGCCTTCATCTACCCATCTCCCCCGCCGGCCGACTTGGATCGCCTAAACACGATGTATCCGGAGATTCCTCGCGCAGCTGCCTGGTGCGCCAATCTCGCGCAGCGTAAATTGGAGCCCATTCTTGCGCGCGCCTGCGCGGACGATGCCACGCAACGCCGGCGGGTGCTTCTGGACTGCCGCGGGATGATCAATCGGCACAACGGCACGTCACACTGCATGCTCGGTCTCCTTGACGGTTTCCACGCAATCGACGGCCCATGGCAAGTGGATGTTCTCGCATCCCGCCCAGCCATGGAGTTCTTTCAACTGCGGGAACGTTACGGAAAATTCGGGTTGCAGGACCGTCCTGGGGACACTTACACGGCTGCCGTGTTACTGAACCAGCCTTGGGCGCTCTCGACCATAGCAGAGCTCCACAGCCACGCGCTGCTCGTCGGATTTAATATGCTGGACACAATCTCCTGGGACATTCTGTATGTGTGTGACGAGCGACTAGATGCCGTGTGGCGTTTTATAGCGCGCCATTCAGATGTGTTGTTTTATGACTCGCAATTCACCCGCGATAGATTTGCAAACCGCTTTCCGCTACAAGGGCATGTGGCTGAGCGGGTCGCTTATCTGAGCCTGTCCAAGCAAGAGCAGGCAGATCGCAAGGTCTTGGGGGAGGCGGCCGGCGATCACATCCTGCTCTTTGGCAACGAATACGATCACAAAGACATTCGGCGCACGCTGCGCCTTCTAGTTGACGCGTTTCCTTATTGCAGGATCGTTGCCGTGGGCATTGACGACAACGAAGGGCAAAACGTTACCATGCCGAGTGGCACGATTGAACACAGCGTGTTGCACCAGCTGATTGCAAGCGCTCGCGTCATCGTATTCCCGTCCTTCTATGAAGGATTTGGCATGCCAGTGGTCCAGGGGCTGGCTTACGGGCGGACGGTGGTTGCTCGACAGTCGCCACTGTGGAAGGAAATCGCGGCACAAGTGCAGACGCCGGGGCAATTGGTGGAGTTTGACAGCGCTGTCACTCTTGTCGAGGCTGTTGGCCGCGCTTTGGCTGGCCGTCCGTTGGAACCCCTGCCGCAAGGTGCTGCCCTCGACGCGGGGCAGTCTCCCCTGCGCTGGCAGGACTGTGCTCAGCGAATGATTGACAGCCTGGAGAAGCTGTTGCCCTCTGCCGACGGTAAGCGATGGCTGGAGCGCGAGGAGGCGCTCCGGGCAATAGACCTCCTGCATTCCTGACGTCCAGGAAAGACGACGAAATGCGTGTTCTTACGTTGCTGGTTCGCCACGGAACGGACAAGTTTCCGGGAGCCATCGATGAGGTTGCCGCCCTCTTCGCCCGCCAGTTGCCTGAGGTGGACTGGGACCTCATCGTCATTGACAACAAGTTGCCCGAGGACTACGAGCAGGCTCTGGGGGTGCGCCAGGTCCTAATCGGGGGGTCCAATGCCATGCGGGAGTTCTCGGCTTGGCAGAGCGGTCTTGCGTATGCCGGCCGCCGCCTGAGCGACTACGATTTTGTGAATCTGACCACGGAGGCCTTCGGGACCCTCTACACTGCGTACCTCGATAGATTCAGCACAAACATGTTGCGTCTGATCTCGCGTCGTGGCGCTGCCGTCGGGCACATTGACTACTACAACGCCCCGGTCCGTCTCTTTGGCCGGCAGTCTCGGGCCTGGCTGAGAACTTCATTCGTGTTCCTGCCGCCGGCGGAGTTGAAGATGCTTGGCTCCTTAATCAGCATCGCCGAGCCGGCCGGAATATTCAGTGGCAATCCAGAGACGCCATTCCTCCCGGATGCACCGATTTCGGAGAACTATCAAGGGTATCTTCTCGGCTGGCTGACGGGCGATGGAACCGGCCAGGGCGTGGAATGGCATTCCCGTTTTACACTTTCAGGCGATACGTTACCGCACTTTCAAAACAAGGTTGTTGCTATCCTCAATGAGCACTTGTTCAGCATCCGCTTGCGGGCCCAAGGTTGTGCGATGGTGGATGCAACATGGCTTGCGACGCGCGCCGGAAAATTGGGCAGCAACGGCCAGCCGTTGGGGCCGATCCCGAGTTGGCGGAAGCAACTCACCGAGCGGGATACGGACGCCGTTCCTCCGAATGTGCTGTTCAATTGTCCGGTTTGAGCCTTTTGGCCAATCGCCCAGGATGGAGCTCCTTGGTTTACCATTCAATGATGATTGACGCCGCGGACGGTGTGCACCAGTGAGCCCTTACGTTTACCAACCGGAAGGCAGGGTCTCGGAGTTCGAGCAGGCCGTTTCTCTGCTTGCAAGCAAACATACGGGTGCTAAGGTTGGCTGGCCCGATCCCACACCGCACCTCAAAGAAATTTGGGCGGGATTGCAATCCAAAGGTCTGCCTTGCACAGAACTTTCGCTTAGCACTGCGCGTTTCGCTGAATACTTCTGGCAGGCCGAGTACGTTCTCCGTTATCCGGACTATTACCGCGGCAATCTCCCGGAGAAGTCCCTGGAGCACTTCATAGCGATCGAACTTCTGCGGCCAAACGCACAGACAGTGTTTGTCGACCTTGCGTCCGAAGGTTCACCGTTGCCCGAGATCGTGCGACGGAGGTATCAGTGCGAATCCTATGCGCAAGACATCATGTATCCCGCAGGAATCCACGACAACCAGATCGGGGGAGACGCATGTTCCATGCCGATGGCGGACGGGAGCTTGACCGCGGCCGCACTTACGTGCTCTCTGGAGCACTTTGAGGGAGACGCTGACACCCGATTGTTCCGCGAATTGGTGAGAGTTCTACGCCCCGGGGGCCGGGTCGTGGTGGTACCGCTCTACATGTACATCGAGCCGGTGATCATAACGGATCCTACGTACAGCGCGCCGCTCGATATTCCCTTCGACAGCGGAGCCAGCATTTATTGCGCCCAAGGTTGGAAGAACCGGCACGGCCGGTTCTATTCTCCGGAATCCCTGTGCTCTCGCCTAATTGAACGTTGTCCGGAAATGCAATTCTCGGCCTATCACGTGATTGGAGCGAAGGAGCAGATTCACCCAAGTACATACGTGAGATTCTGTCTGCTCGGAGAGCGCCGGTGATGCTGTTGACATCGGCAGTCATGGTGTCCCATCTGGTGGGCCTTGCCGGGCGATTCTGCCGGTGGAACTCGAAAGAGTCCACCCAACTGTCGCCTCGTCTCGCGATACAATCAAAGCACTTTGGCAGGCTTCGTTCATGAGCCACACTGCAATGACGAGCTCCCCTCTAAGAACCGGAGACAGCTCAACTTTCCCGTTTGAGCCGGAGCCTCTGTTCGGGGGCCTGCTGCGAAACGAGGAGGTCTTCGCCAATAGTCACGGAAAGCGCATTGGCGTACTAATCGTCACTTATAACGCGCTCACCACGTTTACCAAAGTGCTCAAACGAATTACACCCGAAGTTTGGAAAAACGTGGAAGAGATCGCTGTGTTCGACGATGCCAGTCAGGACCATACCTACGAGCTGGCCGTCGGTTTGAAGACCCTGCGCGGTTTACCGAAGTTGCAGGTACTCAGTCATCCGAAAAACCTGGGATACGGCGGGAACCAGAAGGCCGCGTATCGATACTTCATCGATAAAGGCTTCGACATCGTGGTTCTGCTGCATGGAGACGGCAAATATGCGCCGGAGATACTAAGCCATCTGTACCATCCCATCGTTACGGGAGAGGCCGACGCGGTGCTCGGTTCTCGCATGACCAAGGTTTACGGGGGGCCTCTCCGCAGTGGCATGCCTCTCTATAAGTATCTCGGGATCCGTATCCTGACCGCCTTCGAAAACCGCACCCTGGGAATGAAGTTTACCGAGCTGCACACGGGTTACCGAGCCTATAACCTGCACTCGCTAAGTAAAATTGACCTTACGAACATGACAGATGACTTTCATTTCGATACGCAAGCTATCATCAAATTAAACCACCAGCACTACAAATTGAAAGAGGTACCGATTCCAACCTACTTTGGTACTGAGCTAAACTACTTGAGTGGCACAGCCTATGCGTGGAATGTCTTTCAGGCTGTGCGCCATTACAAGAAAACCGCGTGGTCCAGCCGCTGCTATCCCGAGTTTCAGGAATACTTCATCCATTACCCCATCAAGCACACTAAGTACTCCAGCCATCATTATGCGCAACAAATGGTGGGGCGCAATCACGAGGTGCTCGACGTTTCGTGTGGAGAAGGGTTCTTCGCCGCAGAACTCGCCAAGCAGGGGAACAGCGTCACCGGTGTAGACGCGCTGCCAGAACCCTCCGAACGGGCTGCTCTAACCGACTACGTTAGTCTTGATCTTAATCATGGACTCGAGGGGCTTGTAGAACGCCTGAGTGGAAAACGCTTCGACCGTGTCTTGTTGTTGGACATATTAGAGCATTTATACGAGCCAGAGCGGATACTGCAACAATGCCATGAGCTATTGGGGGATGACGGAGAAATAATAGTATCGGTACCCAATGTTGCTAATTTTAGTGTGCGCCTGGCTTTGTTATTCGGCCGATTTAATTACACCGACCGCGGAATTCTCGACAGAACGCACCTTCGCTGGTACACCCGGAAAACGGCACGTGAGTTACTAGGCGGCGCCGGGTACCGGATTGTGGCGGAACGCTTTACTGTGGTGCCGGCCGCCCTGGCGTTGGGAATGTCGCCGGAAGGAATTGTATTTAGGGTCATAAACGGGATTCTTGGCCTTCTCACGCGCGTGATGCCCGGTTTGTTCGGGTACCAGATCATGCTGGTCGCTAAGCGTGGTCCGACTTCACCGGTCGCTTCCAGCTAGAAGGGGCGGGGCTAATAGATCTAGGTGGTATCCTGGGCAACTCTAGCGTGCCGAGCGGTTGACGAAGCTCCGGCGGTGTCTCGGGTTGAACCGGAGTTCAAACCGCGACGCTATTGAAAATCTGCAATACTAGCATTCTTCTGTATGCGATTCTCGGAATAGTCTTGCATCAGGGTTATCGAGATCCTAACGATACGTCCGAAAGTACTTCACACAGGCAGGCGTTCGATCGTGGTGGTTCAGCGTGAGGAGGGCGCACATGCAGCACGTCAGCTCCCAGGTTGATCTTCAGGCGCCATCGGCTTCTGGTGGGACGGTGCCGCAAGGTCCAGTCTCGCCAGGGGCCTACACCTGGTTATGGGCGGCAGTTTTGCTGGTTGCCGTATTGCTGGCTGCCAACGGCAAACTACTTCAAGGCAAGGCTGCTCCACACTGGGATGCCGCTGACTTCTTCGGGCCGGAATACTCGCTCGTAGCGGACCACGTTCGAGCCCATCGTCTCCTGGCCTGGAATCCGTGGACCTCGGGGGGCACACCCGATTTTGCGGAACCGGAGCTGGGTACCAGTTCGCCGATTCTGTTGCTGACCGCTGCACTGTTTCCCAAGCCGACGGGCTTTGTCGCGTACTGGATGCTGATTTGGGTTGGTGGCGGCCTCGGTATGCTGGTGTTTGCGAGGAGTCTTCGCTGTCCGGCCTGGGGCGCGCTGGTGGCTGCTCTTGGATTTACCGCGTCGGGATTCTTTGTGGGACACGCCGAACACACGTCCTCGCTATTTTCCGTGGCGTTCCTGCCGTGGATTTGCTGGAGATTCGATGATGCCTTGCTTCGAGGGCGGTATTGGAGTGCAGTTCAGGCTGGAGTTCTGTACGGGCTGTCGGGTCTTGGGGGGTATCCCCAATTCACCATTCTGACCCCCGGTTTTCTAGCAGTGTGGGCCGTTGGCAGGATTTTGTTCACCGACACGACCGATGGGGGGCCGGTCGCCACCGACCAGATACGCCGGCCACGGGTGCTGCGGGCGATAGCATACTTGCTTCTGGTGGGAATCATAGGTGGACTCATTTTCTGTCCTCCATATCTGGGTTTCCTGACAGAGACGCATGGTTACAGCGATCGTGTTGGCCCTAGGTCCCGGCTCGAATCCATCAGCTCGAACACTCTGCCCACCGGAGCGATCTCGACGCTCGCCAGCCCTTATCTTTTTCTGTTGAGCTACTCGCAGCTTCCGGGACACCTATGGCCAGCCAGCGACATCGCAATGAGCAGCATTTACTCCGGCGCTGTAGTGACGGTGCTGGCCATGGTTGCCTTACTCAAGCGCTCCCGATGGAGATGGTGGCTGGCGTTGCTGGCTCTGTTCTACCTGTGTTGTGCTGTGGGAAACCAATTGCCTCTGCGGGGATTGCTCTACGATTACGTGTTCGTAACACGGTATTTCCGGAACGCTTCCATGTTCAGCGTTTACAGCATTTTCCTGCTGTGCCTCCTGGCGGCGCTGGCAGCGCGCGACGTCGAAAGAATCGCTGAGCCTGCAGGACCGGAGACCAGAAAATTTTTCGTTCTGTGTTTCGTTATCAGTTCGGCGGCGGGCGTCTCGTTTCTTCTTGTCTGTCGACAAGCGCAGGTGCTGCCCTGGCGGTTCGATCTGGCCGTCGTTCACCTCGCGGTGGTCTGGTTGGGAATGGTCGCCACAGCCCTTCTGCTGGTTTTGCGCCTGGTAACCATTCGCCGGTGCGTTCAGCTTTTGGTTGTCCTTGCCGTGTTCGATGGGTTCGTCAGCATAATCATTGCCAAACCAGTCTTGTACGAGTCACGCATCGTAGCGCCATGGCAGGAGATGGACCGCGATCACATCGCCAGCCTGGATATGACGTCGAAGGGATTTTTCCGCCGGCTTAATCCTCCACAAGCTGAGTTGAACGACTGGAATATTCCGCCAAAGGTTGCCGTCCTGAACAGCTATTGGCCCCCACTCCGGAACCGTTTTCTGGAAAAGCTCGTCATAGATCCAACGCTGCGAGAGTTCGCATTGGGCCAGCAAAGACTGTGGTTCTCCAACCAGGCCGTTGAGCTGCCTCCTACCGACGACCTCTATGCTAAGTTCGCTGACAATGTGCGCAGCCGCCACAGTCCGATTCTGATTCTGCACACTCCAGAACAGATGAAGGACATATCCGTTCCCGAGGAAGTCCGGGCGGTCGGGCATGAACCGGCGGCAGCCATGCCCGCCAGTCTTGATCAGCTTGAAGCAGCAACCCTCGCTAACATAGGTGTGCTGGCCTATTTTCCGAATGTGTTGCAGTTTCAGTACCAGGCGCCAAGCGACGGTTGGTTGATGATCACCGACCGATGGGCCCCGGGATGGAAGGCCGAAGTGAACGGGAAATCAGAGCAGGTGTATGGTGCTGATTTCCTGTTTCGGGCAGTGAAGGTCGAAGCTGGCATGAATACCGTTTCGTTGCGCTATCGACCGCGCACGTGGAAGCCCTCGATCGTCGTGAGTTGGGGAACGCTGCTACTGTTTTTCGTCTGCGCGGCGGTACGGTTCGCACGCAACCGCCGGCTCTCCGCGCGATAGTTGCCGATCTTCCATTCTCCGAGGCTCGAAACCACTACTGCGCAGGTCCCGGAACCAGTCTCAAATGGTGAGCCCCGGCGCGCCCCACTGCCTGCCGCGAGAACGGCAGCTCAAAAGTACGTCCGTTGTAATAGGCGTCCCACTGGTCGTCGTAGTGTTCATCGAAGATGTTGCCCGATTGCCCGTTCACGATGTTGAGAGTGGAATTGTCGAGATCGGAGAAATCCACCGTCAGACGCTCCGAGGGCCCGAAGTGCTCACTCACCTGCTTGACCGTTTCGCCATCCCCGGACAAAGGCTGACTGCCTGGGCCAGCGCCTTTCTTGAGGATGGGGAAGTGGCTCCAGAAGGGATGCTGAACATTCACACGATGCACGCGTCCCCACTTCCAGAGGGTGAGCGAGCGGGGAGTATCAGCATCGTCCACCGCCGCTTGCACAGCAGCAGTCAACAACTGGTCGAAGTTGTCATAACCCGGCGGCAGCCAGCGTGCAGGCTGGTGGGCCAGCACATTTTCCAGCCAGGCTGGGCTCATGAACCAGCGATAGTCCTTCCATTCCTCGCCCAGCCCGGGTTTGAGCAGCAGTTCCTGCAGCTTCTTGCGCGAATAGTAGGCGATGGTAGGTGCGGCGGACTCGGTGGTCATCGTGCCATCCCAGTTGCGCATCAAGTCGGCAGCCTGCTTCGCTCGGGCCGAGGCGCCGGGCGTGTGATCGACGGCGTACACGAAGCGCTCGGCGCAATAGCGGTCAAACTCGGACAGGATGTCGGTCTGGATGGCGAGCATGTCCGGCGGGGCGAATTTCTTCTTTACGTTCAATAGCTTGTAAATGCGCTCCGTGCGGTAAGGAGCGACCCACTCGATGCTGATCGGGTATTGGTAACCGTCCGGCGTGATGCGCCCGTTCGCCGTAGCGATGATGCCCGAGGGCGGGTCGAACGCACTCGGCAGTTGGTCGAAGGGCACGTAACCGGTCCACTCATGCGAATCGTCGTCGCCGGGGACGGGCACGGAGTTGTCATCGGCAGCGCGAATTGGCACCAATCCCGTGGCCTGGTAGCCGATGTGCCCTTCCACGTCGGCATAAACCACGTTTTGCCCGGGTGCGCCAAAATGCGAGAACGCAGCGCGGAATTCCTGCCAGTTTTTGGCCGAGTCCACGTCAAAGAACACCGTACTTGAGACCTGCGGATCGTAAATCACCCACTTCAGCGCGAGCTGGCGTTTCTCTCCCGCAAGCAGGCCACTGATGATCGGGCCGTGACGGGTGACCAGGACATCCAGATTGACCTCCGGCTTGCCCTTCACCTCAATGATTTCCTTGCGATGCTGGGGCTGCATCCAGCCTTGCGGCGTAAGGTATTCACCCTTGTCGTTAAATCTCTCGATGTACACGTCTTCCACGTTCGGGCCGAGGTTCGTAAATCCCCATGCGATGTAGCGATTGTGGCCGACAATGACGAAGGGCACACCGGGCAGGGTCACGCCGGCCACATCAAAATCTCCGGCCGTGAGGTGCGCCTCGTACCAGACATTGGGGATTTGCAGGTCGAGGTGCATGTCGTTGGACAACAGCGGCTTGCCGGACGCAGTGTGGGCTCCTGAAACGACCCAGTTGTTGGAGCCGGGCTGAAGGCGCTCGTCAGCCATGTCGCTGTGAAGGGGCACGCCCGCAAGCGTGCCGCATGGAGCGCTTTGAAAGGGCACGCCTTCAGGCGTGCCGTAAAGAGCTGGGAAGGTGTTCGGCTTTAGCCGCTGAGGTAATGCTTTCACTCGTTGAAAGCGTTCATGCGCCGCTTCATTTGGAACCAAGGTGCTTCGCTTTCTAGGTTTCTGCGGGGAGGCGTTGCCACGCGGCCCCGGATCTTCTTCCTCGTCTGGCGTGGTTTGCGCCGGAATCTCGTTTTCGATCGAGGGGCCTTCTGCTCCCGGAGGATGATCGCGCCACGAGGAGTTTACATAGAGATCAGCGGTCAACTCCGGACCCAACTTGGCCAAGGCCTTCTCTTTGAAGAGTTTGTGCTTGTACAGGTAGTGATTGAGGAACTCCGTCATGGAGAGGCCGACCAGCGCCGAATCCTCCACCGTCCAGGCGTGCGGGAAGTAGGTGAGGAAACGAAACTCGAGCGGCAGGGTCTTCCGATGCTGTGCAATATAGGCATTCACCCCAGCAGCATAGGCCTCGAACTGCGCCCGTTGCGCTGGGGGCATGTTGGCGACAGCAAGCTGCGCCACCTGCCGCAGCCCGAGCGTGCGCTGCTCGCGATCAACCTTGACGTATTCCGCCCCCAGGACAGCGGACAATTCGCCCGCCGCAAACCGGCGCGTCATGTCCATTTGCCACAGCCGGTCCTGCGCCGTGATGTAGCCCTGCGCAAAGAGCAGGTCAGGCAGGTTGGAGGCGGCAACGTGCGGCACACCAAGCGCATCGTAGGTCACGATGACTGGTCCGGTGAGCCCGGAGAGCTGAATCGTTCCGTCCACCTGGGGCAGTGCAGCCCGCACCGCACGATAAAACCAGACGTCGAAGCCCATAAAGGCCGTCAGAAGCAGGATTAGGACCGCAACGACTGCGCGAAAGATGAACTTGCGGTTGGATGGCCGCGCGGGCGGAGCAATCGTGGTGGCTGCCATAAAGAATTCGATTGTAACCAACTTGGGGCGGTGGAACATTCCACCATCGGCAGCACCGGCGGTGTTATCCTGATAACAGATTGTGGGCTCAATGCTCCAGAAGCGGATTGATGACCAGCCGACAATCTCGCGCGAGATGGTGCGCGAGGCGGAAGGCATCTTTCACGGCCATCTCAAGCGCGTTGGCCTGAAGCACACGGGGCAGCGCGACACCATCCTGCGAACCTTTCTCGACACCCGCGACCATCTTTCCACCGACGAACTCTACCGTCTGGTCAAGAAGAAAGACGAGCACATCGGTTTCACTACGGTGTATCGCACGCTGAAGCTGCTGGCTGAGTGCGGTTTGGCCAGCGAAGTGGCGTTTCATGATGGGGTGGCACGTTACGAACATCAGTACCAGCGCCGGAATCATCACCACATGGTTTGCACCGAGTGTGGTACTTCCGTGGAGTTCTTTGCGCCGGGAATCGAACGCATTGAGCAGGAGATCGGTCGCAGGAACAAGTACCTGCCAACACGCCACACGTTTCAGATCTACGGCATCTGTGAAAAATGCCAGAAGAAGCAGAAGCGAACCCTCTCGTAACAAGAGTTGCCCTTCATGCTTACTCTCAGCGAAGCCGCGGAACAGATTCGTATCCGACAGCTCTCGCCGGTGGAGCTCACGCGCGAATGCCTGGACCGCATCGAGCGCTTCAATCCGACGCTCAATGCCTTCATCACCATCACCGCGGATTCGGCACTCGAAGACGCGCGCCGCGCGGAAGCAGAAATCACGTCGGGCAACTGGCGCGGTCCGCTGCATGGCGTCCCCATCGCCCTGAAGGACCTGCTCGACACCGCCGGCGTGCGCACTACGGCCGCCAGTAACCAGTTTCGTGATCGCATTCCCGCCGAAGATGCGGCCGTCGTCAAGCTACTGAAGCGCGCCGGCGCCGTCCTGCTGGGCAAACTCAACCTGCACGAGTTTGCCTTCGGCATGAGCGGTGTAGTCAGCGCCTTCGGTCCGGTGCGCAATCCCTGGGACACGCAGCGCATCACCGGGGGCTCGTCGTCGGGCTCGGCCGCGGCCGTCGCCAGCGGCATGTGCGTGGCCTCGGTGGGCAGCGACACGGCCGGCTCCATCCGCTGCCCGTCGGCGCTGTGTGGCCTGGTGGGACACCGGCCCAGCGCCGGACTGGTGAGCAGGCACGGAATGATTCCGCTGGCAACTTCGTTCGACACGGCTGGGCCCATGACACGCTGCGTGCGTGACACCGCAGCCCTGCTGGAGGCGCTGAGCAGCTCCTCTAAATTCAGCGCTATCGTTGCCGATGTTTCCACCCTGCGCGTGGGCGTACCGCGAAAAGCATTCTGGGAAGATCTTGAGCCCGGCGTGGCAGCGGCCCTCGAAGCCGCGCTGGACGTCGTGCGGAGGCAGGTCGCGGAGGTGCGCGAGGTAGAACTTGACGTGGCCCGCCGCCGCACCGTCTTCGATGCCGAGATCTACGAGTATCACGAGGCGATGGTCACCGATACGCCGCGGCTTTACGATCCACACACGCTGGCGCGGGTCGAAAAGTGCGCGGGCATCAGCGCCACCGACTACATTCGCGCCGGCCGCGAATTGCAGGCGCAACGCCGCGCCGCCGAGTCCATCTTTGAGCAGGTCGATATGGTGGTCACACCCACTACGCCCGCCGCCGCGCCCGAGCTTTCGCGCCTGCTGCCGCTGGGCGAACCTGA
>Ga0335083_10002779_pt1 | contig 22967 bp, 16 predicted proteins | sample Lox_Sample_42_FD_206716 | JGI IMG/M metagenome (GOLD analysis project Ga0335083, IMG submission 206716) | Soil microbial communities from Loxahatchee National Wildlife Refuge, Florida, United States - Lox_Sample_4.2 | ecosystem: Environmental > Terrestrial > Soil > Wetlands | place: USA...
GCGCCAGCAACGCATAACAGGTATATTTGCCGAACAGCGCGACCAGATAGAGTGGAATGTGAAAGTCGGAAGAGGGCGGCAGCGCCAGATTGAGAATGGGCACGCCGATGGCGATCGCTGCAACAATGATCAGGAAGATCGTAGCGCCGCGATCGATGGAGCGAATGAGAATGTGCGCCATCATGCTTCGACCGCCCGGCCCTTCAGCGCGAACATGCCACGCGGCCGTTTCTGGATGAAGAGAATGATGAGCACGAGAATTGCTATCTTGGCGAGGACCGCCCCGGCATAAGGTTCGAGGAACTTGTTGGCGATGCCGAGCACGAAAGAGCCCACGAGCGTGCCCCAAAGATTACCGACGCCACCGAATACCACAACCATAAAGCTGTCGATGATGTAACCTTGGCCGAGATTGGGGCTGACGTTATCGATCTGCGACAGCGCTACGCCGGCCATGCCGGCGATCCCGGAACCCAGGCCGAAAGTGAGCGCATCAACGCGGGCGGTGCGGATGCCCATCGAAGCGGCCATCGGACGATTTTGCGTTACCGCCCGCATCTCGAGGCCAAAGCGCGTGTAGCGCAGCAGCGCCAGCAGCGCGATGAACACCGCGAGAGCAAAACAAATAATCCATAGGCGATTATAGGTGATGGTAATGCCGCCCAAATCGAATGCGCCGCTCATCCATGAAGGATTGCCGACCTCGCGATTGTTCGGACCAAATGCGGAGCGCACGGCTTGTTGCAGGATCAGCGAAAGTCCCCAGGTGGCCAGCAGCGTCTCCAGCGGCCGTCCATACAGGAAGCGGATGATAGTGCGCTCGATGATGATGCCAACGCAGCCGGCGACCAGGAAGGAAAGCGGAATGGCGATAGCCAGAGAATAATCGAACAGCGCGGGATTATTCTGGCGTATCACCTCCTGTACGACGAACGTGACATAGGCGCCCAGCATGACCATCTCGCCATGCGCCATGTTGATGACGCCCATGACCCCGAAGGTGATGGCGAGCCCGATGGCGGCGAGCAGCAGGACCGAGCCAAGAGAGATTCCATACCAGGCATTCTGTACGGCTTCCCACAGCACCAGACGATTGTTGATCGCGCCGATGGCGGCAGCGGCGCTTTTTAGGACCGGTGCCGAGGTATCAGCCGGCAGACTGGAGAGCAGCCCAAGCGCGTCCTGGTCGCCGCGCTGGCGGACGACCTCTACCGCCGCCAGCTTGTCCTCATCGTTGGCCTTTTCGCCGGTCAGAATGACCGCAGCTCGCGCCTCCACGAGCGCCCGCTTGATGCGGGGATCCTGCTCCTTGGCAATGGCGGTCTCCAGCGCCGGCAGCGCGCTCTGCTCGCGCGACTTAAACACGGCCTGCGCCGCGTCGTATCGGGCTTTGGGATCGCTAGCGAGCAACGTCAGTCCGCCCAGCGCGGCGTCGATCGCTCCCCGCAGGCGATTGTTGAGGCGGACGTTGTCAAGATCGGCTGGCGCCTGGCCGGAAATCGGCGCTCCGGTAGCTGGATCAGTCAGCTTACCGGAATCGTCTTTAATGTAGACCTTCTTGGCCTCGGCGCTGAACATCAGCGCGCCGTTCTGCAAGGCGCGGATGATCGTCGCGGCGCGCGGGCTGCCGCTGGCAGCGACTTCACCGATTCCGGTGAGGGTCTCGTCGAAATCGTCTGCCGTAAAATGGGTGAGCGCGTCAGCGAGGGTCGCGGCACGCGCTGTTACGCCGCTCAGCCCAAAGCTGAAGGCCAGTAGCAGACCAACGAGGCAAGCTCGGCTGAAGCGCATCGCTAGTTCCCGGCCTTGGTGCGGGAAGGCGATACGCCGCCTTCCCGCGAGCTCACGGTTACAGTGTCGACGTTACTAGGCGCCGCCGCACTTTTTGGTCACTTTATTATAATTGCCGCACTTGAGCGTCACCCAGTCGGATTCGAGATCTTTCGATCCGGGCAGATAATCCGACCACGCATCGCCGGGGACCAGGCCCTTGGTCTTCCACACCACGTCGAACTGGCCGTCAGCTCTGATTTCGCCGATATAGACCGGCTTGGTGATGTGATGGTTCGGCAGCAGCGTCGAGATGCCGCCGGTGAGATTCGGCGCCTGGATGCCCGGCAGTGCCGCAATCACCTTGTCGGGGTCGGTCGATTTGGCCTTTTCGACCGCCTTCACCCACATGTTGAAGCCGATGTAATGCGCTTCCATCGGGTCGTTGGTGGTGCGCTTCGGGTTCTTGATGAACGCATGCCACTCTTTGATGAAGGCTTCGTTCGCCGGCGTCTTGATCGACTCGAAATAATTCCAGGCGGCGAGGTGCCCGACCAGCGGCTTGGTATCGAGACCGGCGAGTTCTTCTTCGCCGACCGAGAAAGCCACCACCGGGATGTCGGTTGCCTTGATGCCCTGGTTGCCGAGCTCCTTATAGAACGGGACGTTGGCGTCGCCGTTGATGGTCGACACCACCGCCGTCTTCTTGCCGGCCGAGCCGAACGCCTTGATCTTCGAGACTTCGGTCTGCCAGTCGGAGAAGCCGAACGGCGTGTAGTTGATCGTGATGTCCTCGTCCTTTACGCCTTTTTGCTTGAGGTAGGCTTCGAGGATTTTGTTGGTGGTGCGAGGATAGACGTAGTCGGTGCCTTCCAGCACCCATCGCTTGACCGATCCGCCGTCCTTGCTCATCAGGTAGTCGACGGCCGGGATCGCCTGCTGGTTCGGCGCGGCGCCGGTGTAGAACACGTTGCGCTCGCTCTCTTCACCTTCGTATTGCACCGGATAGAACAGGATGCTGTTGAGCTCCTTGAATACCGGCAGCACCGATTTGCGCGACACTGATGTCCAACAGCCGAACACAACGGCGACTTTGTCCTTGCTGATCAGCTCGCGGGCCTTTTCTGCAAAGAGCGGCCAGTTCGAGGCCGGATCGACGACGACTGCTTCAAGCTTCTTGCCGAGCACACCGCCCTTCTTGTTCTGCTCGTCAATGAGCATCAGCATCACGTCCTTCAGCGTAGTTTCGCTGATGGCCATGGTTCCGGATAGCGAATGGAGAATTCCGACCTTGATTGTGTCCTCGGCCTGAGCGGGCAGCGCCGCCGTTAGGCCAAAAGCAAGACCCGCCGCGGCGGCGAGCCAGCGGCGACCTCGCGGTCGCCTAGCGACCGCGCCTATCGAGTTAAGCATCGCGTTTTCCTCTGTTAGACGCGCGCAACCGGCGTAAGGCCGTTACGCTCGGCACAAATCGCAAGGAGCGTGCCAATCAATGACGTGCGCTAAACCATTGTTATCAAGGCGAAATTTGCGTGCAAGGCTCGCAACCGATGCGAGTCGCGCCCATTTTGAATCCGAATCGCGCGAGCGTGCCGCCCATTGCTTGAGCAGCGCCATAAATATAGTTGGAAAAGCGTGATGAAAAATTAGGCACTAATTTGAGCGCCGTCTATTGGAGTTGGGCTTCGGCGTAAACTCGTCAGAGCTTGCGCGCGCCTTCGGGATCGCTGGACTCCCTGGTCGACGCCGGCGCGGGAGTTCTCGCCACGGCACGCTTCGGTGACACTTAGAGTTGGAATCGCGGGTCAAAGAGTTTGCCAATCAAGTTTCGGCGTCTAGCGCCATCTGTTGGTGCGAGGACGCTTGCCCTCAAGGATCGCGAGAATGAGGGTGGACGACGAGCGATACGGCGGTGCTGGGGAGATGAGCGCTTATGGCGTGCCCGATTTGAACAGTACTGCGCTTGCTGGTATGAGACTCCGCTTCAATAAGAAAAGCGATCAAAGGCCTGCATGACGCGTATTCTTCAGCTCACGCTCAACGGCCGCGCTCGCAGCGATGCGATTTCTGAAAACTTGTTGCTACTGGATTATTTGCGGGAAGCCGTCGGCCTTACCGGAACGAAAACGGGATGCGATGGCGGCGAGTGCGGCGCTTGTACTGTGCTCGTTGACGATCAGCCGCGCTTGTCATGCCTCACGCTCGCGGCTGTGGTTGATGGGCAGCGCGTGGACACCGTCGAGTCGCTTGTGACTGACGGGCGTTTGTCGGCGGTGCAGCGCGGCTTCCATGAGAAGCTCGGTTCGCAGTGCGGCTATTGCACGCCGGGATTCATTATGGCGTCAGCTGGCCTGTTGCGGCGCGTTCCGCGTCCAAGCGAAGATGAAATTCGCGAGGCACTCGGCAGCAACATCTGCCGTTGCACCGGCTACGTGAAGATCATCGAAGCGGTGAAATATGCCGCCGATCTACACGCGGCCGGCTCGCCGCCATAGCCGGGCAACAATTAAAAAAATGAAATGGATAGAGGGACGGAAAGACTGCAATGAACGAAATGGTACCCGCGCACACAATCGGCGACTACGTACCGTTGGTCGACGGACCAGAGAAAGTTTCCGGACGGGCCAAATTCACCGCCGATTTCTTAGTGCCGGGAATGCTGGCTGGACGCATCTTTCGCAGCCCTTACTCGCACGCCGAAATCCTCGAGGTGGACGTCTCCGAAGCGGCGAAGCTGCCGGGCGTGAAGGCGATCGTCACCGGTGCCGATTGCGACAAAGGTTTCGGCGTCCTTCCGATTGCCCGCACTGAGTATCCGCTGGCGCGCGACAAGGTGCGCTATTGCGGCGAGCCGGTCGCTGCGGTCGCCGCGATCGACGAGGCAACGGCAAAGCAAGCCGTTCACCTGATTAAACTGAAAGTTCGCGCGCTACCGGCCTACCATACTGCGGGCGCCGCGATGGCACCCGATGCCGTCGATCTGCACCACCATCGCCCTAAGAATATCGAGCGCGATGTTTTCTTCGAGCTCGGCGATGTTGCGGCCGCTTTCGGCGACGCGGACCTGGTGCGCGAAGGTGTCTATAATTGCCCCGAAGTTTGCCAGAACCAGATGGAAATGCACGCCGCGCTTGCCGACTACGATGCGGAGCGTGAGCGCATTACCGTACATGCTTCGACACAGGTGCCGTACTACGTGCATCTCATGCTGTCGCAGATACTCGGCATGGATATGTCGCGCATCCGCGTGATCAAGCCGCATGTCGGCGGCGGGTTCGGCTGCCGCACCGAGACGCTCAATGTCGAACTGATTGCCGCGCTGCTCGCGCGCAAGGCCAGTGGCTGCGTGCGCATCGCCGTCAACCGCGAGGAGACATTCATCACCCATCGCGGCCGGCCGGAAACGGATGTCCGTCTCAGGATCGGTATGCGCAAGGACGGCCGCATAACCGGCGTCGAGTGCGAAGCGATTATGCGCGGCGGCGCCCATTCGGGCTATGGCGTCGTCACCATCCTCTATGCCGGCTCAATGCTCTATGCGATCTACGACCTGCACAATGTGAAATACATTGGCAAGCGAGTGCTTACCAACACGCCGCCTTGCGGCGCCTTTCGGGGCCACGGCACCGTCGACGTGCGCTTTGCTTTCGAAAGCTTGCTCGATGACATGGCACGCGCACTGGAGCTCGATCCGTTTGCCGTGCGCCGCGCCAATCTGTTGCCCAGCGTGCCGATGTTCACCGACAACGATCTCATGGTGAACAGCTACGGGTTGCCCGAATGCCTCGATTGGGTCGAGCGCGAGAGTGGCTGGAAAGCGCGCCGGGGCAACATGTCAAAGGGCACCGGGCATGTAAGTAAAGGTCTTGGTATGGCCTGCTCGCATTACATCAGCGGCGCTTCGAAACCGGTCAATTGGACCGGCGAGCCGCACGCTACGGTCAAGATCAAGCTAGATTTTGACGGGTCGATTGTCGTGCTTTCGGGCGCGGCCGATATTGGCCAGGGCTCGACGACTTTGCTCGCCCAATCAGTGGCGGAAGTCCTTGGACTCGACCTTGCGCGGCTTCGTGTCGTCACCGGCGACAGCGAGGTGGTTCCGAAGGACAACGGTTCCTATTCCTCGCGGGTTACTTTTCTGGTCGGCAATGCCGCGATCGATGCAGCAAATAATCTCAAAGCGGTGTTAATCGCTGCGGCGGCGCGGAAGCTTGACGCTAAGCCCGACGAGATCGAGTGCCTCGGCGAACTCTACCGTGCGGGCGCCCAGGACAAGGGACTGACCTTCAACGAGGTCGTCACCGAAGCGTTGAAAGATACCGGCACGATTACCGTGACCGGCAATTATTCAACAATCCCGGAATCTCACGGCGGCAAGAAATATCGTGGCGCTGCGATCGGCGGCACCATGGGCTACAGCTATTCGGCTCAGGTCGTCGAAGTCAGCGTCGACGAGGAGACCGGTGTCGTCACCGTCGACCGGGTCTGGGTCGCACATGATTGCGGTAAGGCGCTGAACAAGCTTTCGGTCGAAGGCCAGGTGCAAGGCTCGGTGTGGATGGGTATGGGCCAGGCCATGAGCGAGGAGACCGCCTACCATGACGGTCTCTTGGTTACCGCCAACATGCTCGATTATCGCGTACCGACGATCCAGGACTCGCCGCCGATCGAAGTCGGTATCGTCGAGAGCAACGATCCGCACGGACCGTTCGGCGCCAAGGAAGCGGGCGAAGGTTCGCTTGCCGCATTTTTGCCGGCACTCACCAACGCGATCGCCGATGCCACCGGGCTCCGCTTTAACGATTTGCCGGTAACGCCAGATCGCGTTTTCGCCGCCCTCGAGAAGCGGGCGCGCGGCCGCAAGAGCAACGGCGCTTAGTGATGGATGCGTTGCCGGCGTTCGATCTGGCCCGGCCCCGGACGCTCGCCGAACTCATAAAGCTGCGCGGCACGCATGCTGACAGCCGTCTTCTTGGCGGCGGCACTGACCTGATGGTGAACATCCGGCGCGGGATCGTGGCTCCGCGGGTGCTGATCGATATCAATAACGTGACCGAACTGCGCGGCATCAGGGTTGACGCGGGTGCCATCGAGATCGGCGCCGCCGTAACGCTTTCCGAACTCGCCGCCGATCCTGGTGTGCTGCAGCACTATCCCGTGGTGGCGCAGGCGGCTGGCCAGATCGCCGGTCCGACCCACCGCAACATGGGAACGGTTGGCGGCAATCTTGCGCTCGATACCCGCTGCATTTTCTACAATCAGAGCGAATGGTGGCGCGACGCCAACCATCATTGTCTGAAGACCACCGGCGAGATCTGCCACGTCGCACCAAAAAGCCGTGGCGTCTGCTTCGCCACGTTCAGCGGCGATCTGGCGCCGGCGCTGCTTACTCTCGATGCCGAGATTGATGTCGCGGGCCCCGCTGGCAAGCGCAGCATGCCGCTCGCCGACCTTTATATCGGTTACGCGCGGCAGGACGAGCCGGTAACGGAAACGCGCGGCGACGGCAAATATTTTCTGGCACTGCGGCCGGGCGAAGTGATTACCGCGGTGCGGGCGAGGAACCCCGCCGGACTTCGTTCCGCCTACGATAAGATTCGCATCCGCCGGTCCATCGAATATCCGGTGACCGGCGTCGCCGTCGCCCTGCGGCGCGAGGGTGCCAAACTTATCGACCTGCGGGTCGCCTTCACCGGCACCAATCCGCGGCCGGTGCGGCTTTCGGGTACCGCCGAACTGTGCGGCGGTGCGCTCGACGCGCGTGTGTTCTCGGGCCTTGACGCTCTCGTTCGCGATCAGATCATGGCGATGAAGACGACTTTCACGCCCGGCCATTATCGCCGCCGCGTCGCCGGCGTGCTGGCGCGGCGGTTGGTGCAGCGCCTGTTCGAAGGGTGACAGTCGCCGCAACATCTGGAACGGGCGATTATCGTTCCAATTCTCTCAGTTTGTATCGCTGAATCTTGCCCGTGGCGGTGCGTGGCAAATCAGGGCGTATGTCGATCCAGCGCGGATATTTCCAGGGTCCGGCGCACGCCTTCACGTGCACCCGCAACGTTTCGATCAATTGGTCATCCGCGAGATAGCCATCGCGCAACACGATAAAGGCCTTCGGCTTCACGAGTCCGTCGGCATCCTCCTTGCCGATGACGGCGGCCTCCAGCACGGCCTCATGGGTGGCGAGTGCCGCCTCGACTTCGAATGGCGACACCCACATCCCGCTTACTTTGAACATGTCATCGGTGCGGCCGCAGTAATGGTAGTAGCCCTCGGCGTCGCGGTAGAATTTGTCGCTCGTATAGGTCCATTCGCCCGCAAAGGTGTGGCGGCTCTTCGCCCGTTGATTCCAGTAGCCTTCGCCTGAGGTCGGTCCGCGGACGATCAGTTCGCCGATCTCACCGTCGGCAACCCTGCTGCCGTGCTCGTCGACGATGCTGATCTCGTAGCCGGGAACGGCCTTGCCGGTTGTGCCGTAGCGGACGTCGCCCGGCTGATTGCTCAGAAACGTCTGAAACATCTCGGTCGAGCCGATGCCGTCGAGCACATCGACGCCTGCTGTTTGGCGCCAGCGCTCGCCGAGATGGGGCGGCAGGGCCTCGCCCGCAGAGACGGCGAGGCGCAAACGGTCGGAGCCGGCGCCGCGAGTCATGTCCTTATGCGCCAGCAGTGAGGCATAAAGAGTTGGCACCCCGTAGAAAATCGTCGGGCGATGCCGGCGCATCATGTCAAACACAGCGTCGGGAGTCGGGCGCTGTGACAGCAATACCGTCGTGGCGCCGACCGACATTGGGAATGCGATCGCGTTGCCCATCCCGTATGAGAAAAATAGCTTGGCGGCGGAAAACACCACGTCGTTCTCGCCGATGCCGATGACGCGCTGACCCATCAGCTGCGCCGCCGCCATCAGGGTGGTGTGGACGTGCTTTACTCCTTTGGGCTCGCCGGTCGAGCCCGATGTGTACAGCCAAAAAGCGACTTCATCGGACAGGGTTGGTGCCTTGAAGAGCGTCGAAGGTCCGCGTGCCGCGAGTTCAGCGAAATCATGGACCTCGCGACCGGCAAACGCGGCGCGCTCTTCGGCGCCGGCGTTGACGAGAATGATGGTGCGCAGGCGAGGCAGGCGATCGAGGATGGGGACAACAGCTTTGGCGAGGGGCGCCGCAATGACAAGTGCAGAGGTGCGGCTGTCGCCGAGGATGTAGGCGTACTGATCTGCGGTGAGCAGCGTATTGAGCGGCAGAGCCACAATCCCGGCACGCACACTGCCCCAGAACGCAACTGGAAAGTCTACCGTGTCGTACAGGAGCAGCGCGAGGCGCTCTTCCGGCCGCAGCCCTAGTCCCTTCAGCGCCGCCGCGAACCTGCAGCTGCGCGTCTGAAGTTCACCATAGCTGAGCGAACCCTCCGCATCGATGAACGCAATCTTCTCGCCAAGGCCGCGGGCGACCGGGGCGTCGATGAAATCCGAGACGGCGTTATACGGCTTGCGCTGCAGCAAGTCGTCCAGCATCAAACCCCATCCTCCCGAGGTGCCCCATCGATCTTTTCCGCATGATAAGCTTCCGTCGCACGCTGACAAACTGCTCGCGCAAAAATATTGCCGCGACCGCCGGTTTCGTACCGGCGTCGCCTTATTTTGTCCCAGCAGGCGATGGAGCTCGGCGGGCTCGGCCGCAAAAGTTCGTTGTTAGTGACGCGTGGGGAACAAAGCCGCCGGAAAATCCGCTGCGTAACGCGGCGCTCGCTCGCGCGGGCGATACTCCAGCTGCGACGCCGGATCCGGCTCGACTGCCTTGCGGTAGAGGTGCCACGTGGCATGACCGAGCACCGGCATCACGACTGTCAGACCGAGGAACAACGGCAACGAGCCGATCAGCAGCAATGCCGCGACAATCAAGCCCCACAACGCCATGGTCAGGGGATTGGCGACGACAACACGGATCGACGTAAATAGCGCGACCGCTGCGCCGACGTCGCGATCGAGCAGAAGCGGAAAGGATATCGCACTGATGGTCAGGACCAGTGCGGCGAACAGGAAGCCGGCGCCGGTGCCGACGACGATGAGGTGCCACCCCGGCGTCGTCGTCAACACGTCCTCGACGAAGTGGCGGATGGAGGCCGGCGCGGCGTAGCCAAAATTGGCGACGTAGATCGCTTCCGCCACAGCGAGCCAGACAAAAAAGATCGTCATGAGCAGTACACCGAGCGCAACGATGGCGCCGAGCGAAGGCGAGTGCAGAACGTCAAGCGCATGAACCGAGGAGGTATCGAGTCCGGCTTCCCGCCGTCGGCTCAGTTCGTAAAGGCCGATCGCGGCGAGCGGGCCGACGAGAGCGAAGCCTGCTGCAAGCGGGAACGCAAGCGGCAACATCGAATAGCCGGATGTCAGCGAGAGCAGGCACAAGCCGAGCAAGGGATAGACCAGGCAGAGAAACACGGCGTGGCTCGGCATTGCAGAAAAATCGTCGAGACCGCGCGCCAGTGCCTGCAGCAAATCTGCGGGCGTGATCCGGTTGACGATTGGGCGCGCGGGATTTGCGCTCGCTCCGACGAGAATGTGTGAAGAAGCCATCGGCTGCCTCCCTGAATTTTTATTTGTTTCGGCTGCGTCTCTGGGCGCCTTTCCGCAGGCGGCGAGATCTTCAACCCACGGCATCATCGCAAGAGCGCCGTTCGGATGCCACAAGCGTCGCTATGGAACCGGCTGGCGGCTCGTTCACAAAGCGGTGTTCAACAAACGCCGGATTTCGCATTTGTGCGCCGCAGCACAGTCCAACAGGAACTCCAAAGATTAAGGGCGCCGGAATGACTCCGACGCCCTATCACCGATGCGCAGAACGTCCGAGAAAGCTAGAAAATCGACGAAAACGCCCAGTACAGCGTGCCGGAGATCGCCATCGCCGCCGGCAGTGTGAGCACCCAGGCCAGCGCGATATTGCGGACGGTCGAAAGCTGTAGCCCGGAACCGTTCGCCGACATCGTGCCGGCTATACCCGACGACAAGACGTGGGTGGTCGAGACGGGCAGTCCGTACATATCGGCGGCGGCGATGGTCGCGGCCGCCGTAATTTCGGCGCAGGCGCCTTGCGCGTAAGTCAGATGCGTCTTGCCGATCTTTTCGCCGACGGTGACGACAATGCGCTTCCATCCGATCATCGTTCCGAGGCCGAGCGCGATCGCCACTGCAACTTTGACCCAAGTCGGGATGAACTTGGTGGCTGTATCAAGCGAAAGCCGGTAGGCGTTGAGCGTCTTGACTTCCTCTGGCGACAGCGTGCTGGCACTGTCTTTCATCAGAAAGCGAATCGCCTCTGATGCGAGGTACATGTCGTTACGCGTGTTGCCGACCGCCTGGGACGGCATTTTGGAGAAAGAGCCATACTGACCGACTTGGCTTGAGATATCGCGGACCAGAACCGCCAGCGACGGGTAGGTTCCCTCGTTGATGGTGTGACTGGAGACGTAGGCGGTCACTGCCGGGCGCGGATTCCCGATCACGTTGTAGCCCGACGCTTTCTGCTCGATGACCGCGCTCGCAGCGTGCGACCGCGACACAAAGGTCTCTATTTGGCTCGCCGGCAGCGCACGATTGAGCGCGTATGCTGTCGGCACCGTGCCGATGAGGATGAGCATGATCAGGCCCATGCCTTTCTGGCCGTCATTGGAGCCGTGGAAGAAGCTTACCAGCGTGCAGGTGAGGATGAGGATGCCACGAATCCACCACGGCGGCGGATGATCACCCTTCGGCTCTGCGTAGAGCGCCGGAACGCGGACGATGGACCTGAGCAGCAACAATAGTGCGGCTGCGAGCAGGAAGCCGAACAGCGGAGACAACAACAGCGCCTCGCCGACTTCCTTGGCTTTCGACCAGTCGACTCCGGATGTCCCGTTGCGGCCGTGCAGCAGCGCATTGGTGACGCCGACGCCGATGATCGAGCCGATCAGGGTATGCGAACTCGACGCCGGCAAGCCGAATGCCCAAGTGCCGAGATTCCAGATGATTGCCGCAATCAACAGCGCAAACACCATGGCAAAGCCGGCGCTGCTGCCGACCTGCAAGATCAACTCGACGGGAAGCAGCGAGATGATGCCAAAGGCGACCGCGCCGGATGACGCGAGAACCCCGAGGAGATTAAACGTGCCCGACCAGACCACGGCGAAGTTGGCCGGAAGCGAACGCGTATAGATGACAGTTGCAACTGCGTTCGCGGTGTCGTGAAAACCGTTGACGAATTCGAAGCCCAGCGCGATCAAAAGCGCCACGAAAAGCAGCAGGAAGGGCGCGATGGTCGTAACTTTTGTGCCGGTGGCGTCAATGTCGGCATAGATGCTGTAGGCAACGAATAGCAGCACCGCCGCGATTAAGCCGCCGAAGATAATGCCGGTAATCGGATTAACCGCGCCGGTTAAATCCGGTCCCTTGCGGGCTGCCGGTTCGATCGAACCGGGTAAAGCGATATCACTCATAAGGGGGCCCTCGTTGGCTCGAAAGGGCCTCGACTGTGCGCGGGCTATATGACAGCTGGATGAAGGTAAGCCTTCAATCGCAAGGCCGCGGTTGCCGATGCTTCTCCGTCACTCAGTTGACTCCGACGTCGCCATCGCCGGGCCCGGCTTCCCAATTTTCGAGGTTCATTTCCCCGCTCTTCAGGAGGTAGCTGTAGGTCGTCGTCGGCTTCTTGAGCGAAATGCTCAGCATTGCCGGGACGGCCGCTTCGATCATCGGGGTGTAGGGCCGCACCACGATTGATCTTGCGTGATTTTGTTGCGCGAAATCGCGCGCCGCCCAGAGCAGTTCCGCCGCGATCTCTTGGTCTGCGTCGCGACAACGGCATTCCAGCAAGTAGTAGGAATTCCCGGCCCACTGCTTCATGGCCAGATAGCCGACGAGCCGATTGCCGGATCGTGCGACCAGCACTGCCCGAGTCTGTTTGACGTTGGGCGTCCCAAAATACAGCCAGTTGAGCGTGGGCACGTCGCGGTAGGCGTAAGTTGTTGCATGCGAAGCCCTGCACGCATCGAGGCTGTCGGCGTCGAACGCCGAAAAGCCATCGACGCGTTCGACCGACAGTGTTTTGGGGCGGCGGGTTACGAAGGCTATCGTGTCGAGCGCAAACCCAAGCGATGTTCCGGCAATCCGTCCGACGAGACGCGATGAATCTTCCGGCATCGAATGACCTTCGACTAAGGAACGACCGTGAGCAAGCACCCGATAGTTGCTGCGCAGCCAGCGGGCGTCCAAGGACTTCATGCCGAGGGAGTGCCAAAGACCGGCAGCGACGCGGGTCGAATCGGTGCCGACCAGCAGGTCGCCTTGGCTTTGACTCAAGAATTTCAGGCCAACCGTCTTCGCCAGTCCAGCGCCGCGGAAATGCGGGTCGACCGCGGTGCTGCCGGTCGCGCAGCAAAGCGCCGGCTTGCCATCGATCACGTATTTGAAGGGGATATTCGCGGTAAAGGCGATGATCGCTTTTTTATCGGAACGAACGAGCCAGCCGCGCGGGATCGAAGTATTCCAGGTCGGGTTGAGCGCCCACCAATGGGCAAACCAGTTTTGCAAGACCTGAGATTCCCCGCCGAACACGGAGGCCAGAAAACGCGCCAAGTCATCCAGTGCGCTCCGCTCCAGTTCCGTCGCCGATCCCTGGAATGCCTCGATGGGCGCTTCGGTTCTGCAATCGACCAAGTTCGTGGCACGGACTCCGGCGTGACAGCCCACACGAGCTCATCAGAAAAACGAGAGAGAAAATGTGCTGGCGTGGCTTTATAGAACGAACGCCGTCACCTCGGTCCGAATAGCGTGGTTAACGCTAACGGCAATGCTCGCCGCCGAGTCGGGATCGCCGTGCGATAAGAAAAGCTCCGATGAGCAGGACTGCGGTCACGTCAGCTATGAAACCGGATATTGTTGCGATCGCCGACGCGCCGCCGGTTTTTGCGCTTTCACGTCCCGACGACCGCGAACAGTCCAGGTTTGGGCGATTTGGCGGCAAGCTCTCGCGGTTCCTGGCGCGGAACGTCGCTACCAAGACGCTGGCGATGCGCAACGACAGGCCGCTGGTCACATTCACGTTTGACGATGCTCCGGCGTCGGCTTGCGCGACCGGGGCGGCGCTGCTGGAGCGATACCAAGCGCGCGGCACCTTCTACATTTCCGGCGGCGGATGCGGACTTATGAGCCCTGGCGGCCGGCTCGCCAGCGCCGAGCAATTGAAGGCGCTTTACACCGCGGGCCACGAAATCGGTTGCCACACCTTCTCCCACGCCGCAGTCGGCGCGGTCAGTCGCAATACGCTCATCGACGAAGTTGAGCGCAATCGAATATTTCTGCAGGGGGTCCATCGCGACGTCGGTGTCCGCAATTTCGCCTATCCGTATGGTGACCTTTCGTTTCCCGCCAAGCGATGTATGGCAGCGTATTTCGACTCATGCCGATCACTCCGCCCCGGCGTAAATGCCGGAGTTATCGATCTCGCGGCATTGAAGAGCTACGAACTCCAGAACTCTTCGATCGGACGTCAGGGCATTTTGGACATTATCGCTGCGACCGTGCGGCAGCACGGATGGTTGATCTTTGTCAGTCATGATGTGGACGATCAGCCAAGTCGGTTCGGAACCTCGCCGGACCTTCTCGAATTCACGCTGCTCACCGCTGCGGCTGCCCGGTGCCAAATTGTGAGCGTCGGAAACGCCCTGCAGATATTGAGGGGCGCCGCTGCGCGCTAAGCCATTTACGGCGATACTTGTAGACTACGCGGACCTGTTCAGCCGTTGCTGACGTGCGCGCCCAGCGATTTTTGACATAGGCCGGCCCGACAGCGGCCATCCCGCCATGTCTGGGCAAGTCTACCCGAAACAGGTCCAACGACGGACCACGAACAACGTCTGCGGCAGAACCGCCCGCCAAAGGGGCAGAAATTACCGATTCGCGGATGTTACAGCGCACTATTGGCGGCGCGGATCGCCAGATCAAAAAATAGCTTTACGAATTACTAAACAACCCTGAGCTAGGGTCTTAATGGCAGTAATCGTCGTGGGCGAGCGAAGGCTTGGCAACCTGCGCCACGCGACAGGGCAATTTGGACGCACGACTCGTCGGCAACTTCAAGCGAGCGGCTCAGTGTACCGAGCCAGACAATGACGACGCACACTTCGCTCATCCCCGAACTCGAACTCGCGATAGAACACGGCTCACCCCAGCGACGCGCCGAGATACTATCGGCCGTCACGGATCTTTTCGTCCACGGGTCGGTTCGATTTTCAGACGACGAGATTGCTTTGTTCGACGATGTCCTGACCCGCCTGGCCCTGGAAATAGAGGTCTCGGTCCGGTCACTGCTTGCGCGACGCCTGGCGCCGATTGCCAAAGGACCACCCAATATTATTCGAATGTTGGCCACTGACGATGAGATCAGCGTTGCTTGCCCGATTCTTGTTCAGTCCGAGCTGATCGACGAGGCCACACTCGTACAATGCGCCCGATCGAAAACCCAGGAACATTTGCTGGCGATCTCGCGGCGGAAATCGCTCAGCGAAGTTGTTACCGACGTGCTTGTCGAAAGGGGAAACAAACAAGTCGTGCTCAGCACCGCAAGGAATCCCGGAGCCAAGTTTTCCGCGAACGGCTTCTCTCGGCTCGTTAAGCGCTCAACCGGCGACGATGCGCTGGCCGAATGTGTTGGTTCCCGGCCCGACATCCCGCATCCGCTGTTTCTGGCATTGCTCGCAACTGCATCAGAATGGGTACGGTCGAAGCTGATCGCCGAGAAGCCGCACATCCGACGTGAAATTGATCAAGCCGTCGCGACGGTTGCCGGCGATATTCGGGCCGCCGCCAATGCCAGCTCGACGAATTACGATGAGGTGCGGGCCGCCGTTCAGCTGAAGTTTGCTTCGGGCGAGCTCAACGATGCCGCGGTTCAGTCATTTGCTGAAAGCAAGAGATTTGAAGAAACCATAATCGCGCTGACATATCTCTGCAATGTGCCTCTCGAGGTTGTCGAACAGGCTCTGATTCAGGATCAATTGGATATGATCCTGGTGCTTGCGAAAGCCGCCAAGTTGTCGTGGGCGACAACCAAGCTCTTGTTGTCGTTTCCGATCCGGCAACGAAGGATCGCGTCGGGCGAGATCGAGCAATGTCTGGCCAGCTTTGAACGTCTGAATGCGGCCACCGCGGAGCACATCATCGAATTCTACCGACTGCGCCACGCAAACAGACCATCCCGGCCTGGCGGATTGCGGACGGCAGAGCTCTCTCCGCGACATTAGATCGGCTGCAGGCGTAGGCGCCCTTGGCCGTCACGCAGCCAAACATTTGGCGAGCGCAGCCCACAGCGGTTTTCGGTCAAGCCCTGCATCGAGCGGGAGCGGCCGCAACGGTGCTCCGTCCCATCGTTTGTAATATTGGCGGAGCCAGGTGTAGCGGTCGCTCAGGCCCCACGTTGCGATCGAGATCGGCCGTGCAACAGAAAATACAATGTCGAGATACTCGGCGGCATGGCGCGCCACGGCGAGATCGCGTTCCGGCGCGCTGCCACGGATCTTGACGTCGTTGACATCCATCTCGGTGATCAGCAATCGATAGCCGAGCTTGACGACGCTGCGGAGAAACGCCGTCAATTCGCGATGATCCAAAATCTGATGCGCCTCCAGATGCGACTGTAAGGCCAGGCAGTCGATGGGCGTATTCCGGCCCCGCAGCTTTTGCAGCAACGCAAGCAAGGCTTCCCGGCGGCGTTGCGATGTCGTTGTCGCATATTCGATGCCGTACTCGCTCAGGCACAACGGCGCTGCCGGATCGGCTGCACGCGCCAGTCGGAATGCCAGATCGATGTAATCGGCGCCAAGAGAACGAAGCCAGACGGAATTGCGATAGCCGTCGTCGAGGCGCTCTCCCGGCTCGATCGCTTCATTGACGACGTCCCAGGCCCAGATTTTTCCGCGATATCGCGAAACTTGCGTGGTGATATGCCGCTCCAGCGCCGTTTTGGCTTCTTGGCTGGTTGTTATCTGAGCGACCCATGGGGGAATGGCTGCATACCAGACCAGCGTATGCCCGTGGATCAGCATATCGTTACGCGCCGCAAACGCGGCGATGCTGTCACCCTCGGCGAAATTGAACTCTCCGGGTCGCGGCTCGGTGTGGTCCCATTTCAGCGAGGTTTCGGGAACAAAGATGTTGGCCTCGGTGGCGAACTTTTCGAGCAGAATGCGGTCCGGCTGGGCATTTGGCGCAGCTCCGGCGCAGCCGTATTTGATACCGGAGACGCGCGCATGGCTGCGCAGTGGCGGCGCGAGCTCCAGACTAAAGTCGGCCCGCGCCGGCCGAGCGCGCGATGCCGTCAACGAGCCGATCGCCAAACTTGCCAGTCCAAGGGCGGCCGAGCGCCTCGATAGCTGATGTGGACTCGAGCGCATCATTTCATTCCCGCACGAAATCTACAGATACGCATTTTAGACGTGCAGGTGAGGACTCCGCTCGGACGTCGCACGGCGAGTAGCAACAGTGGTTAATTTGAAAGCTTCTGGCTGTTAACGACGTGTCCTGAACACGGATTTGTTAGCTCGCGGCAAGCTGTCTTTTGTTCTATGAACATCGGGCAGGAGCCATCTCCCGCCTTCTCATTTTAATTCTTGGGTCCCGCGCCGTTGAGCGGAGCAGGAAGCTTACTTATCGTTTATGATCAATCCGTACGCCCTGATTTACCTGGTTGCGCATGTCATCCCGGCAATGATCGGGTTCGTTGCGCTGATTCTCTACACGCACCTTTTGTCTGCCGCCGAATACGGCATCTACGTGATTGGCGCGAGCATCGCCGGCATCGTCTCCGCGGTATTTTTCGCCTGGGTTCGCCTCTCGGTCGCGCGCTACCAGGCAAAATCACCGGAGCTTGACCTCCGTCTCGAGGCGATCGTCGCGTATGGCGGCACGGTGCTGGTTATTGCCTGCCTTACGCCTGTGGTTTTGTTCATAATTCGCCCGAATATCGGTTATGGCATCGTGGCAGGGAGTCTCTTGCTGTCGTTGTCCTTCACCGCATTTGAGATCAGTCAGGAGTTCCGCCGGGCACAGCTCAACTCGCTTCGCTATATGACGATTAGCGTCACGCGGGGAATATTGGGACTGGCTTTTGGGTACGCGGCTATCGAGTTCGGCGGCGGCGGTCTCGGCCTGCTTGTTGGGATTGGGGCGAGCTTCCTGGTCGTCAATCTCCTGAGCTTCCAGGGCAAGGCCACGAAGCCGTTTCAATCTCTTTCTGTCAGCTACCTCAAGAGGTTTGTCCGCTACGGATTTCCTTTCCTGCTCGGCGCGGCCGCTTTTGCGCTGCATGGCGCGATTGACCGATTGAGCGTTGCCTACCTGCTGGGTCAAAGCGCTGCCGGCTCTTATGGCCTTGCTGCTGACCTGACCCGTCAGATCGCTACGGTTTTGGCCTCAAGCGCCGCTTCGGCCGTGTTCCCAATCGCGTTTCGCAACCTCGCCCAGGCCGGTGTGAGCGTTACCCGTGCGCGACTCGCGGAAGGCGCCGAGCTTTTGCTGGCATTGATCGTGCCGGTCTCGGTCTGGATTGCGATTTCCGCCGATGCGGTCGCTGGCACCTTGCTGGGAAGCGAATTTCAGACCAGTGTTGCAGCGCTTCTGCCGCTGCTCGTCCTCGGCCGGATGTGCGGCGCCGTCAATCAGTACTATTTGCACGTGAGTTTTCAACTAGCCGAAAAGCCGATGCTTCAAGTCGTGCACGATAGCCTGATCCTGGTTGTGAATATTGCTCTGCTCTTTCCATTGACGTTTGCGTTCGGATTGCCCGGTACCGCTGCGGCGGTGCTGATCGCCGAAGCGATTGGCATCCTGATCGGGATCGGCCTGTCGCGGCGGGCTTTCAAGTTGCCGTTCAATGCGGGGGGCATGGCGCGGGTCTTGGCGTCGACGCTTGCTGTGGCGGTAGTGACTTACGCAGTCAAAACCGTGTCCGCCGGCCACGGATTTTCGGCGCTTCTCAGCTTAGGCGCTGCCGGATTCGTTGCTTATGCGGGCGCGGCGATGCTGTTCGACGTTGCCGGTATCCGGACGATGGTTGCTTCGTTTCTGAGGCTGCGCAGGCTGGCGGCGGGTTAAGAGCGCGATCGATCAACAGCAGCCGAGTTTATGAACCGGCACGGCGGCCGGCCGGGCGTCCGATTTGCTGCTGCAGCGCACGAAAGAACAGATAAGCCAGGCGCGGCCGCAGGATGCTATCGGGATAGCGAAGCGCGCCAACGATCAAACAGGCCCAAAATTCGATCATCCGGCCGTGAACACAAGCGTTGCGGGCTCCGGTCCAGAAGGCATCGATCTGAGCAAGCCGCCGTCTGCGTTTGAGCTCGCCAGGCGTAAAGCGCTGCCGGATCGCCGGGTTCGAGTAGACGGCTTCGATAGCCTTGAAATTCGGACGGAGCGGCGAATTCTTCAGCCGAAAATTCGCGCTGCTGAAGTGCTGACGATAGAGCAGCACGACGTCGTCTCGCATGGCTGCGAAATCACCCTGCACCGCGAGCCGGCACCAGAACTCCCAGTCCTCGCCCCATTTGAGCGTCGAATTGAAACCGCGAACCGATCGCGCCGTATCGGTCCTGATGCAGATCGCGCCGCAAACAATAAAATTCTTCGAGATCAGATAACGGAGCGTATCGTGGGAGGGAAAAAGCTTCCACGCAAGATCAGCACGCTCCGTCAATTCAGCGCCATCCTGCCTTATTCTGATGTGATGAGCGAAGCAGGCAACATGCCGTGGGTTCTCGTCCAGCACTGTGACCATTCGGTGCAGCGCATCGGGCAACAGGATGTCGTCGGCGTCGAGAAAGAACACATAAGGCGCGCCGGCCACGGCCAGACCCGCGTTTCGCGCGGCGCTCACGCCGCCATTTGCCTGACGAAGCACGCTAACGCGGTTGTCGGAATAGGTCTCCAGAATTTCCGGCGTGCGGTCAGTCGAACCGTCGTCGACAACAATCACCTCAATGTCCGTCAGACTCTGCGCCAGCACACTGTCCAGCGTCTCCTGAAGGAAGGTCGCCGCATTATATGCGGCGATAACGACTGTGACTTTGGCTGGCATCGGTCTATCCAAATTTCACTTGAGGTTTTGCCGTCACCGGCACAGGGTTATTCGGCAGCACATTTGCGGCTGGCAGCGTAGGCGCCATCGGTTTCACCGCTAATGAGCCGCAGCCCCTCGGCGATAGTCGCCAGCGTGCAACCGGCCGCCTTTGCAGAGTTGACAGCCAATTCGAGCAGGTCTGGCGACACGCCAAATCTGGTCGGCTTGTCCGACACATCGTGGCTGTAAAAAATCAGCCACGCACCGCTGCGAACCGTCTCGGCGATCAGTTCAGCAACTTTTTGTCGGTCCAACGACGCGTTCTCCAGCGGCCAGGCGTTGAGTGCGCCGAGGTCGGCGACCGCGGTATTAAGGCCGGCGTGGGAGGAGCGGCAGGAATCAAAGCGCGTTTCCACGTATCGTTTGGTCCGAACCGACAAATCGCCGTACGGATAGGCAAAATTTCGCACCACGATATCGCGGCTGATTGTTTTCAGAACGGACTGGTTTTGATTAAGCTCCGAATCAAGCTCGGCGAAGCTCATGTAGCGCACGGCCGGATGCGAAAAGGTATGGCATCCGATCTCGTGTCCGTTCGTCCATATGGTCCGCAGCTCATCGATTGTCGCGCGGAGCGGCCCGCCGGCGTTCGCCGAGCCGCAACCACTGCCGGCAACGTAGAAAGTACCGCGGGCGCCATACTGCTCGAGGATACGCGCCCCAACGTCGCAGGCCGAGGCGGGTACATCGTCGAAGGTGAACGTCACCATCGGCTTGCTCTGCCGCATCATCAGCACCTTGCTGCGGCTGCATCGCGCAAGGAACCGCGATGCCATGTTGGTGACTCTGACCGGCAGCCAGCCGGTGTTCGGGTCCTCGGTTCGCAGTGTCAGCATGGCTATCGGTATTCCTCGTAGAGAATACCGAACTCCGCGGCGATGCGGCCGGCGCCGCGCGCTGCCAGGGTCAAACTGCGCATGACGGCGCTGCGGCCGCCGAACGCGGTGATGGGCAGGATCAGAACAGCAGAACCGATCAGGCCGAGAGCTTTGCACCAGCGGCGCACAGTACCGCCTACACTGCCCGCGAACCTGCGTTCGACACGGGTGGCGCCGGTGCCCTTGCGGAATCGTCGGCGAAGAACATAACCGACGCTGGTCCGCGACAATGGCATCGTCTCGAGCACGTGCGCGTCGTCGGCCCAGGCAAAGCTTCGGCCATCTCTGCGGCAGCGATAGAAAAACTCTTCGTCGCTTCCCCCGGTGAAGGCGTAATCGTGCTTAAATGGCTCATCGAGGTATTGTTCAAGCGTAGACCGCCGGATCAGCATACTTCCAGTGCCGTAGATCATCGAGACCGGCCCGGTCGCAAACCGGGTCGGCGCATAGACGCCGCTCTTCGCCAGCCAGTGATCCGGCGCATCGAAAACCGGAAACACCGGGCCGCCGACGATCTCCACATCGTAGTGCAACGCCACCCTGACCATTTCGGTAAGCCAGTCCGGATCGGGGTACTCGTCGTCGTCGAGAACGGCGACGTAGTCGGGCGCCGGCACCGCGCGGCAGGCGGTCATGAAAGCGCGGTTATACGCATAGGTATGACCGCGGCGGGGCTCGACGATGCCGGTTAGAGGGAAGCGAAACGCTCGCGAAACGTCTTCCACAACGGCCGCACCGGCGCGCGCCGCCGGATCGTTATCGACCACGATGATCTCGAGGCGGCCGGCGTAGTTCAGCTGCTCGACATGGATTAGCAATTTGCGCAGCCCGTCAGGGCGGCGAAAGGTCGGCACGCACAAACACACGCTGGGTAATGAGCGTCCGGTCATCGGCAAATCGCGCTCCGGATCATCGGCTCACTCTTCGATCATCAAGTTCGGGGGTCCGGCAGGCGTGCACTTCTGGAACGCACATCTAGGCGCCAAGCCAGGACAAACAAAGTTAAACCAGCCGTTAGGCTTAAGACGGGGGACGAGCTGGCCGGCGGCTGACCGATGGCTAGCGTTAACTAAGGTGCGCCGCTCACGGCGTGACGCGCGTGACCGAGGTAAGGCGCAAGCCGAACGCTGCCATGAAGAGAAAGAGCCCGAGCGTGCTTTCTTCAATCAGCATGCTCTCAAAGCAGGAGCCGAACGCTGCGAACATGCAGACCCGCAAGAACAGCATCCTCAGCGGTGCTGCGCTCAGCTCGTCGGCCGATCGGTAAAAGTCGACGAGCGGAAGCACGACCAGCCAGAGAGTGGCCAGGATCGACCCAGGAATGCCCACGGTCAACGCCAGGTTGAGATAAGCGTTGTGTGCGTGTGCGGCGGTGTTGGCCCAGATCGAAGTGCCGCCCATCCCGTAGACGACTTGTGGGGTGCCCCAAAACGCCGCAAAGCCGTATCCGGTGATCGGACGCTGCGCCACGCGATCCAGCGCAAACTGCCAGATGTCGGTTCGACCCGTGAACGATGAATCCGTCAACACCATGTCGAGGAGATCGCGGACCGGTTCGAAATAAATCGATCCAATCGACAAGACATTGAACGCGATCACGACCGAAAGGGCCAGAGCAATTCCGATGCTCGGTCTGCGAATGCGGGTGAGAAGGACCGAGACGATTAGTGTAATTGGCAGCATGGCGATCGATGTCTTGGACTTGGTGAACAAAAGAAATACCAAAGCCAGCGCGATGATCAGTCCACCCAGCCGAACACTGCGCACCCGCGCGATGAACAGTCCGAGGAAAATGAACACGACCATCGCTGCGCTCGCTTCGTTCTTGTGCGAGAACACACCGCGCCAGTCTCCGGCAAGTTCCGGCTCCATGAAGTCGGTGGTCTGGTGGATCGCCTGCTCAGGCAGCAGAAAGACGCCGAGGTAACACGCGGCCAGTACAATCAGCACCACCACGGCCATGACATCGCTGAAGTGGCGAATGTTCTTGGGCAGCAGCAACGCCATGGCCGCCAAGCCCAGCGTTATCAGAGTAAAAGCAAATCGCCGGGCAGACAGGGACGGTTCCCAGGAGGTGACAACGCACAACGCAAACCACAGCAGCGTTACAATCAAGACCGGTCGTACAAGAAGCAATAGACGGCCTGGATCGTGGTTCAGGCACCACGCCGCCAGCAGC